>Ga0302240_1001642_pt1 | contig 17071 bp, 19 predicted proteins | sample AAG_UR_His_MG_FD_193538 | JGI IMG/M metagenome (GOLD analysis project Ga0302240, IMG submission 193538) | Enriched activated sludge microbial communities from anaerobic digester in WTTP, New Holstein, Wisconsin, United States - AAG_UR_His | ecosystem: Engineered > Bioreactor > Anaerobic >... | reverse complement strand
TTACGAACTGTTATCTTTCTTATGACGGAAGAGTTTTTGAGATAAAGGGATATGATCGCTTTTGGGATGATGTAACGTTGAAATTTAGCCATATGGAAATAACCTATGCCTAAAGCACGACCATTAAGAGATGCTATTAACAAGTGCAGAAACTTTGTAGATGATACAAGTTACGACGAAGCTTGTGATATGGCAAGGGCGACTTTACAGCATCTTCTTCCCTATGTGCCTGTAGACACAGGGAGGCTAGTAAATAGTGGTTTCGCTTATGTTGATGGTACTTTAGTGGCAGAAAGTGATTTAGGAACGACAACTGGTATATATGGCATATCTACTCCCATACCGCCATCATTACCTACTCGTAGGGAAGGTAGGCATACCATAACCATAATATTTACAACACCAAAACCAGCTGGCCCTAACGCCACAGTTTACTATATTGATGCTGCAGGAAATAAAATGTTTGATTACGCTCCTTATGTTCTCGGAGAAAAAGCATATATTTCTAAAGAAATATCTTACACCCTTACACAATCTATAATGGCAAAGGTAGGTTTTGAGTCAATCAGGAGGCTGGCAAGAAAATGGTCGATGAGATAATTGCTGAATTTTTAGCAGAAAAAACTTCCTTAGTAGAGGGTGTAGACCTTTTTCTTGATTCTCTCGATACTGACGATTTCGAGGGTGTTGTTGTTAGGGAGATAGTAAACGGCGGAAATACAGATTTTGATGATTACGCAATCACTATTTTATGCATTTTTAAAAATTCTAACACTTCCAAAACAACAGCAAAAACAATACATAACTTATTAAAAGGAAAAACTGGGCTTTTAAGCACAGGATGGTCTGTTGTAGGAAGACCTAGCACAATTTACTATGGTGAAGATCCTTTAAAAAGAACAATCTATGCGGTAATTGTAAACGTAAGTTACAACGAAGAAGAAGAAGAAGAAGAAATAGAAGAATAATCCTAAAAAGGAGGAAAATACTATGGCACTGGAGATTGGGCCTTGTCAGATTCTATATACTGACGTTAACGGAAGTGCAGGTAGTTTGAATGATCTTGGAAAAACGCATGGTGGAGTTAAACTCTCTATCAGTGAGACTTATCAGACGCTTCATTCTGATCAGTCAGGTAAAACGCCTGAAGGTGAAACCATCACTGGTACAGAGGTAAAAATCACAGCTTCTCTTGCAGATATCACGCTCGAGAATTTTGCTTTCATCACTAAAAGCGTTGTGATTGAAGATGGTACCAAAAAGAAGGTCTTGATTACACCAAACACAGGCACATCATTAATGGATAACGCCAAAAAGATCGTGATTAAGCCTTATGAAGATGGTGCTCCTACCACTGACGCAAACAAGTGGATCACCCTTTACAAGGCTGGTATTCGTGCCGCCACTGAGCTTACCTATGATGAAGAAACTCAGCGTGTGCTTGCTTTTGAGGCAACTGGTTATGCGGATGATAATAGTAATATCGCTTGCGTCGGGGATGATACGGCAGAAGAATGATAGTTTTCGGTCCAGCTACTATCCAGCACAACTCCAACAACCTGGGCAAGACTTCTGGGGGTGGAAGTCTTGCCCTCCTATACCATTCTTACGTAGGACTTTCCTCAGGGAAGATGCAGCGTAGATGCTATGGTGGTACTGGAACTTTAAAACTCTTCTCGCTTTCGTCAACTGTCAACATAATTGACAGTTTACAATTTACTGATTATGGCAACCTCACCATAACAGGGATCACAGAGAACTTTGTAATAACACTTTATAGCTGCAAACTCTTCTTTCCTGACAATTTAAGTTTTGGTACTTTTACTCAACAAACATTTGATGTAACTTTTCATTTCAAGAGAAATGATGCAGGGCTTATTTATACTATCTCATGATAGTGTAAATAAGCGCTATAAAAAAGAATGGAGGAATAAAATGTCTGAAAAAGTATTTGATGTTGAGGCAGTTTTAAACGAGGAAGCCGTAAGAATCAAAATTAAGGACAAGATCTTTGTGGTTAAAGATGTTTCTGAAGAGGTTCAGAACATGCTTACCAGCTTGGAAGACAAAGGCATTAAGGAACAGCGAGAGGTTGTCGCAAAGCTTGTAGGCTGTGATGTTGAACTTCTTAAAGAGTACGGTGTTGTAGCTCTTTCAAAGATGATGTCTTGGATTAACGAAAATTTATTCCCAAAAGTTTCTCAGTAGCATCTATTGAGAAACTTAAAGAAGCAGGAACAGTAGCGGCAGTTTTAAACATAGACATTGAGAGGGCGATGAAGTTTCCTAGAACAAAACTTAGGATTCTTTATCATGAAGCTTTAAGACAACGAGCATTGCAAACGGTAGCATTATCATTACTGTTTAACGATGCTGGAAAGGAAGAACTCGAAAGCTTGTTAAAAGTTCATGGGCATTACACAGAAGGTTTTTATAAAAGGGAACTTGCAAAAGCTATGAGGATGCTTAAATGAACGAGTTTGAACTTCGCTTTGAAACTAATGCTGAAGCAGTTAATACAAGCCTAAAGTCTATAGCCAATACGCTAGAAGAGATCAGCAATAGCATTAATAAAATGTCTATGGGAGCTATGGCTGATACTAATAATAAGATCGCGGCTTCTCAGCAAAAAGTTTCAAATGGCCTTGGTGTTTTCACTGAAAAAACAAGACAAGGAGTAAGAGCAGCTAAAGACTACTCCAGCATCTTAGATGCTTGGTGGCAACGTTTTGGTGCAGTCGCTATTGGATTTACTGTTGCTTATCGAGCAATGAATGCTTTCGAGAACCTTCTTTCTCATACCTCTGAGACTATTGTTCAAGCAATCAAAGACTCCGGTGAACTTGTTTCTCTCCAGTCCAAACTTGCTATGTTCACCGTCATGGCCTCTCAAGGGCAGATACAATTTCAGCGGGCTTTTAAAGCTTCTGCCGGAACTGTTGATGCCCTTGCTGAGGCTAGCATTACCGCAGTTTCTTCCATTCAAGAACTTAGCACAGCCCTAGATGAAGTTTATCAGCATGGTGTTGTTCTTGGTGGTGACATGATGGAGAAGTTTGCTTCTTTCGTTGACTTCACCATCCTTATCGCAAGAACTACAGGCTCCACCGCAACTCAGATTCGTTCAGAAATAACTGGCTTAATGACTGGCTTTGAAAGAGCAAACAATGTTCTTTTGCGATCTTTGATTAATTTCAGAATTATCTCGGATGAAGAAATTGATGCTTTAAAGAAAATGACCAATAGCACCGAAGTTTTTGAAAAGATTCTTGATAAGGTACATGAACACTATAAAAACATTCGCTACCTTATCATGACTACTGATGTTAGCGCAGCTATGGCTGTTTGGGAGAAAAGCATTCGTAGGGTGCTTACTGTTAGTGTTCAGCAGGCAAGCAGGCAAGCAGGTGTAGGTAATATTTTTGCGAGTGTGTTTGCTCAACATGCTATGGACTGGAACAAGGGCTTTAAGGATCTTGCGAATAATAAAGACTTCATGAGAATGACGGTTCTTATGGAAACTCTTGCAAAGGCTTTAGACCTAGTTCTTACAGCTTTTGAAAAGGTTATAAAAAGTGTTGCTGCTTTAGCAACTGTTTACGATAACTTCAGCGATACCGCGAAAAAGGTTGTTAAGTATTTTCTTATGTATGAAGCCATAGCCTTAACTACTGGAGCAACAAAGCTTCTTGGTAAAGCTTTTTTAACACTAAATAGCATCCTTATATCCCTATTACCAAAGCTTTTAATCGTGACTAGAAGATTCTTAACTTTAATAATTCCTGTTCTTGCATTATATTCTGGCTTTGTTTTTATGCAAACAGCATTTAAAGGTATGTCTGACAACATGGATAAAACTAAAAAATCTATAAGAGAGTTTACTGATGCTGAAATTTTAAGTGCAAAAGCTCATGAAGAACTTTCAAAACAATTTATGAATGCAGCAAGTGGCTCAGAAAAACTAAAGACTTTATGGGCAATGCTTAAAGTTAGTGCAAAAAAGATGTCTTTAGAAATTGAATCAATGAGAGCAAAGTCCATTCTTGAGACTTCCAGAAGTGGTCTTCGGGGTGTTGATAAAGAATTTGCTGATACTTACAAAGAAAACTTTTTAGGTAATTTCACTAACATGCTAGAGGGCATTGTAGACATTTTTAACAAAGTCTTTGATCCTAATCGTCTTTTTAAAGAAAGTGGTGCGTTAGACGACAGATTACGTTTTGTTAATACTCTTGCAGAAGCTAAAGAAATGGCTGAAGAGTTGGATAAAACACAGACAAGCCTTTTTAAAAACCTGCAAACTTACGCTAAAAGTGGTGAGGTTGAAAACGCCTTTAGGGTTTATGATTCCGCTGAAAAGGAACTCGTAAAAAACTTAGCCGATGTAAATGACCAACTTGCAGAGATACAACAGGCTTGGTTAATTGCCGCAGATAGTGGAGATTTTATATTAATGGAGACTTTAGGTCTTCATATGGCTGATCTTCGAGAAAAAGCAGAACAACTTAAAGAAAACTTAGATGGGCTTTTTGACAATGTCGCTATCGCTAAGATTAATAGATATAGTGAAGAGTTTGAAGCTAGCATTGAAAAATTGAAGCGTCTTTATGGCGAAGGAACTAAAGAATATAATATTGAGGCTCAAAGATTATTTGAAGACTTTAAAAAGAAAATATCTGATATTTCTCCAGTAACAAAAGAAGGTCAAAAAGCCTTAAACGACTTCAAGAACACGATTGATGATACCGCAAGAAGCACTGGAAACTGGAAACAAGCAACAGCAGCAGCTTTTGATGAAATCACTAGGTATAATACTTTTGAAGCCTTCAAAGATGCTGTTGTAAACGTTTTTACTTCTATCGAGGATGCTATCGTTAAGATGGCTGAAACAGGAAAAATTAGCTTTCGTGATATGGCTGTTTCTATCCTTAGCGATCTTAACCGTATTCTTATAAGAATGAGCATAACAAAGCCTATTGCAGAAGCTTTTATGGCAACTTCCTGGTTTCCTAAACTTAGTTTTGCAGATGGTGGAATCCTCCAGGAGCCTGTCCACGGAATAGGACTTTACTCTGGAAAAGCTTATGAGCTTGGTGAAAATGGACCTGAAAAAGTTTCTCCTCTAGGCCAAGATTCTGGCAAAGTCGAGGTACATATTCATAATGCTCCTCCAGGAACTCAGGTAAAACGCTCTCCAAACAGTAACGGAGGCGAAAGAATTGACGTATTTATTGAAAACATAATGGCTCAGTCTTTAGCGACAGGAAAGGGTAAGGCTGTCCTTGGTAATGTTTATGGTCTTACACCTGCTATGATAGGGAGGTAACATGCCTGACTGGCCCTCTACGCTTCCAGATGAACCAATTGAAAGTGGTTATGAGGAAACTTTTGCTGATAATCTTCTTCGTACAGAGATGGATAAAGGTCCACCTAAAGTACGTAGACGAACTCAAGCTAATGTTAACAAAGCTACTTTTCCTTTTATTTTTACCAAAGCCGAACTCGGCTACTTTACTACTTTCTACAAAGTAGATCTTGCAGAAGGAGCACTTCCTGTAGACTGGACTCATCCTATTCACGGAACTTCTATTCAGTTTAACATTGTCCCTCCTGTTAAAGTTACTCCCATAGGAGGCGGATTCTTTAGTGTTAACTTAACAGTGGAGATTTTACCATGAGAACAGGTTCAGTTACCTTTCGAGAAGCTATTTTCTCACAGCAAACAGAAGAAGTTTTTATTCTTCTTATAGAGATTTCACACCCAACACTTCCAGATGATATTCGTGTTTGCTCTGGTGGAAGCAATATAACCAGTGGAGGAAATCTTTATGTTTACTATCCTTTTGACATTACCCTGCCTGATGATGTAGCAGAATCTGTCTCAAAAGCAAAAATAATAATAGGTAACGTGAGTCGTGATCTTACTGATGCGATTCGTAAAATGACTTCCAGCCCAGTAATAAATGTTAAACTGGTTCTTGCCAGTAATCCTGATGTAATTGAGATAGCGTTTGAGGGTTTTAAACTTGTAACAGTTGATTACAATGCTCTTACAATAACTGGTGATATTTCCATTGAAGATTTTCTGACAGAACCGGTACAAGGAGATTCTTTTGTGCCTTCACAGTTCCCAGGTCTTTTCTAAATACGTAGGCTTAAAATATGCAGACAAGGGCCGAACAGAAAAAGGTTTTGATTGTTGGGGTCTTGCTAGGCATATATACAAAGAAGAGTTAGGAATAATCCTTCCTTCTTTTACCGATTCTTATTCTACCTCAGAAACCCGTGAAGAAATAGCCGCCATTATTGAGTTTCAAAAAATGAAGTGGGAAGCTATTCCTTCAGGAAAAGAGCAGCCATTTGATATAATTTTGCTTCGCATTTTGGGTATTCCCATGCATATTGGTGTTGTCATTGAAAAGAGAAAAATGATACATGTCTTTAAGGGATCTAACACAACTATTGAAAATTACACAAGTGCTCAATGGCGTCACAGGGTACTAGGTTTCTATCGTTATAAAGAGGGTATAAGATGATAAAAAATCTTCCTATGGTCATAGATAAAGGTATAAATGTTGAAGCAAAGCGTCATCCTTTCGAGAAAGTTCCCATATTCAGTTACGGCCTAGCTGGAAAAAACCTTATTGATACTGTAGATTCCACAGGAATAACCTTTTACCCTGGCACAGACGCTATCATTCTTGTAAATGATGTTCCTATTCCTAGGGAGGACTGGGAAACTTTCTATCCTGTCCCTGGAGATCAAATAAAAGTTCTAGCTGTTCCAACAGGACGCGGTAGAGGAAAAGACGTTCTTCGAGTTGTCCTTACAATGGCTGTTATTGCCATTTCCTGGGGAGCAGGCGCATTTCCAGGTATTGGCTATCTTACTGCACAACCTTTAGGTTCGCTTTTAGGCTCAGCTGCTTTTGTTCAGTATGGTTCTATGGCTTTCTCCGCTGCTTATATGTATGGTGGAATGATGCTTGTAAATGCAATCTGCCCCCCGCCAAAGCCAGAGCGAGACAATAGCATTGCTTCAGAATCAAGCCACAGCTTTGGTCTTGAGGCTGCAAAAAACACAGTTAACCATTGGCAACCAGTACCTCTTCTTTTAGGACGCCATAAAATCTTTCCTCCTTATGGAGCACAACCATATACAGAAATAGTTGGTAATGACCAATACCTACGATTACTTTTTTGCCTTGGTTATGGACCAATACATATGGAAGATCCAAAAATAGGTGATACTGACATAAACAGTTATAATGTCGTTGAAGGAGATAATCAAGAAACTAGAGTTGATTTTGAGTTTTATCCCGAGTTTAATCCTGAAACTGACAACTTTAAGTGGTTTACCAATGATATTGAGGAAGAAACTTTAAGCATCTTACTTGAACATTCTACAGGCCCTCATATACTAACTACAGGAGTTGATGCAGATGCTTTAAGTTTAGATCTTTCAGCTTTAAATGGTTTAGTACAGATTCATGATGATGGGTCTAAATCAGGGATTGCTGTCGAGCTTGAGATTAAATATAGAAAAGTAGGAACTAGTACCTGGTCTATAGGTAATGCGACACAGGATATACCAGAAGCTGATGTATATGTTAGATCACCTGGACCATCAATTATTTATGGTCCAGGTGATCCTAATTTTACAACTAGTATCGGCTATTCATATACAAGAATAGGCATAAACAAAACTTCTGGTGAGATTGTTACCACATCATCTTCACCAAGATATGACAGTTCCTATATGGGCGTTCCCTTTTTTGGTTGTGCATCAGCAACCGCAGCCCAAAGGCGTTGCCCTAACTTACCAGAATGGGTAGCTCCTATTTGTAGTATTTCCTTAGCTTCTACAGATACAGCTATTACCGCTGCAAATATTACAGATTTAAGAGATAGTCAATTACGAGCAGTCGGCCCATCAAATCTCCGTGCTGAACCAACTGATCCACCATCATGGTTTGTACATATAAATGCTGGCACCTTAACATACAAACGAACTATGGGAGGAAAGGAAACATCTGCAATACGAAGCACATTTTACATAGCTCTGCCTAGTAGGGGACAATATGAAGTTTCTGTAGCACGAATCTCAGAAGATACTAATAATGAAAGGATTTTAGATAAAATCACTTGGACAGCTCTTCGTACAATAAGAAACGTAAAGCCTGTTCGAAAAGCTGGTCTTTCATTTTTCGAGATGCGTATAAAGGCATCAGATAACTTAAATGGGGTTATCTCAAACTTTAACTGTATAGCAACATCTCTTTTCAAGTCCTGGAATGCTACAGCAGAAGAGTGGTCAACAGAACCTGTACCGACTAATAATCCAGCAGATCTCTTTAGAGCAATTTTTCAAGGGCCTTTTAATAAAAAAGCTATAGCTGATAGTAGACTCAATCTTGAAGAGATTCAAGAATGGCATGAATATTGTAAAGATAATGGTTTCACCTTTAATATGTACCTTGACGGAAGAAAGAGTGTTTATGATACTGCGAACTTAATAGCTGCCGCTGGCAGAGCATCCATGACACATAAAGATGGACAAATCTCAATTATCATAGATAAAGAACGTTCCACAGTTGCTCAAATTTTTACGCCTGACAATTCACGAGATTTTAGCGCTACCAAGAAATTTATAAACCTTCCGCACGCTTTTAGAGTAACCTTCCCTAATCAAAATAAAGATTGGTTGACTGATGAGCGTATAGTTTATGATGATGGATATACAGAAGCAAATGCAACTATCTTTGAAGAACTCCAGCTTCCAGGAATCACACATCCATCACTTGCTTGGAAACATGGAAGATACCATCTTGCCCAGCTTAGGCTCCGTCCCGAGACTTATTCCATAACGACAGATGTTGAAAACCTTCGATGTACTAGAGGGGATCTTGTTAGAGTTAATCACGATATTACCAAATGGGGGCTTGGAAGTGGTAGGATAAAGGCTTTAAAAACGTCTGGTTCTGACACAACAGGAGTCATTCTTAGCGACTTTGTAACCTTTAGTGAAGGAAAAACTCATGTTCTTCGAGTTCGCTTAGCAGATGGTTCTATCCAAGTTCATGAGGTTACTGATTACTCCGGGATGCAGGAAGATCCAACTTCTTCCATGCTTTCGCATAATGGCTTAGGAAGCTTCAGCGCCGTTCAATGTGTTGATAATAACCTTTCAACAGTTGGCTTTAACACAAATACCTCAGAGGCTGGCGCATACCTATTGATAACTTCCGATGTACCAAAAGCATACGGCTCGTTTTATTTGTACTTACAATCGGCTGGCTACAACGGAGTGTTTAATGTTGAGTTTTCAGACAATGGAACCGACTGGTATATCGCTTACAGTAACTTTTCTCCTTCTGCTGAAGGTTGGAATCTTTGTCGTTGGTCAGAGAAAGGTTCTCATCCTTACTGGAGACTTTACCTCACTAACACTCCAGGAGTAGGACCAGATATCATTGAATTACAAACATTCTTAGCGAGTAATGTAACTGATCTTAATTTTACCACTCCTGTATTAACCTCTACAGGTCCACAGGTTGGTGATCTCTGTACTTTCGGGGTTGTTAATGAAGATAGCGTTGAATGCTTAGTAAAATCCATAAAGCCTGGACAGGATCTTTCAGCTACACTGGAGCTTGTTGATTATTCGCCTGCTATTTACAATTCTGATACAGGCACAATCCCAGAGTTTAACACTCATATCTCAAGCCCGCTTGGAACATACGTGCCGATCATAAAATCTGTACAATCAGATGCAAACATTTTACTTCGACAGCCTGATGGTAGCTTAGCATCTAGAATGCTTGTTACTTTCGAGTATGTCAGCAACAGAGACCTCCATAAGATTCAACATATTGAGGGACAGTATCGTGTCAACGGTGGAGCATTTTGGAGAACGCTTCCACTTATCCCTGATAACGCTACAGAGGTAAGTATTACAGATATTGAAGATGGTGAAACCTATGATCTTCGTTTTCGATATGTTTATAATGACAACCGCCAGGGACAGTGGAGTAATATTGTAACTCACACAGTAATAGGAAAGAGCGGTCCTCCAAGTGATGCAACCTTCGATCATATAAATACTGTTTTTGGAAAAACTGCTATCAAGTTTGTCATAAACGCTATTCCTGATCCTGATCTAGACTTTTATGAAATCAGGACTGATACAAACTTTGGTAGCAGCATTAATCTTGTAACAAGAACACGTTCTTTGGTTGTGAACTATAGCCCTGTCGCAGCAGGCAGAACATACTACATAAAGGCTAGAGATACCTCAAAACAATACTCTGCAAACGCAGATTCTATAAGTGATTCATATACAGGTATAGAAATAACCATAGATGAAACTATTGTAACCACCTCTGGTGATTTCATAATGAGATGGTCAATAGATTCTAATACTCGTATAGATAGACAAACTCTTCAAGTTTATAGTGATAGCAGTTACCTAAATTTAATAAGAACAGTTAACAATGTAGCTGAGAATCAGTACAGATACACTTTTGAAATGAATAAAAGTGATGATGCTGTTATACCAAGAAGACAAAGATACTTTAAGCTAACTGTTTATGATACTCTAGGACAAAGTGCTGTAAAATATTTTGATGTAGAAAAACCTCAGCCTAGTTCCGTAACCATTTCTAGTATTACGCCAGTGCTTAATGGTCTAGAAATTGCATGGTCTAGTAATCCAGATGCAATTTCCTATGTCGTGGTTTGCGACACAGAAAATCCACCAGTTAAACAATACAATAACATTAAAAATACAATTTTAACAATTTTGGATCTCAACTCTGAAGTTGATTACTATATCCGTGTATATGCAATGGATGCTTTTGGTCCTGGTAGCGTAGGAGCAACATATAGCGCACGACCCGTATCACTAAGTCTTAAAGCTTATGCTCTTGATGTACCAATGACAAAAGGCATTGTTTGGTCTACAAACTCAAGAGTTGAGTGGACTGAGGGAGTGCTTACATATGGAAGCAACGAATATACTATTGTAACTGGAAACACTACAGACAAGTATATATGGTGGGACAAAAACACTCCAACAACGTTCCAGCACTCAAATGATAAACCTACTATAGATACCAACAAGTGGATGATGGCTATTTATGATAGTGAAAAAGATGAAGTCTTTGTAGCTCAGTCTGGAAAGATTATACATGGAGGGCTTATACAAGCTGGAACAATCCTTGCTGAACACATAGGAGCAGGTGAAATTACTGCTGATAGACTTAATATAGGAAATTGGCAAAGCGTTGTAGATTCTCATATAAGGATGCTTCTACATTTCGATGGTTCTCTTAACGCTACCTCTGGCCTAGAGCCGATGAATGTTGGAGCCACCTTAAGGCCCGACGGATACTTTGGGGGAGGGGTTGCGGTTGAGGAAGCTACTACAAACTTGATAGCCACACAAGGTAATGCCGCTCAGGATTGGACAGCTTGGAGCCATTGGGCAAGTGTTTATTGGGATTCATGGGCTGAAGAAGATGATCCTGATTGGGGAAAAGTATTTTCAGGGATACCAGCAACGGAAAATGATACACGTATTTTTGACTACGGTTCATATTCTTATGCCTCAGGCATAGAACATACATTTTCAGTTTACATAAAGGCCGATGAAGAAATTAAAAATGCTGTGCTTAGGTTTTACTTTTATAATGATGGAACAACAGGTGCTTTAGATAAAACTGTTGATTTAAATTCACGATGGCAACGCATAACATGGACACTAGCTCCTACATCTGGAGCCATGGGAGATGGTGGGTTTGGGCTCAGGATTATGGGGACTGGAGATAAAAAACTTTATTTTGCCTATCCTCAGCTTGAAGAAAAGCCTTTCGCAACTTCCTTTGTCAACGGGTCAAGGGCCGCAGGAAGACTAGTCTATCCTAACCTGTATCGTCCCAGGCAGGGAACTATTTCCATGCGGGTGATGTTTGATCTTGATCCTGCGGATTGGCCCTCGTTCCAATGCTTGTGCGATTGGAGCACTTCACTCAATGATAGGATGTTACTATACACCAATAATCAACTATTAAAGTTCTACGTAAAAGACGCCACAAATAGTATAGTCGCATCTATTGACTTGGGCGCTTCGGGACAAAATATTAGCGCAGGAGTATGGTATTCAGTAAGTATTACCTGGGATTTTAATGGAAATGCTTGCCTGTACTTTGAGGATGTTTCGGATACTAGAGATATATCTTCCTTAAGTTTAACGGCTGGGGAAATAAATCTTACCGTGGGGACCGATTACCTATTTGGTAATTTCCTCAACGGCCTCATTGATGAGTTTAGGATAGATGATATTGCCCGTACTCCAGAAGAGATTTTAGCTTGGCATAACAGTAATGCTCCTTTCTCTGATCCTAATGCCTTCATTAACAAAAGCGGGACGGTTGAGATAACCCATAAAGGATTGAGAATTAACAGTGGCAATGCAACCATCACAGCCAACGACAACGGCATAAATGTTACCGGGGCAGGAATAACGGTTAATTCTCCGGCTGGTATTGAGGTTAAAAAAGGCGGTGATATTAAGTTAATTGGAGACAATACAGATCCGGGCGATATAATTTTTGCAACTACATCGTCTAACAAAGTAACAATAGGGCTAGATAATTCAGGAAATTTGCACATAACCCCGATCACAGACGATCAGGGGGATGTGCATATAGGAACCGCTGAGTACAAACCGCCGTGGGAAACAGGGGGAAGCCATAGACGCTTCAAAACAGTAAACATAGCAGCTACCAATAATGCAGAGTTGATATCCTATTATAGCAGTACAAATAGAGCCTATATTGGAGCCCTTAGTGCAAACGGTTCAAGCAGGGTGCTTTTACGGGCAGGGAACTCTCTCACTGGTGGATATATTGATTTACAAACCTTAACCCTGGATATTCGGGGGTATTTAAAAGATGGAACGCACAATATATCAAGAATAATTGCTTCTAGTTATACTGGGACAGGGGAGACGCAAACACTTACTATTGGGGGGGTTGATGGCCTTGGCCCAAGGGCAATTACCCCAAGATTTATATTTATTCAATTCCCTGATTCATATGCTCACGGAAGCCGTTCTTATGAAATATTCTGGATGGCTGGAATGGGGAATTATGCTTATTGGGCCGGGACACTGTACAACAATTTCATTAATAATGTGACTTCAACCAGTTTTAAGGTTGGATCTAATGCCAACATATCTGAAAGAGTATATTACGTTATGATTTTGGGGTGATTTATGGATAAACTATACATATTGATTGATGATGAAAATACCATTCAGTGCGTAACCTTTACGGAAGCGTGGCTTCATAAAGACAAAATTGAAGCTGGTATGAAGACCTATGTTCTTTCTTTTGATGAATATAAAGAGAAGATATACAGCACGTTCCCTGGAGATAAATTTGATCCAAAAACCGGAGAGATAGTTAGCAGGCCTGAAAACCATGCCCCATTGCCCGAAGAGATGCTTAACAGGGCTAAAATACAGAATGAATTAGAGCTAATGGCGGCTGAAAGACTTATTCAAAGAGGAGAGCTTCCGAGCGATTATATCACTAAAATATTAAGTAAAAAGGAGAAATAAAGATGGGCAGAGAAGAAATGATGAAAAAGTATTTACCTCAATTGGCCCAGGGGCCTGATATAGACTCCTTGGCCAATAGGCTTGGGAAAAATATAATTGAGCTTGAGACTGCTCAAGCCAACCTTAACATCTTTGCAGATCATATTATCAAGCTTTCGGAGGAGAAGGAAAACCTTCAACAACAAGTAAATGTCTTAAAGGCCCAACTTGAGCAGCAAGGAAAAACCACAATCAATGCTGAGGAAGTAAAATGAACTGTAATCCCATTTTTGATGCTTGGCTTCCCAAGAGACTTGGAGTTGACGCCATAACTCTTTATCCCTACATACTTTTCGCTATGCAAGGAGATCAAGTTTCTAAAAAACTTATGCGCCATGAACTTATCCACTGTGCACAGATTGAAAAAGAAGGTATGATCAAGTTTTATCTAAAGTATGTTTTTGAGTATTTTAAAAACCGTCTTAAAGGTATGCCTCATTGGAAAGCTTATAGAAGCATTAGCTATGAGGTAGAAGCATATGAAAATGAAGACAATGAGTTCTACTTTGAAGGAGTCTAAAATGGATATTTACGATCACTTTGTAAAACAGGAGCTTGTGCCTATAGTAATTGCTAAAAAGTTCGGCAATGACAAGATTCTTCGCCTTTTCGATGATAGAGCATTGTGGACATTACTAATGCTTCGTAAACGTTATGAGGAAGGGCATAAACATCCAGGTCTTTACCTCAATGATTACCATTTTGGAGGCATCAATCAGTATCGAGGATGGCGACCAGGTAACTGCTTAATTGGTGCTGAATTCTCACAGCATAAGTTCGGAAGAGCTTTTGATTGCATCTTTAGGAACATCTCCGCTGAAGAAGTTCGAGAGGATATCCGCAAGAACCCTACAGAGGAAGCTTTCAAATACATTACAGCAGTAGAGCTTGATGTTTCTTGGTTTCATTTTTCTACAGAAAACCACAACAAAGAAAAATATGGTATTCTTTGGATTAAGCCTTGATAAAAACAAAAATAAAATAATTGCAATTTACAACTAAATGGGCTGGTGCCATCATTTACACGGAGATTGAAAACGATGGGTGATCTTTCATCAAAAGAAAGAAAACAAATTGAAGATATTCTAGGGAATACTGTTCTTAGCTTAGAGCACATAAGAAAAACTTTTCAAAAAGGAGAATTATCAAAGGAGTATCAAAAAGACCTTATTAAGATTGCCCATTCCCTCATCACTGCTTTTACACTACTCTACAGGGAGGACTCTCTTAATGAAGACGTTTGAGCTTAAAATTTTACACATCATTCTTATTGCTATCTTGTTAGTAACTTTGCTGGAAATCATAGCTATTTCACAAGGACTGAATGGCACATGCATGAGAACAGCAGTAACAACAATAGGTGCACTTGCAGGTGTTGGTGGTGGCTGGGGTCTTAGGTCATTAATAAGTAAGAAATAAAAGGAGGAGTAAAATGGATTCTTTTAAAGCATCAGCGATTTGGGGAAGGGTGGGAGCGTCGATACTCTGTATCATTGCGCTTGCTCTTGGGTTTTTCGGGTATCAGATGGAAGCAACTGAACAGGCAGCTATGGTTGAAGCGGTTGGACTTATCCTCACCGGCTTGGCAGCTATCCTGGCATTCGTTTCCAAGATCAGAGAGTTTTTTAGGGCAAAAAAGGACGCATAATGGCTTTGGATGGTGGTGCTATCTCATCCCTTCTTTACATTCTTGAGGTTATCATAAATGAGCTAAAAAGATGGCGTAGAGATAAGCACCACCAGGAAACACAACAGGCGGTGGATTATGCTAAAAAAGATCCTGTTGGGGCTTTCAATGCTCACTTTAGTGGGATGTGCGACAACGCAGATTCCACAGAAACCGATAAAGCCAAGGATTGAGGCTGAGTATAAGGATGAAAGCGTATGTTTTTCCAAAGAGGATGCATACCTTCTTTTTATGTATATAAAAGCTTTGGAGGACGGGTATGAAGACTTTTAGAACAATCATGATAGCAATAGGAATAATGGTAGTTTCATGCTGTCTTTTTGCAGCGCAGATCCAAGTCACCTGGAACGCCAACACAGAGGAAGACCTGGCCGGGTATCGGCTCTATGTCGGTAAGGCATCGGGCCAGTACGGCGAGCCCGTGGACGTGGGGAACGTGACCGGGCACGTCATGGAGATCACCCCGCAGCATGGGGCCACGTACTATTTCGCCCTGACCGCATACGACACCAGCGGCAATGAAAGCGGGTACTCGGATGAGGCGAGCTGTTTTGTCCCGGACGGGGTAAAGCCGGAGAAACCCACCGGTTTGCGGGCGATCATTCAGGCCATCATCTCCTGGTTCAAGGGGCTGTTCGGGCTGAGAGCGGCTGTGATCGCGTGAGGAGAAAAAATGACCCTTCGTATTCATCACATCCCTAATTGTGCTCCTAGACTAGCTGGAGCAGTAACAGAACTGAGCAGAGTAGCACAGCTGTCAGAGCCCACTCTCGTTACTGTCCAGACTAATAAGCCCTGGGTACTGCTTTATAACAATCAGCTTATTGAGGAACGAATCGACACAGCAAAGAAGAAAGATCAGAACATAGAGATCGTGAGATTGTGGGTGGATAATCCCTATCTCGAAAGTACAGTTTGTCCTCTTGGGGGAGTAGCGTGGTGTTTATCCACGCCGGCTGAGTTCATGCGGAAACGAGATATCTACCATCATACAACTACTGCTACAGTTGAAGCCCTGCGAAAGCACGGTATAAACGCCTTTATGAGATCCGAAGGATTTCCCGCTGTAGAGATAAAGGGTTTAGATTACTTAATGTCGGCTCCCCCTGCTATTGTTCGTCATGGAGAATGGTTCAGCACTTTCTGTATTCTGTGGTGGGATGTTTTAAAATCTGACCTTGAGGTAGTTAAACAACTTCCTAACAGTAGATGTATAAGAGGAACCCAGTTCAATGCTTTAGGTTATGCGGGAATACGCAATATAAATCCATATCTTAGTCAAGTGGACTGGCTGGAAACATTCGGTGAAGTTGTGGCTAGGCGGTTGGGTCTAAAGGCTGTTCGCGCTCCCATGAAGGCTGCTACTGAAACAGCCCTTCTAGAACTGTACTATAAGCTGGATCGCCCTGAGTGGGTGGAAAGTGGAATCCATCCTAGTATAAAATCATGAGCATCTATACTCTCACAGGTCTATCTAAGGAGCAGTGGATCAGAGACGATCCTAATACTCCAGCAAACCGCAAGACGTTCGATCTTGGGAATGGGAAAAAGCGTCATATTATTTCTAGTCGTCCCCTTCACTATTGGACAGAGGCAGGCAAAGGGGAGCATCCTGATAAAGAAGAGTGGGACGATATTGATACTACTCTTAGACTAGAAGCTGTTGAGGGGAAGAAATATTCCTCCCATTTTATTGCAGACAAGAACAACTTTAGCACAGG
>Ga0302240_1001637_pt1 | contig 17114 bp, 13 predicted proteins | sample AAG_UR_His_MG_FD_193538 | JGI IMG/M metagenome (GOLD analysis project Ga0302240, IMG submission 193538) | Enriched activated sludge microbial communities from anaerobic digester in WTTP, New Holstein, Wisconsin, United States - AAG_UR_His | ecosystem: Engineered > Bioreactor > Anaerobic >... | reverse complement strand
CAAAAAAAAGTCTGGCACTGAAAAATAATTCCATAAGACCTTTTGCTTCCTGTCCGGTAAGGGAAGGGCCGTAGGCCTCCAGGTCTATTATCATATCCTGGATTTTACCAGATATTTTTGCCATATAGAGGTTTTCTATGATCTCTTCTGCCGTATATTCCTCAGCATATACACTCCGGGAAGATAAAATAAGCAAAAATAATATTAAAAGAGATTTTTTTATCATTTAAAACCTCTCCCATTATTGCTTTTTCAGTGCTTTTAATGCTTCCTCCCTGTTAAGGCGGGCTTCTTTAGATTCAGGATCAATCTTCAGTGCTTTCTCGTAACAGGTAAGAGCTTCTTCATATTTTCTCTGGCATACCAGTACAAGTCCTTTATTATTCCAGGCTTTAATATCTTCAGGGTCAATTTCCAAGGCCTTATTAAAATACAGGAGAGCTTCTTCGTATTTTTTCTGTTCCGATAAAGAAGAACCCTTATTATTCATAGCTTTCGTATCATTTGGGTCAATCTTTAATGCCCTGTCATAACAGGCCATGGCTTCTTCCGTTTTCCCGAGTTTATCCAGGGAATTTCCTTTCCCATTTAGAGCACCGGTGTAATAAGGAAATACCTCTAAAGCCTTATCGTAATATTTTATAGAATCTTCATATTTTCCCTCTTCATATGAAATAATGCCTTTGTTGCACCATGCATACATATCTAAAGGATTGATCTCAATCGCTTTATCATAACATTTCATTGCTTCTTCATATTTACCTTCATCGTAAAAAATAAGTCCCTTATTATTCCATGCATAGTCATTCTGAGGAAAAAGTTCTATAGCCTTATCATAACATTTCATTGCTTCTTCGTAATTACCCTGTGTATATAAATCATTTCCTTTATGAACCCATTCGTCGGATTCCTTTACAGCATCCGGCCATGCTGAAGAAAAGGTAAGGAATAAAAATAACGTAAGTGTTACTATGAGTGTATAAATTTTAGAATACATATGGCAACTCCTTTCTTATTCAGGTGAGACGTGAGACGTGAGACGTAATGACTAGATATCTCCTCACTTTTTTTCACTTTTCACTTCTGCTCACTGCTCACTGCTCACTGCTTTTCACTTTTCACTTCTTTTCACTGCTCACTATATCTTACCATAAAGCACAATTCATCTCAAGTTAAAATTAATTTAAAAAGACTTGAGTTTAATTTAACGTAAAGAACTCAGAATTCTCCCTCTATAATTATGAACTAAAACGAAGCAATTAGATGGGTATGAATGCAGCGATGAAGAGTAAAAATTCTTCTCACCCTGTAGAAAGGTGATGAGTTATATATAAGAAATATTTTTTTAGTAAAAGAAATGAAATAATATTATATCATTTGAACATCTTTTACACCAAACAACCGTGATATAGCAATAGTAAAAAAAAAATTTCAGAAAAAAATTTAGACAGACCTGTAGAGAATAAAAAAAGAATAGAAGAAGAAACAATATTTCCGAAATTACTGAAGACAATAAGACATTTCTTCCCTGACTTTAATGAGATGGAACAGAATTATATAAATATAAAGAGCCTCATTGTAGCCATTGCCTGAGGAGAAGGCATAAAGGAATAGTAGAATACTATCACAGGGTATTAGAAGTAAAATTGATAATGTCCAATGGCATTGTAATATCTACAGGGACAGAATTCATAGAGAATCCAGGTGAGAATGTTGATAAGCAGGATTGGGTATGAATGAGGGGGATTTGCAATAATAATAAAAATCTTGTATAATATAGTCTTAAATTACAAGTTTATAACTTGAGGGTTGTACAAACCCGTTAGGCGACTCTAAAGCCTCTATTTGCTAAAGACAAATATGCGTAAATCATAAATGGATTCCTATAAAAAAGACTTGGGCTGGAGTCTTTGAGTAAGGTTACTCTAGAAGCCCCTGCTATATCGTGAAGCGATAGCGGAATGATTAGCGGTGGGAGCAGCCACACTATAATATCTAATATATTTCACTTAAAGCTGTAAAGGAGATATGCTCATGGAAGATGAAAAAGACTTTATTACTAAAGAAATTCGTATGCTTGCTGATACACCTCCCAAGAAGGAACTTATACCCAAATATGAACAGGCCCTTGAATATCTGGCAGATTTACCGGAGGTGGCTGAAGATACCGGATTTCTTGATCTGGCAGCTATAAAAGCACTGGTGGAAGAAAAAAACCTCAAAAAAGCCAGAAGCTATGAGGAAAAAATAGAGTTGCGCAGAAAGAAGGCACTTAAAGAAAAAATTAGAGAAAATCTTGACCAGGCCCGAAAAAAGTAATTATGTGAATAAATATATCTCTTTAAGAGGAGCCAGGCAGAATAACCTCAAGAATATAAATATAGATCTGCCCGGGAATAAGTTTATTGTTATAACCGGCGTAAGTGGTTCAGGTAAATCAACTCTTGCCCTGGATACTATATTTGCTGAAGGCCAGAGGAGATACATGGAATCACTTTCTGTTTATGCAAGACAGTTTCTGGAGCGGATGGATAAACCTGAAATTGATTCCATTTCCGGTATTCCTCCTGCCATAGCAATAGAACAGACTGATCCTCCCAGAAATTCCCGCTCTACCGTTGGAACTGCCACGGAAATAAATGATTATTTAAGATTGCTCTTTGCCAGGACAGGTAAAATTTATTGCCCCTCCTGTATGAGGCAGGTAGAGAAAGATACCCTGGAAAAAGTTCTGGAGAAAATTATGTCTTTAAAAGAAGGAACCAGAATTTTTATAACCTTTCCTTATTTTATGAATAATGCTTCTTCTCTACAGGAACACCTGACTTTTCTTAAATCAAAGGGTTATATCAGGATTATGACCGGGAAGGGGCCTGTAAAAATTGATGATTTCGACACCTGCAGGGATTTGATTAGTCAAACCACTACCAATCAAATACCTCAGAGAAAAATAATGATTCTTTTAGACAGATTAAAAGTATCGGATGAAGCCCGGGGACGACTTGCTGATTCTCTTGAAATTGCTTACAGAGAAGGGAAGGGGAAAATGGAAATACTCATAGAAGATGGTGAAATATTAAAATTTACTCAAAACCTTTACTGTTCTTATTGTGAGAGAGATTTTCTGGAATCCTCTCCTCTCCTTTTTTCCTTTAACAGTCCTTTCGGTGCCTGTCCACGGTGTCATGGCTTTGGTAATCTCATTAAATTTGATCATTCCCTGGTTATACCTGATGAAAATAAATCCTTAAGAGAAGGAGCAGTAATTCCCTGGACAACACCTAAAGGGAAAAAATTCTTTAGAAAAGTTGAGAGAATTTGCTCGGGATATCAGATACCAGTTGATATACCCTATAAAGATTTAACGGAATGGCAGAAGGATATAATATGGAATGGTAAGGGTAATTTCCCTGGTATTCTGGGCTTTTTTGAGATGATAGAGGAAAAAAAATATAAACTTCACGTAAGGGTTTTTCTGAATAAATTCAGAGGTTATAACCTCTGCCCTGAGTGCATGGGAAAAAGACTCAGACCGGAAGCTCTCTGTGTAAAGATAGATAATAGAGATATAGCAGAGATAAGCAGTCTTTCAGCAGGTAAAGCACTGAAATTTTTCTCTTCCCTTCAAAAAGGATTAAATGAATATGAATATTCTATTTCAGAGCTTATATTAAAAGAAATAAATAAAAGACTCGAGTATCTCTGTAATGTAGGACTTGAATATCTCACACTCGATAGATTGACAAAAACCCTTTCTGCCGGTGAATATCAGAGGATTAATCTTGCTGCCTGTCTTGGTTCAAGTCTTACCGGTACTCTTTATGTACTTGATGAACCCAGTATAGGCCTTCATGCAAGAGATAATGATCGTCTCATAGGTATATTTAAAAAATTGAGGGATCTTAAAAATACAGTCCTTGTAGTGGAGCATGACCCTGAAATCATAATATCTAGTGATTATGTAGTAGATCTCGGTCCCGGTCCGGGAAAACTGGGAGGAGAAGTGATATTTTCCGGACCTCCTGAGGAATTATCTCTTTATACGGGTAAATCATTAACGGCTGATTATCTTATGGGAGAGAAAAAAATACCTGTAGCCAGTGAGGAGAGAGAAGATTTATTTAATTCCTTTTGCCCTGAAAGAACCGAAAAATATATAAAATTATCGGGAGCAAAGGAACATAATCTTAAAAACATAGACCTTAGGATACCTCTTAATTGTATGGTCTGTGTTACAGGTGTTTCCGGTTCAGGCAAGAGTACCCTCATCTCCGATGTGTTTTTCCCTGCTTTAAAAAGAGAAAAAGGAGATTTCTCCATACCTTCCGGTAAATATGATACCCTGGAAGGAGCAGATAATATAGAAGATGTTATAATGGTCGATCAGAGTCCTATAGGTAAAACACCCAGATCGAATCCTGTAACATATGTAAAGGCTTTTGATTATATAAGAAATATCTTCTCCCGCCTTGCAGAAGCCAGGGTAAAGGGTTTGAAACCGGGACATTTTTCTTTTAATGTAGAAGGAGGACGTTGTAAACACTGTGAAGGTAACGGTTATATCCAGGTAGATATGCAGTTTATGGCAGATCTGTATGTCCTCTGCCAGGAATGTCAGGGAAAACGTTATGAGAAACGTATTCTGGATATAAACTATAAGGGAAAGAATATATTTGATGTATTGAATATGACGGTTGATGAAGGATCAGAGTTTTTTTCTCCCTATCCTGTCCTCTTAAAGAAATTGAAGGTTCTTCAGGATACAGGACTCGGTTATCTTCATCTCGGGCAGCCGGCAAATACCCTTTCAGGTGGAGAAGCACAGCGTTTAAAACTTGCTTCTCATCTTCTCAGTGGAAGAGGGAAAGCATCTCTTTATATGTTTGATGAACCCACAACAGGATTACATATGGCCGATATAGAAAAACTGCTTCACTGTCTCAGAAGCCTTATAGATAAGGGAAACAGTGTTTTAATAATAGAACATAATATGGAAATGATAAAGAATGCCGATTATATAATAGATCTTGGGCCGGAAGGTGGAGATCTGGGAGGAGAGATTATCGCTACTGGTTCTCCTGAGGAGATAATGAAAGAGGAAAGATCCCATACAGGCAAATATCTTAAGAGCTATTTAGTAAATCGTAAAGAAATAATATATTGACTTTCCCTCTGTCAGGTTTTATACTCATAAGTAATCTATATGTAAGGAGGCAGTTTTTTATGAAGAGATGGTTAGTTACAGGCATAGTATTTATATGTATTTTGCTATTTTGTTCTAAGGAGGTTTTAGCTGCAAAAGATAAGAATGAAAAAAGCAGTGAATATAGAGATAGAAAAGATCGATACAGTCTTGTACTTCCAGGTAAATGGATAGCTTTTGAACAGGAAGAGGATGTATATTTTGAGTATGATAGTAAAGAGTTTTATGCTTCTTTTTATATAACAGGCTTATCTGTTACAAAAGAAGAGACCCTTAAAGAATTTGTTTCCAATGTTCAACCTTACAGTTATAAAGGAGAAGGCTTGGATGTTCAGAGTACCATTATTGACAAAACTGAGGCAAAAGTTGATGGTGTTCAGGCAATTCACTTACGGCAGAAATCAGAAGCAAAAGAAAAATATAATGGCCAGTCTTATTCAGAAATAACTTTTATAGATGAGTTTTATTTTATAAAAAATAACCAGATATATATTATCACTTTGAATGTAACTGAAAATGGCTATGAAAAGGTGAGGTCTGATTTTGAAGCTATTGTGAAGTCCTTTAAAGCAGGGATAAAGCCTTTTGAAGAGATGAAAAAGGAAGAGTGAAAATTGAAAGGAAAAATTTGTATGTTATAGAGGTGAACACAGTGTTCACCTTTTGTTATTATGTATCACCCTTACGCATCACGTATCACAAGGTGAGGTGAAAAAGATGGATATTTTAATAAAAAACGGAATCATTGTTACTGCCTGTGACATTTATAAAGCAGATATTGGTATTAAAGGTGAAAAGATAGTTCTTATAGGTAAAAATTTGCCGGAAGGTAACGGAAGAGTTATAAATGCAGAAGGAAAATATATTTTCCCCGGCGGTATAGATGTTCACACACATTTTCAACTTCCCATGGCCGGTACTGTAAGTTCTGATGATTTTGAAAATGGAACTAAAGCTGCTGCCATGGGGGGTATAACTACTGTTATAGATTTTGCAAATCAGTTAAAAGGACAACCCATTCTGGAAGGTATTGAAGCCCGCCGGGCTGAAGCTGATGGGAAAGTATGTATAGATTATTCCCTTCATTTATGTATAATTGACTGGAATGACAGGACAAAAAAAGAACTGAAAGAAGTAATTGAATATGGTATTCCCAGTTTTAAAATGTTTATGATTTATAAGAACCGGGGACTTATGAGTGATGATGCCTCTCTTTTTTCTGCACTGGAAAGTACTCTTGAAACAGGAGCTATAATCGCAGTTCATGCTGAAAGCTCCACAGTCCTGGATATGCTTGTAGATCGTTATGAGAAAGAAAAAGATAAATACGGAGTTTATGCTCATGTCATGTCCAGACCAAATTTTATTGAAGAAGAGGCTATATTACGTGCTATAAAATGGGCAGAAGTTACAGGAGGAAGGCTTTATATAGTTCATATGTCAACAGGAGAAGGAGCAGATGCTGTCTGTAATGCTAAAGATAAAGGTGTCAATGTTTTTGCAGAGACCTGTCCTCAGTATCTGTTACTGGATGATGAAGTTTTTATGAGGGAAAACGGCCACTGGTATGCTACCTGTCCTCAAATAAAAAAGAAAAAAGATTCTCTTCGACTCTGGAAAGGACTATCAGGAGGAGAAATACAGATAATAGCAACCGATACCTGTACCTTTACAACAGAACAGAAGTCTCTCTGGAATGGAGATTTTACAAAAATTCCTTACGGTCTTCCCGGAGTTGAAACTATGGTTCCACTGATGTACAGTGAAGGGGTAGGGAAAGGGAGATTTTCTTTAAATCATCTGGTATCTATTGTCAGTACAAATCCGGCAAAACTTTTTGGTCTTTATCCAGAAAAGGGAACTATAGCAACAGGCAGTGATGCAGATCTTGTAATTTATGACCCAAATAAAGAAGTAATGATTCATCCGGAAAATCTTCAGACCAATTGTGACTGGTCTCCTTACGAAGGAATGTGCCTTAAAGGGTATCCCGAAACTACTATTTGTCGTGGAAAAATTATTGTAGAGAAAAATAAATTTGTTGGCACACCGGGTTATGGAAAATTTTTAAGAAGGAAAACCGGTGGAAAGATATAATATTATATTAGTGTCAAATTAAAGCTATCAGCAGTCAGTTATCGCTGATAACTGATTTAAGAGAGGGTCTAACAAATGGATAATGGTGAAGTAATATCAGTAAAAAACGTTGTAAAAGTTTATAATAGATTAAATAAGAAAAATCTTGTAGTTGCTCTTAAAGGTGTTTCCTTTAGTATAGAAAAAGGAAAGATCTTTGGATTTTTAGGCCCCAACGGTTCAGGAAAGACAACTGTAATAAAGATAATACTTGGTATTATACCTCAGACATCAGGAGAAGTTAAAGTATTAAATACTTCTCCCATGTCAAGAGAAAGCAAAAAGTATATAGGCTATTTGCCTGAAAGCCTTTATTATCCTGATTTTATTAATCCTGTAAAATTACTGGAATTTTATGCAGGACTCTATGGTATGAATAAAAAGAAAACTATGGAGAGGATAGATTACGTTCTTTCTCTTGTGGGGCTTGAAGATAAGAAAAAAACAAAACTGAGAGAATTTTCAAAGGGTATGCTTCAACGTTTTGGTATAGCTCAGGCTATTCTCCATGATCCACAGCTTTACATATTTGATGAACCGGCTTCAGGACTTGACCCGGGTGGACAGAGACTTGTAAGGGATATTATGATCAGACTCAGAGATGAAGGGAAAACCATATTTTTTAGTTCCCATCAGCTTTCAGAGGCAGAAATGGTATGTAATAATGTAGCTATAGTGAATAAAGGTGAAATTATAACCTGTGCCCCTTTAGAGGATTTACTTATCTCCGGAAGTAAAATTGATCTGTCCCAGAGTTATTCAATTATATTTGAATTGACTGAAGGAAAAACTCTGGATAATTTGACAAGTAATGAGAAACTCGGCATGTTGAATTTTGAAGGCACATCACACTTAAAAGTAATAACCTCCGGTAAAGAAGAAACAAATAAAGTAATTAAAATACTTCATGAAGAAGGCTGTAATATTTTAACTGTAAATCTTGAAAAGAAGACCCTTGAAGAAGTATTCCTGGAGAAAATAGGTGAGATAAATGATAAGTAAGAATTGTATAAATGTATTTCGATTTTACTTTTATGAATATTTTGAGAGAAAGATTGGGTATATATTTTTATTTACAAGTGCTGTTTTTTTGATATTGATTATGTCTCTTAAAGTATTTGATATGAATATGCCAAATAAAGTGATTATAGATTTCTCTTTTTCCGGTATAGCCATTATAAATCTTGTTCTTGCTTTCAGCATATCTCTTACGTCGGTACCATCAGATATAAAGAATCGCTATATATATACTATGCTGTCTAAACCAATAAGCAGATATGATTATCTCATAGGTAAATTTTTAAGTATATGTGGTGTTGTGGGGATAAATATTTTTCTTATGATTATTGAATTACTCTTAGTAACTTACAGCAAAGAGGGAATTTTTGAACCGAATATTATATGGGCAGGATTTTTTGTATTTTTAGCTGACGCTATAATTATAGCTCATATAATCTTTTTTTCTCTCTTTCTTCCAGTTACTGTTAATGCCTGTTTGAGTATTACCATGGTAGTAGTGGGTAATATGACTCCTGTTTACATGAATTACCTTTCTAAAGAAGAGACTTATAGAATATCTTATATTTTAGGTATTATCATTAAAGTATTTTTTCCCCATCTTTATTATTTTGATATAAAACCTGCAGCTATGAATAGTTTTTATTTGCCACCTTTTTATACTGTTTCTACTACAATATATGGTCTCTTATATATAATTTTTATCCTTTATCTGGCATGCTGGATTCTGGAAAATAAAGATATGTGAGGTGCTGTATTATGAAAAAAATAATTTTATTTATTATTTTAATACTTTCCTTTCCTTTATGTACCAATCAAATTCTGGGTGAGACCGGTTATGTAGAAAATGAACATATGGAAAGTCACACTCATAATGAAAAAGATATCCTCCATGAAAAGGACCACCATATTCATACAGATGCCTGTGGTGAAGATTGTGGACATGAGGGACATAAACATAACCATTCATCTGCCCCTTCTGATAGTTGTGGAGTGGGTAAGTATCATGATAGATATCTTATGGAATCAGTATCTGAACAACCCTGGAGACATCCCGATAAATTGTGGAAAGGTATGTGGCTCATGAATATTGTTCCTATAGTTTCTCTTGTTTTATTAACACTGGGATTAAGACCTGTTATTAATGATCTATTAAAGAAAGCAGTAAGATAGTGTATAGAGTTTTTATTGCTGTAATACTTTTTTTAATTATAGTAGGCTTCAGGTTTTATCTTGATAAACCTTATATCCATGTGATTAACCCCGGTATAGAGAGCTTATACAGTCTTTCTGTAAATATGGCTTCCGTTTTTTTTGGTGAAACCAGGAAAACTATGGCTGCCATATGCTGGGTAAGGGCGATGGAATACCATACTGAGACTTCTCATGAACCTTACTGGGCATTCTATATAATTAAAGATGAAACTATTGATAAATTGAGGAAAGAAAATATTGATAATAAGAAACTCCAATCTATCGAATCTTTGAAAAACAGGAAATTTCCGACATCTGAGTTACTTGGCAAACTTAAAGATATGTCTTTAAATAAAGAAGAAATTGATCTGCTTTTTCGTTATGCCATTTATTGGAATGCCAGACCTGATGTAAAGAGACCTGAAAATCTCTATATATATGAGGGTACTCAGATGCTCCCGATTCTCAGGTTGATTACCTGGTTGGATCCTGGTTTTATCAAGGCTTATGATTTTGGTGGTTATTTTCTGGCGATTAATCTTGATAAACCAGAAGATGGTATAGCTTTTTTAGAGGAGGGTATAAGGAATAACCCTGAGAGTTATGACCTTTATCAGGGTCTTGCTTTCATTTATTTTAATAAAATGAAAGATTATCCTCAGGCTATAAGATGTGCAAAAAGAGCACTGGATATTACCCTTAAAGTTGATTATACGAGTTCTCATAAAGAGATGGACTGTGTAAATTCTCTTCGTATACTGGGACATTCTTACAGACTGATGGAAGATTATATACAGGCTGAGCGTTATTTTTTTCTTATAAGAAAAGTTGATTCTGACTTTATTGATCTTTCTAAAAAGCTTATTAAGGATATGAAAAGTGATAAATATATACTTATTAATCAGAAAATGATAGATACTCTAACCGAAAAGATATCCCCGGATAAACTGGAGAAGCTGAGAAAATTTAAGGACAAGGAATTTTCTAAAAGAGGTTTAACTGTCAGACTGAAAATCCTGGAGTTTACACAGGAGGAAATTGATGAGGTAATTAAAGCAAAGTAGTAAATTTAGATGAATTTACTTTTTCTCCTGTTCTTCAATTCGCCGAATAAGACATTCTTTCACTCCCTGTCCTTCTATAGCGGTTACTTTTAATTTAATCTGTTTATAAATAACCGAATCTCCTATTTCAGGAGGGCGCCCCAGTAGGGTAAGAACCAGTCCACTTACCGTGTCAACTTCTTCATGTTCTAACATTATATCCATTTTTTCACCTACTCTATCAAGTCGGGCAGTGCCAAAGACATGAAAAAGCCCTTTCGAGTCTTTATAGATTTCCGGTAGATACGTTGTTCCTTCCTGAATTTCTCCAACTACTTCTTCATAAAGGTCTTCTATTGTAATCAGTCCTGCTGTACCACCGTGTTCATCCATTACTATTACCATCTGTGCATGGGCTTTACGCATAACCATAATTACATTATCTACTGTTGATGTTTCAGGGACATAAGGTACTTTCCGGATGTCTTCACTTTGAATCGAATTCTTATTTACTAGACGTCGTAAAATATCTTTAATATGAACCACACCGGTAATGTGGTCAAGATCTCCGTCATAAATAGGATAACGGGTATGTATTGATGTATGGACTATTTCTTTTAATATTGAATGATCTGCATCTAAGGGAATACCGGTTATTTTAACCCTTGGAACCATAACCTCTTCTGCTGTAAGATCACCGAATTCGAAGAGATCTTTTATGACCTGTGCCGATTCCGCATGGATTAACCCGCCCTCATGACTTTCCTTTACAATTAACTCTAATTCCTCTGGTGTATAATAATGTTCATTTTCTGTGATCTGTCGTTTGATACCAAAGAGTCTTAGTAGACCTATTCCCATACCATTAAAAATTTTTACCATAGGATAGAATATCACCTGAACACAGATTATAAATGGTGTAATCACTAAAACTATTCCTTCTGGCTGTTGAAGAGCCATTACTTTTGGAACCATTTCGCCAAAGACTATGTGAAGATAAGTTAGAAGCGTTACTGCCAGTATTTTTGCCAGGGCATAATTACTAATCTCATGAGTAATACCTTTTTCTAAAAGATAACCAATCCATTCTATCATTTTATGTTCACCGTACATACCTAATCCAAGACTGGCTAAAGTAATTCCTAACTGACCTGTAGTCGTATATTGATCCATAAGTTTCGGGCTATGAATAATCTGGCTGATTATTTTAGCTATTCTTTCTCCATGGGATGCACGGCGTTCTATGGAAGCCCTTGGTGTTCCTACAATGGCAAATTCTGAAGCTACAAATATTGCATTTAATAGAATTAGCACTATTATAATAAGTAGAGCAATTATATTATCCATTATCTTCCTTATCCTTCTGAAGGGGTTTTACCAGTATTGAGAAAACAGCCATATGTACAATTTTTTCTATTTCCACATCCAGACCTTCTATGGTTACATGTTCTTTTTCGACAGGCAAATGTCCCAGAACTTCTACCACGTAACCACCTACTGTATCTACATTATTTCCCTTCCATTTAACTCCGAGCCATTGTTCTACTTCATCTAAAAGCATAATTCCCGGAATTCTGATCCTTCCGTCATCGAGTTGCTCCGGATGAGGATAGTCAGGTTTGAATTCATCTGCTACATCTCCCATAAGATCTGACAGGACATCCTCCAGTGTTAGAAGTCCTCCTACTCCTCCGAATTCATCGACTATAATAGCCTGATGAGAGTGTTTTTCTTTTAATATACTGAGAAGGCGATATGCTTTGACTGTATCAGGAATAAAGAGGGGACGTCTCATTATTTTTTCAATTGACGTTATACTGCCGTTGTTTATGTAATACTTCATAAGATCTTTTGTATGAATTATACCGATTATATTATCAATTGATTTCCTGTATACAGGTAAACGGCTGTAAGGGCTATCAGTTATTTTGTTTAGTATCTCTTCAAGAGGTGTTTCCACATCGAGGGCTAACATATGGAGGCGGGGTACCATTAATTGATGAGCAGGCCTTATACTGAGTTTCAAAGCCTGATGCAGTCGTTTATGTTCATCAGGTTCCAGAAGGCCTCCGTCACGACTTTCAGCAAAGAGAAGTTCAATTTCTTCAGGGGAATGTATATGTTTATGGCTCTCCTGACCTTTTCCGAGAAATTTCAATACCATCATCCCACTGCCATTGATTATAGGAATAAACCAGGAAAAAATTGACATTGACCAGATCATGGGCAAAACTGTAATAAGTGCAGTTTGAGTTGGATACTGAAGGGCAATATATTTTGGAATAAGTTCACCCAGAACCAGCATAAGGCCTGTCAGTACTATGAGAACTATTACAGTGGCAGTAGAATAGGCTACTCCTTCCTGGAAATATGCCCATTTTTGAATAAGAGGAGTCAAATAAACAGTCAGTGATGACTGGCCATAAGCTCCCAGAAGCAGATTTGACAGGGTTATACCTATTTGAGAACAGGCAATATAGCGATTTAGTTTCTGAGGCTCCTGTATAATAGATAATAAACGTTCTGCCAGAAAATTTCCCTCATCTGATAATTGTTTAATTCTGCTTTTTCGTGAACTGACTATAGAAAATTCAGAACCTACATAAAAAGCACTTACCAGTATAAAAAATGAAATTATCAGAATAGTTAAGATTGTCATATAAGAACCCCCCTGCAGAAGATATGTATGAGGTTACCGGGAGGTTCGTCTTCAGATGAGTCTTCCAGAGTATTGTCTGTCATGTTTTTATGACTATTTATCGGTATTTATACCGTATTATCCTTTCTCTAATATGTAATACACTTTTATTTTATCATAGAACTGCTATCTTGCCAATAGTTATAGTTAGTTTCTTAATCTGAGATACGTTTTTTTATGACTGTTAACAAGGTTTTCGTCATAAAATATAAAGAATTTTACATTTCATTTAAAACGTAATCATAATTGGGAGAATATAAAATTATGCTTGCCAGATGGATAAATTTTTCGTATTATTATTAGGGTTAAATATAAGGTAAATTATTATGAATAAAAAACAATTAATATTACATCCATTTTTGTTTGCCATTTATCCTGTAATGTTTCTTTACTCATATAATCTGGAAAAAACTCCTGTCAAACAGGTATTCAGACCCTTTATTATTATTTTTTTCTCGGTACTTTTATTATGGTTTATTTCAGGTATTATAATTAAAGATAAAAATAGGTCGGCTTTAATATGTTCCCTTTTTGTTATTTTATTTTTTATGTTTGGCCGTCTGAATGATTTTATTTTTTATATGGGAATTAAAATGAATTACATCTATCTTTTAGTGCTTACAGGTATTTTTTTTATTTTGCTCTCTTATATTTTGCTGAGAATTAGCAAGGAATTATCCGATAAGATTACTGCAATATTAAATGTTATATCCCTTACTCTTATGACATTTGTATTATTAAATATAATGCCCTATCTTATTAAATTACAGGCTTATCAGGCAGGATTTGAAGAACGAAAAGATGAAAGTATAAAAATAAATAATGAAAAAAATATTTCTCTGTCACCTGATATATATTATATAATACTTGACTCTTATGCTAGAACCGATGTTTTGAGAGAATTTTATGGCTATGATAACAGTGATTTCATTAATTATCTGAAGGAAACCGGTTTTTATATAGCAGATGACAGTTTTTCCAACTATCCTGTGACCTTAACATCTGTACCGTCATCTTTAAATATGGGCTATCTATATGATCTGATAATGGAGATAAAAGGTGACATGCCCGAAAATGTTAAGATTGATAAGGACCTTATTTATAAGTTGATACAGAATAATAAAATTGCTAATTTTTTGAAACACTATGGATATAAAATAGTTTCCATTTCTTCTGAGTATAATGAGTCTGATCTCAGAGCAGTTGATGTATATATACAGAGCCATTTTATATCGGAATTTGAACAGACCCTCATAGACACCACCTTTCTTCCTTATTTATTAAGAAACAGTGTATTTTCTTTTAGTAAATCAATAAGATACCGCAATTTGAAAGCTTTTAAAGTTCTGTGCAGATTAACTGAAATAAATGAGCCTTTTTTTGTTTTTGTAGATATAACAATAACTCATTTTCCTTTTGTATTTGATGAAAAGGGTGGTAAACTGTCGGAACTCAGCCTGAATGAATATATAGCCAATCAGGAATATTATAAGAGAGATTATGTGAAACAGGCTGTTTTTCTTGAAAGCAAATTAAAAGAGTTAATAAAGTATATAATTGAACATTCGAAAACTCCTCCCATAATCATTTTGCAGAGTGATCATGGACCCAATCATACTTTTTATTATGAGAAAGAACCTTCTTATGAGATTCTTAAAGAGCGTATGGCCATATTAAATGCCTTTTACTTGCCGGGAAAGCCTCCTGAAAAACTATATGAAGGAATAACTCCCGTAAATACATTTCGTATAATATTTAATCATTATTTCGGTACAAATATGAAAATAATGGAAGATAAAATGTTTTATGCCACTCTTAAAGACCCATGTAATTTTATAGAGGTTACAGGTAAATTAAAAGGTAAAAAGTGATGCCTGCCATTTTGTGATTGCTTCCACACTTTAGAATATAAATTTTATTTATCCCTTTACAAGTAGAAATTTTGCGTGAAATATAAGTTAAGAATATTTTTTACAGAGGTTAAGTGGAATGTATGAACTACTCGAATAATTCCTTATGTAAGAGTAATTTAGATGAATTTAATAATAGGAGCAACCAGTTTCTCAATCAATTTTTCAGTGATTTTGATGATAAAATAGACAATGCTTCAACCTTACATTCGTTAGATATACCTTTAATACCGGATCTTTCTGATATATCATTGATTTTATCCGTGGATTTATCTGATTTTGATAAAAAATCTCTTTTATTTCCCCATACAGAGGAGGATATTAATTATCCCGGGTCTCTTGGAAATTCTCCTGGATTGGAAGAGAGTTTATAACAGGGAGATGATAATATAATGGTTACTATTCAGATAGCATATAAATTATAATAAAGTTTTTGACAAAAAACAATAAAATTTTTCTTCTTCTTAATAATACTGGTTGAAATAATTTTATCTCTGATAAACAACTGGCTGAATAGTAATCAAAAAATTAACATAATCATCTTGTTTGTCAAAAAAAGTAATATATAATATTATAAGGATTTTAATATATTATTGAAGGAGAATTTTATGTTGCTTACAGATGGTTTTCTTATGTCTCCAAATTCAAAGATATGTAAACAGGAGATTTCATGCAGGAAGTCTGATGTTAATGAGAAAAAAGAAGTAAAATCTTCAGTTATTTCACCAGAAGTGTTAAAAACTGCCCGGGTCCGTGCAGATTTATTGAAAGAAACTATAAGATTATATACTGACCCTTTTACTGCTGTTCAATCTGTTTCAGGAGAAGGAGAATTAGATAAAACATCAGTATTACATACAGACCATAAAGAATCTTCTGTTAAATTTTCTGAAAAATTAGGAGATCCAAAAGCACTGGAAAATCTTAAATCTTCTCCAGATAAATTTTCTGAAAAATTAGGAGATCCAAAAGCACTGGAAAATCTTAAATCTTCTCCAGAACGTTCTGCTTCATTTCTGAATGTACAATCTGAGATAGCCAGTGAAGTTACCGGTGAATTGCCTCCTAATTCCCCCATAAAGAAAAATATGGAAGGTTTTGTAGATGATTTCCTGAATAGCAAATCTATGGCTGACTTTACAGAGAATAAGTTGAGAAGTAATATCTCTTTTATGCCTGAAAAGGGTAAAGATGGCTTACAAACCAGTGCAGGTAATGTTTCAGAACAGATAAAAAATAAAAGCAGTGCTAATCGAAATTCCGGCCAGAGTGAGACTCCTGTTGTATCTAAATCTTTATCTGGTGAAAATGTTTTTAAATCTGGTGAGATATCTAAACCAGCCCTGGATTCTCTTTCAGGTCAGTTAAAATTAGATGGCACTAAAACAGGTGACCAGATTAAATCCTGGCAAGGTTCTGTAACGGGTCAGTTAAAATTGGAGGATTTACCAACACCTAAAAGTACTGCTAAAATTATCTTAGAACCACCTGCTGACTTTAGAGTGGGTCATTCAAAATCAGATGGGCTTTTTCATGGACTTAAATCAGAAGGTCATACTCTGGTAAAACCTCAGGTCATCGGGCAGGAAAGTCAAATGAAACCGGAATATTTCTCCGAAACCATAAGAGAAGTTCGATTTTCTACTAAAATTTTAACTACCGTTGATACTGGCTCTATAAAACCTGAATTACTTTCCGGGAATAAACCGGCTGAACAAGTTATCTCAAAACCTTTAAACAGTGGGCTATCAGTTCAGGTAAAGCCTGATTATATCGGAGTACAACCCGGTTTTGATACTGTGTCAGGCCATATAAAGCCTGATTATAGTGTAAAACCCGGTTATAAAGATATCAGTCAGGGAATCAGTACAGAAAGTCAGGTAAAACCCGGTTATAAAGATAAGGGAATCAGT
>Ga0302240_1001635_pt1 | contig 17118 bp, 10 predicted proteins | sample AAG_UR_His_MG_FD_193538 | JGI IMG/M metagenome (GOLD analysis project Ga0302240, IMG submission 193538) | Enriched activated sludge microbial communities from anaerobic digester in WTTP, New Holstein, Wisconsin, United States - AAG_UR_His | ecosystem: Engineered > Bioreactor > Anaerobic >... | reverse complement strand
AGACCTTTACCGATGTATTCAGGACAATAAGCGGCAAATCTGCGATCTCAGAGAAAAACGTTGAAGACGCTCTAGATCGCATTAAAATCGCGCTCCTTGAAGCCGATGTAAATGTGAGAATTGTGCGTCGCTTTGTCAATGGTGTGTTAGAAGAAGCCAGAGGGGAAAAGGTGCTTCGTTCCATCACGCCTGGACAGCAGTTTATCAAGATAGTCTATGATCGAATGGTCTCTCTTCTGGGCGATGAAAAGCAAGACCTCCTATTAAGAGGGACCGATACTCAGAGTATAATCCTTCTCTTGGGTCTTCAGGGCTCAGGAAAGACCACTACTGCAGCCAAGCTCGCTAATTCTCTCAAAAAAAGAGGACGAAGAGTATTGCTCGTGGCATGCGATCTCGTGAGACCCGCGGCTGTTGAACAGCTAGCCGTGCTCGCTGGACAGGTCGGTGTTGATATCCATAGAGAGGAACTAAAAGATCCGGTACAGGTGGCACGCAATGCCTTGATACGCGCAAAGCGTGAAGGTCATGATGTGCTCATAGTCGATACTGCTGGCCGTCTTCAGATAGATGAACCTCTCATGCAAGAATTAGCGAGAATTCGCGATGCCCTTTCTCCAGTAGAGAGTCTTCTTGTGGCGGATGCTATGACTGGTCAGTCCGCTGTCGAAATTGCCAAGGCATTCGACGAAAGAATTGGAATCACTGGCGCCATCTTGACGAAATTCGATTCCGACACGCGTGGGGGAGCCGCTCTTTCGCTAAAATCCATTACGGGTAAACCAATAAAGTTCATTGGTGTCAGCGAACGCATCGATGGACTCGAACCCTTCTATCCAGACAGAATAGCCAATCGCATTCTAGGCATGGGAGACATAGTATCGCTTGTGGAGAAAGCCCAGGAAGTCTACGACCAAAAGGAAGCGCTTGAGCTCGAACAAAAAATCAGCAAAGAAAGCTTTACACTCGAAGATTATTTAGGTCAAATTCAAAAGATGAAGAAGATGGGCTCTGTCAAGTCGATGCTCGAGATGATTCCAGGTCTGGCCGGACAAGTTGATGAGGACCGCATAGATCTTCAGGAGATGAAATATGAAGAGGCTATCCTTCTGTCCATGACAAAGAAAGAACGCCAGAATTATCTAATTATAGGTCCCTCAAGGCGAACTAGAATTGCAAAGGGCTCAGGCACTTCTGTAGCTCAAGTCAATAGGCTCCTTAAGAAATTCGAAAAATCTAGATTGATGATGAAAAAAATGGTAAAGAACAAAGGAGCCATGGCGAAAATGTTTGGGAGTGGAGCAAAGTAATTCAATTTAGGATAAAGAATTGTTTTGAATGAGGCCTTATTTCTCCTCACCACTTTACATAATTTGTCATTTTCGGTATATTGCATCGACTATGTTATATGGAGACTACAATGTCGAGAATGTGTGAAATCTGCGGCAAAGGGACGCTTTACGGAAACAATGTATCACATTCGAAGAACCGTACAAGCCGAACCTGGTATCCGAATCTCATCAAAGTGCGCACAATTGAGAATGGAACTGTGCGCCGCATAAAAGTATGTGCTCGCTGTCTCAAATCCGGAAAAGTGGAGAAGTACATCTAATTGTTCATAGGGCTCTAGGCAATACGCTTGCCGATTTGTAATGGATTATTAAAAAAAACCGCCGAAATATGGCGGTTTTTTTATTCCTAATAATAAATTGATAAGTGGCTGATAAATACGCTGCGGAGATAAACAAGGCTCTGGATAGGTGGGGCTTAGGTAGGGCTATAGAAGCCATAAATCCATGCCGATACAATAATGAATAGTCGTGTATTGAAAGGACTTATAATGTATTATGCAAAGCCTTCCATCGTAGTGCGCAATCTGTTTTTTGCAATTCTATTCTCTTTGATTACCTTCTCAAGCGATGCGATGGAACCTCTTCCTTATAGGCTTTTTCCCGCTCTCTATAGAAAAGAGAACATTTCTCGCATCGATCAAAATATGAGCCTTGCTAATTATCAGTCTAGTGGAGGTTTTCTGTGGGAGAGGGTGCCTATTGTGGCCAACAATACTATTCTCGCTTATTATGGCAGTCCACTTTCCGATAAAATGGGTATACTCGGCCTCTATCAAAAAGAAAAGATCGCCGAAATGTTAAAGGAGATGGCAGCCCAGTATGACCAGGTAAATGGCAAGGATGGTGTGATTCCAGCATTTTACATCATCTATGGGACTTGTTGGCCGGGCGGAGAGATAGGATATCTAGACGATAAAATACTTTTGGATTACATCAGATTTGCTCAATCTATGGGCATGCTCGTATTTATCGATCATCAGATAGGCAAATACAGCCTCAGGGCGGCCATGGACAAGATCTTGCCATTTTTGCGATACCCCAATGTCCATCTAGCTATAGATCCGGAGTGGAGAACGCTCAGTCCCATGAAAGAAATAGGATCTATTACCGCCTCTGAGCTCAATGATGCTCAAAATTATATGGATGAGTATATCAGGGCGAATGATATTCCTGGCATACGTATGCTTGTTGTGCATCAGTTCGCAGATAAGATGATTCAAAGCCGCGAAGAGGTGATATCGCACAGGGATCGTGTCATCCTTATTCATACCGCTGATGGTTTCGGTGCTCCAAGGCTGAAGAAAGCTACCTATCAGAGAAACGCGGACGCGGAAAATATGCCGGTAAAGGGTTTTAAGCTCTTTTTTAAATCGGATTTTGCTCTGGCGGGATTCGATATGCCACTTATGTCGCCTAGCGAAGTCATGCAGCTTGATCCAAGACCAAGCCTGATCATATATCAGTGATGAGACAGCCCTGAAGTTGGGCTCTTGCTGTGATAGATTGAATTTGAAGGTTTCTTTTTATAGAGAAGGGGATATAGATGAAAAAAGCCCGGGTATCTGCAATGATGCTTATATTGGTCTCTTTTAGTATAGTCGGAGTCTATGCCTATGATCCGCCTAAGGGAGCATCGCTGCTTGGCCGTATTTACGGTCCTTGGACAATGGGCGGGGGATTATCGCTCACCGAAAAAGGGGACAACACATGGAATTTCCTCTTAAACCCGGCTTCTACTTCGGAAGAAGAACTTCCTATTCTCGCTTTATCTTACACAGGCATCGCTGATACCTCCGCTGGTGGGCCTCAAGGTTGGGGCAGCGCAGCAATGGCAGCTTTTAGCCTGCCAAAGGCCTATGGAGTATGGAACGGATCTGTTCGCCTTTTTAGCGCTCCAAGTTCAATGACAAGCATGCCATTTGGGACCTTTGCCACTATTGGAGGTGGATTTTCCAAAAAAATCTCAAGCGGTCTATCCGTGGGAGCTTCGGCTTGGCTTGCAATGGGAGGAAATGGCAGCTTTGGATGGGGGCTTTGGTCCGATATTGGAATTGTAGAAGAATTCGGCGATATGGGATTTCTAAAAAGTCCAAGATTAGGTTTTGCGTTTAGCGGAATTGGAAAGGAGTTCAACTATGAGACACCGCCAATAGGCATGTCGCCAGGAAGCACGGCATCTTCTGGTTTTCCTTCTGCTTTCAGCCCAAGTCTTGGATTCAGTGCAGATCTTCTCAACGATTACAATTTGCGCATAATGGCCAATATTGATTTGCGCGCGCCGTCATTTGCGGATCTAGAGGGTGAGATAGGATTAGGTATTTCTTATCGGAACATGCTTAATCTTCGAATCTCTGCAGCAGAAAGCCTCTATGATATTCAAAAGAAAACTGGACGAAGTTTATGGCCTTCTATTACGATATCGGGCAGCATACCTCTTGGCAGCAAAGATCCTCAGAACAAGGGAGTTTCAGCGATACTTCCGGCCTTTGGATTCATGCCTCTTTACGATAGCTTGAATTCATTCTCTATTGGTGCTCAGATTGCTTGGAGACAACATGATATGAGCCCTCCCGAAGTGAAGCTCGAACTTCCGCCTTCGGTAGGCGGTCCGCCCGTAGCTTATATTTCGCCAAATGACGATAGCAAACAGGACAAGCTAGAGATTCCTCTTTCGGTAAAGGATGAACAGGGAATTGTAGCCGGGTGGCTCTTCAAGATTGAGGACCGCTCTTCAGGTAAGGTGGTACGGACAATTACTGAACAGTCTGATCTTCCTGATCGTATCGATTCTTTTTCTTCTATAAAAAAGGGATTTGGTTATACAAAGCAGAATGTGCCGGTTCCGAATATCCTGGATTGGGACGGCAGGGATGATGAAGGCAATCCAGTACCAGATGGAACTTATATAGTGAGTTTTCATGCTTGGGATGATCTTGGAAAAACAAATGCAAATTATGACTCTTGCATGAATGTCGTTGTGGACCGAAGTGCACCAATAGTAAATGCATGGGTTTTGGGCAGCGAACAGCTTTTGCAAGGTTTTGACGTAATGATTTTTAGCCCTGATGGTGACAATAGCAAGGATACAATCTCCTTCCGTGTTCAGGGCTCTATAGAAGATAACTGGAAGTACGAAATTCTCAATGAAAACAATGTCGCCATTAGGACAATGGAAATCAAAGCCAGAAGTGCTCCGCGCGACTTTGTCTGGGATGGTACTGATGATAGAGGGAAGAGAGTCCCCGATGGTTACTATCGTTTCAGGCTCTCTACTATGGATCCTGCTGGAAACACTGGTTACAAAATCATCGGCATATCTGATGATAAGTCCGACTGGATCGTAGTAGATACAAGCAGACCCGCAGTTAAGGTTGTAGCTGACAAGAAAGCCTTTAGCCCAAAGAAAGAAGGAGAGGCGGGTACTGCACAAATTTCTTTTGAACTTGAGTCTTTAGATAACCTGGTTACCTGGAAAGAGTTCATTCAGGATCAAAATGGCAAGACAGTCTGGACCTCCTCCGGCGATGGCTCAGCACCTCCTCCTGAGTCTTTCCGATTTGGTGGACGTGATCCTTCTGGAGAAGTGCTTCCGGATGGACAGTATAGAGCAGGCATTGAGATGAAATATCGAAATGGATATTCTCCTCTCAGCTACTCGGAGTCTTTCATACTCGATGCTACGCCGCCATTCGCCACAATTGTTCTTGATGATATTAGAGCTATTTTCAGCCCCGATGGAGATGGAAGAAGAGATACACTGGCTTTTAGCTTATCAGGAAGCAAAGAAGATACATGGAAACTTAGCATCTTCGATGAAATTGGTAAGCCTGTCTACACACGAGAGTATCGCGAAGCACTTCCAGAGCGCTTTGAATGGGATGGGACCGATTCGACAGGCCGTCGCGTAATTGATAATAAGTATACGCTAGAAATCGAAAGTGTAGACGTTGCGGGCAATGAATTTAAGGTTGGTTTTGAACCGGTTGTTGTAGATACAAGAACGCCAAGCGCTTTTTTTGTGCTCAATAGGGAAGCCTTTAGCCCGAATGATGATGGTATAGCAGATATTCTTGGTGTCAAATTGAAAATCGACAGCATCGATGGGCTTCTAGACTGGAAGCTCTATGTTTCATCTGCCTTGAATGGTTCAGTGAATGCTGAAAAGACAGGCAGACAAATAGCCCTTCTCCAGGGTGATGGAACCAATTCTCCACCCACTGATTTCCAATTCGATGGTAAGGGAGAGGGAGCATTGCTAAAAGAAGGCACTTATCGCTTTGAACTCTTCCTGGAATACGAAAATGGCTGGAAGACGACAAAATTGAGTCCAGAATTTGTAATCGATATCACTGCACCAAGAGCCCAGATTTCGCGTTCGAGAGAGTTCTTTAATCCGCGTGGCGAGACTAAGCAGTCACAGGTAATCATCTCTCAGATTGGCTCGAGAGAAGCACTATGGATAGGAGAGTTGCGGGACAATCAGGGTGTTCTGAGGTGCAAGTGGGAATCTAAGGACAGTCAGCCATCTGAAATTCTCTGGGATGGTAGAACTGCCGAAGGAGCGCTCCTCCCTGATGGAATCTATAGCTATCGCCTATTCTGTATAGATCTGGCCGGCAACAGCTTTGCCTCGGAGCCTATCTTGATTGGCATCGATACTGTTGTCAAACAGTCCTCGCTGTCTGCTGATACTATGGCAATTAGCCCAAATGGAGATGGGATTCAGGACAAAATGACCCTTTCCATAAGCGCAACGGCGATGGAGAGCGTCCAGGATTGGCAACTTGCAATACTTGCCGGACAAGAGAGGGTCATGGAGTGGAAAGGTACCGGAAAGGTGCCACAGACTATTATCTGGGAAGGGATAAGTCTGACTCGTTTGCCTGTTCCTGATGGCAGCTATGCGGCTATTTTCCGAGCCGAATACCCCAATGGAGACTCCACCGAGGCTAGTTTGGGCCCCCTCATTGTTGATCGTATAGCGCCTCAGGCGACAGTAAGTCTTTCTCGTTTGATATTTTCTCCGAATGGAGATGGGATAAATGACACGATGCGCATAGAGCAAGATTCGGTAGGGAAAGACAGATGGCAAGGGAGTATTCTTGATTTAGCAGGCAAGGCTGTGTGTACGTGGAGTTGGGAAGAAGCGGTTCGGTCTTTTGAATGGGATGGTAGAGACGGTGCTGGCAATGTGGCTGTTGATGGGAAATATCGATATCAGCTTGTATCGAAAGATGCGGCGGGCAATGGGTTTAGCTATATCAGTCCAATTTTTGAAATAGAGACTGAGAAAAAGGCCGTGCGTCTTACGGTTGGGGATCGTGCTTTTAGTCCCAATGGTGATGGTGTGAAAGATGTGCAGACAATAAAAGCAGAAGTTGTCTCGCCTGAAAAGGTAAAAGAGTACGTGCTACAGATTGTCGCACAGGATGGGCCGGCGGCATTGAGTGCAGTAAGGACATGGAAGGGTGAAACGCCACGGAGTGTCTATGAGTGGAAAGGTGAAACGGATGCTCAAATACAAGCGCCCGATGGGCATTATGCTGCATCGATGAAGGTTGTGTATCGGAACGGTGATGAGGCCGAGGGTGCCACTGGGACTTTTTTGCTAGACAGGCAATATCCACGAATAGAAGTGCATATTCAGGGTAGTATATTTTCTCCGGATGGGGATGGCAGAAGCGACACTATTCTTATAACTCAAAAATCATTGCCAGGCGACGACTGGAAAGGGGCGATAAAGGATAGCAATGGCAATATAGTGCAAAGCTGGAACTGGCAAAATGAAGCCAAGGATCTGGTATGGGATGGGAGTAATATGAGTGGATCTACGGTTTCCGACGGCTACTATGTTTATTCAGTTGAATCGGAGGACATTGCCGGCAACAAGACCGTGGTTGGGCCATTTCAGATTCAGGTTGAGACTGGAAGACGTACTGTACAGCTTCGTCTCAGTGATAAGGCGATAAGTCCCAATGGTGATGGAATAAAAGACGAGCTTGTTATAAACGTCGATGTGGATGCTCGGGATCGGATAAAACAATTCAATCTCGCTATTCGTTCCAAAGACGGTGCGGTTATGAAGGCATGGACTGGAGGTGCCGATCTTTCCCGAGAGTATCGCTGGGCTGGGACCAATGAGGCAGGGGCTGCGGTACCGGATGGAGACTACACTGTGAGTCTTGAGGTTTTGTACTTGAATGATGCGTTTGCCAAGGCTGGGCCTATGGCTGTACTAGTTGATCGTATAGCGCCTCAGGCGACAGTAAGTCTTTCCCGTTTGATATTTTCTCCGAATGGAGATGGACGAGCCGATACTGTTGAATTGATACAGAGTAGCGTATATGGGGATCGATGGAATGGGCAAATAATCTCAGAGACAGGAAAGATTGTTCGCACCTGGGAGTGGTATCCGATGCTCGCCGATGTTTTATGGGATGGCAAAGACCAGAGTGGTAAGCTTGTATCCGATGGTGTTTATTATTATGAGCTGAGATCGATCGATGCGGCCGGCAATTTCTTCATCCTTCCTCGTCAGCAGATCATAGTCGATGCAGCACAGAAAAATGTCAGTTTCAAAGTTGAACCCACGGCCTTCAGCCCAAATGACGATGGCGTCAAGGATCTAATTTACTTAAATGTCAATGCGCCAAAACCGGATACCCTGCTTTCTTACTCACTTTCCATATTTGCTGGTTCTAAAGCCGCGGCAGGTCAAGCGCCCGTACGGAGCTGGAAAGGAAAAATCGATATTAAGTCGCAATATGTCTGGGATGGTATGACGGATGCGGGATTGAAAGTGCCAGATGGGTATTATAGTACGTATCTTGAGCTTGAGTATGCAAACGGCGATCTATTCAATTTCGGCCCTATTCAGATACTTGTGGATACAGTTCCGCCAAGGATAAGCATATCCGCGGATCCCTTGCTTTTCTCTCCGAATGGCGATGGCATCAAGGATACCATAACCATTGCGCAGGAATCAGTGCCAGGTGATGATTGGTCAGGCAGAATTCGGAGTGCATCCGGGGCAACAGTACGAAGCTATACCTGGAAAGGACAAGCAAAGAACTTTACCTGGGATGGCAAAGACTCGAACGGGAAACTTGTGCCAAATGGCGCTTATTCCTACGAAGTAGTCAGTGTAGATGCTGCTGGTAATAGTGCTTCAGCTTCAATCAAGGGTATTATGGTAGATGCTACAAAGCCGAGAGTCTTCGTAACTGCTTCAGACAATGGAATTTCGCCTAATAGCGATGGAATTCGAGATGAAGTATCCTTCTCGCTTACGGTAGAAAATCGAGAGGGTGTCGATTCGTGGCGATTCTCCCTTCTTGATTCTAAAGGTGTTGAACGCTCCTTCTTTGGTGGAAGTGGTTCAGATGTGCCTACGCGGCTTGTATGGGATGGCCGAGACTTGAATGGCCAGGTGATAGAGGATACTTTCACAGGCAAGCTTATCGTTAGATACATGAAGGGTGACGTAGCAGAGGCGACAAGCAGCAAAATAGTGGTCAAGATTGCACCTCCGCAGGTAGAGATTAAGGTAAAGCCAGAATATTTCAGCCCTGATGGTGATGGTGTGGATGATATGCTAACCTTCGGTATCGTAGCAGACAAGAATGCGGGCATCACAGAGTGGAAGCTCGAAGTGCTCGAAACCGCCATTGTCGAATCTGCCGCCTTGCAGGAAAGCAAGCCAACGCGATCTTTCATGCTCTGGAGCGGCAAGGGAATGCCTCCTTCTCAGATCACCTGGAACGGAAAATCCCCCAAGGGAGAATTAGTCGAATCTGCAACCGATTATCCATTCGAATTCACCTGCTGGGACGCCCTCGGCAACCAGACTAAGATAAGCGGCATAATTGCGGTGGATGTTCTTGTCATACGCGATGGAGACAGGCTCAAGATTAGAGTGCCCTCTATAGTCTTTAGGGCGAACCATGCGGACTTCATTGGCCTGGATAGTGAGATTGTGGCTCGAAACGAAAAAGTAGTAACTCGAATTGCTCAGATCCTAGGCAAATTCCCGGATTATAGGATAAGGGTCGAAGGTCATGGAAACAATGTCGGCAAGATGCTTGGATACAGCGCATCGCGTATTCAGCAAGAAGAGATTAATGAGCTGATACCATTATCTACCGAGCGAGCAGAGGTAGTTCGTAAGATGCTGGTGGAAAATGGAGTAGATGCGCGTCGCCTGACTGTGGTCGGACTTGGTTCGAGCGAACCAGTTGTTCCCTTCACCGATGTTCAAAACCGTTGGAAGAATAGACGTGTGGAGTTTGTGCTGATCAAAAATCAGTGAGCTTTTATTGCTAATCGATATAATTGAGGGGCTGCTCATGTAGTTGGGCAGCCCTTTTTTTCTGCTTATATATGCCACTTTCGCGCCAGGAAACCTTGCTGCATTTTAGCGAGAACATTTTAGCGAGAATAAGAATATACCAAAGTGCTAATCAGAACTCTCCTATGAATAGAACTTCCGGCTCAATGCAAAACCCTGTAGCGTCATAAACAACCTTCTGAGCATATTCTATTAGTTTTCTCATGTCGCGAGCGCTGGCCTTTCCTATATTGACAAATATGTTTGCATGCCATGGAGAGATAGCTGCATCGCCGATTCTATAGTTTCGCAAGCCAAGTTCATCCAGTATTTTTCCGGTTGGCTTGCCAAAATCATGATTATTTTTGAACATAGATCCTGCGCTTGGAAAGTTAAAATGCCGCTTTTGCATGCGATCTCGCATACATAAGCGCATACGCTCGGCGATTTTTTCGGGATCATCTGGAATGAGCCTAAACGATGCTGCACAGATTATTAGAGATTCTAATTCGCCGCCGCGCATGAAGGGTGAGCGCTTATAGGACCAGGACTGAGCGCAGGCGGAAATGATTTTGAGTCTTCCTTGGTTATCGATAATGGTAAGATCTTGAATATGCGTGGCTATATCATCTTCATAACAGCGCGCATTCATATAGACCGAACCTCCAAGGCTTCCAGGCATTCCATAGAAATTCTCGAGCCCAGAAAGACCACAAATCTGAGCCTCTTCGCACAGAGTCATCAAACGAACTCCACACTCGGCATATAGGAGCACAGGGTCGATTCTCTCTTCCCGTTTCAAATGCATGATCGAAGAGAGCAGACTGGTATCGATCACCGCTCCCCTAACACCCCTGTCTCCCACAAGTATATTAGCTCCGCTTCCAAGTATGAAAAAAGGTACATTCTCAATCTTTAGCAGCTCCACTACCTCTTCAAGAGCCGATATGGAGCGCGGCCTTATAAAGAGATCGGCAGGACCACCGATCTTAAAAGTTGTATGCTCCTTCATAGGCTCGTCAAAAAGAATCAAGCAATGATCAGTATTGATTTTTTGAGCGATTTGCCATAGGTTTTTCATGTAATTCCAGTATCTTAGCTTAAAGAGGCAAAAGCAAGAAGGTCCGACTGACGAAAAGGAGCACATATGCATGATGTCCACATTTTTAATACGATGGGTCGGAAAATTCAGCTTTTTACGCCCCTGCACGAGGGGAATGTGGGATTTTATGGCTGCGGACCTACCGTCTACAATTATGCTCACATAGGAAATCTCAGAACATATATCTTCGAAGATACTCTTGTCCGGATGCTAAGGCGATTTGGATATCGGGTGACGCATGTAATGAATATTACTGACGTGGGTCATCTCTCCGGTGATGATGATACAGGCGAAGACAAAATGCTTAAATCAGCCAGAGAAAAAGGCCAATCAGTGCTTGAAATTGCCCAATTCTATACCAACGCTTTTTTTAAGGATACTCAGCGCTTGAATATTCGGCAACCCGATATCGTCTGCAAAGCAACAGACCATATTCAGGATATGATCGAACTCATCAAGCGCATTGAGGCAAATGGTTACAGCTATTTCTCCGGAGGGAATCTCTATTTCGATGTCTCCAAATTCGACCATTATGGCGAACTTGCCGGGCTTCAGCTAGATCAGCTCAAAGCAGGCGCACGCGTCGAGCTGGATCCTAATAAACGCAATCCTTTCGACTTTGTGCTTTGGTTTACAAAATCGAAATTCGATAAGCAAGCGTTAATCTGGGATAGCCCATGGGGAATAGGATATCCGGGCTGGCATATCGAATGCTCGGCCATGAGCATGAAATATCTGGGAGAGCAATTCGACATACACGCGGGAGGGGTCGATCATATAGCCGTGCATCATACAAATGAAATTGCTCAATCCGAAGCCGCAACAGGCCACAGATGGGTCAACTATTGGATGCATGCGGAATTCCTCGTTCTTGATAAAGGCAAGATGTCCAAATCTTCGGGCAGCTTTCTTACGCTTGAGTCTCTCATCGATAAAGGCTACGACCCTCTGGATTATCGGTATTTCTGTCTGGGTGGGCATTATCGAAGCCAGCTCTCATTTTCCTGGGAAGGACTGGATCAAGCGAGATCAGCAAGGCTCTCGCTACTGGATAGGGTTCTTGCACTCAAAGAAAAGGCAGTGAAGCCAGCATCCATATCGGAGCTAGGTCAAAAAGCACTCCGATATCTCACTGCCTTCGACGATGCCTTGGCCGATGACCTAGCAATGCCGCGTGCGCTAGCTCAGGTATGGAGCTTATTGAAGGACAATGATGTTCCGGCTCAAGATGCTCTTGCGCTCATTTTGAATATAGATGAAGTTCTGGGTCTGGATATTGCCAAGGCTCAGAGAAGAGAAGTCTCGGTTGATACAGATACCGTTCAATGGATCAATAGTCAGATACAGAGAAGAGCGGCAGCCAAAAAGGCACGAGATTTTGCGACAGCCGATGCAATTCGCAGCGAACTTGTGGCAAGAGGCATTCAGCTTGAAGATAGACCTGAGGGAACAGTGTGGAGATTGATCGAATGATTATGAAAGGCTTTCTGTAACAAAAGGATTGATGGATTGTTCCAAAATAAGGATGATGGGCCAATATCAGACTACAACCTCATATTTGCGCAGAATGTGGACCTACTTCTGCGCATAGCCGTGCATATCACCAATGATTGGGAATCTGCAGAAGACATAGTCCAGGATGCCTTTGGTAAGTTGATCGAAAAGCAAATGCAATTCCCTTCGGAAGAGGATGCTCGATTCTGGCTCATTCGAGTGGTAAAAAATGGGGCTATAAACTGGTCAAGGCGAAAAGTGAGAGAGTTCAAGGCCTACGAGCACTGGTGGAACGCCGAAACAACTCAGGCAAAGATTTCTGCAGATGCTCTTGATTCGAGGGATATGCAAAATCAACATGCAGGAACAGATCAATCCGCAGATCATGAACTTATGATGAAGGAATGCGCTCAAGAAGTGCGAGATGCTCTGATGAGGATTCCCGAAAAGCTGCGAATGGTACTCATTCTCAAAGAATATGAAGGCATGAATTATAAAGAGATTGCCAAGGTTCTAGGCATTACCGAAGGAAATGTCAAAGTTAGGGCTTTCCGAGCTAGAGAAGCTCTTCTTTCGATATTGAATGAGGGAGGGTCTTATGTGTCCCGATGAAAGTCTGTTGACGGCTTATATCGATAATGAAGTACCATCACCATGGAAAGAGCGGATCGAGATGCATTTGTGCCAATGTGAGCGATGTGCAAATCGTGTTGCTCAATATCGCGCTCTAAAGGTAGCATTAAAGGCCGCCGATGTTTTGGAAGCCTCAAAACGGCAAGAAGCTGCCAAACGGATACAGGCTTCGTTGAAGAGCATTACAGATGAGTCTTCACGCCCACTTCGCACAGAAGGTATAATCGAGAGATATCCAGTATTTTCTACGTTCATGTCCAAGCGAATATCTGTGCCGCTTCCTATTCTAGCTGCATCGCTTCTCATTATGGTATTCTTTGCGGGCTTGGCTTTTGGTATTTTTGGAGCCCATAGAACCACAGGCCAAGCATTGGCTCTGAGCACAAGGCTCCCCGAAGAGTCCGCATCGAACATAGAAAGTATCGTGTCCTTGCTTTCCCAGACAGATCCGAACCAGTTTGTGACAATACATGCGCCGGGTAATATATCTCAACCTCTGGTCAATACGACACCTGTGTATGTGATCTACAATTCCTCCGGCCGCAAGCCAACAGTCATGGCCTTTCCGGTGGAAGGGGAGAGATAAGATGAAGCGTTCGACTCTCACCCTTGCTGCAATTTCGATTCTGAATGTTGCATGGCTTTTTGCTCAGACGCCCTCAATACCAACAGCACCTTCTTCGATTGCAATACCCGATTCACCATCTTCAAATATTCCCGTTTTCCAATTTCAGATTAGAACTGCTTTCACCTTGACACCTGGGATGGTATCTGCAATCCAGTCAGCTTCGCTTGGATCTCAAGGGTCAAAAGCAGCTCAAGGAGAATCCATCGAGAAAGCAAATTCTCCCAAGTGGGAAGATGCGATAGTTCGTGAAGTAAGCCTCGCTTCTCCGCTTGGTATCAAAATTCAGAACGATAGATTCATCGCAATAATAGTATTGATGCCTATCGAACTCATAAAAAAGGACATCACCATGCTTGTCCAGAATCACATCTATATGCGAAGCCAAGATAATTCGATTCAATTGAATACCTCGGTTCATACGGTGAGAATACCGGTTGATTCGGTATTTTATTACTATCCTTTGGGTGGAGATTCCAAACAGGGTGCACCCATGGTGATCGAGATTCTTGTCAATTCAAAGTAAGTCCATGAAACAGCGTAGGATTATTACGCTTTGTATTTTGATTTTCTTAGTCGCTGCAGGAATAATCATCTATCGAAACATGCAGCCGAGGCTTTTGGCAATTGATCCTGTAATTGTCATGTCCGGCGATCTTGTCAATATTGCGGGACGCAATCTTGGCAAAAAGGAAGGCGAGCTCCTTTTGGATAATGTTCCCCTGCCTTCACAAGCTATACTCTTCTGGAGCCCTTTTCTTATAAATTTCCGGATGCCTAGCAATTATGAATCGGCCGTTGTGCGGGTAAAGACGGGGCTGGGGGTATCGAATCCACTTATGGTGGCGCTTGCTTCGAAAGTCCCTTCAAAGGCAGAAAATAATCTAATTCAGCAGCACAATCCAAGCATTACAAGCATAAAACCTTCGACAAACGCTCAGATAGGAAAACTTATCGAGCTCAGAGGCAGTCATTTCGGGATGCCTGAGGAAGAATCTGCGGTGCTGTTTTCGAAAGTGCCTATAATTTCAACGCTTGAAGCGATAGATGCGGACAATTTTGCAAGAGTCGAATCGATTAGTCTTCTTGTAGATAAATGGAATGACTCTTATATAGCGGCTTATGTGCCGGATGGTACCGAAAATGGGTATGTCTTAGTCCGAACAAGAAATGGTCTCTCGAACGCCTTTCCTATTTCTATTTCGCGTAATCCTGGCAGATTGTCCAGAGGAGATTCCGTAACATATACGCTCAAAGATACGCTCGTGGTCCATATTGCCGCATCTCTGCCAGATGGCAGGGTATCCTTCATCCTCTCCAAACCGCCTGTAACGCAGTACCAGTCGACAATGGCGACGATCGAGGCAGGAGCCGATCATCTGAGAGCCGAAACGGCGGTATGGCAGGAATTCAGACTGGGTGCGGCGGATGCAAGACTGGGGAGAATAGAATTACAGAGGCGATTGATTATAGATGTATGCGAGATCACAGCAGATATTACCATAGGCACGCTACAGCCACTCGGAACAAAGCCCCCTGCTTTTCTTAGCCCTTATCTTGCAGAGGATGCTCTGGTTCCTTCTACTAATCCTTCGATAATCTCGGCCGCCCTGTCGATGAAGAAAAAGGAAAAAAATCCTTTTCGACAAATTATGCTGGCTACCCAGTGGACATTCTCGAACATAAAGCTAAAGCAAGAAAAACAGAGCTTTGGAGATGATCCTATCGATGCACTCAAAAGCAAAGCCGGTGGTATACGTTCTCTTGTTTTAATCAATTGTGCTCTTCTTAGAGCATTGAATATTCCAGCAATCCCGGTAGCGGGCTTTCTTGTGACCGAAGATATGCGCTTAATTCCTCATTATTGGTCAGAATATTATCTTATCGGAATAGGATGGATACCATTCGACCCAGCCCTTGCAATAGGAATGATTCCTTCGGGTTTTCGTCCGGTTTTTTCGAATAGATCCAACTATTACCAAGGAATTGATAACAAGCATATTGCAATGGCTAGGGGGTATCAACTTCTACCTTCTATTCCAGCAGAGGCACAGAAAAAAAGCAAAATCCCCTGGTCACTTTTCGAATATGATGAAGTAGCTCATGGATTAAGTTATACTTCGACCTGGAATCCGCCGATTCTTCTCTCGACCACGATTCAGTAATTCTTACAGGAAGATGGGCACACGTTAGTCGGTTTTTTGTAGTATACTAATAAATGCCATGATACAATAATTCGCGGGAGGAGATATGTCCTACATTAAATCGATGGACCCGGAACTATATGCTGCGATGGAAGCCGAGGCAAGCCGTCAGCGTGAAAAAATCGAGCTAATAGCAAGCGAAAACTATACCTCCAAAGCTGTTATGGAGGCTGTCGGTTCGGTCCTTACAAACAAATACGCCGAAGGATACCCTGGAAAGCGCTACTACGGTGGCTGCGAATTTGTCGATATTGCTGAAAACCTTGCGCGCGACAGAGCGAGAGAACTGTTTGGTGCAGATCATGCTAATGTGCAGCCGCACTCGGGAAGTCAGGCAAACATGGCTGTTCTCTTTGCCGCATTAAACCCTGGCGACACAATTATGGGGATGAGCTTAGCTCACGGAGGACACCTGTCGCATGGAGCGCCAGTCTCATTCTCGGGTAAGTTCTACAAGGTGGTGAACTATGGCGTAAATCCTGATACTGAGCTTATAGACTTCGATCAGGTGGCCTTTCTTGCTCGTCAGCATAAGCCGAAGTTGATAATTGCCGGCGCTAGTGCCTATTCGCGCATCATCGATTTTGACGCCTTTCGGAGAATTGCAGATGAGGTTGGGGCTTACCTTATGGTCGATATGGCTCATATTGCCGGCATAGTGGCCGCTGGCAGACACCCCAGTCCCATTGCGAATGCTCATTTTATTACGACTACAACGCATAAGACCTTACGAGGTCCGCGAGGCGGTATGATCCTGGTGGGCAGAGATGCGGAAAATGATCGTGGCATTATAAATGCTAAAGGAGATGCACTGCGAAGATGGTCGGAGCTTATCGACAGCATGGTCATGCCAGGAATTCAAGGTGGGCCATTGATGCATGTCATTGCTGGTAAAGCGGTTGCATTTAAGGAAGCTCAGAGGCCTGAGTTTGTAGAGTATATCGATCATGTGCTTTCCAACGCAAAAGTGATGGCACAGGCTCTAACCTTGGGAGGAGCTAGAATTGTATCGGGAGGAACCGATAATCACCTCATGCTTGTCGATCTGACACCTCTTGGAATAAATGGTCGAGATGCGGAGAGATGGCTCGATGAAGCGAGCATAACTGTGAATAAGAATTCAATTCCTTTTGATAAGAAAAGCGCGTTTGTGACGAGCGGAATACGTATTGGTACGCCAGCTATTACAACTCGGGGCATGGGACCATCAGAGATGGAGCAGATCGCTTCATTTGTTATGGAAGTGCTTAGATCAAAAGGCGATCCTCAGGTTATTGCGCGAATCAAGCAGGAGGTCATTGGTCTCACCTCACGCTTCCCTCTGCCATAAAGCTGCAATGCAGAAAATAGAGCACTCAGAACTCTATGAGCAAGCTGGTAGG
>Ga0302240_1001633_pt1 | contig 17124 bp, 13 predicted proteins | sample AAG_UR_His_MG_FD_193538 | JGI IMG/M metagenome (GOLD analysis project Ga0302240, IMG submission 193538) | Enriched activated sludge microbial communities from anaerobic digester in WTTP, New Holstein, Wisconsin, United States - AAG_UR_His | ecosystem: Engineered > Bioreactor > Anaerobic >... | reverse complement strand
TCATACCTTTATCAAAATTGAATGTCCCGAGATAAATCCAGGTCTCCCCTCCCATCGTCTGATCAACCAGGAAGCCTGTCGAACCGCCGGTGTGATGAACGGTATACAATGCCTCGCCTGTATTATCAGGCAACAGTGGGTATGAAATATAAACCGCGTAATCGCCCCGTGACGGAATATCGGGAATATAGTGTGCCGTGTCGTCGGCTGTTCTGAGGGAACTTCCATTCCTGAAAGGATTGAATCCTGCAAATATGGTATCAGTCAGGATAAAGCCTTTATTGATTAATTCGCTATTTTTTCCTGTAGATAGCATGAAGGCGGAATTAGCCGTCGAACGATCATTATCGACTATGACCTCGCTGGTCTGGATATCCCTTTCGCGGGGAATATGGACCGTTGCCCCGGCTTTCTCAAGCATCCTCGAAAGATAGGGCAACACGTATCCCGTGATGGAGACGTCCTCCACGGTGCCAAACAGTTTTGCACGCTGGAATTCCCATCTGTCTAAGGACATTTCAAAATAGTACCCGTGACTGTTCCACAGGGCTATTGACTTGCCGTGAAGCCCCGATAAAGGAGGATCGTCAGAAATCTTTTTCACCAGTATCCTTTTATCAGTATCGGGAACAGGAAAGCATGATGAATCGGCCGGGAAGTCCTTTCTGAAATAATTCGGTACCAGCTGTTCTATTCTGTAGGTATTGGTTATCAGCTCAATGTCATATTTTCTGAATTTTCTTCCCAGGGCATCAACGAGCGATTTTCTGAAAAGTCTGCAGCTCTCTTCCCTGAAAGGATAATATGAAAGTTCCGGTGCAAACCAGAGAATGAGCTTGCCATTGCTCTTTTCAAGCTTCAGAGAATCGATCTTCGGAACGGCAATATGATTCCACTCCGTGAGCGGGTTTTTCCAATTTTCAAGTTTGCCTGCGGCCATCCCTTCAAGCCTCTCATCAGACTGTGCCTGAAGAGAATAAGAGCTTGCAAGCATGAAGGCCAGAAAGCAGGGAAGCAATCTCATAAAAGTCTTATTCATCAGGTGGGTTAATTAGGCATGAAATATAGTAATATTGTATGAATTATTCACGTAAATAACTCAGGGAGCAGGGAGCAGGGAGCAGGAAGCAGAGAGCGGAGGACAGTAAGAGCTCTGAAAAAACCTTTTCGCCCTCAGCGGTGTATAAATATAAAAATATAAGGTACATATAATTCTTAAAGACTAACTAAGCTATGAAAACTGTCGTGAAAATACTGCTACTATCGCTTTTATTCCCGGTAATGTTTTTCTCCTGCGATAATAATCCCTCGGAACCGGAGCCATGTGAATTATATACAACTGGCATTTATAACAATGTAATGCCGGGTGAGGTACCTGAAAAATTCTGGCCGTGTATGAATACCAAAGACCTGGTGGACGCGGGGTCTTATAATTTTAACAGCTTGTACCAACTGGATGCCGGATGCTGCGGACTCCAGAGCGGCTATGATCTGTGCAAAAGCAATTATTCATGGTACGCCGATCTGGAAGGAAGAGATGACGCGTTTCAATACCTGCTTGCAAAGTATATTTCCATTGATACGGTTAATTATGATTTGAATTTATACTACTGGGAGAGAGGCTACAAGTTTTACGCTTATAACCTGGAGGTCTTTTTAGCGCAGAAAGCTTACCTGGAAGATGCGACCGTTGACCAAAAGATAACACTTATAAATGAACTCTTTAAGAAGCAGGGAGTAAGAGACGCGGGATATGGTGATGATATCTATGAAGGTCCTGCATTTGTAATGTCGCGGATAATGTATTATGATGGTTACGGGCCTCTTTTGGATGATATGGAGCAAAATATTTTAATAAAAAATCTGGTTGAATTAGGTCATTTGCGTGTATACCTCCATGAAGAAGGACTGGAAGCCCAGTTAAGGGTATTCTCATTGGCTAATGATTATCTTAACGAACTAAAAACCAAGTAGGATGAAGAACCTGTATTTATTTTTATTATTCAGTCTCATTATTATCCGGGTTAACAGCCAGAATGTAACAAGATACACGCCGACCGGAGTGTCTGTTTATGCTGAAAGGAGCCCTGAGATTTATTCCGAGGCATATCTTTGAGGTTCAAGGTTTGAGTTCGGGGCGGTGGGCAGTGAAATATTAATCGGTTTTAGTCGTTTGTCAATAAATCCCTTATTCAGATATGCGTTCACGTTCATTCATCATAGCGGCAATTTTTTGCCTGAGTGTTGGAATTCAGCAGGCCAGGCCGCAGGAAATTCCACGGCCCTTTCTTGAATTCACAGATCACCCCTGGGTTGATTCGGTATTCAAATCGCTTACGCCCGAAGAAAGGATAGGTCAGCTAATATGGATTGAGGCCGGAGCTGAAAATGATATCAGGCAGACCATCAAGCTGAGTGATATTGTCAGGAAAAAAACCGCGGGCGGTATCATATTCCCTCATAGTGAGCCCCAAAAGCTTGCGGAAATGGTGAATTATTTCCAGTCAGTAAGTCAGATACCTCTTTTTATAATACAGAAAAGCGACAGGAAGCCCCTGCCTGACCCCAATGGTGCAGTAAGCTATCCCTCATGGATCGCGCTCGACGCGATTCACAATGACGATCTGATCAGGAAAATGGGAAAAACCATAGCAGATCAGTTAAAAAGGACCGGTGTACATATACTGCTCAATCGCGCGGGTAATCCTTCAGGGAATGAGCTTATCCATCGCGGGAGTCTTCTGGAAAACGGAATTATCAGCGTTGAAAGAGAATTTCCGCTGAGCTTTCAGGCCGGATCATACATACCGGTTTCATCCGGCAGTCCTGAAAGCGCTGTCAGGGAGATATCGCAAAAAGTAAAGAAAGGCATCATATCCCAGAAGGACATTGATGCTCAATGCCGCAGAATACTATCTGCCAAATACTGGGCAGGACTGGCTCATATTTCAGCGCTGGAAACAGGCAGTCTTCGTGAAGGTCTGTCAGGGCCGGCTACCGAAGCGCTCCTTAGCGATCTGTATTCGAATGCACTTACTGTGGTCAGGAACGACCGCAATACAATACCTGTTACGGGACTCGATAAAGCCAGGGCCGCGGTTGTGGTTTTCAACCGCGATTCAAGCACTGTCTTCCAGCAGAGGCTGCAGGATTATCTTCCTGCCGACCTGTACTTCGTTGACCCTTCCAGCGTAAGTCAGGCGGAGGAGACAGCAGAAAAGCTCAGTAATTACAATCTGGTGATAGGAGGAATTTTTGACAGGACCGACTCTTCAGCAATTGAAGCCGACAGCAGGGAGATTTCCATGCTTTTCGGCAAACTCTCAGGGGATACAAAAAAGATCATTGTCTGCTTCGGCAGTCCATTTCTGCACGGCAGGCAGGCGCTTTTCAGCAATGCCGACGGCATAGTGCTTGCCTACGAAGACAATCATTACACTCAGGATTTGTCGGCTCAGCTTATTTTCGGAGCCATCGGCGCAAAGGGGACCCTTTATTCGGCAATACCTTCACTCTGGCCGGCAGGATCAGGAATAATTACAAAGGGTAACATCAGGATCGGATACGCGTTTCCCGAGAATGCCGGTCTGTCATCGCGGCTCAACGACAGGATAGATTTCATTGCAAGATCGGGCCTTATGGCAGGCGCCTATCCCGGGTGCGAGGTAATGATAGCCAGGAAGGGAATTGTGGTTTTCCATAAAACCTACGGCTATCACACCTACGATCACAGGATTCCTGTATGGAAATCGGACCTCTTCGATCTTGCCTCAGTAACAAAGATTTCATCCACCCTGGGCGGCCTGATGCTCCTTGACTCTGAAGGCAAATTCTCGGTGGAAAACAGTCTTGGTGACTATCTGCCCTATTTCAGGAACAGCAACAAGGGGAAACTATTTATGAAGGACCTGCTGACGCATCAGGCCGGACTGAAAGACTGGATCCCGTTCTGGAAAGAGACCGTCAGGAGTGATTCCTCATTCAGGAGAAGAACTTTCACATGTGATGAGTCGGATGACTTCCCGATAAAGGTGGCTGACAACCTTTACATCCACAAGAATTACAGGAACAAAATAATGAATGAGATAAGGAAGAGCCCGCTCGGACCCAAAAAGTACGTTTATTCGGATCTGACATTCATCATTTCGACAGGGATCATTGACAGGCTGAGCGGTGAAGAATGGGTTGAATACATTACAAGGAATCTGTATCACAAACTGGGTGCCTATGACATCTGTTTCAATCCTTACCTGAAATATCCTCTCCACCGGATAGTACCCACGGAATACGATTCACTTTTCCGCCGTCAGCTGCTGCATGGCACCGTTCATGATGAAGGTGCTGCCATGCTTGGGGGTATATCGGGACATGCCGGATTGTTTGCCACTGCCAACGACCTGATGAAGCTTATGGAAATGTACCGCAGGATGGGTGAGTACGGCGGAGAACAGTTAATCAGCAAGGATGTGATGGAGCGATATACCAGGGTACAATTCCCTGAAAACAACAACCGCAGGGGACTGGGCTTCGACAAACCCCTTCTCAACAACAACGAGCTAAGCGATTCGGAGGCCTATCCGGCAAAGGACGCCGCTCCTGAAAGCTTCGGTCATTCCGGCTACACCGGTACTTTTGTATGGATGGATCCCGTGAATGAGATCAGCTATATATTCTTTTCAAACAGGGTACATCCGACAAGGAACAACACCAAACTGTCAGAAATGAATATCAGGTCACAGATACTGCAGGCAGTGTATGATTCGATAATCAAATGAAAAACCTGCAGTCAGACCGGCTGCTATTCTATATTCAGTCCGCTAAGCTTCAGCTTAGGGGTTCCAGTCGACGGCACTTCGGCCGGGAACCATCCGTCGGATACTTCCGGTGATCTTGACAATTGATTATTCTGTTATTGACTTACAATGATCTGCACAGTTGTCCTGAAAAGTTCGGAAACAGGATTTAATATTTCAAAGCGTTACTGAAAACATCCACTTGCTATTGGGGCAATGATATCCGGCACGGCATTTTTTAGCCCCCCGGTTAGCTAATTGTAAAAGCCGCCTGTTTCAATGAACCTTGTTATTTTACTTCATATCTTTGTTTCAAGTTCAATCGAGAGGTAATGCCGGACCAAACCTGCGGGGTGATGGTGGAACGTGCAGGCTGCGAATGACAGCTCTTGAAAGAATCAACCCCGGTCAGGGCAGTTCATCTGCCCTGTTTTTTTTAACTTTATAGAAAATGTTCATAGTATAGCTCAAAGGGGACTTAATTCAGTGAAATTACAATACCTCGTAACTGCGATTAAACGCAGTTGTGCCGAATGCTAAAAGATTTATGAGAAATATAATTTAAATATACTTACAGTATATACATATTATATATATTTGCTAAATAATACATATGCGGATGAAAACAATATCATTAAAAATTGACGACTCGATCTTCGCAGAAACCGAGAATATTCTCTCCGATATTAAGAAACCCAGAAACAGGTACATAAATGAGGCTCTGGAATATTATAACAAGATTCAGAGGCGTAAAATCCTGGAATCAAAACTCAGGAAAGAATCTGCCCTTGTAAAAGACGATTCTCTTTCTGTACTTAATGAATTTGAGGAGACAGATTATGCAAGTTAAAAGATTTGAAATCTGGGTGGCTGATTTGAACCCTCAAACAGGTACAGAACCAGGCAAGACCAGACCTGTGCTTGTCGTTCAAACAAATCTTCTTAATAAGATACCTCACCCTTCAACCATAATATGTCCTTTGACCACAAATATTCAGAAAGAATCTGAGATCTTAAGAGTTCATATTAAAAAGGGCACAGCAAATCTGAACGAGAACTGCGACATAATGATTGATCAACTGCGAGCGATTGACAATAAAAGGCTACTGAAAAAGCTTGGGGAATTACCTGAAATTCTGTCCGATAAAGTCAAGGAAAACCTAATGATCATTCTGGATTTGAGCTAAAGCACTGAGCACAACAGGTGGGTATCTGTCATTGGCGTTCCGCACCACGAGTGCAAAAACAAGTGCCATAGCGATTCGGCACCACAATGAATACATTTAAGTTCTACCTGAAGGCCTCCCGTCAATAATAAATATGTGTCGCCCTGGGAAGATGGCTCACCACAATAAGTACAACCCTGGAAGGGTTTAACAAAAAAGTTGTCTGGTCCGTACCCGCATTAGGAATCAAGCAGTCCGCTACTACTGATGATGTTGCGTACCCACCGGAGGATAAAAGCGGAACCGGTAAGGTTAGCGGGAATTCTCCTCAAACAACTTCTAAAAACAAAGATACTAAAGAAGAAGATACAAGTCAATTTTCCGGGAATAGAAACTCAGAATCCGCGAGCAGTTCTTTTTAAAATAAGACTGAACCATCAACCTTCAAAATAATCTGCTTCTCAGCAAGAACGAAGTAATGAAAAAGGCAATGATTTTTCCAAGGACAATTTATTGCAAGATGAAACCCACATGTATTGCATACACAAACACTTATGTATATAATTCTCAAACATGTGGGTTCCCTGTCTGCCAACAGGCAGGCATCCGACCTTTAAAATAAAATTATATACGGATGAAACTTTGAAAAGAGCACTTGTAAGGAGTTTGGAAATAATAGTAGAAGCAACGAAGAAAATTCCAGCTGATTTTAAAATTAAATGGAATTTGATTAACTGGAAAAACATGGCTGGGATGAGAGAGCATTGTCCGTGTCAGGTACATTTGCATTTAATCTAACAATAATCTGATGTCAGACTTCAGGGTAGGAATTTTGGTTTTTATTATCTGCCAAACTTCTTCAGCATCAATCCCGAAATAGTCGTGTGCAACTATGTTTCTAAATCCTTTGATTTTTACCCATTCGATCTCGGGATGTTTCTTTTTGAATTCGTCAGATATTTTATCAATCATTTCTCCAATAACCACAAAATTCATCATTGTCGCGTCAAAGTTTCGATAATCTTTGTCAAAGTCATCTGCAGTTTTTATACCTGAAGTGTATTCGGTGATTCTATCTATCGCTTCAAGAATTGATTCGAGACAGTATTGATCTTTAATAAGCATATACAGCCTCTTTTAGGATAGAACTTTTGAATCTGGGCTTAATATATTTTTCGCGGCAGATATCTACATCAATTCCCAACTGCATGTGGAAGAACTCTTTAAGTTGAATTTTAAGATCATAGAGATCTTGTGTGTTCTCTTCAAATTCAACCAGTAGGTCAATGTCACTATTTGGGTCTTGTTCGCCACGAGCATAGGAGCCAAACAATCCAATTCGTACAATATGATATTTGTCCCGGAATAGTTTTTTATTCTGAGAAAGAAATGTCAATATTTGGTCTCTGGTTTTCATTTGATCACAAAGTTACAAAAAAAGAGCATACTCTCTATATCTATCTGAAAATGTCGCAGATGCCCACCAATTGTACCTAACACGCTATAAATACCATTTGGCGGTAATTTTACAGATATAGGACAGGGCAATTATGGGAATCAGATTTTCTGATCTGAAAACATTGGAAAGTACTGCGAATGTGACAGGAAGTAACATGTTTGAAGGTTTTGAACTAACACATAAAGGCATAGAAATTATCATAAATTAAGTGATTGGTAAAATTACCCTGACTGCAATATCCACTGTCTCGTCAATAAAATATCGGTTGTACTTCAGTATTTTATTTTAAACAATTTGGAAGCATTTCTAAAAACCCCAAACATCTGTCATAATTCAAATCATAATAATTAACTCCCAGATTTATTGTCTCATAGTATCTTACCTGGTTTACTCTATAATATTCTTCTGATGGAATTTTCCAATAATCACGGCCTAATTTCTCCGAGATAAACCACTTTTCGATTAATCGTGCAGCTCTTCCGTTTCCATCCCGAAATGGATGAATATGTGCAAATCTCAAGTGAATCATTGAGGCAAAATAAAAGATTTCTGTTTCATTTAATTTTGAAGAAATCAATTCTTCCATATCCCGGAAGAATATTTTCATTTCATGCTCAACAAATTCAGGTTCAATTGCCATATAAGCTAAACCTGATTTACCAAAAACACCAACCTGCTCATTCCTGTATTTCCCTCTTTTGCATTTAATCAGTAAAGACTCTGAAAACATTTTATGACAAGTCATCAGATTCGTCTCATTCAAATTATTTTTTTGGGCAAATTCGTATGCCTTAATCAAATCCTCAATTTCTTCAATCTCCTTTCCCGGCTTGAATTTGTCTTTGTTCAATTCATAGTTCATATAGGAGTTCAAGTCAATACTATTTCCCTCTATATTAGAAGAATAAACCGCAGATGCTTTTGTCAGATACTCAAAACTTCTGTTGTTTTCAGAAAAATCGAAATTCTGAATTAATCCTGGAATTTCATGTCCAATTATCTGAACATAAGTGTCAAAATATTTTCTATCAGTTATTCTCACTTAATCAAATCATATAAACACAAATATACTCATTTAAATTGTCAAACCCTTATAGTAGTGCAGTTTCCATGCATGAAGCACAACTGTATCCGGGAGGGATTAATCCAATATGCCGATCAAAAAAGAACATCCGAATGGCTGAATAAACAGCGGTACAATTCCGCTGAGGTTAAACAACTATTCGGATGAGCAACAAATATAATCGATTCATCTGGGAATCCCAAGATTTTTACACGTGAATCAGGGATAAAAATCTATCAATAAATAGCGACATTTCAATTCCACATTGGTACGATTAAAAGCAGTTACCGCTAATGCTACAAAGACCTCGCTTCGATGAAAAATCCGTAGGAATTTGCAAAATGTTATCTAATTAGCTAACTTTGTCCTATGAATGAAAAATTTATAAGGGATATATTTTACTATAGAAACTACTATCTGGACTTTTTTAATTCCCTGAAACCGGAAGTCCGAAAGAAGTTTAACTGGACGTTGAAATTGATTGCCACGATAGACAGAATACCTGTTAAATTTTATAAGCATTCGGGAGGTACATCAGGACTTTATGAAATACGAATAGAAGTAGGGACTGATATTTACAAAGTTTTTAGCTTTTTTGATAAAGGACAACTGATTGTTCTTGTAAATGGATTCCTGAAAAAATCGCAAAAAACTCCTAAGAATGAGATTGAATTAGCAGAAAAATTAAAAAAACAATATTTCGATGAAAAAGAAGGTAAATAATTTGACATCCTTTGCTGACCATTTAGATGAGCAATATGGTAAAAGGGGTACTAAAGAAAGGGAAGAGTTCGAAGAAGGATTTGAAGCATTTAAAATTGGAGTAATGTTGCAAGAACTCAGAAAAGAACATGGATTGACACAGGAACAACTTGCAGAAAAATGTGGGACAACAAAGACCTACATTTCACGGATTGAAAATGATGCTTCTGATATTAGACTTTCGACTTTAATGCGAATAATCAGACAAGGATTTGGCCGACATTTAAAGATGAGCGTAGAAATATAAAAAAGCACATAGCGGTAACAATGCATATAAGTAATGGCGGGTTTTGTGGGTTGCCAAGTGCAGTACTTCTATTTAAGTTTCTTCCACGGTTGATAACCAACTGCTTCGAACGCCGCCACTACTCATATGCGTAACGATAGCCGAATTTTGAAAGCAGGTTGCGCAGAAATTTCAATTCCACATTGGTGCGATTAAAAGCGCGTTATCCGGGACAGAAAAAGTAGCTGACGTTGCCATTTCAATTCCACATTGGTACGATTAAAAGCTCGGATCTCCTTCTGTATATAATTGTGCCAGGGATTTCAATTCCACATTGGTACGATTAAAAGGAAAATATTGAACAAGATGAAAAAGATAATTGGGATATTTCAATTCCACATTGGTACGATTAAAAGAAAATTTGGGGCAATAAAACCTCAAATTCAGCTTTTATTTCAATTCCACATTGGTACGATTAAAAGTCTTGCCTTGTAAGCAGGACCTTTTTCTAACTTAAACCACTTCAATTCCACATTGGTACGATTAAAAGTTTAAAGGTCGAAGGAAGCGTCCTTGTAAGCAATATTTCAATTCCACATTGGTACGATTAAAAGTCCCCGTGGAAGCAGACCTGATCACCTGGCCATCCCATTTCAATTCCACATTGGTACGATTAAAAGCGACTAAATGGAATTCTTTATACTCCTGAAATTTCATTTCAATTCCACATTGGTACGATTAAAAGCTTTACATGCTCTGCCTCCTGCCTGATTATGTCTATTTCAATTCCACATTGGTACGATTAAAAGGCATTAAAGGAGAATGGTATTGATTTTAGGCAGGTAATTTCAATTCCACATTGGTACGATTAAAAGAAAGTGGCCGGACACGGTAACTGTTATTATACCGCCATTTCAATTCCACATTGGTACGATTAAAAGACCGTGATCGATCTTAAGACCCAGGTTCCTTCTCTATTTCAATTCCACATTGGTGCGATTAAAAGCTGTAAAAAGTATTTGCGGTTCCAGAATTCATTGCACATTTCAATTCCACATTGGTGCGATTAAAAGTTTTCATCCATTCTTCCGGGTCATAAAGACCTCCATTTCAATTCCACATTGGTACGATTAAAAGAATAATCTTGCTTTTAAGAACATAGTGATAGACAATATTTCAATTCCACATTGGTACGATTAAAAGAAAGCATTTGAATCTGGAAACCCCTACCTGTTCACGAATTTCAATTCCACATTGGTACGATTAAAAGTATATTAATTTCAAAGAACCGCCGAGTTCGATTCAATTTCAATTCCACATTGGTACGATTAAAAGAGCAACAACACCGTGAAAAAACATTGCTGAATGAATTTCAATTCCACATTGGTACGATTAAAAGTTATATCTCTTGACAACCTCAGGCTCGCGGATGAGAATTTCAATTCCACATTGGTACGATTAAAAGCGCATTAATTACATTGAAGAAATAGGTTTTAGACAATTTCAATTCCACATTGGTACGATTAAAAGAAGGTCCACGACTCTTCTGAGGGATTTTTCTGCCATTTCAATTCCACATTGGTACGATTAAAAGATCGTGTTCTGGCCAGACCCGAATGTCGGGTCACCATTTCAATTCCACATTGGTACGATTAAAAGGTGAGTATGAACAAGAAAGCGATCGTTTTCAAATCGCCATTTCAATTCCACATTGGTACGATTAAAAGGAAGCTCCTGAAAGAGGACACCAAACCCACCGATATTTCAATTCCACATTGGTACGATTAAAAGCTTCGAATTCCGGGAAGTATTCGATGTTATCTTCAATTTCAATTCCACATTGGTACGATTAAAAGGGTATGTTTATTTAAACTTTGAAAGCGAGCCACCATTTCAATTCCACATTGGTACGATTAAAAGATCTTCGTGTAATTAAGCTTTCCCATCGTGAAAATATTTCAATTCCACATTGGTACGATTAAAAGCGTTGATTTCACGTTATCAATATAAATGTATGCGTATTTCAATTCCACATTGGTACGATTAAAAGATGTAAGATAACTCGCATTCATCAGGTCGAATAAATATTTCAATTCCACATTGGTACGATTAAAAGCATGTTTGCAAGCTCATCTATATTTCCCGATATCACATTTCAATTCCACATTGGTACGATTAAAAGAAGAGTAGCTATCAGGTATTTCCTGTTGATTCCAGATTTCAATTCCACATTGGTACGATTAAAAGAGACGATCTACAGCAACGCGGCCGGCATGATTACCGATTTCAATTCCACATTGGTACGATTAAAAGAGCAGAGAGCTCATCGATTGCTTTTGCTTTAAAATCATTTCAATTCCACATTGGTACGATTAAAAGGATGACAGGATTCGCAAGCACAATAAAAAGAATTGACAATTTCAATTCCACATTGGTACGATTAAAAGCTCAGATAAATTCACTGCCACCCTGCAAGGCATGAATTTCAATTCCACATTGGTACGATTAAAAGTTGAACCCTCAAAGGCTTCTTCAACAAAACCCCCATTTCAATTCCACATTGGTACGATTAAAAGTCCGGCGAAGGGGCGGATCGTCTCGCGATAATATATTTCAATTCCACATTGGTACGATTAAAAGATTTTGTTTTTAATATATGGGGTGTTATATCATTATAATTTCAATTCCACATTGGTACGATTAAAAGTTTGCCGCCGTCATGGATTCGACACGGCTCGTGGCGATTTCAATTCCACATTGGTACGATTAAAAGCCCGATAATTATTGACGAGAATAACGTGATACAAGGATTTCAATTCCACATTGGTACGATTAAAAGCGAATGTTCACGCTAGAAATAATGAAGCTTTACAAATTTCAATTCCACATTGGTACGATTAAAAGTCAACGTGAATGATCGCTTGTACCTTATCACGCAATTTCAATTCCACATTGGTACGATTAAAAGTCTTCGAGCATATAGGTCTCGAACGAGGCGGCGTTTATTTCAATTCCACATTGGTACGATTAAAAGCCTGTTATTCTTGTACGGGATCATTGATATATGATTATTTCAATTCCACATTGGTACGATTAAAAGATTAATACAAGTACAAAATTAAGAATTTTTTTTGACAATTTCAATTCCACATTGGTACGATTAAAAGAAGGATTTCACCGACTGGGATGCATAGGTTGTCCCCATTTCAATTCCACATTGGTACGATTAAAAGCTAGATCGAAGCGATCAGTTCGGATGTTGTATTCATTTCAATTCCACATTGGTACGATTAAAAGGAGGTATTGAGCAAGCCTTTCTTGTATTGCTATTCATTTCAATTCCACATTGGTACGATTAAAAGTTGTTTTTAACACGTATGGCGTCATACAACTATAATTTCAATTCCACATTGGTACGATTAAAAGTTTCACGAATGTTAAATGTTGTATCGGTTAATCCCATATTTCAATTCCACATTGGTACGATTAAAAGAATCGAGCCTGATAGATAGATACAAGTCGATTACGCATTTCAATTCCACATTGGTACGATTAAAAGCCTGCCGGGGAGATTGGAGAGGAATATTTCCTATATTTCAATTCCACATTGGTACGATTAAAAGCATGACATTGACCTTGACATCAAGGGCAATGCTTTGCATTTCAATTCCACATTGGTACGATTAAAAGACCCGATCAAGAAGATCGTTTACGACCGGGTCGTATCGCATTTCAATTCCACATTGGTACGATTAAAAGCAAAACTTTATTCAGACTCCGAGCGTGAAATGTTAATTTCAATTCCACATTGGTACGATTAAAAGCCCGGGGGCAACGAGATGGTTAACTTTAAGCTGCGATTTCAATTCCACATTGGTACGATTAAAAGTATTGCCGGGGGAGTATTGAAATCATTAACATTAATTTCAATTCCACATTGGTACGATTAAAAGTTTCACGAATGTTAAATGTTGTATCGGTTAATCCCATATTTCAATTCCACATTGGTACGATTAAAAGAGTTCTAAAAATTTTAAATGCACTCCCACCTGATACATTTCAATTCCACATTGGTACGATTAAAAGGTTTAGTCGAAGCGAAAGCATAGTTAAATTTAGTATTTCAATTCCACATTGGTACGATTAAAAGGAAGCACTAACACTCCCTACCGTGGGGCCTTTGTTATTTCAATTCCACATTGGTACGATTAAAAGCGTGATCTCTGTCGACAAGGTTGAAAGCGTTGACATAATTTCAATTCCACATTGGTACGATTAAAAGTGCGCCTCGGCGGCATATTTTGTCGCGGCTCACTGATTTCAATTCCACATTGGTACGATTAAAAGCGGGCAGGCTTGGAGAACGATAAGCAAGGTAAATAAATTTCAATTCCACATTGGTACGATTAAAAGCTCCACTGGTGTCGGGCTCGGCTACCAGCATTATGTATTTCAATTCCACATTGGTACGATTAAAAGCACGTGCCCTTGGTAATCAATAAAAATATATTCCCATTTCAATTCCACATTGGTACGATTAAAAGAAAGAATTGCTGAATATGAAACACGAAGACAGGTAATATTTCAATTCCACATTGGTACGATTAAAAGGCCACGTCGCTGCTCTTCGCCCAGCTGGCATACGTATTTCAATTCCACATTGGTACGATTAAAAGCCCACCTTGTTGCCACGGGTCTTACTGTAACAAGTAATTTCAATTCCACATTGGTACGATTAAAAGAAGATATTTCCTTTTCCTAAACTCTCTCGGGGCATAATTTCAATTCCACATTGGTACGATTAAAAGTCCATAGCGATGTGCGAGTGAACGGATCCCTGCGAGATTTCAATTCCACATTGGTACGATTAAAAGTTCTTCTTGTCTTTTACAAGTGGAATTGTTTTGCATTTCAATTCCACATTGGTACGATTAAAAGGGTAAGCAAGGCCAGCTCCCTGGAGTTAATCTCGTATTTCAATTCCACATTGGTACGATTAAAAGTTGATCGTCTACAACAAGCTAAGTAGCTTTATTTTAATTTCAATTCCACATTGGTACGATTAAAAGTCCCGGGCTCGTGGGTAAAAAAGGGGAAAGATTATTTCAATTCCACATTGGTACGATTAAAAGCGAAAAACGCTTATCCCGTATATCGAGCAGGAGCTATTTCAATTCCACATTGGTACGATTAAAAGAATAATTCTTGATATCGACTCCGGCGGCGGATCTGTATTTCAATTCCACATTGGTACGATTAAAAGCTCGATCACCAGGTCGAACGCTATAGAATATCTTCTATTTCAATTCCACATTGGTACGATTAAAAGTAAATATCGTGTCCTCCCGGATGGAAGAATTATTATTTCAATTCCACATTGGTACGATTAAAAGTAATAAAAAAAATAAAGGTTATCCTCCGGTATGTTAATTTCAATTCCACATTGGTACGATTAAAAGAGCTCATTTTTTCGTGCTTTTTTGGTTAAAAAAGCGATTTCAATTCCACATTGGTACGATTAAAAGGGTGAAACGCCTGTAGTCGGCTAGACTCCGAATTAAATTTCAATTCCACATTGGTACGATTAAAAGAAAGCCGGGCAGATGGAGCCTCTTAAAAAAGATCCGATTTCAATTCCACATTGGTACGATTAAAAGTTTACGCTTCTTATACCGGCAATGACGCAAGCTACAAGAATTTCAATTCCACATTGGTACGATTAAAAGATGAATGCCGGCTTTAAAAGGCTTGGTGTTATGATATTTCAATTCCACATTGGTACGATTAAAAGCCAACCAGTACAAGCATATTCTTCCCGCTTAATTTATTTCAATTCCACATTGGTACGATTAAAAGCCATAGCACTCTCCCCCTTGCTTCGCATCGCTGACACAATTTCAATTCCACATTGGTACGATTAAAAGCAGGCGCAGACGACCTGGTATATAGACGCTGACGGATTTCAATTCCACATTGGTACGATTAAAAGCGCAGCCAACGGAGGAACAGGCGGGGGTTACGAGATTTCAATTCCACATTGGTACGATTAAAAGAATCTTTCAAAGATTGACAAGACAAAACTTTTCAAATTTCAATTCCACATTGGTACGATTAAAAGAATGAATTACGATACAGTTGGAAGATTTTATTGCATTTCAATTCCACATTGGTACGATTAAAAGTCCTGCTGAATTGATTGATGCTACTGTTTATGGCATTTCAATTCCACATTGGTACGATTAAAAGCCAGAGAGGAAAAGCTGAAGTATCACCGTGAGTACAATTTCAATTCCACATTGGTACGATTAAAAGTTAATGTGTTAAGTCTTAAAAGTTGTGCTGAACTCAAATTTCAATTCCACATTGGTACGATTAAAAGGAAGCCGGGGTGCTTTATATGTCAGCTCATACTTTATTTCAATTCCACATTGGTACGATTAAAAGCCTTTTCAAAAGATTAGGTCTTCTATCCTCTCCATATTTCAATTCCACATTGGTACGATTAAAAGTGCAATGCTGTTCGCAGAAGAGACGGGAAATGTATCATTTCAATTCCACATTGGTACGATTAAAAGCGGTGTTTTTAATATCCATCTGGCAAGTTTAGCAAATTTCAATTCCACATTGGTACGATTAAAAGAATGATTTGCTCTAATACTCTAATTGGTTTTTGTGTATTTCAATTCCACATTGGTACGATTAAAAGTAATAACCCCTGAACAGAGTGCCGAGGGTTTGCCTGATTTCAATTCCACATTGGTACGATTAAAAGACTAACGCTTGCGAAGCGTATATGGATGCACTTGGAAATTTCAATTCCACATTGGTACGATTAAAAGACGGCTCCGGTAGATGAAGTTTGCCCTGTATGCAAATTTCAATTCCACATTGGTACGATTAAAAGTTCAGGCGGAGAAACAAGGGTATTCGTTCTTAACAATTTCAATTCCACATTGGTACGATTAAAAGTAATCCCTCCGCAGTTAGTCCAAGTACTTGAGCGTAAATTTCAATTCCACATTGGTACGATTAAAAGTTCCATGCTCCCGATGTTGGAGGCCGTCATTATCTATTTCAATTCCACATTGGTACGATTAAAAGGCCAGATCATTGAAAATTGAATCCCCTTTGCAACGTGAATTTCAATTCCACATTGGTACGATTAAAAGTTTGAGCAGATACCGGAACTGTCCGGGCCTGAATATATTTCAATTCCACATTGGTACGATTAAAAGCCCGTTCCGTTAGTTGTCTTTGAACCTGCTACGGTATTTCAATTCCACATTGGTACGATTAAAAGAACAACCCCACGCTTTGACGAAGGAACATCAGCAATTTCAATTCCACATTGGTACGATTAAAAGTAACATAACACCCTAAAATCATCAAGTTTCTCTGATTTCAATTCCACATTGGTACGATTAAAAGCATGAACACACTAAGCGGTTATATAGAGATAGACTTATTTCAATTCCACATTGGTACGATTAAAAGATTAGCAGGGTTAGGAGTCACGCTTATCGTATTGATTTCAATTCCACATTGGTACGATTAAAAGATAGCGTCCCGCATCTCTGTCACCGTTGGAACCGATTTCAATTCCACATTGGTACGATTAAAAGTGTCCACACGGTTCTTTACTCCGGTGGCAACTC
>Ga0302240_1001626_pt1 | contig 17160 bp, 11 predicted proteins | sample AAG_UR_His_MG_FD_193538 | JGI IMG/M metagenome (GOLD analysis project Ga0302240, IMG submission 193538) | Enriched activated sludge microbial communities from anaerobic digester in WTTP, New Holstein, Wisconsin, United States - AAG_UR_His | ecosystem: Engineered > Bioreactor > Anaerobic >... | reverse complement strand
CAATCCGTTTTTTTTGGCAGTTTCATAATTTTCTATTATTTTCGGCAAAATATCTTCGCCGTCACCTATTACAAAAAAATCAAAAAAATCGCAAAAAGGTTCCGGATTTGCCATCGCCGGACCGCCGCCGATTATAATAGGATCGCCGTTTTTTCTGTCTTTTGAAAAAACAGGTATTTTAGACAATGAAAGCATATTGATTATATTTGTCCCGACAAGTTCGCACTGCAGAGAAAATCCGACTATATCAAAGCTGTTTAGAGGACTTTTTGATTCAAGAGAAAAAAGAGGCATATTTTTCTTTATGAGAATTTCTTCAAGGTCTATATCCGGCGCAAAAGATCTCTCGCATCTTGCAAGTTTTTTTTCGTTGATAAGATGATATAAAATCTCAAGTCCTAAATTAGATGCGCCTACTTCATAAATATCCGGAAAACACAGACATATCGAAACATCTTTTGACATATCCGGTTTATGTGAATTTATTTCATGATTTATATATCTTGAAGGTCTTTGTATGAAAGGAAGAATTTTATCTAAGCTGTTCATATGATGATTATACTATATTCGATAATTCTTTTGTAATACAATTTTAAACATAATAAAATAGTTATTCCCTTATAAAACGTCTTGCATATATAGACATAAGTATTCCTATTGCAACCATTGATGAAGTAACGCTTGAACCTCCGTATGATACAAGCAAAAGAGGCAGCCCTGTTGCGGGCATAAGACCCGTAACCATCCCTATATTTATAACGGCATTAAAAGCAAAAAGAGTCGCAATTCCTGTTGCAACATAAGAGCCGTATCTGTCTCTGGCATTTTTTGCTATAACAAGCGCCCGCCATATAAAAAACAGATAGAATAACATCGTAAGCTGCGAAAAAAGATATCCTCCTTCTTCTCCTATTACGGCAAAAATAAAATCGGTTCTCTGCTCAGGAAGAAATCCGAGCTGAGTCTGAGTTCCTCTGAAAAAACCTTTCCCGGCAATCTGGCCGGAACCTATTGCGATTTTGGACTGTATTACGTTATATCCCGCCCCTCTTGCGTCAAGGCTTGGTTCAAGAAAAACAATCAATCTTTTTCTCTGGTATTCTTTAAGCGATTTTTCAACTACTATGGACGAAAAACTGCCGGCAAAAACAATAATCAGAAATATTACCGGATAAATAACAGGCATAGGAATTCTGAGTTTATACAACAGCCATTTTATAATAAAAACAACGGCCGCAACAGAAAACAAAACAAGAAGAGCTGTAGGAAGATGACTGTAAGCTTTTAAAACAAAAGCAAAAAATGCCGTCTGCTGAACATCAGCCGGCTGGAGTTTTATAAAAGTTATAAAAAGAGGTATTCCCATTGAAAGACCGCCGTAAAGAATAACGCTTAAAATATATCTCAATTTAACTCCTGCAACGTAGAGCAAAATCAGAGTTATCGGATAATAAGGAAGCGTTGAAGAAAAATCAGGCTGCATCATTATTAAAACAATATGGCCGCCAAGTATGCATAATGCCTTAAAAAAAGTCGAAAAATTTCTTATTTCACGCCAGTATCTGTCCAAAAAAGCAGCCAATACGAGTATAAACATGATTTTGGCAAATTCTACGGGCTGCACCGAAAAAAATCCGAAATTGAACCAGCCCTTTGTACCTTTTATTGTAGAACCGAGAACTAAAACGGACATTAATAAAAGACATGAAAATAAATATATATATCCGCTGAAATGTTTATAATACTGATAATTAAAACTTGAAAATATAAGCGCCGCGGCAATTCCGGCAAATACAGCTATAATCTGAGTTGTGATAAATTTAAGCGGATTAATATAATTCATGCTTGCCGAATAAATCGACACGCATCCTATCGCTAAAATAAAAAACAGCGATATGCATAAAAGCCAGTCGGTACGTTCTGAAATTTGTAAAAATATACTTTTTTGTTTTGTCATAAATGATGTTCTTCCTCAACATGTTCCGCTTTTTGTTCAATCTGATTCTGTATGTTTACGGCTGTGGATGAACTTTTACGTATTATCTGCGGATCAGGGCCTTCGTTAAGATTAAAATATTTTCTGAATATTTCTCTTGCGATAGGAACAGAATTTGTGCCTCCTCCGCCGCCGTTTTCAACTATAACGGCTACGGCAAGCTCAGGGTTTTCAGCCGGTGCATAAGCTACGACCCATGCATGGTCTATCCCCTGCGGATTTTGGGCGGTACCTGTTTTTGCAGCAACTGTCAGGCTGTTAAAATATGTTCTTTTTGCAGTTCCGTTTTTAACTGCTTCCATCAGAGCCTTGTTTAACGTTTTCCATATACTGTTGTTTATTTCCAATACATCTTTAATTTCCGGAGTATGCTGATATATAATTTGATTGTTATACGGATTTCTTACTGTTTCTACAAGATAAGGCTTATAGAACGTTCCCTTATTTGCGACTGCCGACGCCATTGAAGCCATCTGAAGAGGAGTCACCCATAAAGCGCCCTGTCCTATTGCAAGTATTACCGTGTCTCCCTGCAGCCACGTCATTTTCATTTTTAATTTTTTCCATTCGGGAGTCGGGACAAATCCTTTTTTCTCATATGGAATATCTATTCCTGTTTGTTCACCCAAGTGAAATAATCTTGCATATTTTTCAAGAATTCTTACGCCGAGTTTTAAGCCTAATTTATAAAAATAAACGTTGCATGAATTGGCCGTAGCTGTTATAAGGTTGACAGTTTTATGGCCTTCCTTAAACCAGCACGAGTAAAATCTGTCTCCAAGTTCAAATTTGCCGGTACAGTATTCCGTATGAGACGGATCGAAATTCAGATAATCCATAGCGGCTATAAAAGTTATAATTTTAAAAATTGAGCCCGGCGGATACAAAGCCTGTGTAGCCCTGTTAAACAGCGGCAGGTTTCTGTCTCTTAAATACTGCACGTAACGCTTTGTATAGACATCGTTTGTATCATAGCCGGGGCATGAAACTAAAACTTTTACGGCGCCTGTTCTTACGTCAAGCGCTACAGCCGCTCCTCTTCCAGTTGTCGAATTTTTTAACGCGTCATAAACGATTTTCTGCAATTCCACATCTATTGTAAGATGCACATTATTTCCGGATTCCGGCGCGTAATATTTAAAAGCTTTTCTCTGCTGTCCTTTGGCATTTACCTCAAGCTGCAGTCCGCCGTCTGTTCCTCTTATGTATTTGTCGTAAGACTGTTCAACTCCGCCGCGGCCTATAAAATCACCCGGTCTGTAATTGTCATCCTGCATATTCTCGATTTCTTCCTGCGTAACTTCACCCACATAACCTGTAATATGGCATGTTTCAAGCGCATTAAAATATTTTCGTTTCGGTATTTTTGTTACGGCAATACCTGGCATAAATAACTTTTTTTCCTGAATTTGAAAAACTTCTTCAAGAGTCAGATTATCCGCTATTTGAATAACTCTTTTATATTTTAATCCGGTCTCTATTTCTCTGTTAACGTCTCTCTTAAGTATAACGCTCAGCTGGTCTATCGTGTCTTTGCTTGGAAGTTCCTGCTGCTCAAAAGGATAAAACAACGCCACATATCCAAATTCGTTGCCTACGACCAAACTGCCTTTAGTATCGTATATAAGGCCTCTTGGTGCTTTTTCTTTTGCGGTGTTTAATCTTTGTTTATCGGAAACATCCCTGTAATATGAACCGCTTATAATCTGAAGATAAAAAAGATTTAATGACAAAACGGCAAACATAAACCCGAAAAACAGAAGAATGTTTTTGTGTTTGCCCAGAAAGAAATCATAAGTTGATTTATTATCGTCGCTCCATGACATTTTCTATATTTTAAAACTCCGTTATTTTAATACTTGATATTTAATGATTGTTTTTTAAGTATGGCTCCAGAAGTATATATATTTCAGATATGATTTTCAATCTTATTTTATAGTGATTTCTCTATTGTATTTTTTACTGTTGACTACTTATTTTTATAAATATAGAATACCATCATGATACGGCTAAAACCTCTTGTCTAAACTCGCGGGAGAAGACTAAATGTCTAAAGATATTCTTGACGAAGTCCTGGACCTAATTAATAAATTACAACATATTGTATTTCAAATGGTTAATGTAATTCTTCATTTCATCATTCAATTGTTAAAATACGCTGAAATCAAATTAAAACATATGGCTGAATATATAATGCGTCGCTTTTTAGAAATTCTAAAAGCATTTTTTAAAACATTATGGGCATTTTTATTAATTATTGCAATTTTCATTCCAGGAGCAATATTATTTCTTTTTGGCATTGAATTGAATTATATCCCATTAAAAATCTGTGGAATGCTATCTGAAATTATATTAATTTTACTTCTATTTATTGCCTGCTTTAGAAAAATTCCTTATCTATTAAAAACGGAATATGAATTAAAGGCATCTGTTCAACAAAAAACTCCTTATTATATGTTTTGGATAAGTTTAATATTTTTTATTGGACTTATATTGTATTTATGCCTATTAGAACCGAAAACACCAATTATGTTATCTATGAAACAGTATTTATATACTATAAAAGAATTATTATTTCCTGATACATTGAAACAAGAATTAAAAACTATATTGTTAATATTCAAAAAACAAGCAAGTTAATATAATTTAAAATTAAACTATTTTTTAAAATCTACTTAGATGGATTATCTTAATTGAAAAAAATAAATAATAGGGTAATCTAAATTATGGATACTATTTTGGGCTATGCAGACTGATAAAATATCGGCCGAATTTACTAAATCGGCTGGTCTATCATTCTTGCTACTTTTAGTACTATGTTTTAGGTTCTTGCTAAAAATCTGAGTTTCCCAATGGTGTTCTTAAATAGATCAAATGATAAATAAAATACTCACAAAATTTATAAAATGCAATGCCATACTAATCTGTTAGAAATTTCACAGTTTAAAAACAAACCACAAGATTTCATCTATTCTGAAGTTTGATCTGTCATTCGAATTTCTTAGTTAAAATCAAAATAATACTTATTATAATGAAAGCTATGATTGCCCTTTTTTATTAAGAATCCAATATCTTAAGTCATATAAACTAGTAAAAGTAAAGTTTACTTCTGAAGCCAAAATCTGAGTTTTAAAATAATCTAACATTATAATATTAATAAAGAATGCAACAATAATTGAATAAAACCCAACATCTTTTAGTTTACCACAACTAATTAGAATCTGTAATATCACTAACAACAAAGCATAATAGAAAACTAATTTCCACCAAGTCCCAAAGCTATCCAAATATGCGCTTATAGGTTCTTTAAGAGGCCATTTAGAGTATTCCTTCTCTATTATATCCATTGATTTTTTACCTTCTGAATAATTAAGATAATTATTTACTGAAACAATAAACACTCCAATCGCAGAGAAAACCGCCCATAATTCCGGATAATTAATTATCATAATGATAGGTAACCCAAAAATAATCGAATTGACTCTTATACATATCTCTGTTAAATATGAAAAATGAATAGTATAGATATTAAAAAATATACGTCTGTAGTATGAAGTAGCTATAAACGTAAAGGATAAAGCAACAACATAACTAGGCCAATTATTACTATTTTTAATAAGCATCCAAGAAAATACTAAAAATATAAATATATGTACAGCACTATTGTAAAGCATACAATGCTTAAGAACAGAGGAATAGTCTTTTGAAAAAAAATTTTTAAAATTGTTGCTTTCATTTATGCAATTGGTAATTAAGTCAGGTATATCATTTATATTGGTTAATTTTATGTATTTAAGTGTACTATCTTTATTTACTTGTAGTATGAAATTCATTTCTTTTTTTAAACTATTTTTTATGAATTCATAATTTTTATTCTGGTTCTTATTACTTTGCTCACACATTAGCAATCTTTTTTCAGGTTCAGGATATATCATATCAATTATAATTCTTGATAATCCTGAATATTTTAAACTAAAACTCAGCAACACTTGATAAACTGATTCTTTCTCAAGTTTTTTTCTTGCTAACATTTCAAGAATTATTATACCTACTGAATATACATCAGCCAAATAATTTGATTTTTCTTTAGTATTCGCCAACTCTGGTGCTAAATAAACTTGCTGCTGTAAATATTTTACTAGAGAAAATCCAACGCCTGTATTAAAAATATAATTAACACCAAAATCAATTAATTTAATTGTTATATTATTATTCGAATCTTCATAAACCAATATATTTGATGGAACCAAATCTAGATGAGAAATTTCATATTTAGTTTTTAGCTTGTTCATTATTGTTAACAACTGTTCAATTATTGCCATGCTTTTCATATATTGTTGCTTTTCATCAATCTCATCCGACTTATCAGAAAGAAAGATATTATTTTTAATATACTCTTCGAGCGTAGAATCTCCAAAAAAATCCATAATAATATAAGTTTCTTCAGATAGTTCTATTGATGGTATAATAGAACCATCCGATAATATACTCTCAAATTTTTCCTTATATGCCTTCGTTTCTTTTTTTATTGATTCATCATCAAAGTATCTGTATTTAAGTAGTTTTATAGCTAAGCATTTACCAATATAATCTGGGTTTGATTTTAATATAAATGAGGTTGAACCTATAGCTTCTAATCGAAGATATTTTAATTGTAGATATTTCCCTTCTATGCCGTATATCTTAGATATATATTTGAGAGTTTCTTCATGCCTGAGATAAAAATCCGCTTTCTCGAAGTTGTCGTTATTTTTTCTATTGAATGCTTCTGTAATCCTTTCAGCAAAATAATTGAACAGAAAATATCCTTGAACACCTTTTAATGAATTATTAGGACATTCATAGTTGTTTATTAATCTAAGGATATAATCATCTTCAATCTTTGCATCTTTAAGTATATTAAGAAAAGATCTTTCATTTTCATTAAATCTACTTTGCATAACCCAATCCTTAAAAATTTATATTTTCATACTAAATTGTAGTATATATATCAGCCTAATTCGCCAGGAATATACTTAGTTAAGGCAACCAAAATAGATTAAATTTATATATAATTAATTTTTGGTAGCTGATTATATATTTTACTTTAAGTTTTGTAAACAAAGATACATTTTTAAAATCATTTATCCAAACTTCTGTATTTTATAGCCTCTGCTATATGCTGCACCGATATCATTTGCGAATCTTCCAGATCAGCAACGGTTCTTGCTACTTTTAAAATTCTGTCGTAGGCTCTTGCCGAAAAACCCATTTTATCAATTGCCGTTTTAAGAAGTTCTTTTGCTTTATCGTCTATTTTACAGTATTTTTTTATTTCTTTAGGCCCCATCTGAGCATTGCAGTAAATTTTTGTATTTTGAAATCTCTCGTACTGCTTGTTTCTCGCCCTTATAACTCTTTTTTTTATTTCTTCGGAAGATTCTGTTTGGGAAGGCTGCTCAGAAGTTATCTCGTCTATTTTGAGAGCCGGAACTTCTATCTGTATGTCTATTCTGTCCATTAAAGGCCCGGATATTTTTGAGCGGTATTTTATGATCTGGTATTTATTGCACGTACATTCTTTATTTAAATCGCCGTAATGTCCGCATTGACACGGATTCATTGAAGCTATAAGCATAAAAGACGCGGGAAAAGACAGCGTATTTTTTGCTCTTGAAACAGTAACTGTTTTATCTTCAAGAGGCTGTCTTAAAACCTCAAGAACGTCTCTTTTAAATTCTGTAAGCTCATCTAAAAACAAAACGCCGTTATGGGCAAGACTGACTTCGCCCGGTTTAGGATAAGATCCGCCGCCTATAAGCGCGATTGAAGAAGTAGTGTGATGCGGACTTCTGAAAGGCCTTTGTTTAACTAAACTTTCTCCAGCCTGAATAAGCCCTGAAACAGACCATATTTTTGTAGTTTCCACCGACTCTTCAAAACTCATCGGCGGAAGTATAGTCGGAATTCTTTTAGCTATCATCGTTTTACCCGAACCCGGAGGCCCCACCATTATCATATTATGTCCGCCGGCTGAAGCTACTTCCGCAGCGCGCTTAGCAAGAAACTGCCCTTTTATATCCGCAAAATCTGCTGTCTGAACAACATTTTGGTCTCCGTCAGATTCACAGCCGCATGTAAAAGGAAGAACTTTTATTTCATTTTTTAAGAATTTTACAGTTTCGGCAAGAGTCGTAAAAGGATAAATTTCAATATCTTTTGCGACAGACGCTTCATTTTTATTTCCTTCGGGAATTATTATTTTTGAAACTCCAGATTTTTTTAAACTTAAAACTATAGGAAGAAGCCCTTTGACGGGTCTTAATTTACCGTCAAGCGAAAGCTCCCCTATCGCGCATATTTTAGAAGCTGCTTTTTTATCTATATAACCGCTTGAAACTAAAATCCCGAGAGCAATCGGAAGGTCAAATAACCCTCCCTCTTTTTTAACATCGGCGGGCGCAAGATTAACTGTAATTTTTCTTGCCGGAAAATCAAACCCTGAATTTTTTATTGCAGATACAACTCTGTCTCTTGATTCTTTAACGGCTGTATCCGGAAGACCTACTATTGAAAATACGGGAAGCCCCGAAGATATGTCAACCTCAACGTCTATGAGATAAGCATTTATTCCCTGTACTGCCGCGGAATGAAGAAATGAAATCATTTTTCAACCTATGAGACTTGATATATTTTTTTTAAAATTTTCAAGAGCAAGAGCCCTGTGGCTTATTTTATTTTTAATTCCGTCGGCAAGTTCCGCGAAAGTGCATCCCTGTTCATTAACAAAAAATATAGGATCGTAACCGAACCCTTTTGTACCGGAAATTGTTTTGCTTATTACGCCGTTAATTTCACCTTTTGAGAGAATTACTTTATTGCCCTGAGGATCGCTTAATGCTATTACGCATCTGAATTTAGCTTTTCTGTTACCGGCATTTTCAAGCGCTTTAAGAAGTTTTTTGTTATTGTCTTCGTATGTGCAGCCCTCGCCGGCATATCTTGCCGCAAAAACTCCCGGCGCTCCGTTGAGATACTCAACTTCAAGGCCCGTATCGTCTGCAACAGCCCAGCTGTTAAAAAATTTTGCGACTTCAACCGCTTTTTTAGTCGCATTTTCTTCAAGAGTAATACCGTCTTCCACCACTATGGGATAATTTTCAAATTCTATCATAGGTTTTATGTTTACGTTCAAATCGGAAAGTATTGCTTTTATTTCGGAGACTTTATTTTTGTTTCCTGTCGCAAGTATGATTTCTGTTATTTTCATGATTTATAATTATCCTTTTGTTTTGGCTTATTATATTAAAACTTAATTTATATTGGCAAACGCCGTCAGCGCATTTTTTTAAAAAACAGACACTCAACATCTTTAGGGAAAAAATCTATAAAAGGTTTTAATAATACAAGCAAAACAAAAACAATATTGCAAAAAATAATATTACCGTTAACGGCTTTTATTCTGTTTTTAAGATTTTTGAGAATAAAAACACACTGTTTTACTCTGCAATCTGCAACAAAACCGTATTTTTGCATTAAAAAAGACAGATTTTTTGCATTAAAATAACTTACATGAGGACTGTCTGTTTCAAACTGCCACAGCCTGTTCAAAAATTTTTCAATCCCGAAAAAAGACAGAAACGAAGCGGTTCTAAACAGTATCCCCGTACTAACCGGCAGATTTATTATAACAAATCCGTTTTCATTAAGTCTTAAAGAACATTCACCGATAATTCTATTTATATCCGGTATATGTTCAAAAGTATCGTTAAAAACAATAAAATCAAATTTTTCTAAACCTTTAAAATCTTCCGGAAAGAAGCCTTTTACTACATTCAGCCCTTTTGCCTTTGCTTCATTAAAACTTTTTTCCATAGGTTCTATTCCGATCATATGTATATTTTGAGCTGCGGCAAGTTCCATAAATAATCCGCCGGCACATCCTATTTCAAGACCATTTATTTCTTTTTTATGTATTTTTTCTTTTATCTGTAAAATTATTTTATTGAAATTTTTTATCCTCATATCTCTAACTGACTCTAAAAGCAATCCATAGTCTGCGCATCTTTGTATTTCAGAACGTACTTCCGCAGCGCAAAAAGAGCACCGTGCGCACAGTAATATCAGACCTTTTGAGGTTGTTTGCTTTTTTATGTTATCGCACCCGCATACCGGACAGCCGTTATTTTTCATTTTTATCCAAAACCCTTTCTACCTCAAATATTTTATAATACACGTCAGAATATATTTCCCTAAAACATATGTCTTTTGAGTTAAATTTAGATAAATCGTTTTTAGTAAGAATATAATCAACGTCTAAAACAGCCAAATCACCGGGCTGAAGATTTATTTGTATGACATCAAAATCCATAAGCTGAAATTTATCTTTAGGACTTTCACAGCTTATAGAAGTCAAAACATGACAATATCTGTTATAAACATTTTCGTATTTGCCGTCTTTATCAAATTTCCGCCATAACGCCGTATTTGGATACGTATTTGTAGAATTGACTGCGGCTGCGCCCTGCATTACAATATAATTTGGAATATGAAAATTTGTGCCTTCCGTCATCCATAATCCGCGTTTTGACAGGTCTATTTTGCGTATTGCCGCAGCAAGGGGAGTTTCGTTTACGCCGGCTGTTCCGCTTTGAACAGGATTTACGAACAATCCGCCGGCAAGTACGGTTAAAGACGCCGCAACCGCAAAAATTTTAAAATATTTTATATTTAAACCCGATAAAAAAATTATGAAACTCAAAACCGTTATTATAAAAATCATTATCGGATTTAAATATTGCCCGTATACAGAAACCGAAGCATAAACGGCGCCCACTGTAAGCAATACGCTTATCCAAACATTATATTTAATACTTGTTTTTATCAAACTTAAAGCGCGTATAAGCACCAAAATATTTACAAATCCGAAAACCACAAGTGTTCTGTGAGCCGGAGACATTTTCATAAAAGTAATATCTGCAACAAAATTCGGAACTCCTGCGACGCACCAAAAACCTAAAAAAACAGAGCAGACTGTCATTATAATCAAAAATACATCTTTTATTTTTTCCTTAAATATAATCCAGCATGATAAAATGATACCGAGCGGAAAAAAATCTATAAATGCCGCCTTTTCACACATATTTGAATTTTTAATAAAATCTTTGAAACTGAAAAAAATATTTCCCCACGACTGAAATAATCCGAAAAGCTGTCCGCCTCCGTTCTCAAATCTTTTACCGGGATAGACCGTATGCATCAAAGAATATATTGTATCTGCTGATTTATTATAAATATAAAAAAAACAGACTATCAGAAGCAGAGCAAAAAAAGATGCCGCTGCTGCATCATAAAAACCGATTTTGCATTTATGTTTATTTTCAAAAATAACCCATAAAGCCGCTGAAGCAAAAACATAAGCAAACGGAATCTGCCACGGAGGATAAACAGTAAGCGCATACCCGCCGCAGCATATAAAAATAACTAACAAATAAATTAGTCTTTTTGAAAAAACATTATCCGACACGTAACGGTAAATCATAAGAACTGTAAGCTGTCCGAATATTATCATTTCGGCTATTCCGTTAGGAGTAAACCACCATTGAACGGCAGGCGCAAAAGTTACAAGAAGCGTTCCGGCAAGAGAAAGCATTTTTTTGCCGCCCGTGATCATCATAAAAAATGCAAAAGAAACCAGAAAAAGCGCAGCTATCCGCGCCGCCCAGAAAAAAGCGAGTCCTTTTGGTGTGTCAAAAACAAAAAAACCGCATAAAAAAGGCCTGAAAACAGACATCGCATTTTTAACAGGCTGCGCATAAAAAAGGAACATGTCAGTTTTGGTTCCGCGCAAAATACCGTTAAAATATTTATATCCGGAAAGCGTCTGAGATAAAAGAATAGGAGTGTAAACACACCATTCATCGGTTCTTATCCATCTCGGTTTGCCGATTAAAACAGATTCTTTCTTTATTGAATCAACAGAAAACTGCCACATTGCAACAGAAGAGCCGTTTAATTCAAAAACAACGGCAAAAGCGACAACGGCAAAAGCGATTATATATTTATATCTAAATATTTTTTCATACATTATGCGAATGCTGAAAATCAAATGAGAGAATATGAAACATACAAGAATAAACAATATGAAGAATTTCATCAGAAAATATTTATTAAAAACGGATTCATTAACCGTTATTTTGCCTATATCTTCGTAACATTTCTGATTTTTTATATAAATTGCGAGATTGGAAAAAAATCTGTTTACCGTTAAATTGACATAATATTTTCCTGCAGGCATTACGGCGGAGCCTACAAAATCCGCCCTGTTTCCGTTTATCTCATATATGATAATCGGAATTTCTTTATCGGCAATTTTTGAAAAATAGATATTTAAATTTGAAACGTATCCGTTTATGTTTAACGGGATGTATCTGCGGTTTTCAGAATTATAATCAAAAATAAGATCATCCTGCACGATGCACGATGATGAACATTTAAAAAGAAGTTTTAAATCGTTTGCAAAGGTATTTTTTTTTGACAGCATATATGCTGAAACCAAAGCGGTTAAAGCAGCTAAAAATAAAACACATATGAAATACGCTGTCTTTTTTTTGTTTAAATACATGATTTATTTTAACCGAGATTACGTTTTAAAAGTATTTCATATAATTCTTTATGTTTTCTGACTATGGTCTGAAGAATAATCCCGCATATCCACATAAGAAGCGACATCGTAGCCAAAACACCCGAGACTATTAAAGAAGGGAATCTCGGCACTTTGCCTGTTTCAATAAACTCTATAAAAACAGGAACAAACAACAGCATTGAAATGACAAACAATAAAAGCGAAACTGTCGTAAAAAATATGAAAGGTTTATAATCTTTAAATAAACTGGCTATTGTTTTTAGAACCAAGAACCCGTCGCTGAAAGTATTTAATTTCGAAAAACTGCCGTCAGGCCTTTCATTATATTTTACTGGAATTTCTTTTATTATAAAATTTTTATCTAGCGCGTATATTGTCATTTCTGTTTCTATTTCAAATCCTTTCGATAAAATAGGGACAGATTTGACAAACGTACGGTTCATTACTCTGCATCCGGACATTATATCTTTCATGTTGCTTTTAAATAATTTATTAACCAGAAATCTTACAAGGCGATTGCCTATATTATGGAAAGGCCTCTTATTGGTGGCAAAATAAGATTCGGAAAGTCTGTCTCCTATTACCATATCTACTTTACCGTTTACTACGAGGTCGCACATTTTACATATATTTTCAAGAGAATATGTCAGATCTCCGTCAATCATAACGTAACAATCGGCATCTATTTCTCTGAACATTCTTCTTATAACGTTGCCTTTGCCCTGCTTTGTTTCATATCTTACTATAGCGCCGGCTTTTTTTGCGATTTCATCCGTTCCGTCCGCGGAGTTATTGTCATAAACATATATTTCGGCATCAGGCAGACATTTGCGGCATTCTTCTATTACATTTTTTATTGTAACGCTTTCATTGTAACACGGAATCAACACTGCCGTCTTTATCATATTACATCCCTGTCTTATTTAACTTATGTTAAACTGCCTATCGCTTTTTTCTGGGCATTAGTTATTGTTTTAATTCCGTCGTAAGCGGCATCAAGCATTTGATTTAAATCTTTTCTTGAAAAAACGTCGCCTTCGGCCGTACCCTGCACTTCTATCAAATCACCTTTTGCCGTCATAACTACATTCATATCAACATCTGCGACATTATCTTCTTTTGCCGATAAATCAAGAACCATTTTGCCGTTTGCAAATCCAACGCTTACTGCTCCGACATAATCTTTTACCGGAAGTTCTTTTATGAATTTTTTCTTCTGCAGATTTTTAAGAGCAAGAACAAGCGCTATAAAACCGCCGTTAATCGAGGCTGTTCTTGTTCCGCCGTCTGCTCTTATAACATCGCAGTCTATCGTGATCGTCCTTTTGCCGAGTTTTTTCATATCAACGCTTGCCCTTAAAGATCTTCCGATAAGCCTTGATATTTCCTGCGCTCTGCCGTTTTGAAGACGGTTTCTTGATATTCTGTCGTTGCATGATCTGGGAAGCATTGAATATTCTGCCGTTACCCAGCCTTCATCTGTTTTTTTTGCTTCTATAAAAGGCGGAACTTTTTCTTCAACAGTAGCAACACATAAAACTTTAGTTTCACCGAGTGAAAACATACACGAACCTTCGGCATGTTTTAAATAATTTTTTACAATTTTAATTTTTCTCATTTTATATCCTTACATTAATGTTCAAATCTGTTTTGTCATTGTAGTTAGACTTCAATATTTTAAGCGAAACAAAGAAATTTCAAATCGCAGTGTACATAAGTAAAGCGGAGCGAACGGTACATAAGATTTGAAATTTCAAAGTTGTAGCAAAAATAGTGAAGTCGTTATAAAGAACTAATTATCCTATAAATTCCAAACTTTCTTGCAGCTTAGAAATCTTGATGTCGGCTTCCTGCAGCCTTATCCTAATCTTTTCAACTTCTTCCTTCGGAGCTCTTGCCACAAAAGATTCTTTTGAAAGTTTTGACTCACATCTTTCTTTGTCCTGCGCTGCAAGAAGTATTTCTTTATTTATTCTGTTTCTTTCTTTTTCAACATCTATAAGGCCTTCAAGCGGTATGAATATTTCAAAGCCGGTCGCAACGGCCATAGCCGAATTTTTTTGCCTTTTTATGTCTTTTGCTATTGAAATATTTTGTACTTTAGCGATTCCTTTTACATAATCCTGATTGTTTTCAAGAACAGCTTTCTTTGAATCGTCAAGTACATTGAAATTTGCGTTTATAAATACAGCCGGCGATATGTTCATTTCGCTTCTGATATTTCTGATTTTAGTTATGATTTCCTGTATTAAAAGCATTTCGTTAGTTTCTTTTTCAAAAACAAATTCTTTCTCGTATTTCGGGAAATTTGAATAAACTATGCTCTTATCCTGTTTTGAAAGTATTGACCAGAGTTCTTCGGTTATAAAAGGCATTACAGGAGACAACATCTGTATCGTTCCCTTAAGAACATACAGCAAAACCGAAAGCGCCTGTTTCTTTTCGTTTATATCGGTTGAAGTCATTCTTATTTTTGAAAGTTCAATATACCAGTCGCAGAATTTTGTCCAGAAAAAATCATACAGAACTCTTGAGGCTACGTCTATATCGTAAACTTCAAAAGATTTCGTAACCGTTTCAATCGTTTTGTTGTATTCCGTTAAAATCCACTTATCCGACATTTCTTTGACTATCGGTTTTTCCGGAACTTCCACGCCTTCCATATTCATAAGAATAAATCTTGAAGCGTTCCATATTTTATTTGCAAAATTTCTTGCGCTTAAAAAAGATTCGTCAGATATCTGCATATCTCTGCCCGGAGCGGCTACGTGTGCAAGCGAAAATCTCAAAGCATCAGTTCCGTATTTGTCCATCATTAACAGAGGATCTATGACGTTCCCGAGAGATTTTGACATTTTTTTGCCGGATTTGTCCCTGACTATCCCGTGTATAAAAACATCTGAAAAAGGAATGTCGTCTAAAAATTCTAGACCCATCTGAACCATTCTCGCTACCCACAAATAAAGAATCTCGTGACCTGTCGCAAGAACGGACGTCGGGTAATAATATTTCAACTCTTCGTTATTTTCATTTTCTCCCCAGTGAAATACGCTGAACGGCCACAACGCCGAAGAAAACCATGTATCAAGCACATCGGTGTCCTGAACAATTCTAGTATTGCCGCAATGAGGACATTTTTCCGGAGTATTTTCAGAAACTATTTCCGGACATTGCGTTCTGTTATTATTTTCATCAACGCAGTAATAAACCGGTATTCTGTGGCCCCACCATATCTGGCGGCTTATACACCAGTCTCTTAAATTATCAAGCCATAATGTATAAGGTTTCTGCCATGACGGAGGATAAAATTTTACTTTTTCGTCTTTTGCCGCCTGAGAAGCTCTTTTTGACATTTCTTCAACTTTTAAAAACCACTGTTCAGACATTATCGGTTCTATCGTAGTTGAACATCTGTAGCATTTGCCGACCGAATGGCTGTAATCTTCTATCTTTAAAATAAAACCCTGCGCCGTTAAATCATTTACGACTTCTTCTCTCGCTTTGATTACCGAAAGCCCTGCGTATTTATCCGCGACGTTTATCATTTTGCCGTCGGCATCAATTACTTCTATTATTTCAAGATTATGTCTTCTTGCTATTTCGTAGTCAGTATTGTCATGGGCCGGCGTAACTTTAACGGCACCCGTTCCGAATGACGTGTCAACTATATAATCTGCCACTATTTTGATTTCACGCCCTGTTAAAGGAAGCACTACTGTTTTTCCGACAAGAGCGGTGTATCTGTCATCATTTGGATTTACGGCAACGGCAGTGTCGCCGAGCATCGTTTCAGGACGCGTTGTTGCGACAGTCAAAAATTCATCTGAATCTTTTATAGGATATTTTATATACCACAAACTTCCTTTTTCCGAATTATATTCAACTTCAATGTCTGACAACGCCGTATTGCACCTTGTGCAGTAATTTACAAGTCTTTTGCCTCTGTAAATAAGACCTTTATCATAAAGTTTCTTAAACGCTTTTTTTACAGATTTTGAACATGCTTCATCCATCGTAAATCTTGTTCTGTCCCAGTCAAGACTGCAGCCTAGTTTTTTAAGCTGGTCAAGAATAGTATCGCCGGTTTCGTTTCTCCACTGCCACATAGTTTCAAGAAATTTTTCTCTGCCCAAATCGTATTTTGTTTTACCTTCTTTTTTTAGAAGTTTCTCAACGACGTTCTGAGTCGCTATTCCGCCGTGGTCTGTTCCGGGCACCCAAAGCGTATTATACCCCTGCATTTTTTTAAATCTTATGATTATATCCTGAAGACCGTTATTTAAAGCATGCCCCATGTGAAGAGAGCCCGTAACGTTCGGAGGTGGAATTACTATCGTAAACGGTTTTTTATTTTTATCCGGTTTTGACGAAAATATTTTTTCGTCTACCCAGAATTTTACCCATTTTTCTTCAACTTTCTTCGCATCGTAAATTTTTTCGATTTCCATGATTTCTGCCTTTATATTTTAGTTATTTTTTATACAGGATCTCTTATAACAAAAACTCTTTATAAGAGATTTTGTTTAAAAATTACTGTTTA
>Ga0302240_1001625_pt1 | contig 17163 bp, 17 predicted proteins | sample AAG_UR_His_MG_FD_193538 | JGI IMG/M metagenome (GOLD analysis project Ga0302240, IMG submission 193538) | Enriched activated sludge microbial communities from anaerobic digester in WTTP, New Holstein, Wisconsin, United States - AAG_UR_His | ecosystem: Engineered > Bioreactor > Anaerobic >... | reverse complement strand
ATCCTTTCAGATCCTCCTGTAAACATGTTCAAACTAGACTAAGTCTACAAGAAGTTTTGATGAAGTGGTCTACTTTTTTTCCATCACTGGAAGCTGTTTTGGTACACTTTTATCTTAGCATTCACATAGGAGAGGCATTTTCGTGTTTTAGAGTATAAACTATTCCCTAAATACATGATTAAGGAATAGTTAGAAGTAATTTTGACAAATCTAGGTAAGGGTTTCAATAATATAGATGTGACTTTGGATTTTATGGCGAGTGTAGTAATGATGTTACTTATACTAGAAGAACAAAACACCCAAAGCGATTACTCAACCTTTGGTGACTAGCGGATAACATCAACATAAATACAGATCCACCGTGCAACGTTTAATCCAATAAAGAATAAAGCACCGACTGCATGAACAGTGCTGTGTCAACGATTATGGCACTGGATCGGGCATTAAGGAATGGAAGCATCCTCCGTGAAGTATTAATGTTGACAGTGGAATTCTAATCTTATGTTCTTAATACTATAAACACAGCACTGTTGTTATATAACTACAATCTTAGTAGGTAAACTTAGTCTATAAAACTTAGTAATTAGCACCTAATATGTAATTACTTTACAAATTGATCCTTTTGTAGTATAATGGCTACGAGGAGTGATAAATATGTCAATTACATTAAAAAGGGGAATCGTAGGTAATGTTGTTGGTTCCGTTTGGCTCGCAGCTTTAGTGATGACATATGAACGAATGAAATCTAATAGTAGTGAAGAAGTAATTTACTTTTCACAAAGTGAAATAAGAGATGTTGCTCAGGCATTCTGTTACAACAAAGTTCATCAACCTCGAATACAACAATGGTGTAACGGCGATCATCCTCAAAATCAATATAATTACTTAAGATCTAAAGGTCCATTGAGAAGATTAACCAAGCTTGGAGAATTCGGCGGGAGCAAGGAATACCCTGATCATATTCTAGAATCTGATGATGTTGTATTTTCTATTGAGGAAACAGGCGAAGAAATCACTTTCGGAGAATTGTTCAATTGGTTTAAAAACGAATACTCCAAATCAAAATTTGTGGGTGATTATTCAAATCAATTTTCCGGGAATCATTTCGAACCGAATGTTCTTGAAAACTCAACGAACAAAATCGTATTAATACCTGAAGACTTAATAAAATTAGGATTTAACCACATCGCAATAGAGTTTGAAAAATTTGGAGTCGAAAATATTTTTACTGGTTTGAATTCAACAGTAAACGAAACCATTTTGAAGCCGAGATACGTTAAACTACGTGATCTAATTCAAAGAAAATATGTTGAATATTGTGATTTAAGTATTGGAGATTTTCTACTTCAACTAAAATCAAATAATGATCCAACGTATAAATATTTTTTAAATCCCTATGGCGATGGTCAGTATTGTAAATTTAAAGCTATATTGAATGAATATTCGGCTCTGAAGGGCCTATATGCCTTTACATTAGCGGAAAATGTCGTTTATGTCGGACGATGCCTTGATGATTTTAACACTAGAATAAACAATGGTTATGGCCGGATTAGCCCGAAGAATTGCTATCTTGACGGTCAAGCAACCAACTGCCATATTAATGAACTTATTAATAATGTTCAAGGGAATGTTGAATTGTGGGTTCTAAATCTTAATGAAAATGATGATATTATTGAAACAGAACGATTAATGATTAAGGATTTCAAACCTGATTGGAATATCGCACTGAAAGATTTGATATAAAGCAATACCAATTAAAGCATCTGGAAACAGGTGCTTTTTTCATGTCGTTTTTTAGGAGGTATATGATATTGAGTTTTTTATCAGGATTATTTCATTCAAGGGACAAGCCAAAGAACTATCTAACCAGCGGCATTTCATTCCTATTTGGCAGCACGACCAGCGGCAAAACCGTCAATGAGAAAACGGCCATGCAAACGACTACTGTCTATGCCTGCGTTAGGATCCTATCTGAAACCATCGCGACCCTGCCCCTCCATATCTACCGCCATTCTGAAAACGGTAAAGAAAAAGCCCTTCAGCACCGACTCTACCGACTTCTTCATGATGAACCAAATTCCGAGATGACTTCCTTTGTGTTTAGAGAAACACTGATGAGTCATCTTTTATTATGGGGCAATGCCTATGCGCAGATTATTCGCGATGGAAGAGGAAATGTACTCTCACTTTACCCGCTACTCCCTGACCGAATGACAGTGGACCGGACCTCAAAGGGCGAACTCTTCTACGAATACCATAAGGACACCGGAAGTGTCATCCTCAGAAAAGAAGAAGTCCTTCATATCCCTGGTCTTGGCTTTGATGGCCTCGTAGGTTATTCCCCCATCGCCATGGCCAAAAATGCCATTGGTATGGCCATAGCCACGGAAGAATATGGCGCTAGGTTCTTTTCAAATGGGGCAAGTCCTGGTGGTGTCCTTGAACATCCCGGTGTGGTCAAGGATCCAAAGCGCATCAGAGACAGCTGGAATGAAGTGTATCAAGGCTCGTCAAATGCTCACCGGATTGCCGTCCTTGAAGAAGGCATGAAGTTTCAGCCCATCAGCATTCCGCCAGAGCAGGCTCAGTTCATTGCCACAAGAAAATATCAACTCAATGAAATCGCTAGAATTTTCAGGATTCCACCTCACATGATTGGAGATCTTGAGAAGTCTAGCTTTTCTAATATTGAGCAGCAGTCCCTTGAATACGTGAAGTATACTCTAGACCCATGGGTGGTTCGCTGGGAGATGTCCCTACAGAGAGCCCTTCTGACCGAAAAGGAAAAGCAGGAGTACTTTATCAAATATAATCTGGATGGTCTTCTCCGCGGCGATTATAAAAGCCGTATGGATGGCTATGCCGTTGGCAGGCAAAACGGATGGCTTTCAGCCAATGACATCAGAGAACTAGAGGATCTTAACCGCATACCGGAAGATTTAGGTGGGGACCTCTATCTCATCAACGGCAATATGACGAAGCTCCAGGACGCGGGGCTTTTCAGTAAAAATTTCGAAACGGAAGGTGAAGTAAGTGAAAAAGGCATTTTGGAACTGGGTGAGAAATGAAAACGGTAGAACATTATTTCTAGATGGTCCTATCGCCGAGGAAACCTGGTATGGCGATGAGGTGACGCCTAAACAGTTCAGGGCTGAACTACTCAGTGATGAAGGCGATATTACCATTTGGATCAATTCACCAGGCGGCGATGTTTTCGCGGCCAGTCAAATCTACAACATGCTCATGGATTATAAAGGCCATGTCACGGTCAAGATCGACGGCATTGCTGCAAGCGCGGCTTCCGTCATCGCCATGGCAGGCTCAGAGGTCCTCATGTCGCCAGTGGCACTAATGATGATCCATAATCCGATGACTTTAGCCTTTGGGGACACCGAGGAAATGCAAAAGGCCATTGGGATGCTGAGCGAAGTTAAAGAAAGCATTTTGAACTCTTACGAAATTAAAACTGGATTATCAAGGACAAAACTCTCCCATCTCATGGATGCCGAGAGCTGGTTTAACGCAAAGAAAGCCATCGAACTAGGCTTTGCTGATGGCATGCTCTATGAATCCGAAACCGAAATGATGCCGGATGAAGGCATGATCTTCAGTAAAATGACCGCCATCAATTCCTTGATGAAGCGTCTGCCAAAAGAAGACAAAAAGCCTGAAGTAGAAACCAAACTGCCAGAAACCATTGCCATCGAAGCACTTGAAAAGCGACTGAACCTTATTAAACCTTAGGAGGAACTGTGCATGAATAAAGTTTTAGAACTCAGAGAAAAGCGGGCTAAAGTATGGGAAGAGGCAAAAGCCTTCCTTGACTTAAAGCGCGATGAGTCCGGCCAGATTTCGAAGGAGGACGCGGTCATCTATGAAAAGATGGAATCCGACGTCGTAAATATTGGTAAAGAAATCGAGCGACTTGAACGTCAACAGATGATCGAAATGGAGCTATCAAAACCGGTTACAGATCCGATTACTTCTCGACCTGAACGACAGATGAAAGAAAAAACGGGTCGCGCCAGTGATGAATATAAATCTGCCTTCTGGCGCGCGATGAGGGATAAGAATAGCTTCGATGTCCAGAACGCCCTCCAGGTCGGGACCGATTCTGAAGGCGGTTACCTCGTCCCAGATGAATTCGAAGCAACACTGATTGAAGCACTTCTTGAAGAAAATATCTTTAGAAGTCTAGCGACGGTGATCCGTACCTCATCAGGCGACCGTAAGATTCCGGTGGTGGCTTCAAAAGGCACAGCGTCCTGGGTGGATGAAGAAGCGCCTATCCCTGAATCCGATGATGCCTTTGGGCAGGTTTCCCTGGGAGCCCATAAACTTGGGACCATCATCAAGGTCTCTGAAGAGTTGCTTAACGACAGTATTTTTAACCTGCAGGCTTATATCGCGAAGGAATTTGCCCGCAGGATCGGTACAAAGGAAGAGGAAGCCTTCTTTATTGGCAATGGTACCGGTAAGCCGGTAGGTATCTTCAACGCCACAGGTGGGGCCGACGTGGGCGTCACAAGCGCCCTTGCAGCATCGATTAAGTTTGATGAACTTATCGACCTCTACTATGCGCTTAAGTCACCGTACCGGAAAAATGCGATGTTCATCACCAATGATGCGACCATCAAAGAGATCAGAAAACTCAAAGACGGTAATGGCCTCTACCTCTGGCAGCCTTCCGTGCGCATGGGTGAACCAGATACCATCCTCAATAAGCCAGTGAAAACCTCTTACTTTGTACCGACGATTGCCGCCACTGCCAAAACCGTTGCTTTTGGTGATTTCTCCTACTACTGGATCGCGGATCGCCAGGGTAGAGCTTTCCAGCGACTAAATGAACTCTATGCCGTAACAGGTCAGGTCGGCTTTAAGGCGACTCAGCGCGTCGACGGTAAACTCATCCTCTCTGAAGCCATCAAAGTGCTTCAGCAGCATGCGTAGGTGATGAATGATGAGTAACGTAAAAAACTATACCGAACAGGGCGGCGAAAGAACGGTCATTGGTGGTACCCTTGAAATTGAAAGCACCGGTAGCCTTACCTTTGACGGAACCGCCCTCACTCCAGCTGCCGCTCAAGCTGACAGTGTAGCCTCTACCGTAGCTGGTGTTGTGGCGGACTTTAATGCCCTACTCGCAAAACTGAGAGCTGCTGGGCTGATGCTCAGTGAATGATGGAGGGTCTTATGCAGACAAAAGGTAAAGTCAAAAAAGCCACCATTGAAGCCACTCTCATTAAAGCTGATGGCTCAAAAGTGGATCTTGGCACCATCGTTGATACAGAAAAAAAGAAAGGCATTCTAGAAATGCTAAAAGGTAAGGTGAAGTCAAATGGCTGATACCGTCTATGTTGTCAACAACGGGCTGGGACTCATTTCCGCAGCCCTTGCAGCGTCAAACCATAAAAATGTGGCTTGGGGAACTGGGGTAACGGCGGCGACTGTCGCTGATGCTGCCCTTGAAACAGCTGCTTCTCCGACCAACGTCACCGCGGTCACGGGAACACAGTCCCAGCAGACGACCACCACCACAAATGACACCTATCAAGTGGTGGCCACGATCACTGCTGGTAGCGCACTTGCCATTACGGAAGTGGGCATCTTTAATCAAGCAACTCTGTCCGGCGCAACGATGTACCTGCATGGCACGTTTAGCCCGATAAACGTCTCCTCAGGAGATTCTATTCAGTTCACGATTAAAACCGTGTTTGATCAAGCCTAATCTCCTATGGGAAGTGATCCCGGGAGATTTTTTTCTGGGATCAACTTTCCCAAATGATAGAAATTTGGAGGTGAGGATCACTTGACCTATCAATATCCAAAGATCAGTGGCTATAAGTGGAATGTGCTTCAAAAAATATCCCTAGCACTTGCTATTCCAATAGAGTCCATCTATATCACCGAATCTGAATCCGTCACTGAAGTTGGATTTCATGGACTTGAGCTGACGCCACAGCAAAAAAACACCCTTGATCAACTTATGTCTTCTGGACCATGCCTGCCGCCATCAAACGCTGGCAATACCACCTATAAGATCGCAGATCTTTGGTCGATGCGGGAATGGTTTTATGCGACCATCGGCCTAAGGCCTGTCATGTGGTTCGAAGAAGGATCACCCGATGGAACGGGTGAGTGTTACATCTATCTCCAGTTTCCAAGAGCACTGACCAATCAGGAAAAGAACAAGATCCTCAGCACCTATACCAGCATGATCAGTGTGGTGGGATAACGTGGCAAAGATCAGAACGGAGATCCCAATCGTCACCTACACCTACACAGGAAGCCCCATTGCAAAGACCATGAGTTTTTCAACACCTAACTGGTTTCAAGGTTTTACACAAGGGGGCCTCGCACTTTACTTTGAAGTGAATGGCTATAACACCGATACGTCCACCAGGTACGCCTATTTAAAAAACGGCGTAGGAACGACGGTTGCGTCGGCTAGTATCGTTGGCACCACACCACAGCGCATCAGGGTGGCCGCCTCCTCAAATGTGATGCTGGATCAATGGTCAGTGGAGCTCTCCGATACCTCAGGCTCTCTGGTGCTGACTATCGCAAAACTCATCATGATTCAAAATGTTGGAGAGTATCCGCTTCTTTATTTAATGTCTTTCGCCTCTATTGGAACAAATGCCTCGACCATGTCCAGTGCAGCTGTAGTGCCAGCAAATCCAAGATACTGGAAGTACACCGCCTCTTCATGGGATGGCGATCTCACTCAAGGTTTCCTTATTTATATGATTGAAAATGCAAAGGCTGACTTCTATCTCTATATGTATAACACTTTGGGTTCTTCAGTTGGAATGTTCACCATTATAGGCACTGGACTGGTCATCAGCAGCAACATAACTTCAGGATTCCCATTAACAGACGGAACAATTCATGTCCCAAGAATCGCCACTGGCAACACCATGTATGCAACCAAGTTGTATTCCCTTATCGTCGGGACATTACAGGTCACAAAAGCGCTTTCGAAGAACTTTTCATTTTTTCAAACCAATAATAATTACTCCATCTACGGTCCTGGCGGCACCTATGAAGCCATTGCTCAAAAATTTTCAACCACAACTGCAACTACCATTCAGTATGTGGTGTTTAGAGTCTCCAGGTTCGGAACTACCACCGATGGCTTAAGAGTGCAGCTCATTGAAGGTGCGGGGACAACGGGAACTGTCTTAGCAATTTCAGAGACGGTTAGCGGACTGGATATTTCGACGGACCTTGCCTATCAACAGTATGTCATCTTTAGGTTCTCATCAGCCATTTCACTATCCGCTTCTTCAGATTACACGGTCTTACTTGAGCGAACAGGAGCCTATAGTGATACGGACTTTTATAGGATTCCTTACTCGGGTTCAGGGGTGTCATCCTGGCTTAAATCCGGTGGATCATGGTCCAGTTCTGGAGTCAACTTCGTCCATATTTTTGGCCCTAGCGGTATCACCAAATTTGAATCCCAGTATTATATTGATCAGGAAATCCCTTATGGTTTATCTACAAGATTTGTTGAATATGAACAGAGCGACTGGGATGGCTTTACTTTATCCCCGTATCATTCCCACGATGCACCTTCAAGCGGATTCAGTACATCCAAACTAGTAGATGTAACGGCAGATCCTGATACGGATATTGCGAACACCAGTCTATCCGGAAACGGTCACGTCATTGCCTCTAATTCATTTACGTTTCCTGCAGACGGCCATGAAATGGTGACAAATAACACCTACACAGGAACGACACTCCACGGTTCTAGGGTAATAGTGAAAGCTGTTCGAACGATGGGGTCCCAGACTGAGAAAGCGCTAAGTGCACTAAGCAGCTGTGCAGGGAATTTTATAAGACAAACCGGTAAGAAGGTAACCTCATTAAGTCATGCGGCATCGAGTCATCTCAAGAAGGATTTTCGAAGCTTATTCGCGATCAGCCGTCTTGCCGGCAGCACGACAAAAATGTCATTTATATTTCTGCTAAATCAACTAATTAGCCTACCCGCCCTTGAAAAACTCAAAGTGGTTTTTCGAGATATCAACACTTTCGTACAAGGATCAGTGACAAAATCTTCAATAACCATAAAAAGAACTACAGTCTGGATTAATATTTCAATATCACGGAACAGATCTATTCAGAGTTTCAAAAATGGCGCAATCCATGTAGTAACCGGTTTATACCGACATACGGATAGAATTGTGGCTATATTCACTGACATGACGAATCAACTTCTGAAAACAGAGCTAAAATGGCTCATAAGCGGGCTTGATCTAGGCACAATTCTCACAAAGCAAAATTTCAAAAGACTAAATACTAGCCTTAGATATGGAATTTCCATGATACAGAGTGTAGTCAAAACGTTAATCAAATCACTCTATGTTAGTAGTAGCCTGATTTATGACCATATCCAGGGGATCATTCAAAAAGAAGTCATAGCTCTGGTGAGAAATGCAGCTTTTGTTAGTCGTGAATCGTTGAAAGTCCTAAGCGAAGTACCATTCCTTATGAGTCAAATCGCCCGCAGAAGCTCGAAAGCGCTAAACGGCTCTACTTCACAATACGGTGACCTCATCGGCTATGTCACTAGATCACTGATAAATGGCGTCGTTTCGACAGGCCATAAGGTGAAAGATATTTTTCGTCATTTCAAATACTCCTTGCTCATCTCTTCGATCATTACTCGTATCCGTGTCACTCTCAAGACTTTGAGCTCTGCCATTTCAAACCTTACGACTCTAAGAAAATCTATGCTCAGAGAACTTGTTTCTGTAAACTGGATCACCACGATACGTAGTCTTCAAATTTCACGATGGCTAGTTAGTGCTGTCAGTATCACTTCATCAAATCTCAAAGAGACAAAAAATCAGCTTGGGTCAAATGCAGCTGTTTTTTCAATACTCGATCGCATGAAAGTCTTTTTAAAGCAGCTCGCATCGGTCATAAACATCGCGTTTGGGATTAGAAAATCCGTCATTATTGTTATATTGGCGACTTCTAAAACAATGAGTGAGCGGTGTCTACTCACTGTCCGCACAACGATTTCTTCGATCCACGTCCTGAGCCAGCAGGTAAGATCGAGTTATAATCGACTGACTAGCTCCGTTGTTATCCTTGGCCTAATGGTGCGTGTTAAAGTTATTTTGATCAGTGTTGTCGCATCACTTAGAAACAGCAGCTCAATCAGGCGATTGATTAGGAAGCCAGTGCAGCAATTTCTTGTTGTCTCATCCTGGCTCAGGCAAACAACCTCAAAACAGTTTGCTTCAATATCTCAAACCGTAAGCAACCTGAAAGCACTTATCAGTTTCGAAATAAGGTCGGATCTCATCGCCATCAGCACGACGATCAAGATGAGCTTTTTAGATTTCATCCAGTTTCTAGTTACTGCCACGACAGGATTTAGTGCCTGGAAGGTCGTTCATACGGTCTACTTATTAGCCCTCAGCACCATAAGTCATGTAGTAGGGCGAACAAATCTAAGCATCAGAAAGGCCTTGTCGCACTATACACGCATTCTCGGGGCGAAATTTCACGCCAGATCCACGGCTTCGAAATCAAGTCGTACGTTACTTCTTTCAATCACTGAGAGACATATAAATCTTGAAATTAGATCACAAGAAGGGAATATCATAACTATGGCCTATACAGGGGATACAATTCGACTCTATGGTAGATTCTATAACTGGTCGGGTGAACTTTCCGATGTCACTGATCCAGGTATCATCATTTTCGACGGTAAAGGTAATCAAGTTATTCAAGACGTACCAACGCGTCAGCAAGTAGGTATTTACTTCTTTGATTACACCATCCCGACTGGATTTTCAGATCCACTGGTCTATGAAATTAGTGGCATCATGGAAGGCACCCCGCTCCTGGCGCGTTTGACCATTGACCGGAGGTGGGTCTAGTGCTTGGACGAATCAAAGTCGCTATTCCCGTCAGCGCAGAGCCCATCTCGGTGGATGATGTGAAGGATCAGCTTAGAATCGACACCGCAGAGGAAGATGACTATTTAGCAGACCTTATCTTCGCAGCAAGAGACTACGCTGAACACTACACGCGGCTCAGTCTAGCCAGTCAGACTCTTGAACTGATGTTAGATGCCCTACCCGAAGTGGACTTTATTGAACTTCCGGGCTCTCCTGTACAGTCGGTTACTTCCTTTAAAATCACCGATGTTTTTGGGGTGGATACCAATATGATCTTAGGAACCGATTACCTTGTGGACCTTGACCGGATCCCGGCACGCATTGTTTTAACCTACAATAAGTCCTGGCCGGGCATTGAACTGCACCCTGTCGCACCGATCAGGATTAGATATGAAGCCGGGTATAACAGCACGACGAACAAAATCCCTTATAGCCTAAAGGCAGGACTACTACTTCACGTTGGACTCCTTTATCAGTACCGGGACAGCGAGATCCCAGTAGGTGCCATGATCACCGTAAAACGACTCTATGACATGCACCGAACGATCTGGTTTTAGTGAGGTGTTCTAAAGTGCTAAATGCAGGTGAACTAAACCATCGTATCACCATCGAAAAAAATGAGCCCATAAAAAGTAGCGATGGTAGCCCACTAGAAAACTGGGTCACCGTCGTTTCTGTTTGGGCCGATTATCAAGCAAAAAGCGGTCGAGAATTCTTTGCGGCCCAGCGGTTTAATGCTGAGGTGAATGCCCTTTTTCGGATCCGTTACCGAGCAGATCTTACCGTCAAAATGAGAGTGAAGTATAAAAGCAGAGTTTTTGAAATCCTATTTCTGAATGATACCGGTAAAGACCAAGGAGAACTGGTCCTGGCCAGTCGAGAGGTGGTTTAAGTTGACCATTGAAGAAGCCATTTATTATAAGCTAAGCACTGAAATCATCACTCTTGGTGGTCGGGTATACCCGGTTACAATCGAACAGGGGTGTGATCTTCCGGCGGTGGCCTATAAGCGCATCAGTACCCGCCGCGACCCAACGCTCACAACCCAGGGTGGCAGGTTCGTTTCCATTCAGTTTGATATCGTCGCTACCGACTACACCACCATGAGGCAGACACGTGACGCGGTTCGCGCAGTGTTTGAAGACATCGTCGGTCAGTATGAGCCTAGCGCACCCTATATTCAAAGTGCTGACATTCTGAACGAAATGGACGGCTTTGACACCGGGACAGAGATGTCACTGGGAGTCCTAGAAATTGAATTTTACTATACAGAATAAGAAGGAGGAAAACACACTATGGCATCCATGGCTAAAGCCGGCAATACCACCACATTAAAAATAGGCGCCACGACCATCGGTGAAGTTAAAAAGATCTCACCCCTTGGCTCTAAACGCGACGAGATCGACGTCACCACGTTATCGAGCTCAGCAAAAGAATTTATCCTGGGGCTCAAAGATTATGGCTCCGTGACGGTCACTATCAACTGGTATCCGGGAGATGCAGGTCAGACGGCGGTGAGAACGGCCTTTACCAATCAAACGACAGACCTCTATACCATCACCTTTCCAGCTTCCCTTGGGGCGACCTATACCTTTTATGCCCTCGTCATGGAACTGCCTGGACCAGAAGTCGGCAACGAAGTCCTGGAATCTGAAATCGTCCTACGCGTCACAGGTGAAGCAAACCTTGGCACCACGGCCTCCGGCGGCATTACGGCCCTAGCCCTCTCTGGCGGTTCACCAGCGCCGACCTTTGCGACCTCAACACTGAACTACTACGTCACCTGGACTAGCACGACGTCAACGACGATCACGGTCACTGCTGCGGGTCATTCTATCGATCTCTATGTTGATGGCGTGTACTTCCAGGCCCTTACCTCAGGTGTTGCATCAAATGCGATTTCGTCGTATGCGGCTCAGTCCTCGAAAAAACTGGAAGTCATCGTTTACGAAGTTGGCAAAACACCTAAGGTCTATACCATCATCACCGCAAGAACAACATAATTAATGAATCTTGGGTGGCTTATTGAGTCACCCATTTTCTATTACGGGAGGATTAAACCATGGCAAGACAATTTACACCGATCAAACTGGACAAAACAAGAAATCTTAGATTTGGGATGCGTGCCATCGCTCTCATTGAGGATACCCTAGGCGTTAAAATATCAAAGCTTGATCTTGGCGACATTGGCGTCAAAGACCTTGCTGTGTTTATCTGGGCAGGTCTTGCCCATGAGGACAAAAGCCTAAGTGTAGAAGACGTCATGGACTTTATTGATGAACACCTCAGCATTCAGGAAGCAAGTGAGATTCTAGGAAAAGCGGTTGAGGCGTCCTTCGGAGTTGGAAATAGTTCAAAAAACGTTTAGAGGGCGGCGAGGAATCCCTTGATCTCGATTACGATCAGTTAATGATAATCGCCGCCGAAATTGGACTAAAACCCAGTGAATTCTGGGAGTTGACACCAGCAGAACTCTTTGCCTTTAGTACGGGATTCAAAGAACGAGAAAGAGAAAACTATCGCCGAACGATTTACGGGGCCTATTTAACTGCCCGCCTTGGCCGCGTCAAAGACTTTCCGGAGCTTAGCGACCTGCTTGCGCCGATTGACGGCGACCACCAACAGACGCCAAAGTGCGAACAGTCTGCCGAAGAGATGTTTGAGATCATCAAAAACTTTGATGCCGATATGAGAAGGGGGCGATTGGGATGATGACTAAAGTAGAGATCAAAGGACTACGAGAGATGAAAAAAGCCTTTGAACGCGTGGGTAAAGAGGCACTCAAGGAATTTGAGACCGCCTCACTTGAAATCGGCCAGGTGGTGCTCACCGGCGCACGTGCTCTTGCCCCTGGACCAACCGGACGTAAAAGCGGCAAGTGGGCACATGCACCTGGAAATCTGAAAGAAAAAATCAGACTCAAGAAGCCATCCGAAAGGGATAAAAATAAAGCCAGAGTCTACACAACCGTCGGATTCGGTGCGGGCGCAGCCTATGGTGTTCCTGTGGAACTTGGTCATAAACTCAAAATTAACGGTAAAGTCGTGGGGTATGTCGGGCCGAAGCCCGGTGGGACAGGCTTCTTAAGGCCTGCCGCTGACCGAAATAAAGCTATGGCTCATGAGCGCTTCGAAAAGGCTCTGAGTGCGGCGCTTGATCAGTGGGTCAAATAGGGGGCGATTTTATGGCATGGATAAGAACCCTCACTGTCGGAATCGGAGTTGACCTTTCAAAACTGGAATCTGGACTTAGAAAAGCCTCTAAAGAGCTCTCCCGAGCGGGGGATCAGATCTCTGCACTTGGCAGTAAAATGACCATGGGTCTTACCGTTCCCATTGCTGGGGCCGCAGCCGCTGCAATCAAATATGCTTCTGATATGGAGGAATCCACGAATAAGGTCAACGTCGCCTTTGGCAGCAGTGCTGATCAGGTGAAAAAATGGAGTCAGACGACCCTTGAAAGCATTGGCGTCTCAAGGGGCAGTGCTCTAGAGATGGCCTCTCTTTTTGGTGATATGGCAACGGGCATGAAACTCCCGCAGGACGAAGCTGCGAAGATGTCGATGTCCCTTGTACAGCTGGCGGGGGATCTTGCCTCCTTCAAAAATATCGGCATCGATCAGGCGATGACCGCACTCAAAGGCATTTTTACAGGGGAATCGGAATCCCTTAAAACCCTTGGGATTGTCATGACTGAAGCTACCCTTAACGCCTATGCCCTTGAGCAAGGCATTGGAAAGACCACTAAACAGATGACCGAAGCTGAAAAGGTCCAGCTCCGTTACATGTACGTCATGGACCGGACCTCAAATGCGCAAGGAGACTTTTCGAGAACCAGCGGTGGTACAGCCAACCAGCTTAGGACCATGAAAGGTGCACTTCAAGATGCGGCGGCGGCCTTCGGGGAAAACCTTCTCCCGGTTCTCACACCGATCTTAAAACGCGTGACTGAACTTTTTATCGCCTTTGGAAGTCTGAGCGAAGGGTCAAAAAATATGATCCTTGTCGCGCTTGGACTTGCAGCGGCAATTGGACCTCTCACCTCGATTATCGGGGGCCTGACCGGAGCTGTTGGTCTTGTCCTTGGTCATTTTGCGAAATTCATCAAGGTCATTCGGACCGGTGGCGGACTCATCCAGGCCCTGACTGCTCTGATTGGTCCGGCAGGGCTTGCCATCGTCGTGATCACCACTATTGCAGGACTAGCCTATCTCGTCTATAAGAACTGGAAAACCGTCGCGCCATTTTTTGAAGGACTCTGGCGGGTGATCAAGGGTGCCTTTTCGACGGGGGCAAACGCCATCGTTTATGCGGTGTCCTGGGCGAAGACCCAAGCAGTTAAAAGTTTTGTCACGCTTTCATCCAGTGCGCTGAACACCCTAAAGTCCATCGTCGATGCCGCTGCAAAGCTGCCGGGAAAGGTCGGAGAAACCGCAAGAAGCATCTCTGCTGGTATTTCAAGCATTCAGCGTACCATGAGCGGATGGGTGGACAGCGCTGAGGCTGGTACAAAAGCCATCTCAGCGACTCTTGCAGGTGCCGCCGCAGAAACCGCAGCGGGGTATCAGCAAATGACGGCAGCGGGGTCCGACTTCGTTGAAAATGTGGGTGGGTCCATCAAGGAAACCATCGGAAACGTTAAAGGCACCATATCAGAACTGCTTGGTAAAACTAAAAGTGAAACTAAGAGTGCGATGGACGATACGGCGAGTACGATCGAAGGCTACGAACCACAGTTTGAAAATGCCGGGACTGACCTTGGTAAATCTGCTGGTGGTGGAGTCGGTTCTGCATTAAAAGAAAAGGTCAGTCAGGCCGTTTCTGAAGCCACGCAGCGAATGGCTGGGGCCTGGACCTCCATGAGATCGGATGCCGTCAGCGCCATCGACCGACTAAACGACGCGGTAATTTCTGCCCTTCGTAGGCGCTATGAAAACGAGCAGCGCGAACAGGAAAGATCCCTTGCAAAACAAGCGAGAACTGCTGACCAGTGGAAGGATGACGAGATCCGCAGGATTGATGAAGTTTATAGCGCAAAACTGAAGCTCTTTGATGCTGAAACGGCTGAAAAGATCGCACTGATCCAAAACCAAATTGATCTCATCGACAGTCAGATCGATGCTGAGGCGAAAGCCAAAACTGAACGAGAAGAGTTAGCCCGGATTGAAGGCTATCGTCTGGAACTTACCGCCGCTGAGTCAGCTCAGGAACGCGAGCGCATTCAAAAGGAACTTGATGACGCACTCCTTGCACGGGCAGAACGACTCCATAAAGAAGAACTCGATGCCCAGAAGGAATCCCTCAGATTGCAGATCGAAACGATTAAAATAGCAGCAGAAGAACAGCGTGAAGTCATAGTGTCCAGTCACGAAGCAGAGCTTGCTGTCGTCCAGTCGACTTATGACCAAAAAATGGCCTCGCTGCAGTCGACTGAAGATGAGGTTAAAGCCCATTATGAGCGACTTCTCAGCTCAGCAGAACTGCAGGGTGAAGCGGAACGCCTCATCATGGCAAACAATCAGGAAGAAATGACTGAACTCTTAAAGTCCTATGGCAGCATGTATGAGGACAGTGGATTAAGCCTTGGAGAAAGGTTTTTTCAGGGCTTCACGAAATATACCGACATGATTCCGGGGATCATCGAAGGGGCATCTAAAGGTCTGACGAGTAAGGATGCCATCGTTAGAGGCGTGGCAGATACCGTTATAAAGGACACTAGGGCGCTAGATGATATCGTGATGAAGGCTAAAGCTGACTACGTTTTGGCCCAAGCTTCAGGCGATACCGCGGGGATGGAAGCAGCAGCGGCCGCGGCTAAAGCGGCACGAGATGCTGGGGCGCTTATTCAAAACGTCTCAACCGAAACCGCACGGGAAATCTATAAATCTCTATATGGTGAGCTTCCGGCCTATGCTTCTGGTGGCATCGTAAGGCGTCCGACGCTTGGACTCATCGGTGAGTCTGGGGCTGAGGCGATAATTCCACTTGAACGACTTGAGCGCCTTCAAATGGCGGGAGGTCCTGGTATTGCCGTTAACTTCTACGCACCCGTATATGGCCTTCTCGATTTTGAACAGCAGGTGAAATCCATCGTCAAAGAGGCGGCAGTCAATGGTGCGTTCCGGGGGGTCTTATAGATGGCAGCAGCAACCTATATCCTGGAGATCGACTGGAATAACGATGGTGATTATGGCGATGCTTATGAGAATGTGACGGCTAATACTGTCTCCGTTGAAACGAGACGTGGACGTGACTATGCCAGTCAGCTCACCGGACGGGCATCCCCTGGGCGACTGGCAGCAGTTCTTAAAAATCCAAATGGACTCTATTCATCTTATAACGCCTCCAGTCCACTGTACGGATTGATACTTCCCGGTCGAAAGGTAAGACTACGGACGACCTCGCCACTTTCCATTACGTTATGGACTGGACTTCTTACTCGTATCATACCCGCAGGAACCATTGATGGAATTCCCATCGTTCAGCTTGAGGCCACCGGCACCATGTCTCGTCTTCCAGGTAAGAAAATCACCGTTGCAAAGCAAACCGACCAGTACACTGGGGCACTGATTAGTGCTGTTCTCGATGATGTCGGTTGGCCGCCCGGTGAAAGGGCCATCGACACAGGTCAGATAATGGTGGACCTTTGGTTTGAAGCAGATATCGATGCCCTTTCAGCGATTCGCAACATTGAGGACACTGAGCTTGGTTTTGTCTATGAATCTACTGAAGGTCACCTCGTTTTTGAAGACAACAACCACCGGCTGACGGGTGCTCATTTAACAAGTCAACAGACTTATTCCGACGATCCATCCGCAGCGATGTCCTATAACGCTATCGAGCAGACGGATCCAATTGAGGATATTTACAATGAACTCATCGTAGATGTTCAGAACTACACAACGGCTGTGTCATCCTCAGTCCTATGGACGCTGCCAAATGAGCAGCCGACCATCGCGCCGGGCGTCACGCTTACCCTTTGGGCAGAATACCCGAATGCCTCTGTAGACTCTGAGATCGGTGCTCTTGTCAGTGATTGGGACACACCAGTCGTTGGAACGGACATCACCCAAACAGGTGTTAGCAATACCGACATTGCGGTCACTGCAACTAAGTTTTCAAACTCAATGAAACTAGCTATCACCAATAACGGTCCTGCTACGGCGACCATGACACTAATCCGGGCCAGGGGCATCAAGGTCACAAAGAATGCGATTATCAGGATCTCGGCAGAAGAC
>Ga0302240_1001615_pt1 | contig 17276 bp, 12 predicted proteins | sample AAG_UR_His_MG_FD_193538 | JGI IMG/M metagenome (GOLD analysis project Ga0302240, IMG submission 193538) | Enriched activated sludge microbial communities from anaerobic digester in WTTP, New Holstein, Wisconsin, United States - AAG_UR_His | ecosystem: Engineered > Bioreactor > Anaerobic >... | reverse complement strand
CCGGAAGAAAGAGGACTTTACAGGAAAATGAAAGTTTTCGAACAATTGATTTACTTTTTATGTCTGAAGGGTTTGCCTAAAGCCAGGGCGTGTCAAAAGACGGAAATGTGGCTGAAAAAATTGAATATGTATGAATGGAAAAACAAACCTGTAGGAGAACTTTCAAAAGGTATGCAACAGAAGATTCAATTTATTCTAACCGTTTCTCATGAACCTTCTCTTTTAATTTTAGATGAACCATTTGCTGGCCTTGATCCGGTGAATTCTCAGCTTATAAAGGATATAATTCTTGAACTTAAAGCCAGTGGAGTTACTACAATTTTTTCCACCCACAGAATGGAACAGGTAGAGGAAATGTGTGATAAAATAGCTTTAATTAATAATGCACAGGTAATCCTGGAAGATAATATAAGGAGTGTAAAAAAAAGATTTCAGAAGAATATCTACAGAATAGAATCAGATAATGATCTCTCTATACTGAAAGATATTGCCGACCTTACCGTCCTGGAGTCCGGGAATAATTATTCAGTAGTAGAATTAAAATCAATAACAGGTAAAGAATTTCTGATTAAGTTACTGAATAAGGTTGATATAACTAAATTTGAACTTAAACTCCCAACATTAAATGAGATTTTTATTGAACTTGTGAGTAAGAGTGAAGAAGGAAGAAGTAAAAAGGAGATAATAATTTAAGGTTTAGTGTTGAATACGGGTTAATGTTTAACTCTCAAGGCTTAACTATAAATTACATATCACCCATCACGCTACTTATGAACAAAATCTGGCTGATTATTGAACGTGAATATATGACAAGAGTGAAATCAAAAGGTTTTATTTTATCCACCCTTCTGGTTCCTTTAGGATTGGCTCTGCTAATAGTTTTGCCTTTTATTGCAGGAATGATCTCAGAAAAAGAATATCTAAAAATTTATGTGATCGATCCTTCCGGAAGGGTACTTCCTCTGCTTAAGAGTAATGAATCTTTTACCTTTTTATCTACCCGTGAAGACTATGATTCCTTAAAAGAAAAATTAAGAGGTGAACACAGGGAGGGTATTTTGGTTATACCTGAAGATTTAAGCGGTGAGGTTATAGAGATAATGTATTTTTCTTTCGATAATCTGACTCTCGGTCAGGAGATTCAGCTCAGAGGAAAACTTAAAGAGATTCTGCATAAAATTAAAATTGAGAATCTGGGTATACCGGGTGAGTTACTGGAAAAATTAAATTTCCGTCTTTCCTTATCCACGGGCAAACTATCACAAAAGGGTGAGGAAAAAACAAATACACTTATTGCTGCCATGTCAGGCTATATTATGGCCTTTTTAATTTATATCTCTATGGTTATATATGGTTCTTTTGTAATGAGAGGTGTAGTTGAGGAAAAGGCAAATCGAGTAGTGGAAATACTTATTTGTTCTGTCAGGCCCTTTGACCTGATGATTGGAAAAATCATAGGCATAGGAGCTATGGGGATTACACAGTTTGCCATATGGGTTATAATGAAAACCTTTTTTGTCTTCATAGGAGCATGTATTTTTTCCTGGTACAGTATGAATATAAACCCTGTACAGCTACAACGGATATCTTCATTACAGAGTGAGGTTTTTTATGGACAGATTCAGAACATAATGACCCAGTTTCATAGCTTTGATTTCAAACTGCTCTTTTTCTTTTTCTTTTATTTTATAGGAGGTTATTTATTATATAGTTCTCTTCATGCTGCAGTGGGATCTGCAGTGGACCAGGAAAGTGATGCCAATCAACTGGTATTACCCATACTAATACCTCTGATGATACCTATGATTATATTAACCAGGATACTTCATAATCCCAATGGTAATATTGCAAGATTTGCTTCTATATTTCCCTTTTTTTCTCCTATGGCCATGTTAGTACGTCTTGCAAGTGTAGAAGTTCCCTGGTATGAGATACTTCTTTCTATGATTTTATTGATTCTTACTTTTTTAGGGAGTGTATGGATCAGTGCAAGGATCTATCGCACAGGGATATTAATGTATGGTAAAAAAGCCTCCTTCAGAGAACTGGGACATTGGATTTTACATAAAGGGTGAGAGTTTATAAGGGAAAAGTAAAGCCAGATCTTTGCGAGGCAGGCAAAGAAGTAAAAAGTGAAAAGTTAAGAGTAGGTAAATGTACGCTGAGTACTATTAGATTATCGTCTCATCTCGCACTCTCTATTAAAGTAAAGATCTGAAAAGTGCCAGATACAGATGGGATATTCTTTCCCATCTAAACTGTTCCACCCTCTCCCGTCCTTTGAGTGCTAATTCTTCACGCAATAAAGGGTCTTTATATAATTTTATTATAGCTTTAATTATTTCTTCAGGTTTACCTCTGGTAACAACCAGAGCAGAATCATCGACTGCTTCTGATATACCTCCTGAGTCTGTTGCTATTACAGGAAGATAATTTGCCATACCTTCAAGACAGACCTGTGGAATACCTTCTATTCCCTGAGATGGAATGACAAGTATATCTGCCTTTTGATATTCCTTTTTAAGTTCTTTTTTACCAAGAAAACCCAGAAAATTAATCCTTTCTTCCAGGTGCATATCCTTTGCTTTATTTTGTAAATATTCCTCATAGCTACCTTTTCCAGCTATTCTAAGTAAGGTTCGGGGTAATTCCCTTAAAGCATCAAATAGGATTTCTACACCTTTTTCTTTTGTTAATCGACCTGAGTAAAGTATTGTAAAAGTATCTTTTTCTTTTAAAGGTTTTTCTGATATAAAGAACTTTTCATCCACACCGAGAGGAATTATAGCAATTTTTTCAAAGGCCATATCAGGTTTTATCTCCTCTATAAGAGGGATAAGTTTTCTGGATAACAGAACTACTTTATCCGCCATATCAAGACTTTTTCTTACATAAGCAGCATGGATGGGATTGTTTTTAGCAAATTCAATATCAGAAGCGTGAGAAGTAATTACCAGAGGTTGTTTAACCTTCATAGATGCAAAAGCTACAGCAGGTGGGAAGGTCATATGTTGACAGTGAACAATATCTATTGGATTATTATTCAATATCTTTTGAAAGGCCTCTTTCATATCCTGAACAGCTTTATTAAAAGCCGGCGTATCTGCTTCACCTGTGAGTGTACCTTCCAGTAAAGTAAGTTTCATACTGGTTTCTAAAGGATCCTTTGTTTTTAATGCAATGAAGTTTATATTACAACCTTTTTTAATCATTTCTTCATAAAGATTGTGGCAGAATACAACACTTCCGTTAAATCTGTCAAAAGGGGAATAGATGCCTGAAATTATTTGTAATGGTTTTACTTCATCAATTTTCATAATAATGGATTATAACATAGAAAGTGAGAAGTGAGAAGTGAGAAGTGAAAAAAAGTGAAAAAACGTAAACAGTGAAGGATGAAGAGTGAAAAATAATGGGCTTTATGGTGCAGGGGCGAATCTCTGTGTTCGCCCCGGTTAAACCATCACCCATCAGAGAGGTACAGGGTTGGCTCCTGTTCCCATCTCTATATAATCAACCAGAATTGCATTCAGATTAAGATTATTTGTATCAGGAATTATTTTTCCTGAAAGGAATACTTGAAATTCTTTTCCCGGTTCTTTTTTGATTGTATTTTGAATATCAGGGAACTTTTCTATACCCTGTAAAATATGGCTCAGGTTCCGGGATAATTTCTATCTTATCTACCGTTATGGTTTTCATCATAAATATACTGGGTTCCTCACTTATTTTACCTGCTACCATAACCTGAAAGGCATGGCCGGGATCTTTTTTAATAGTATTTTGAATCTCAGGGAATTTTTCCATCTCCAGTAAGACATATTTTACAGTGGGGACAGGTATGGCGGTTATGGATATAGGAGGTTCTACAGGGATGTCACCTGATACTTCTCCCTGACTCACAGTTTCACGCATTGGTATCGGTGTTTCACCGGGAAAAGGTACTGGCATTTCATATGTTTCCAGTATAAAGGTCCCACCTTCAAATTCCGTAGAATATACTACAGTACCAAAACCGTTAAAATAATTTCCCGAGGGAGCTTCAGAAAAGTCTATATCTATTACCCTGATTTCTCCTTCTGTCAGTGTTATATTATTTATAAATTTAACATAACCACTCACAGGGTCAAGGAGAGATAGACTGACTACTTCCTTGGAAGGTACTCTCGGAAATTCATAATATCCCGATAGATCAGTTATCGTACCTATATCATAATAGTTTCCCGGGTCCGGTCTCGTTACAGTTGCATTATCTGAAATACCTTCCGGAGGTGATGCAGGAAGTGTTTCAGGATTGTTTGTCGATACAAATAAGTGAATTCCACCGATGCCCTTTTTGGTACCATCAGAAGCAATTCTGTATACCTGACCTTTTATAGTAGATGCAGGTCCTTCAGGAACAATCTGGATTGTGCCTGTGGCAGTCTTTTCTCCTGAAGGGGTTTTGACTCTTGCCAGAACATTTCCCATACCTGTACTGGTGGCTTCAAAAAGTCCGAAGGGTGTTATAGATCCAATGTTACCTTCCATACTGTTTATAAACCATTCTACCCGGTCAGGTGGTATTTCAAAGGATTCACCACTGGAATTAAAGCCATAGACATGATAAAGGAAAAATCCTCCTACAGGTAATAACAGGTTATGAGGTTTTATTATGAGATCATTAAAATCCCCGGGAGGAGTTTCATCACCGGGTATAATGGTTTCAATAGTAACAGGGCCTAAACTGCCATGAGATGATGAACCGGTGGGGTCCAGAATTAATGTAGTGTTCTGGCCGCAACTGGTAGGTCGGGCATCTGTAAAACTGAACCATCCCCTGTTATCTGTATATGTTGTTTTACCGTCATATAATTTAACAAGGCAGTTTATAACAGGAGTATAGCCCTGAGGTGCCTGGGAAATTTCATCGATAATAATTAAACCCTCCTGTGCCTTAAGCCCTCTCAATTCTCTCTCAGAAGAGGTATCAGAAGGGCCATAGACATAACCGTTGAACTGAACTGTTGAAGCCGGAGTCTGTGTGGGATTTGGTAATACTCCTATAGTTCCTCCTCCACCACAACCGGCAATAATAATAATGAGACTCAATAAAAATAAAAGACATAGTTGTTTCATAAATTCACTCCTTTTTATATGATTTTGCAATGACTAAAACAATTTCTTCTCTCTTTATATTTCTTTATTTTACCATTGTATTTTTTTATATGCAATATACAATTTTTGTTAGTAGTCATGAGAAAAGGAATAATTAAGTTTTGTCGAATATTTATAAAGGTGAAGTGTGAAAAGTGAGAAGTGAAAATTGAAAAAGGTTGAGTTAAATACCCGACACACGTCATGCACCACGACTTTAAGGAGGACAATTATGAAGTACTTTAAAAGCATTTTTATTTTTACAGCAATAATATTACTGATAACCTTCTTTTATTCCTGTCAGAATAATACAGATAATAAAGGGCCCACTGCTAAACCGAAACTGAAAGTGGCTTTTGTTTATGTAGGCCCTGTAGGAGATGCAGGGTGGACCCTCGCTCATGATAATGCCAGAAAAGACCTGGAGAAATACCTGGGAGAGCTGGTTGAGACTGCTTCTATAGAAAGTGTTCCTGAAGGAGCTGATGCAGAGAGAATCTTTACTAAACTCTGTGAAGAAGGCTATAAACTTATTTTTGGAACCAGTTTTGGCTATATGGATGCTATGGAAAATGTAGCAAAGAGATATCCTCATGTAGTGTTTGAACACTGTTCAGGTTATAAAACTTCCACCAATCTTGGTACATATTTTGGTAAAATTGAACAGCCAAGGTATCTCTCAGGTCTTGTAGCAGGGAAAATGACAAAAAGCAATAAAATAGGTTATGTTGCCGCCCATCCTATCCCGGAAGTGATAAGAGGTATAAATGCCTTTACTCTGGGTGTAAGAAAGGTAAACCCCAGAGCCACAGTCCAGGTAGTCTGGACTTATACCTGGTATGATCCGGCAAAAGAGAAAGAAGCAGCAGAGAGTCTTCTTGATATGGGCTCAGATGTAATAGCACAGCATCAGGATACACCCGGCCCACAGCAGGCAGCAGAAGGTAAGGGCTGTTATTCCATAGGTTATAATTCCGATATGAGTTCTTTTGCCCCGAAAGCACATCTTACTTCACCTGTCTGGAACTGGTCGCCTTTTTATATGAAGACTGCCCGTGAAGTCTATGAAGATAAATGGAAAAGCTCTTCTTACTGTGGAGGTATGAAGGATGGGATTGTAGATCTGGCTCCTTTAGGTCCTATGGTACCGGAAGACGTAAAAAAACTTGTGGAAGAGAAAAAGAAGGCTTTTATGGAAGATAAAGATGATATATTTGAAGGCCCTGTTAAGGATCAAAAGGGAAAAGAAAGAATAGCTAAAGGTCAGAAACTTACTGATGAGGAAATTTTAGAAATGAACTGGTTTATCGAAGGAGTTTCCGGGGATATACCGAGTGAGAAGTGAAGACACGTGAGACGTGGGACGTGAGACGTGGGACGTGAGACGTGAGACGGGTTTTATGGTGCAGGGGTGAACCCCTGCGTTCGCCCTGGTTAAACCATCATCTATTAGCCATTGCCCATCACCAGATCTGGAGGAATTAAATTTTGAATGACAATCTTGCTGTATCTATGAAAGGTATAACCAAGCGTTTCCCGGGATTAGTAGCCAATAATAAGGTGGATTTTGATGTTAAAGTGGGAGAAATCCACGCTCTTCTCGGTGAAAATGGGGCTGGGAAAAGTACCCTTATGAGTATCCTTTCAGGATTTTATCAGCCTGATGAGGGTGAAATATTTATAAATGGACAGAAGGTAAGAATAAAGTCTCCCAGGGAATCTATAGAACTTGGTATAGGTATGGTTCATCAGCATTTTATGCTGGTAGAAACTCATACTGTTACAGAAAATATAATTCTGGGACTCAGGGAACAATCTCTTTTCACTTCAGTGAAAAAAGGAAGTAAAGTCCTTTCTCATAACCTCTTATTCAGTGTTTTGATGCTGTTTCCCCATATAAAAAAGCTGGATATAACAAAATTTAATAAAGAAATAACAGACCTTGGAGAACTCTATGGGTTACCTGTAGATCCTGAGGCCAGAATATGGCAACTTACTGTGGGAGAACAGCAGAGAGTAGAAATTCTGAAAGTTCTTTATCGTGGTGCTAAGATATTAATAATGGATGAACCTACAGCAGTACTTACACCTCAGGAAACAAAAGAGCTTTTTAAGACCCTTAAAAAAATGACAGCCCAGGGACATTCCATTATATTTATAAGTCATAAACTGGATGAAGTTATGGCTATATCTGACAGAATAACAGTTCTCCGGGCAGGCACTCTGGAAGGAACAGTTTCTACCGATTCCATAGATAAAAGGGGACTCGCCAGAATGATGGTAGGAAGAGATATTATTACATTACTGGATAAACCTGCTGTAACAGAAGAGAAAAAAGAGATACTTCAGGTAAATAATTTAAAAGCTTTTAATGATAAAGGAATGGAGGCTTTGAAAGGAGTATCTTTTTCGATATATTCAGGAGAGATACTGGGCATTGCCGGTGTCGCAGGAAACGGACAGAATGAACTCTCAGAGGTACTTGCCGGATTAAGAAGGGCTGTATCAGGTAAAATTCTTCTTTGTGGTGAAAATATAACCGGTACCTCTGTCAGAGAACGTATAGATAGAGGAGTCAGTTATATTCCTGCAGATAGACTGGGTGTAGGTCTTGTACCCAATCTGGATGCAAAAGATAATGCCATATTGAAAGGCTATAGAAAACCACCTGTTTCAGAAGGGCCTTTTTTATCCAATTCTGCTATGGAAAAACTTGTAAATAAAATGATTGAAGATTATGAGATAAAAATAGCTGATAAAAGCTTTCCTGTAAGACTTCTTTCAGGAGGAAATCTGCAGAAATTATTGCTTGCAAGAGAACTTCTGGGAGAACCGGGACTGATAATAGCAGTTTATCCTGTTCGGGGTCTGGATATTGGCGCCGCAGAATTTGTCCATAAAGTTCTCTTAAAGCAGAGAGAAAGAGGAGCTTCTATTTTACTCATTTCAGAAGATTTAGATGAACTTCTTACTATGAGTGATCGTATAGCCGTTATATATGAAGGAAAGATAATGAGTATTCTTCTCATAGAGGATGCAAATAAAGAAAGTATAGGACTTATGATGGCAGGGACAGAAGTGGTAACAGAGGAAATCTTAAAGGAGTAGTCATGGAACTGAAATTTGAAAAACACCTTTTTAAACCGAAATGGGTTGATTATGCTGTTCCTGTGGGTTCTATAATAATGGGTCTTTTACTGGGGGCTATTTTTCTTCTCTGTGCCGGAGTAAATCCTCTTGAGGCTTATCGGGAAATGTTACATGGTGCCTTTGGAACTATGTATGCTTTCTCTGAAACAGTTGTTAAAACAATACCTCTTATTCTCATAGGACTTGGTGTGGCAGTGGCTTTTAGAATGCTTCTCTGGAATATAGGAGCAGAGGGACAGTTTTATATGGGTGCTATAGGTGCTACATGGGTTGCCCTGAGTATGGGGCATTTACCGGCAATAAAAGTTTTGCCTCTTATGTTACTGGCAGGTTTCTTATTTGGAGGTCTCTGGGGGCTTATACCGGCACTTCTCAAAGCCTATGGCGGGGCAAACGAGATTATAACTACCCTTATGTTGAATTATGTGGCTATAAATCTATGTGATTATCTGGTTTACGGTCCATGGAAGGATCCTGAAGGTAAAGGTTTTCCCCTTACAAAACAGTTTGCAGAAGGAGCTTGTTTGCCTTTATTATATAAGAGAATACATGTAGGTGTATACCTGGCTCTTATTGCTATAGTTTTAATATATCTTATAATAAATAAAAGTAAATGGGGATATGAAATAAGGGTTACAGGAGAAAATATAAAAGCTGCTAACTATGCAGGAATCAATGTAATAAGGAATATTGTGCTGGTTATGATATTATCAGGAGGTATGGCAGGAATAGCAGGTATGGCAGAGGTTTTGGGCCTTACCCACAGATTGCAGCATGGGTTTTCCCCTGGCTATGGTTATACTGCCATAATAGTAGCATGGCTTGCCAGACTCAACCCTCTTGCTATGACTCTTGTGGCCTTTTTATTCGGTGCTCTTCTGGTAGGGGGGGATCAGATTCAGATGTCCATGAATTTACCTGGTTCAATGACCGGTATAATTCAGGGGACCATACTGTTTTCAGTACTTGGAGGAGAGATTTTTAGTCAGTACAGGATAAAATTCAGGAAATGAAAAGAAGTGAAAAGTGAAGGGTGAAAAATAATAGGCTTTATGGTGCAGGGGCGAACTCCAGTTCGCCCCGGTTAATCCATCACCCATTATGCAACTATATGGATATATTTAATCAAATAAAGGTTAAAGATAGAATACTTACAGAGGAAGGTAAGAGAATAGGAGAAGACAGACACAGATTTATGGTTGAGTTTTTTAATAGATTGAATAAAGAAGTGGATGGAATTTTATAGGTAATTATGAATAAACATATCCTTATAGCAGATGATGATAAGAATTTTTTACTCCTATTTAAGAGTTTATTTAAAGTCAGAAGGTCTACCAGTACCGGTGAGGATAAATTTATTATAAAAACATTTGAAGATGGACCGCCTTTGCTGGAATATTTAAAGACTCAGTACAGACATAGTAAGAGAATACCCCTTTGTATTCTGGATATGAAAATGCCCCTTATGAATGGCATGGATGTGGCCCGTGAAATTAGAGATGTAGATCAGGATATTATTATCATTTTTATTACTGCCTATTCTACAGAGGAATCTAAAACTATAATAGAAAATTTAAAACAAAATATTTATTATATGAGTAAACCATTTAATAGAGAAGAGATTTACTGTCTTGTAGATTCTCTTATTAAAGGATGGAATAAAAATCTCCAGCTTAAAGAAAGTGAAGAAAAATATCGTCAGCTTTTTGCATCTTCTGAGGAACTTGTAGAAAAGCGGACTGCTGAATTGAAAATGATAAATGAACAGCTTGTAAAGGAAATTACAGAACGAAGGCAGGTGGAAAAGTCACTCAGGGAGAGTGAAGAGAGGTATAAACATATTACAAATACAATTACAGATTATATTTACACTGTATATGTGCAGGATGGAAAGCCTTTTAAAACAATTCATGGCACCAGTTGTGTTGCTGTTACAGGTTATACAGTGGAAGAATTTAATAAAGATTCTTATCTCTGGCTGAAAATGGTTCATGAAGAGGATCTGAGGTCTGTAAAGGACTATGCTGAGAGAATCTTTCTGGAAACAAATCTAAAGCCTATAGAACATCGTATAATTCATAAAGATGGTTCTATTCGATGGGTAAGAAATACGCCTGTTTTGTATTATGATAAAGAAGGATTACTTCAGTCCTATGATGGAATAGTGCAGGATATTACTGAAAGAAAGCAGGCAGAAGAAGCACTTCATGAGAGATTGGCTCTGGAAGAACTTACGAAAATTATATCAAATCATTTTATTAATCTTCCTCTTTCCGAATTGGATAGAGAGATAAACTGTGCTCTCAAATCCATAGGAGAATTTGTCGGTGTTGATAGATGTTTTCTCAGTATTTATTCTAATGTCCTGACAAAGATTGAATATACTTATGACTGGTATAATGAAAGATTTAAGCCCGGTCCGGGGATAATATTTTTTGAACCCTATTCCTGGGTATTAGAAAAACTCAGACGTTTTGAACATTTTTATGTGCCCAGAGTTTCAGCTCTACCTTCTGAAATATCAAAGGAAAAAGAAATCTGGGAGAAAGCCGGTATTAATTCAATACTTATTATTCCTTTAAAGTTAAGTAATGATTTTATTGTATATTTTGGTTTTATTTCAGAACAAACAGAAAAGAATTGGAAAGAAGAAGATATAAAATTAATAAAAATTATGGGAGAAATTTTTATCCATGTACTGGAGAGAAAACAGGCAGAAGAAGAGTTAAAGAAATATAGAGACAGACTTGAATATCTTGTGGAAGAACGTACTGCCGAACTGACAGAGACAAGTAAGCGTCTTGTTCGATCTAAAAGACTGGCAGCAACAGGACAACTGGCTGCATCAATTGCCCATGAAATAAATTCACCTTTACAGGCCATTACAGTTCTTCTCAGTACACTTAAGAATAAATATAAAGATGAAAAAGAATTAACAGAAAATCTTGATTGCTTAAAAGTAGCTTTTAACAGTATTCGTGATACAGTAAAAAATTTGCTTGACCTGAATCGTCCCGGTAAGGAAAGAAAACAGAAGCTAAATGTAAATACAATCATAGAAAATACTTTTTCTCTATTAAGAAGTTATCTAAACCAGTACAACGTAAAAGTTAATCTATCTCTTTCATCAGAAATACCTTTTATTATTGCATCTCCTCAACAATTATCGCAGGTCTTTATGAATCTTATTAATAATGCTGTTGAGGCTATGAGAAGTTCATTTAAAACTAAAGAGGAAGTTGCAGGAGAAATATTTATTAAAACAGAATTTAAAACAGATAATCTTATAATTGAATTTGCTGATACAGGCCCGGGAATATCTGAAGAGGATATCTATCATATATTTGATCCATTTTATACTAAAAATAAATTAATGGGTATGGGAGTAGGCCTTACTATCTGCCACGGTATTATTGAAGAACATAAAGGCACTATAGAGGCAAAGAATTTTTCTGGAGGAGGAGCAGTTTTTACGATTACATTGCCAGTGATGGTAAGTGAGAAGAAGTGAGCAGTGAGCAATGAAAAATGATATCTCACGATATTAATAGGAGGAGTTATGAAAAGACACCGGATATTACTTGTAGATGATGACCTTTTGATTTTAAAAGCCATTGCCTTATCACTTAAAAACAGGGGATATGAAGTTATAACAGCCAGTAATGGTAAAGATGCGATTGATATTTTGACTGAAAGACCTCCTGATCTTGTTATAACTGATCTTGTCATGGAAGGTACGGGCGGTATTGATGTGTTAAAAAAAGCAAAAGAAATTGATAATGAAATTATGGTTATAATTTTGACAGGTTATGGTGATTTAACTTCTGCCATTGAGGCTTTAAGGTATAAAGCTGATGATTACCTTTTTAAACCATGTGAAGAAGAAGAAATCTATTTTAAAGTCGCAGGTTTAATTGAGAAAAAGGAACTTAAGATAAAGATCAGGCTATATGAAAATATACTTCCTGTTTGCTGTATGTGTAGAAAAATTCGAGATGATACAGGTAAAGAACATGGCAGAGGAGAATGGTTGACACTGGAAAGATATATGAAAACAAGAGCAGGTATGGATACGTCCCATACTTACTGTCCTGAATGTAAAGAGATATTTATGGAGGAACTGGATAAAGAATGTCCTGAAAATTGAGAGGTGATAATTATGATAGTTAAGCAATTACTTCCGGGGGGAGACCGTAATTACAGTTATATTATAGGAGATTATGAGAGTGGTTCAGGCGTTGTAATTGATCCTTCTTATAATCCTGAGATGATTTTGAAAGAAGCTAAAAAATCCGGTCTGGAAATCAAATATATATTTTGTACACACAATCACCCTGACCATACCAATGGAAACAGTAGAATCATAGAATTGACAGGTAAAAAACCCTTATTTTATGGAGACACTGATCCTGATACTGGTATAATTCTTTCCGATGGTATAGAAATCCCTTTTGGATGTTTAACCATAAAGATAATTCATACACCTGGACATACGGAAGATTCTATGTGTCTTTATATAGGGGATTGTCTTTTTACCGGTGATACCCTCTTTGTGGGTAAGATTGGCGGAACTCATAGCCGTGAGTCGGCTTTAAAGCAATATGAAGCTTTACATAAGAAATTGATGACCCTTCCATCAGAAACTAAAGTCTATGGAGGTCATAATTATGGAATTACTCCAATATCCACAATAGGTCAGGAGAAGGAGAGTAATCCTTTTATCCTGCAAAGGAATTTTGAAGCTTTTTATAATTTAAAGAATAACTGGGTTCAATATAAGCTGGAACATGGAATCAAATAATATAAAACTATGGTATGAAGAAAGCTTTGGAGAAGACTATCTCAGTATTTATTCTCATAGAAATGATACTGATGCACAGGAAGATGTCCGGGCTATAATAAAACTTACTGGAGCAAGAAAAGACTGGGGAATACTTGATCTTTGCTGTGGTACAGGAAGGCATTTAAGGGCTTTTCACCGGTCAGGATATAGAAATCTCTTCGGTCTGGATCTTTCTCGCCATCTATTAACTCAGGGATATGCAAGAGATATTAAGTTTGTTCAGGGAGATATGCGAAATATACCTTTTAAAAGAGATTTTCATCTTGTCCTGAGTCTATTTACTTCTTTTGGTTATTTCTTTTCTGATAGAGAGAATCTGAAGGTATTAGAAGAAGTTATATCATGTCTCCGTCCCGGCGGGAGGTTTTTACTTGATTATATAAATCACTCTTATATTGAGACAAATTTGATCCCTGAGGATATTACTTATTCCGATGGCAAAAAGATCTCTTCCCGTAGATGGATTTCTTCTGACGGACTTCGTGTAGAAAAAGAGGTAAGGGTTATAGAAGAGTTTGATAAAAAAATATATTATGAATCAGTAAGGTTATTTACCCTTTCTGAACTTATTGATTTAATGCTAAAAGCAGGTTTTATAAATATTAATTATTACTGTGGTTTGACCTGCAAGTCATTGACAGATAAGTCTTCAAGAGTAACTTTGATAGGGAATAAGGGAAGAGAAATGAAAAGTGAAAAGAAGTGAGCAGTGAGCAGTGAAGAGAAGTGAAAAGTGAAAAGATAGTGTACCTTACTATATATTTATGATAAATTACGTTTCACGCTTCACGCTTCACCCATATTTGTTATAGAAAGGACTGTTATCTATGAAATATATAAACGCCGATAATGTATGCCAGTTTTGTGATCTTGTTTCTGTAGGAACTGCCTGTGGGCCTGCAGTAAAATGGGTCAGAGAGAGGCTTTCAGACTGGCCGGTTTATATGGTGGAAGATGGCTTTATTATGTCATTTTACACTGGTAATATAAATGAATATCATAAGGAATCTGAAAAGGGTGTTTTAGTGCCTTCCCTGGCACCTGAAATATTAAAAAATATAAAAATTCTCTATGTAGCACATTTAGATGAAATTGGTGGTATAGTAATGTTACCTGAATCTACAGGATTTAGAACACGTATAATTGGTAACATACCACAGGTATTTGCCAACAGGCCTTTACTGGCTATGGATTATCTGGATAAGGATGGTTCTACAGTTCGCCCCTGCAGAGGCTGGATAAATAAGGATGAACTGTTTGTAGAGGGAGAAAATTTTGAACCCCTCAGGACTGTTTTTACCTTTAATGAAAAAACTACTGTTCAGGACGGATGGATTAATGGAAAAGCTCTTGATCCGAGATTAACTGCCTATGCAGTAATTGAGGCAGCATATTATATGAAGAGGCCCGATGTGGCAGTAATGCTGGTGTTTGCAGAGGAATGTTCCATTTACGCAGCAAAAAAGGGTTCCTGTTTTGCCCATGATATGTTTCCCTCGCTTTCACTGGTAGTAAACTGTGATGTCCCGGGATTGAAGAATATTGAAGGAGGTAAACTTGATCAGTGTATCATGCGTCTTTATGAAGGTAGAACCTTTATAGATCCGAGTTTTGGCATCCCTATCTATGATGAATTAATAAAACATGGATGTCGGCTTACTATGGCATCAACTCTTACAGGCAGCCAGACCTTTCTCTTTATACCCCAGTGTCACACTATATCTCTTGGAATTGCTGAAGAGGAAGCTCATGCTGCAAGAACCAGGGCGTCTCTTTCAGCTCTGGAAGATCTTATAGAGGTACTTATTACTATTCCTGATGTTGTAATACCAATTATTCATCAAGTGTACTAATAAAACAGCCTTGAGGCTACTCCAAAAAAATATGAATGCTTATACTTCTTTACTTGAGGCAATATCCTTTAAATTTCGATATGTAATTAACTTAAAACTTCCTTTAAATAGACCATCTTTTTGTCCTTCGGAGAACTTCGTTTTTCCGTAGCCTCAGGGCTGTTTTTACTACGTTTGATGGTAGATTGGTATAAGACGTGAGACATGATGAGTGAGACTTGTAGGGGCGGAACATTGTTCTGACCTTTTACCGATCACTGATTACCCTTCATGTACTTTATAACAAGCATTGTTATATCATCAGATTGTTCAAGGTTTCCTGAAAATTCTTTAACATTCCCACTGACTACTCCTACCATTTCCTCCGGGGAAGTATAATACCGGGCTGAAAGAATTTCTTTTAATCTTTCATCTCCGAAGAGTTCATGTTCATTACCGGTTGCTTCGGTTACACCATCGGTATAAGTAAAAAGATAATCTCCCGGTTCTAATATAAGCTCTTTATCTACGTATTTTTCTTCTTTGATTCCAAGAACAGAAGTAGTGGCTTTTTCCATCATTTTTGCTTTCTGATTGTTTTTGATAATATAAGGAGTATTATGTCCGGCATTACTGTATTTCAATTTACCTGTTTTTAGATCCAGCATACCACAGAAAGCTGTTACAAACATAAAGGACTGATTATTTATAACTTTTTTATTGAGTTTTTCAAGAACTACTGATGGACTTTTACCTTCTGAAGCAATGTATCTGTAAAGAGAGTTAATAACAGCCATAAAAAGTGCTGCCGGTACTCCTTTATCAGATACATCGCCGATAATAAAACAGAGTTTATCATCCAGTATAAAAAAATCATAAAAGTCCCCTCCTACTTCTCTTGCTGGTTCCATAAAACCATATATCCTGAAACTCTGAGACTCTGTTAGTGGCAGTAATGGTAACATATTCATCTGAATATCATGTGCTATTTTGAGTTCCCCTTCGATTCTTTCCTTCTCTTTGGCAGCTATTTTAAATGATACTTCCAGGGATTTTTGATGAATTATGAAAAATACTATTATTAAAATTGATATTATAATTGTTATCAGAATGGGATTTAAACGGTTAACAGCAATAATGTGTTTCCATTCTGTAACATCGGTATTTATGACTAAAACTCCTATTACCTGGTTTGTTTCCCTGTCCTGAATAGGAGAATAGCTTTCTGCCCAGCTACCTCTTTCATCAGAGCTGGGTCCCTCTACAGAAGTTTTATCTGAAGTAAAAGAGTTTATTATGTGAGTGAGTGATTTCTGATAGATTTTATCAGATTTTAAAGATTTATAGGTACCTACTGAAATATAATCTATGAGAAATATTAACTTCCCTTCTTTACGGGTTAAGAGATATACAAAATTAAAGTCAGGATTTGCAACACAGATATTCATAATCTGATTTTTCAGGAATTCATAGTTTTCCTTTTCCATATGTGTTTTGATGAGGTTTTTTATACGCTCACAGTCTATAGAAGATACTACGGTGTTACTGCGTTTTATTAAAAGGTCTCCCATCTGTTTATCTGCAGCTTTACCAACTGTATTCGCTGCAAGCCAGCCATTTATTACATTGAGGATAAGGAGTAAGGCCATGGCCAGGGCAGCAATCCTGGGTGAAAATAAAAGGCCTATAATATTTATCTCTTTCAGAAAATCCAGAATGATATTTTTGATGAAATAGATATTAAGGGGCTGTTTTTTTTCTGCAGTTTTTCGAATAAAACCATTAATAATTGCTGTTCCGTAAATATAATGTTTTTTTAATTTCTTTTCATAACCCGGTACGGTAAGAGTGGCCAGCATTCCAAAGTATATCCATATGGCTGTTGTAACAATTATTATTATAACAAATCTGAATAACTGTACCGGTAGATATGTTTCATACGTCATTGACATAAAGTCTGGAACATTGGCAAGTGTAGAAAGAGTATAAAGAGCCATTCCACCTGCTGCAATTATTAAAGGAAGACTTCCTGTATAAGTTTTTTTTGAGTTTTCATAGAGAGACAGTGCTGTCCATAACCCACCTGTGAGGCCGAAAATATAATGACATGAAAAAAATAACCCATTCAATCCAGCAAGGATGGTTAGAAAAACTGTTATGGCTAACATAGGGATAAGAAACCATCGCTTTATGATGATATTTTTTGTTTTAGCTGTATTTGCCCTTCCGAATTCTAATAGAAATATAAAAGATAATATTATAAGGATAAGTTGAAAAACAGCAAGGTATTTACCGGGCCAGCTAATTCTTATTAT
>Ga0302240_1001609_pt1 | contig 17328 bp, 14 predicted proteins | sample AAG_UR_His_MG_FD_193538 | JGI IMG/M metagenome (GOLD analysis project Ga0302240, IMG submission 193538) | Enriched activated sludge microbial communities from anaerobic digester in WTTP, New Holstein, Wisconsin, United States - AAG_UR_His | ecosystem: Engineered > Bioreactor > Anaerobic >... | reverse complement strand
GAAAATTTATAATTTATTTTTTCTTTTAAAAAATTCTCTTTCACTGCCGCTTATTCCGGTTATGGCAGCCGCTTTTATTTTAAAAAACACGGCTTTAAATACGGATTCGTATCTTTTTTTTATAAAAGGTCTAGTCTGGTTTTATGTTCTTTTTTTTATAATTTCCAACATAAAATCAAAATATCTGGAATATCCGAAAGCTTTTAAATTTTTAAAACAATATCTGCTTGCCGTAACGGCTTTTTTTGTTTTTTATGAAAACTCCGCGCTTTTGGCAAAAATGCCCGGAATTGTATTTATTATTTTTATATCGGCCGTTTTAATATGGATTATTTTTCTTATTATTGTTAACAAAAAAATTAACTTTAATTTAAAAGCAGTCTCTTTCTGTTTTGAAATTATTTTGATTATGTCTCTGATTATTTTCGGAATAAAATCGCAGATAACTTTTTATATCTTATCGGCTGCCGCTTTTGACTTTTTATATACGTTATGTTTATTTGCTGCCGCAAACCATTTCAATAAAAAACATCTTTACTGATTCATTTCAATAACGCGCATATTTTTCCATTTGCCGCCGTAATATCTCAAAACAAAAATTACGGTTATGGTAACGCTGTATGAAAGCATTATGCTCCAGTATAGATAGACATTATGTATATTGAATACCGAATTTAAAAGATATAACGGAATTACGACTATCCCGAGCGCAGATAAAATAAGAGTTTTCATTACAAAAGCCGTATCTCCCGCTCCTTTTATTGCAAAAGAAAAAATAAAACAGACGGGATCGCAAAAAGCATATATTATAAGAAATACCAGAAGATTATTTATTACCGGCTTTAATTCGGCTATCACCGTTCCCGCATAACCTTCCACAAAAAAATATACGAGATAATCCATGAAAAAAACATAAGTTAAAATAACAAGGCAGCTGTGAATCAAAGCTATATGAAAGCCGGAATAAACACTGCGCTCGGCAAGAAAAACATTATTTCGTCCAAGATTCTGTCCGACAAGAATTGCTGTCGTTATTCCAAGCCCGATAAGAGGCATAAAAACAAGCATATTGATATTGATAAGAATAGTAGTGGCCGTAAGAGCAGTTATGCCGATTTTGCCTATCATAAATATAAAGAAAGTCCATCCGAATATATCAAAGAAAAGCTGGACTCCGTTGGCAAATCCGTACTTGAAAAGCCTGTTCATAAATTCAAAATCAAGATCGAATATTTTTGTATTAAAAAGCATTGCATTATTTTTTCTAAGTATCAAAAATGTATATATAAAAAGCATAATAAAAGATGAAATAATCGTAGCAATTCCGGCCCCTTTTATTCCCATTGACGGAAATCCGAATTTCCCGAATATCAATATATAATCAAAAATTACGTTAACAACTATCGCCGCAAGATTTACCAGAACTATTACTTTTGTTTTACCCTGCCCGGCGTAAAAACCTGCAAAAGCCGTTGCCGCTATCGCCGGAAATGCTCCGTAACATAAAAGCTGAAAATAAGTTATTTCATGTTTCATAATCTCAGGGGCATGGCCTATAAGCGTAAATATCCCGCCTGAAAAAAAAGAAAGAATAAAAAGAAAAAACGCCCCTATAAAAGACATATAAACGGCCTGCCATACGGCCGGCCCTATCTTTGAATAATCTTCTTTTCCGTAATACTGTGCAACAAAAACGTCAACATAGCTTATGGTTCCTACAAATAAACCCATTATCGTAAAATTTAAAAGGCCGGCCGGAAGCGACGCCGCAAGTTCAACCTGTGAATGCCACGACAAAAACATTCTGTTTATAAATTGCTGTACAGAAGTAAGGCCGGTAGAAATTATCAGAGGAATAGCTATATTAAGAAATTCCCCATATCCCGCGCGGCATTTGTATCTTTTGATAAGTTTTTTAATAATTTTTGAAAACATGGCAGATATTAAAGCAAAATAATTAAATAGTATAAAGTTTTTTATAACGGAGATTTTTGATTCTGTTATTTTTTGTCCGACAGAAGCGTAAATTTATTTTTATGAAAATCCAGTATTTTCTCGTCTTTGAGTTTTGACAATTCGTTCGACATTGCGCTTCTGTCGACGCATAAATAATCGGCAAGTTCCTGCCTGTCAAAAGGTATTTCAAAAGAATCATTTTTTGCCTGTTCTGCCTGTTCCGACAAAAAGGAAAGAATTTTCTCGCGCGTATTTCTTTTCACCATATGTTCCATTTTACGCAGAAGTTTCAAATTATTATTTGCAAGAATTTTTACCATATTATCTATAAGATACGAATGAAACTTGCAGCTGCTTGAACAGACCGTTATAATTTTTTTGTAATTTACAAAAAGTATCTTTGTATTTTCACACGCTACGACGCTTATGGGCAGTTTTGAAGTCTCCGAGCAGGAAAAAGCTTCTCCGAAGACTTTTCGGCTTTCGGCCTTTGATATTATGGAACGGTTTCCCCAGTAATCCTCTTTTATTATGTTTACGCTGCCGGATAAAACTATGCCGACTTCGGTAATTTTATCGTCTATATTCCAGATATAATCATCTTTTTTATAAGAAAATTCTCTTGCCGAAAGGCATGACAGTATAGCGGATAACTCGTTATCTTTTATCCTGTTGAAAAGAGGCACTTTTTTTAAAATTTCAATATATTCTTTCATAAATTATTTTGTTGTAAAAACAACATACTTGCAAAAATGATTTTATTATAATTATTACGCAAAAGCAAGAAAGCGGATTAAATATATTGTAATATAGGAGGTATAAAATGATAAGAAAAATCATTAAAATCGACCGGTCCAAATGCAACGGCTGCGGATTATGCGTCCAAGCCTGCCATGAAGGCGCGATTGGAATGGTTGACGGAAAAGCGCAGTTAATGCGTGATGATTACTGCGATGGCTTGGGAGACTGTCTGCCGGCATGTCCGACAGGAGCAATATCTTTTGTCGAGCGCGAAGCCGCAGCTTACAACGAAAAAGCCGTCATAAAAAACAAATCCGAAAAACAGAAAAAAGAAAAACAGCCGTGCGGCTGTCCCGGAAGCGCTCCGGTTTTTAAAAAATCAAAAGAAAACGAAAAAGATTTCTACCAGTGGCCCGTACAGATTAAACTTGTTCCGGTTTCAGCTCCGTTTTTTAACGGAACAGACCTTGTAGTCGCTGCAGACTGCGCGGCTTTTACTTACGCCCAATTTCATGAACAATTCAGAAAAAACAAAGCCGTCGTAATAGGATGCCCGAAACTTGACGACGGAGATTATACCGACAAACTCACGGATATTTTAACCAATAATAATGTCAAAAGTCTTACTATAGTCCGTATGGAAGTACCCTGCTGCGGAGGAATAGAATTTGCCGCAAAAACAGCTCTACAAAACAGCGGAAAATTTATTCCCTGGCAGGTTGTTACAATTTCAACAGACGGAAAAATATTAAACGGAGGATTTTAAAATGAATCAGATGTTTTGTTTTCAATGTGAACAAACTGCAGGATCCGTAGGATGTAAGGGACAGGCCGGCGTATGCGGAAAACCGGCAAACGTAGCAAATATTCAGGATGAACTTACACAGGCTTTGATAGAGCTCGCCGTTGCATCAGAAGGAAAAAAACCGGGTAAGTCTGCCGATAAAGTTATGATTTCAGGTCTTTTTACTACTATTACAAACGTAAACTTTAACGAAGCAACTATAAAAAAACTTATTGCCGAAGCAAAATTTGAAAAAGAAAAACTTTCTTCAGGCTGTTCGGCATGCGGATGCGGATGCTCAAGTGATCTGAACTTTGATATCAAAAAAGAAGTATGGGATAACCCGAATGAAGATATCCGTTCTCTTAAGTCTCTTATTCTTTTCGGACTCAAAGGCGTAGGCGCTTACGCTTATCACGCAATGGTTCTGGGATATACCGACGATGAAATAAACGCTTATTTTTATAAGGCGCTTTCGGCTCTGGCAAATTATGAAACCGCCGATGAACTGCTTCCCGTAGTTTTTGAAGTAGGTAAAATCAATTTAAAATGTATGGAGCTTTTGGATAAAGCCAATACGGCAACTTACGGAACGCCTGTCCCGACGACTGTTCCTCTTACGATAGAAAAAGGTCCTTTTATAGTAGTCACGGGCCATGACTTAAAAGATCTTCATATTCTTTTGGAACAGACAAAAGGGAAAGGAATAAATATTTATACACACGGAGAAATGCTTCCCGCTCACGCTTATCCGAAATTAAAAGCTTATTCTCATCTTAAAGGCAACTTCGGAACAGCATGGCAGAACCAGAAAAAAGAATTTGATAATATACCGGGCGCAGTACTTTTTACCACAAATTGTTTAATGCCTCCGAAAGAAACTTATTCCGACAGAGTTTTCACGACTGAAGTAGTTTCATATCCGGGAACTTCCCATATAGGCGAAAATAAAGATTTTACGCCTGTCATAAAAAAAGCGCTTGAACTGGGCGGATATAAAGAAGATACTGTTATGACCGGAATAAACGGCGGAAAAGAAGTTACTACCGGTTTCGGACACGGCACGGTTCTTTCTGTCGCCGGCAAAATAATAGACGCGGTAAAAGCCGGAGCGGTAAAACATTTCTTCCTAGTCGGCGGATGCGACGGAGCAAAACCGGGCAGAAATTATTACACGGAATTTGTAAAACAGACTCCGAAAGATACGCTTATACTTACGCTTGCCTGCGGCAAATACAGATTTAATGACCTTGATCTTGGCAAAATAGGCGATTTCCCGAGAATTCTTGATATGGGTCAGTGTAACGACGCTTACAGCGCAATTAAAGTTGCCGTAGCTTTGGCTGAAGCTTTCAAATGTTCCGTAAACGAATTGCCCTTATCTCTGATACTGTCATGGTATGAACAGAAGGCTGTATGTATTCTTCTTACGCTTCTGCATCTTGGCATAAAAAATATTTATCTGGGACCTACTCTTCCCGCTTTTGTTTCGCCGAACGTGCTGAAAGTTCTTGTTGAAAAATTCAACATAACTCCGATAAGCACTCCGGAACAGGACTTGAAAAAGATACTCGGATAATTTTTCAGAAATATAAAAGACTGCCGTTTTCAAAGACGGCAGTCTTTTTTTATGCTTTCAAAACCGCCTTTCAAAATAATGTATAATTTAGCGGATGGAAAAAATTTACGTTTCCGGAATCAATTCCGCATCAAAAGCCCATTTTTTGGCGACATATTTTGCCGATAATAATTTAAATTTCCTGTTTGCCGTTACAAACGATGACGATTTGGATAATTTGACGCAGGACGTACGGACTTTTCTTGACGGCAAAAACATACAGGTTCTGTCTTTTGAAAAAGATAACGAACAGGAAAGAATAATTACTCTTTCAAAAATTTCAAACGGCAAAAAAACAATCGTAATAGCGGATCCCGAATCTCTTGACGAAAAAGTTTTATCAATCAAAGCGTTAAGAACGGATTCTCTTCTTTTAAAAACGGGAAATTCTTTAGATCATAACGCGTTAAATTCTTCTCTTTCAAAAGGAGGCTACAGCAGAGTAAGTTTTGTTGAGGAAAAGGGACAGTTTTCGATAAGAGGCGAAATAATAGACGTATGGCCGTGCGACTCGGAGCTTCCCGTAAGAATATCTTTTGATTTTGAAACGATAGAAACGATTAAAACTTTTGATTATATATCGCAGCGATCCGATACATATCTCAACGAAATAAATATTATTCCGCGCGTAATCGGGAAAGAAGCTTCAGTTATAGCCGAAGAAATTCCGCGCGGAGCCTGTGTATATTTTGACGGAGAGCCTCACAAAGATTATGAAAATTTTAATCTTGTAATAAATTCACCTCTTGCTAAAAACGCCGTTCATTACGATTACGCAGGTTTTCAGGGCTTTCAGGGAGACATAAAATATTTTCTTGATCTTCTCAAAATGCTCAAAAGCCAAAACATCGATATAAAAATATACTGTTCAAATACTGCCGAAAAAGAAAGAATAATAAATATATTTTATGATAACGGCTGGCAGTACGATGATATGCCGGCTATGATTCTTCTTCCTTTATGGCAGGGGTTCTATCTCAAAAACAAACTTGCCGTCCTTTCCACAAAAGAGTTTCTGTATAAAAGAAAACAGATAAATTTCCCTAAATTTAAAAGCGGAAAAAGGCTTGAAGGAATCTGGGAAATATCTGCAGGCGATTACGTAGTCCATGAAAAATACGGAATAGGAAAATATAAAGGCCTTTCAAAAATAACCGTTGACGATAAAACGTCGGAATATCTCTGCATAGAATACAGGCATTCCGACAAGTTATACGTACCGCCGGACGATTTTAAAGTGGTAAAAAAATATGTAGGCGTTGAAGGCGTAAAACCGAAACTGTATTCTATGGATACGTTCGCATGGGAAAACGTAAAACAGAGAGCCCGCGAAAATGCTTCGGAATTTGCAAAAGAACTTCTTGAACTTTACGCTAAACGCGCAAAAACGCTGAGAACTCCGTTTAAAAGTTCCGTTTGGGAAAAAGATCTGGCCGATTCTTTCGTTTACGATGAAACCGACGACCAGCTTAAAGCGATTGAAGACATAAACAATGATTTTTCAAAACCCTATCCTATGGAAAGACTCGTTTGCGGAGACGTGGGATTCGGAAAAACCGAAGTGGCAATAAGAGCATGCTTTAAAATAGTATGCCAGTCAAAACAGGTTGCGGTGCTTGTCCCGACTACCGTTCTTGCAGAACAGCATTACAATACCTTTATGGCAAGACTTTCGGCGTTTCCCTCAAAAATAGCCATGCTCAGCAGATTCCAGACTGTAAAACAGCAGAAAGAAATCATAAAAGAAATAAAAAACGGAACAGTCGATATTGTTATAGGAACCCACAGGCTTCTTCAGAAAGACGTAGAATTTAAAAAACTCGGACTTCTTGTAATAGACGAGGAACACAGATTCGGAGTAAAACAGAAAGAAAAAATAAAAATGTTTAAAAAAGACATAGATATTCTTATGCTTTCTGCTACTCCCATCCCGAGAACTTTGTCTGGCGCTTTATACGGTCTGAGAGATTTATCTCTTATAGAAACCCAGCCCGTGGGAAGACAGCCTATTCAGACTACTCTTTCTCTTTACGATAAAAAACTTATCAAACACGTGATTGAAGCGGAACTTTCAAGAGGCGGGCAGGTTTTTTATGTTTATAACAGAGTGGAAACTATTCTCACAAAAGCGGCAGAACTTGCCAAAATAGTAAAAGATGCAAGGCTTGCCGTTATACACGGACAGATGAAATCAACTGAAATAGAAAAAGTCATGTGGAAATTTTTAAATAAAGAAATAGATGTTCTTCTTGCTACAACCATAATAGAATCGGGCATAGATATCCCGAGCGTAAATACTATGATAATTGAAGATGCCGAAAATTTCGGGCTGTCACAGCTTCATCAACTAAGAGGCCGTATAGGAAGAGACAAACAAAAAGCATACTGTTATCTTCTTTATAAAGATTTAAATCTCAGCGACGAAGCAGTTAAAAGACTTGAAGCCATGAAAGAATTCAGCGATTTGGGATCGGGATATAAACTTGCTCTAAAAGACCTTGAAATACGAGGAGCAGGCAGCATTTTAAGTTCAAAACAGCACGGATTTATAAGAGACGTCGGATTTGATATGTTCAGCAAACTTCTTGAAGAAGAAAGCAAAAAAATAAAAAATATAAATTCAAATACGCAAGAACAAACAAAACAGATTGCAACGGAAATAGATTTAAACATAGAAGCGTTTATACCGGACACTTATATTGAAGATGAAGATATCAGAATACTTTTCTACAGAAAAATATCCGATATAACAGACTTTACCGAAATCGAACCGCTACTAGGAGAACTGACCGACAGATTCGGAAAACTTCCTGAAACAGTAAAAAATTTATTTGAAGTATGCAGATTAAAAATAGCGGCAACTGCTCTGAAAATAGAACGTCTTTCCGAAGATAAAATATTTATTTACGTTTATTTCCCCGACAGCGATGATTTAAAAAATATAGATATAGCGTCTTTTGCCCGCGATTACCACAACGAAGCAGAATTTATGAGAGGAAAAATAAACGGATTTAAACTGAGAAAAAAACCAGCGTCCGACAAGTGGGCTTTTATAAATACATTCCTTGAAAATTTCAAAAAATACGTTAAGTAAACTTTATAGCGGCTTCAATTTTTCTATTCAATTTTGTGTTTTCAAAGCTCATTTACCAACCGTTTCACTTTCTTTTATGTAAACTTCACTTTTAAAACACTTCATTTCATTATAAAAACTTAAAGCCTGAAAAACAGCAGTTTATTTTATAATTCACTTTCACCTTCCGAGCTTATCAAGTCTTTATATAAATCTGCAAATTCAATAGTTTTACTTTTAGGTTCACATTCATCTGGCAATTTGAAAACATTAATTTTTAATGGCAATTGAGTTGCTATTCCACTAAAAATACAAGTTCCAACTGGCAATGTCGGAATAGATTCGGATGTTAATTTATCAATATATGATACTGCACTTGATATTGTATTTAAGTCTTTATAATTTATAAGTCTGTGTATAAAGTAATTATGAGCTTGCGATATTATTGTATCCGAAATATCATTTGGTCTTTGACTAGCTATCGTCAAAAATACACCGAATTTTCTGCCTTCTTTTATTATTTCTTCAAATGTTTCTAATCTAAAATCTTTCCAATCTTCTGCTTCTCTAAAAGATTCACTGGATAATATATTATGTGCTTCATCAATTATAATTGTCAAAATTTTATTTGCATAATCTTTTTTATGTTCAGAGTACAGTTTTTTAGCTAGTATTAGTGGTATCATTTTTTTTATATTTATATTTACTACATTTTTTAAATTAACAATAATGAATGGTTTTTGCCAAAAATTTATTTTTGTATTGTTGTCAAATTTTATTATTTTATTTAAATCATCATTGAGTCTTTCAAGTCTATTAATTACAGGATAAATATGATCTTTTTGTGCTCTGTTATTTTGTATATCATTTATCATTTGAAATTTTAAAACAAAAAGCAATCTATCAAAAACATTATATTCAATAAATTTTAATGTATTTATATGGTTATATAGAATTGAATTCTTCGCTGTTTCTGATGTTATTTTTGCATCATTTTTATTTATATCATTAATAAAAATGTATTTACCGTAACTCAATGTTATATCTTGTGTAAGAGAACTTGGCATATTAGTTATTGAGTTTAAATTTTGTGGCAATATAGATATAATAAAATCTATTAATATTGAATTTGTCTCATCTTTTCTTGTCAAAATTATTGTTAAAATTTCTCTCAATGCGTGCTTCAAATATTCGTCAGGATTGCTTTGCTTAGTAAGTTTTTTATAACTATTTATAGCCCTCACTAAAAAAGGCTTTTGTGTTTTTTCCGTAGCATCTGCCAAAATAGAAAATATTTCAATATTTAATAAATCCTCTTCTTTTAATACAATTGATTTGGAGATATTGGTTTCATTTTCTCCACTTTTAACTTCTGATGATACATTGTCATCTGTAGACAATTCATAAATAAACTTATCTTTTGTTATACATGATTTGGATACATATTCCCCGTTAAAATCAAATAAAACAAATTTTGTATTTTCTTTAATATCTTTTATTTTTTCTATAAAATGTTGATATAAAGAAGCTAATGTGTTGGATTTTCCACTGCCAGTATTCCCAAAGATTGCTATATGACTATTAAATAATTTATCTACTGGGAATTTTATATTTGCATCATCAAAATCTGAATTTCCTATGGTTATAAACAATTCTTTATTATCTACTAAATCATGTATTATATTATTTTTTTCTTTTGTAACTATAAATGCTTCATTGCCAATTAACGGCATTTCTTTTGTGCCACCAAAGAACTTACCATTATCTATATATCCGATTAATGAAATCTCTATTACCCTCTTTATTTTGTTGGCACTATAAATTTGTTGTGTGTCTTCAATAATTTTTTCACCATCTATTTTACCTATCAAACTTAAAAAACCTTTTTGTATTTCTATATAACTCCCAACTGAAATATTTTTTACAATTTCTCCATTAAACAGCAAATCCGATGTATTTTTATTCTTATCAATAACAATGAAAATTTTTCTACCTGAAACTTCTATTACTTCACCTACTCTTAAAACTGATTTTTTAATTAATTTTTCATTGTACACTTTAAATTCCCTTTACTATTCCACTAAAAATTGAAGTGAATTGTTCAAATCCGAATTTTAAAGATTTGCTATCATAAATCAAAATCACATTATTGAAATTTTTAAATTTAAGCTCATATTGTTTTTTTGCATCACTATCACAACATACTATAAACAAACCTAATGTGCTATTTTTTAATCCTCTCTGCGTAAGTTTCATAATATGACTGTCTTCAAAAGAAAAACCAACCGATACTAAAATAGTATTTTCCTTATCCAACTCATTTGAATATAGCCTAAGCAGATCATATATACATTCTTTTGTTAGTGTCTCTTCATGTTTATTATTGTTCGGCATAATACCAATAAATTGTTCTGAAATTTCATTTGAAAAAACAATATCTTCATTTTCTTTTTTCCAAGATAATGAACCATGTATTTTTAAAAGATTAATTGTTGGAATTTCAGCATTGTAATTATATAATCTTCCATTATTATATGTTCTATTAAAAAAAGCATTTGTTGAATATTTGAATTTATTCAACAAATTGGGTTTTCTTTCGAATCCATCATTTAATATAATTGGGATATCATTTGATGCTTCTTCTATAAACAAATCATAATTGGTAGTAAAAATATTAGCTTTTCGTAACGAAACGCTATTTTCTCTTTTTTCCAAAACACATGATAAACTTTGTAAAAATTTTTTATATTGTTTTACGGATTTCAATGCACAAAGTTTACTTAAATCTTGATGTGGATTTATTACTGCTTGTTTAAATTCTTTTATCTTTTGTTTTTTAAGTTCTTCATCCGTCATTTCATCTATTTTTTTCTCTATTGTTCCATACATTGCTATATCTTCACTAGAACACCCTGAGCCTATTAAAAAATTTATATTTGCAGAAGAAAATGATTTTTTTAACAAACTTTTTAATTCAGTTGTATTATCATTATCAGATATATCTAAGTATTTCATATACACCTCTTAAACTAATTTTTTATTTGATTATATAATAAATATAAACTATTAGCATTTTAAGGCTAGCAAGATTTTGTGCGAAGTGAAGTAATTTTAAAGTGAAGTTTACATTAGGCGTAAGCGGTAAATGAGCTTTAAAATTACAAAACTGCAGCCAAAATATTGCGGTCGTTATATATTTTGCTTTCTAAATATTTCGTAAAGAATAACCGCGCTCGCGCACGACACATTCAACGATGAAATTGAATTCTTCTGAGGGATAGTGATTATCACGTCGCATTTTTCTTTTATTTTCTGGTGAAGTCCAAATCCTTCGCTTCCTACAATTAAAACGGCAGGAAAAGGAATATCGGTTTCATGTATGCTTTTATTTCCATTTTCAGCTCCTATAATCCAGAAGCCCTTTTCTTTAAGTTCAAGTATAGCCTGCGAGGAATTTGTAACTCTTGCTATTTTAATATGCTCTATTGCGCCGGCTGAAGTTCTTGAAACGGTATCGTTGACAGTTGCCGAACGCCATTTAGGAACTATAACTCCGTCAACTCCGAAAGCAACGGCGTTTCTTATAATAGCGCCTAAATTGTGGGGATCTTCTATTGAATCAAGAAGAAGCAATAACGCATTTTTTTTATCTTTTACGCTTTTTATCAAATCGGAAAGCTCAACGTAATCGGTAGTTGAAACTTCGGCCACAACACCTTGAGTGTTTGTGTCTTCAAATTTATCCAGTTTTTCAGGCGGCACGTTATTTACGGGTATTCCGTTTTGTCTTGCAAGTTTTATGATTTCGCCTACGCTTGAGCCGTGCGCAGTTTTTGAAATAAATATTTTATTTATCGTTCTGTTCCCCGACTTTATCGCTTCAAGTACCGCATTTCTTCCGAATATTTTATCCATAAATTCCTTTGCTATTAATTTTTAGTCTTTGCAGTTTAAGGTTTTAAAGTTTGGAGCGAACGGTACATGAGACTTGAAAATTGAAAGTTGTAGCCAAAAATTTGAAACCGTTATAGCACTAAATCTTTTTTACCAATGTCGACGTCCCGTCTTTATTATCAACAATCTTATATCCGAGTTCCGCCAGCTTATCCCTGAACAAATCAGCCTGTTTCCAGTCTTTATTTTTTCTCGCCAGATTTCTTTGGTTTAAAAGTTCTTCAAGTTCCGAATTTATTTCCTGTTTTAAAACTTTTATCCCCAGAGCCTCTTGTGATATATCTTCAAACAAATATTTTGCCTGTTTCAAGAAGGATGCGTCCGCGGTAAGATTATTAAGTATAAGATTTTTAAGTTCGTGAAGATAAGACAGAGCTATTTCAAAATTAAAATCATCGTCGAGCGCGTTTTTAACGTTCTGCGCTATCTTTAAAAGCCTGTCATCTGTAATATTCTTATCTGACTCTTTAACTATTGCAACAAGTCTTGAATAAGCTTCATCAAGCCCCTGCAAAGTCGTTTTTGCCACATTTAACGCTTCGTTTGAAAAATCAAGCGGCGTTCTGTAATGCTGGGTTAAAAGATAATATCTTACTACTCTAGGATCAAACTGTTTAAAAATATCTGTCAGCGTAAAAAAATTGCCGAGCGATTTTGACATTTTTTCTTTATTAACGGTAACAAATCCGTTATGTATCCAGTATCTTGAAAACTGTTTGCCTGTACAAGCTTCGCTTTGCGCTATTTCATTTTCATGGTGAGGAAATATCAAATCCTGTCCGCCTCCGTGAATGTCTATTGTGTCGCCGAGCCTGTCGGTAGACATAACGGAACATTCTATGTGCCAGCCCGGACGCCCTTTAGACCACGGGCTTTGCCACGAAACAGACTGCGGTTCATTCGGTTTTGTTTTTTTCCATAATATAAAATCGTAGGGATTTTGTTTTTTTGAGTCTGCTTCCACTCTTGCACCTACTTTCATATCTTCAAGTTTTCTTTTTGAAAGTTTGCCGTATTCGGCAAATTTATCAACGGCAAAATATATGTCGCCGTCAACGTCGTAGGCAAATCCTTTTTGAACAAGCTTTTCTATAAAAGAAATTATCTGCGGGATCATCTGTGTTACCTGCGGATAATAATCGGCTCTTAAAACATTCAGCTTGCCCATCTGCGAAAAATAATCTTTTATATAAGTTTCGGCAAGTTCAAGAGGACTTATATTTTTTTCAATCGAACGGTTTATTATTTTATCATCTACATCGGTAAAATTTTGAATATGAGTAACGGCATAACCGCTTCTTATAAAATGTCTTTTGATAACGTCAAAAGTAACATAAGCTCTGGCATGGCCGAGATGGCATACGTCGTAAGGAGTTACTCCGCATATATACATTTTAACCTGTTTTTCGTTAATCGGTACAAATTCTTCTTTTTTGTTTGTTAGTGTATTGTGAAATTTTATCATTTGCTTTTTCCTTTCAAAGACGCAACGGACATTGCGCATATCCCTTCGCCTCTTCCTATAAAGCCCATCCCCTCGTTTGTAGTAGCTTTAACGGCTATCCTTTCTTTTTTTATTTTTAAAACTTTTGAAAGAATGTTTTTCATGTCGGCTATATAAGGATAAATTTTAGGCTTTTCGGCCACGACCGTAATATCAACGTTGTTTATTTTAAATTTCTTTTTGTTTAAAGTTTTTACGACAATTTCCAAAAGTTTTACGCTTGATATGTTTTTATATTTCATATCGGTATTCGGAAAAAAATGGCCTATATCATTTTCACCGGCCGCGCCGAGAAGACTGTCCATCAAAGCGTGTATCAAAACATCGGCGTCGCTGTGCCCGTCAAGCCCCAAAGGCGACGGTATCTCTGTTCCGCCTAAAAAAAGTTTTCTGCCCTTTTTGAATTTGTGAACGTCATATCCGAATCCTATAAACATTGCGCGCCTCTTTTTTTCAAAATTGCCTGCGCCATCAGAAAATCGGTCTGTTCCGTTATTTTAAAATTTTCATAACTTGCAAAAACAAGCGCTGATTTAATGCCTTTTTTTTCGACAACCTGCGCGTCATCGGTAGTTGAAGCGTTTATTTTTCCCGCATACGCTTTTTCTAGAATTTCTTTTTTAAAAATCTGGGGAGTCTGCGCGTACCATATATTTTTTCTGTCCAGAGACTTTGTTATTTTAGTGCCCGATTTTGAAAATTTAACTGAATCTTTTGAATTTACTGCCGCTATGGCGGCTCCGTTTTCATAAGCCGCTTTCATTACGTTTTTTATTATTTCCGGCGTTATTAAAGGACGCGCCGCATCGTGAACGGCAACAAGATCAATATCCTTGCCTACGGTTTTCAATCCGTTTTTTACCGAATCAAATCTTTCTTTGCCACCGGCAACCACTTCTATGCCGTACTGCTTTTTATATTTCAGCATTTCTCCGACACGGTCCTGAGGAACAACAAGTATAATACTTGCACACTCTTTTAGTTTTTTAAAAGCTTTTATGCTCCACTCAAAAACCGGTTTTTTATTTAAGATAAGAAATTGTTTCGGCTTGGCTGCTCCGAATCTTTTACCCAAGCCGCCTGCAACGATTACAGCAGCAAGTTTCATTATTTTTCCTCTATTTTTGCAAATACTATTTTATTATTTGAACTCTGCATTACCGACGTTACTGTTACAGTATTTTTGGAACCTATAAGTTTTTTTGCGTTTTCAACTACAACGGTTGACCCATCGTCAAGATAACCTATCGCCTGATTCTGCTCCTTGCCTTCTTTAACAAGAAAAATGCAAACTTTATAGCCCGGCAAAATAACGGGCTTTAAGCTTTCGTATATATCGTTGAGATTTATAACTTTAACGCCTTTCAGCTGCGCCATTTTATTAAGCTCAAAATCTGCGGTAACTATTTTAGCTTTCTTTTCTGCGGCAAGTTTTATTATTCTGAAATTTTCATTTTGGATATGCCTGTAATCTTTATTTATTATTTCAACATTTTTATTTTGTTTAAGTTTTTCGACCGTCTGTTTAACATTTTTATGTTTTTCAAAATTTTTGATTACAAAAGCCGGAATAATAATTTTTTCAAACAGATTGCAGTTTATAAATTCGGCTATTCTGCAGTCTGAAAGAGCGCTTGAGTCAAAAATCACGGTTTGTTTTTCTGTTTTTTTGAAAAATAAAAAAGCCGCCAAAATTAAAATTATAATACCGAGAACTATTATCATTTTTTTATAAGCTCCGAAGCAATTTTTATATCCGGTTTTTTACCGGTCCACATTTTAAATCCGAATGCACCCTGCCTTACAAGCATTCCGAGCCCTGAAACATATTTCAGCTTATTTGCCAAGGCAAATTTTTTAAAAGGCGTCTCTTTGCCGTATATTAAATCATATATCGCAAGCGTCTTTTTAAAATTCGTTATTTTAAAAGGAAGAACATCGGACGGTTTCATTCCGCATATTGAAGCATTTATTATTATATCCGCGTTTGAAAAATCAAAGCCGTTCATTTTGTCTATTTCAACAGCCTGCGCAGCTTTGTATTTCTTTGAAATATCTTTTGCCGTTTTATATGTTTTTGAAGCTATGATTATATTTTTTATGCCGCCGTAAGACAAAGCATACAAAACGGCTTTTGCGCCGCCGCCGGCTCCCACTACAACCGCTGTTTTATTTTTAATATTTATTTTGTTTTCTTTCAGATCTTCAAAAAAACCGTTCCAGTCGGTATTGTATCCAGTAAGCTTTCCGTTTCTGTTTACAATCGTATTTACGCTTCCTATTTTAACGGCTGATTTATCTATAGTGTCAAGATACTTCATTATTGCCGTTTTATGAGGGACCGTAACGTTTGCACCGGGCATTGAAAATATTCTTACAGCGTCAATTGCTTTTTTCAAATCTTTATTCTCAACGCAAAAAGCCGCGTAAACATAATTTATTTTTTCTTTTTTTAACCAGGCATTTTGAATAAGCGGAGACAAAGAATGACTTATCGGATTTCCGAAAATAGGTATAATTTTTGTATCTGCGGTTATGTTCATTTATAAGATTCTACAAAAAGCGGCAAATATCGTCAAACTGCGGCAAAAAATCAGGCAGTAACTCTCAGCTTTAAAACTTTCAACAGATATTTAAAAAGAGTCGAAGCTCCGAGTTTTGACGAACCCGAAGCGCGTTCAAGAAATTCGATCGGATATTCTTTTATTTGAGCTTTTGTTTTTTTCGTATGGTAAAGCATTTCGGTAACTATAAAAGGATCGGCGGCTTTAAGCTTATCTATAAAAAGAGAAACTGTTTCTCTTTTAAACATCCTGTATCCCGAAGTAGGATCGTATATTCTTACGCCGAGAATTATTTTAAGATAATTTCTGGCAAACCAGCTGATTGTCTGTCTTAAAAAATCTCTGTGGGTATCCGATCCCCCGGCCACGTATCTTGATCCTATAACAACGTCGCAGTTTTCAATTTCGCGTCTGAAATCTTTTATATATTTCGGATTGTGAGAACCGTCTCCGTCAAGTTCGACTATATATTTGGCGCCGTTTGCCAGAGCCCATTTGAATCCGTCAATGCCGGCATAGCCTCTTCCTCTTTTTTCTTTTCTTAAAAGAAGATTTACTCTTTTGTCTTTTTTTGCCATTTCCTCAACTATTTTATAAGTTCCGTCAGGCGATACGTCATCGGCTACAAGCACGTTAATATCTTCAACTCCGCAGCTTAAAACATCGTTAATTACTTTTTCAATATTTGTGGCTTCGTTATAAGTGCATATTACGGCAAGAGTATCCATTTGAAACTCCTATACGTATTTTTCAACGGCTTTCAAAACGGTTTCAACTTTTATTTTATCCATGCAGGAAACATCATGCAGGCATTCCGGCCTGTAACAGCAGTTACATCCTTCGGCCGTGATTTTTTCGCCCCTTGAATAAAGTTCTATTTCATGAGACGACGTAGGTCCGAAGACAGCGACTATGTTTTTTTTAAGGCCGAGCCCCGCATGCATAGCCATTGTGTCTCCGCAGACTATTATATCGCACAAGTCTATCATCGCAAAAAATTCCTGTACTGAATTATCTGTGCCGGTTGAAAAAACGCCCTGTATTTTATGAGAAAGTATTTCTTTTATTTCATCTTCGTCGTCTTTGCCGCCCAAAAGCAAAACCGTATGACCCTTTGCCGACAATATTTTTATA
>Ga0302240_1001608_pt1 | contig 17329 bp, 14 predicted proteins | sample AAG_UR_His_MG_FD_193538 | JGI IMG/M metagenome (GOLD analysis project Ga0302240, IMG submission 193538) | Enriched activated sludge microbial communities from anaerobic digester in WTTP, New Holstein, Wisconsin, United States - AAG_UR_His | ecosystem: Engineered > Bioreactor > Anaerobic >... | reverse complement strand
TTAAAACACTTATCGAAAAAGGCGAAATACGAAAAGAGGGCACAACCAGAGGGGTACAATACATCAAAATCGACCGACATGATCAAGAAGAGGGAATAACTGCCTTTAAAAAAAAATATCTGTTGGAAGGTTTAGAAGAGCATATCGTATTCGAACAGTTTGAATCAACGCTTAATCTGAGAAAAAACCTTGGAAAGAATGCCTATGAAATTGTCCGATATGCCTTTACCGAAATAATGAACAATGCAATAGAGCACTCTAATTCGAGATATTGTGATGTAGAAGGCGTTCTTTATCCATACCGTTGTCGTTTTATTTTCAGAGATTACGGGATAGGCGTATTCTTTTCAATTTACAAAACTTTTGACCTGGAGGATGAGAATAGCGCAGTTCTGGAAGTAATGAAGGGTAAAAAGACTACCATGGAAAAAAGGCATTCCGGCGAAGGTATTTTTTTTACATCAAAATCTGGTGATTATGTTTCTTTTCGCTCCCATAAGGTAAAGCTTTCATTTGAAAACATCGCTGAGGACGTTCTTCTTGAGACACATAAACATCAAAAAGGTACAGAAGTCATTTTTGAGATCAGTAGACGTTCGAAAAGATTAATCAACGATATTTTCAATAAATATGCTCCCGAAGAATATGATTACAAGTTCGAGAAAACAAGGGTTTATGTGAGACTTTTACAAAAAGAACTTGTGTCGCGTTCTGAAGCAAAAAGACTTCTTTTCGGTGTCGAAAGATTCAAAGAGGTTCTGCTTGATTTTAAGGGCGTTACCATGCTTGGCCAGGCTTTTGCAGATGAAGTTTTCAGGGTATTCAAGAAACAACATCCTGGAACAGCAATAAAAATTGAGAATCTGAGTTCGAGCCTCGAACCCATGATTTTCCACATAGTTGACAATAAAATATAAAACAGGTTGACAATTAGTTGACAATTCGTTGCCGTTTTATTTAACGATCAACCGCCTTTTCATGTTCATGGTTAACACAAAGGAGAAATCAGTTGACAAAGATACGGTTTTTTGTTTGTAATTAGCAACATTTGCGGAGGAACTATGGAATTTGAGTTACAGACAATTACAGAGAAGACAATAAGGGAAAAGACCGTAAATTTAAAAGAGGCATTAGAATTGTATGATCTTGGTAAGTCAAAACCATTTCTTTTAATGGCGTATGCATCTGAAGTGAGAGACTATTTTAAAGGAAAAAATATATCTCTATGCTCCATTGTAAATGCAAAATCTGGGTTATGTCCTGAAAACTGCAAATTTTGCGCCCAATCTGCCCATTATGTAACACGTGCGGAGGTATATCCGCTTATGACGAAGGAAAACATCCTTGAAAGGGCAAAAGAGGCGAAAGAAAGTGGAGTTGGCATGTTTAGTATTGTAACAAGCGGTACGAGAATTGAGGGAGAAGATGAATGGAAGGAAATTGAAGAGGCTATCGTCGGCATGGTTGCGTTAGGCATCAAGCCTTGTGCATCGATAGGTATGCTCGATAGTGAAAGGGCAAAAAGACTCAAAGATGTGGGTTTGTTCCGCTACCACCACAACCTTGAAACAGCAAGGAGCAACTTTGATAATATCTGCTCCACACACGATTATGATGATGATATCGAAACCGTGAAAAACGCCAAAAATGCAGGTCTTTCCGTTTGTTCGGGAGGTATTATAGGTCTCGGTGAAACAATGGAACAACGTATAGAGATGGCATATACCCTTAAGGAGCTTGATGTTGATTCTGTGCCGATCAATATTCTCAATCCAATCGATGGGACGCCAATGAGTAGCGCTGAACCGCTTTCACCTTTAGAGATTTTGATAACAATAGCGCTTTACCGTTTTATACTGCCAGATAAGGACATAAAACTCTGTGGAGGCAAAGAAAAAAATCTGAGACAATTACTGCCTTTTGCGATTGAAGCGGGGTGCAACTCGTTAATGACAGGCAATTACCTGACCACCCTTGGCAGGAATGCGGCAAAAGATATAGAGATGATTATCGACCTCGGGTATACAGTAGATATGAAAAATCAAATCAAACCCTGAGCAAAAAATCCTGAATTCTAAATAAATGTTTGAAACATCCAAGACTATTTTTGTATGATGCTATATTATATAAGGTAATATAATCAGCATCCATCCGGAACAGGCAGGAGAAATACATGGATAGACCTTTTTTAGATATACTTTTGATAATAGTGTTAATAATTTTAAATGGTATTTTTTCTGCCGGAGAAATAGCGATCGTTTCTTCAAGGAAAAGCAAGATTAAAGAAATGATGAAAAACAAAAAGGATATAAGGACAGAAAGATTAATAGCAATGAAAGAGAATCCTGAAAGATTTCTCTCTGCTGTCCAGATCGGCATAACACTTTTCGGGACTCTTGCATCGGCTATTGGTGGAATCATATCGGTAAAATTTGTAAAACCCTTTTTAAGTAGAATTCCTTTTGTCGGGGCTTTTGATGACACCATTTCATTGGTGTTTGTCGTCGTGGTCATGACATATTTTTTTCTTGTTTTTGGTGAACTACTGCCCAAGTACATAGGCATCAACTATAAAGAGAAAATTGCGTTATGGATTACACCCCTCATAGAATTTACTTCGAAGGTATTCGCTGTTTTTGTTAACATTCTTTCGCTATCAGCCATGTTTTTCGTCAACAGCTTTAACCTGAAGAAGAGTGAAGACCAGATCAGTGAAGGTGAAATAATGATATTATTGGAGGAGGGCAGGCGAAAAGGCGTTTTTGGTGAAACAGAAGAAAAACTCATTGACGGGGTGTTTAAATTTGTTGACCGCTCGGTTAAGGAGATAATGGTCCCTAGGCCAAATATATACAGTATCAATTTAGAAGATAGCCCTGATGAGATACTTAAATATATTGTGGAAAATGAATTCTCCCGCTATCCAGTCTACAAGGGCAGTCTCGATAGTATTGTCGGGTTGGTTTATCATAAAGACATTGCAAAACAGATATGGTTGAAAAATCCAGTAAAACTCGAAAAGATTCTTAAAAAACCATATTTTATTCCGGATACAATGGAAATAAGTCTTCTTCTGAAAGAGATGCAGAAAAGACATCAACATATTGCCATTGCGGTAGATGAATATGGAACCACTGTGGGCATTGTTACGCTTGAAGATATAATGGAAGAGATATTCGGAGAAATAATGGATGAGACGGATGTGGATGACAGAATCGAAAGGTTGAAAGATGGTTCTTTTATCGTCGATGCATCCTATTCTGTAAGGGATCTGAATATGAGACTCGAAGACATAAACATCCCGGAATCTTCGGACTATGAAACGCTTGGTGGTTTTATCCTTAGCCGCTTGAAGGATATTGCAAGGGGCGGCGAAATGATCGATCACGGAATGTACCGTTTTATTGTGGTTGGTGTGGAAGGGACAAGGATTACAAAGATAAAACTCGAAAAATTCAAGAAAAGACAGGCAGTGTGAGTCAATTATTGTTTATCTTAAACTCATCGCCTGTAGCACCATCCATGTCTTTAACGGTAAAATAATAACCGCTTTGTGTCCTTTTTCCTACAATATAGCGGAAGTAAAAACGTGTATCCGAGAGAAAACGCGTTTGTCCGCCGCTTGCCGCAGCTATTATATATGTTATTCCATCCATTTTCCTGCGATTATATAAATGGTCATGGCCTGAAACAACAAGCGAAACCCCTTGTTTTGCAAAGAGCTGATGGAGTTCGTCCCTCTGCTGTTTATACTTGTCAAGTCCGTGTAGACCGAAGATAGGAAATAGCGGTCGATGTACAAATACGAATTTATAACGGAATATTTTTTGGAGTTCGTCTTTAAGCCATGCGAGCTGTTTACCTGTTATCATACCCTCTTCGCCGGGCAGTTCAGAGTTTAAAAAGATAAAAAGCGTATCTTCATTGGAATGAGAATAATATAATTCAGGAAAATATCTTAAAAATTCGTTGAGTGATTTGTTGCCTTGTATATCATGATTGCCTGGTGTAATGTGCAATGTTTTGTTTGAGCCGGTTATATCTATGAACCTTTTCCACTGCTTTGAGCTTCCCGGCGTGTGGATTGCATCACCGCAGTGGATTATTACATCTATATTTTGTTTGTCTATTGCTTGGATGAATTCTTCATAGACAGAATCATTCGAACCAATATGTGAGTCGCTTATAATCGCAAAAGTTTCTGATTCTGCATGTATGAATGTCGAAAAAAGACAGAGCAGAATAATTGCAGAAAGCAAAAATCCTTTAACGGTTTTTATTAATTTAATCAAAAACATTTATGAAAAAGCGTTTTTATTTCTTAGCAGCCCTTGATTTAGTTGGTTTTTTTATCTCCAGATTATCGAGACCGGACTCCCTGAATTCTTTTTCATATTTATTTATGAAAGGTATCTCCTTTTCAATGCGCTCTTCGTCTGACATTGATTCGACCTTTTCCTCTCCATATTTTGCAACAAGTTCACGCCTTGAAAATTCGAGCACCAACCCTTCCCATAATGCATATTCGTGATAATTGCTTATAATATCAAAAATATTTGTGTCGTTTTCGAAATCCTCTGTAATGAAATACCTTTTTGATTCATCATCAAATTCAACATAATTGCTGTAACCGAAATCCTTTGCAAGAGAAAAAAGTTTTTGTATAATCTCCGATTCCTTTTTTTCTGATTCGTCGGGTACTGTATTTTCGACCCATTCTCCAAGTATGGCGAGCTTTAAAAGTTCCTTGAATTGTTCTTTTGTAATATCCAGTTTCATTTTTTGCCTCCGATTTGTATTTTAAAAAAACAACATCTTTTAAAAATTAAACTAAAAAAACAGATATATATTCTGCATGTTGCTTATTGCTCGGGCAGGATAGAGATGTTTTTGCGGTATTCTTTCATTACCTTTTTTGTAAAAGGAGTGAGTGGTTCATCTTCTTCAAAAATTTTTCCTTTAGCCTTTTTTTGACCAACATTGTATGCAAAAAGGGCTTGATGGATATTTTCAAAATCATCGATCAGTTTCGATATATGGAATGTGCCGATACGTATGTTTTTATCTGGCTCTTGAAGGTCTTTTGAAGATTTATAATCGATACCATTGTTTTTTGCTATGAACTTCGCAAGAGAAGGTTTTAATTGCATAAGCCCTTTTGAGCCATCACGTGATGTAATGTTATGTCTGAAATTGCTCTCAACTTTTATGATTGCCAGAACAAGTCTATAATCAATGTCGTTTAATTTGCATTCGTCATATAACGTGTTTGTCATTTTCAAAAGACGGCTGTTGCTGAGTTTTATGTTATTTTTTTTAAGAAAATTTACTATCTCATTTATGACCATTTCTTTGTGGCTGTCACTGTTACAAAATGCCTTTGACGCGAAGTGTGTTGAAAATAAAACAAACCCGATCAGTAGGGGTATAAAAACAAAGACATATTTTCTTCTTTTTTCCATAAGAGTATTCATATTAATATATGCACAACGGCAATGTCAAATATTATCGTTCAATCCACCAATATCGTTTTATTATAGGTTATTAGCGTTCAGGGTATGTTTTATATAGTGTCTTCACCTATGATTTTCCACTCAGTCCCATTTTTTTGCAAATATAGTGCCTTCATGGATTCATCAGAGTAGTTGTCAGAGGAATATTTTTGAAAGAAACGCACTACAGCGAGGTTGCCTCCCCGATTGGGCGATAGTATGACAAAAGGCCTTTCTGTCTTTATATGGATAAATGTTTTGTTTTTGTTAACATTTATTTTTATCTTTTTGTAGGTATCCCAATCAATCTTGTTGCTGGTCAAGAAATCTTTAGAATAATGATAAAGATATCTGTCGATTTGAAGACTTTCCCATGCCTTTTTCCATGAGTCTATGAATGCTTGTATCTCTTTTTGCAGTATTTCGTGGGCTGTTTTTTCTGTCTGCTCAAGCTTGTCGACTACTATTATCGGTGTTCCATTTGTTTTAATGAGCGAGTGCATCTCCTTTAGTGCATCGTTTTCAATGGCAATACCGAGTTTTGTGTCTTCTAAATTCTCGCCGAGGCGCTTTTCCTTCAAGTGCCCATGGAGCCAAATCCATCCGCTGTTTTTGCCTTCCCTGAAGGTGATAGCGTTGGGATAATTGAGCACAAAGGCGCCATATCCATAGACATCACGAACGCTTGGTGCCTGGAGAAACCTTAAAAGGAAAAAGGTGCCATTTGGAATGGACGGATCTTTTAATTGATTGGTTTGACTATGGATTTTTCCAAGGATCAAGGGAAAGGATTTCAACAACTTGAAATTGTTATTTTCTGAAACGTATAGGTGGAGTTTTTTTGTGTCCTTCTCACAGATTAGGGCATATTCACCTGTTTCGGCAGAAACGAAATAGTAGGGGGCGTAATTGGTGGTTTTTGCAACCGCTACCTTTTCTTCTTGAGGAAAACTCTTAGACGACAGTTTTATTGCCCTGCTGATATTGTCTTTGTATAAAAATACGGTTATAAGGCAGAGTATCAAAATGATTATTATGCCCGGCATGATGTATCGTCTATAGTTTCGTTTTTGCGTTTTATGTATATTTTTAAGAAATAATATGCTTTCATCGTTTAGTACGCTTTCCACTATCTGCTCGGTCACGATGTTTTTCGATTGAGAATAAAGCACAAGCAGGCATCTGTCGCAAATCATGTTGATCAGTCTCGGACAACCCTGGGATGCCTTTTGTATGATTCTAACGGCAGTATCGGAGAAATGCAGCGAACCTTTAGAGCCTGCCTTATATAGCCTAAAGGTTATGTATGCCATTGTCTCTTTTTCAGAAAAGTTTTTTAGTTTATATACAACGGTAACCCTCTGGGACAGGTTTTTCATCTCGGGTGTATGCAAGGTATCCATAAATTCTGTTTGAGCAAAAAGCACCGTATGAATAATCTTTTCTTTTTCTGTTTCAATATTCGAGAGGATTCTTATCAATTCGAGCAATCTGGCAGAGAGAACCTGTGATTCATCGATGACAAGGATTGTGTCCTTGCCTTTTTTGTGCTCGTCTATCAGAAAATTGCTGAGATTATCGAGAAGGTTTTTCTTTGATGAATCATCCCCAAGAATGCCCAGTTCATTCATAATTTCCTTGATGAATTCTTCTTCCCCCATAATGGGATTAAGAATAAGGACAGTATTGTAGCGTTCTTCATCAAGAGAGTTGAGAAACATCCTTGACAAAATTGTTTTGCCGCTGCCCACTTCGCCATAAATAAGGGCTATTCCTTCCCCCTGCTCAAGAAAGAACCTGAGATGCTCGAGGGCCTCTTTGTGGGTTTCGGATTCAAAATAAAAGTCTGTATCAGGCGTGAGCCCGAATGGCTTTTCTGAAAGACCGAGATAGCTTAGATATGGAATTTGCATATAGTTATTCGATTTTATTTATTTTGCATGCAATATGCAAGAAATTAATCAGTTATTATTTATGATTAGGGATTTTATCATGTTGAATCAATGTTTTGCAATTTAAGTAATTTGTGTATAATATATAACTGTGCTTCTGTCCATCATAGTACCAGCATATAATGAGATAAATTTTATTGAGGAGGCCATCAGGTGTGTGTCTGAAGCCCCTTATGATAAAGAGATAATCATTGTAGATGACGGGTCAACAGATGGAACGAGAGAAGTTTTAAATTCAATACTCAACGCTCAAAATTCAAAGCCAGAAAGTATAGCCCAGCACTCAAATGAAATAAGGGTTATCTTTCATAAAAAAAATATGGGAAAGGGTGGGGCGGTGAGAACTGGTATAAATATTGCGAAAGGCGATATAATCATTATACAGGATGCAGACCTCGAATATGACCCGAAGGATTATCCTGTTCTGTTAGAGCCAATCATTGAGGGAAAAGCTGATATTGTTTATGGTTCGAGATTCTTGGGTGGCCCACATCGGGTGCATTATTTCTGGCATTACATAGGAAATCTTTTAATTACGTTAGTCTCAAACATGTTTACGGATTTAAACTTGACCGACATGGAAACCGGCTATAAGGTCTTCAAGAGAGAGGTGTTTGAAGGTATCGAGATAAAGTCAAACAGGTTCGGGTTTGAGCCTGAAATTACCGCCAAGGTTGCAAAAAAAGGCTGCGTCATCTACGAAGTGCCTATTTCCTACTATGGAAGGAGTTACGAACAGGGCAAAAAGATCACATGGAAAGACGGTGTGAAGGCAGTATTTACGATAATAAAGTATAATTGTTTAAGTAGGTAAAATAGGCAGAAGACAGAAGACAGGAGACAGAATACAGGAGACAGAATACAGGAGACAGAAGACAGGAGATGATAGTAATTCATAGTAATTTGTAGATATTTATTGTGAAAAGGGTAATTCATAGTGAAAAAGACCATAGTTTATAACAACAAATTACCACTAATTACATTAATAACAACGAATTACTATAACACAAGGTAATTCATAGTGAAAAAGACCATAGTTTATAACAACAAATTACCACTAATTACATTAATAACAACGAATTACTATAACACAAGGTAATTCATAGTGAAAAAGACCATAGTTTATAACAACAAATTACCACTAATTACATTAATAACAACGAATTACTATAACACAAGGTAATTCATAGTGAAAAAGACCATAGTTTATAACAACAAATTACTACTAATTGCATTAATAACAACAAATAACTATAATTCATGCTATAAAGAAAGGGGTTAAGTGATAATGAAAAGGCGAGGATTGAAAGGTTTAATAGGCGGGGCGAATTGCTCGACTTCAAACCAAACGAATCCTCGAAACTTTTTGTTTCATTCGAAGGGTTTTACCCTCATCGAGCTTATTGTTGTTATTATTCTTGCCGGTATTCTTGTCGCGACGGTGGTTGTGAAGGTTTCCATGACCCCTTCTGAGATGTCGAATATTTCGGCAGTTGATCAAGTGGTAGCGGATATCCAATACACCCAGATGCGGGCAATGGCAGCGAGGACAACGTGTAGTATAGCATTTAACAGCGGTTCTTCTTCATATACAATTAGTGGGGCAACGAGCGAGACAAAAACACTTCCTGGCGGAATGACAGCGGGTACCACAGTAACGTTTGATTTTAACTCGCTTGGTGAATTGACGGGTGGGGCGAATAAGGCACTTTCTTTGGGCGGCAGTACAATCACTGTGTACCGTATAACGGGAAAAGTGGTAACATCGTGAGGAAGGAAGAAGACAGAGGTCAGAGGGCAGGGGTCAGGAGACAGAGGACAGAGGACAGAGGGCAGAGGACAGAAAGCTCAACAACACTGTCATTCCCGCATGTTTTTAGCGGGAATCCAGAAGATGTAATGGTTCCCCGATAGAAACTGCATGGATGCCCGATAGAGGCATTCGAGCATGACAGAAAAACATGGTTCCCCGATAGAAACACTCGGGGATGACAGAAAAAAAGGGTCGGGGGAGAAGAGTAATTCATAGTAATTCATGGTGAAAAGGGTAATTCATAGTGAAAAAGACCATAGTTTATAACAACAAATTGCCACTAATTGCATTAATAACAACAAATTACTATAACACATGGTAATTCATGGTGAAAAAGACCATAGTTTATAACAACAAATTGCCACTAATTGCATTAATAACAACAAATTACTATAACACATGGTAATTCATGGTGAAAAAGACCATAGTTTATAACAACAAATTACCACAAATTGCATTAATAACAACAAATAACTATAATATATGCTATAAAGAAAGGGGTTAAGTGATAATGAAAAGACAAGGATTAAAGGGTTTAATAGGCGGGGCGAATTGCACGACTTCAAACCAAACGAATCCTCGAAACTTTTTGTTTCATTCGAAAGGTTTTACCCTCATCGAGCTTATTATTTTCATCATCATCGCTGGGATTTTTCTACCTGCAACATATGTGGCATTCTCTGCATCGATGAGAAGCGCAACTCAACCAGAGGACCTGACAAGAGCGAGATTGCTGGCGGAAGAGGTTATGGAATTGGCTACAAACAAGAAGTTTTCTAATATACCCACAGGCACATTTACATGCGATACAATCGTAACAAATGTCCCGCCTGGCTATGAACCCTGTACGTTGACGCTATCTCCCATTACATCTCTTGGTGGCCGTACGTTGTCGGCCAACAATTATATTCAGATATCGGTGAGCATAACTACCCCTCAGGGAAACGCGTTTGAATCAACCGGGATGGTGACTAGGTATGATCGTTAGAATGAATAAGGGTTTTACCTTGATTGAGATGATAATAACAATAGTTGTCCTTGGTATTCTTGGTGTATTCACCTTTACATTCTTTGGGGATTATATGAATACTTATACACAGATGCGCAACAGAAGAAGTGACCATCAGGAGGCTATGTATATTATTGAAAGGATATCGAGAGAGTTGCGTAATGCTTCAACGGTGACTTCGCCGGCAGCGGGAACCTCGTCGACAACCCTTTCTTTCCAGATACCGGCTGCTGCATTGGCAGCAGGAGGGGATACGAGCACCACAATCTCGTACAGTTGGTCAGGAACCCAGTTGAACAGAACCGGAAATGTCTCGGGTAGTATACTCATGGGCGACAATATGGATGCTGCGAATGGTTTCGCTGTAACCGCTATTACAAACTCGGTAACAAACTGCTATCGCATTACCGTTAAACGTGGTACTGAATCTTATCAGACAACCGTGTGTCCGAAAAACGTTCCACCAAGTTCTTTGGGTTTTGGAGGCAATTATGCGGATAATTTCAAACAATAGAGGTGTTTCCCTTGTTGTGCTGATTATGGTTATGCTTGGCGTTGCTATAGTAGGCGGTGGGGTTGCGACAGTTATGTCTTCAAAGCATAAAAGCTACCATTTTGCGTCAAATAGCTTCAATGCCTATCAAATTGCCAACGCAGGTGCCGAATTTGCAATAGGATATTGTGAGAATGAAAGTGCTTCCAATTGCGACACCCATATAAAGAATTCAGAGTTTACTGCGAATTTTGGTGGAGGGAGTTTTAAGACACAATACAATTCTGTTACTGATACCATTACATCTACTGGTACTTACAAAGGGGTTTCAAGAGAGGTCAAGGTTGTGAATTTTAGCATCTACGCGTCTGGTTCAAAAGGTCCAAAAATTCCTAAAAATATTGGCAGTTTTCCCTCTATTGAGTCTCAAAGCGGTCAGACAATTGCCGTTAATCCCACACAAGGCACGATTAGTCTTGGTCAGGGAAAACAAGAGTCTTTTGGTGCCGTTTGGTATGGTGGAAACAGTACTGACTGGGATTGCATTAACGGGAGTTGTAATTTCGGTAAAGGTTTCAGGGCATATTTTGTATTTCAGTTTGCTAAGGGTTCAACTGGTGACGGGTTTACTTTTGCTGTTATCAATGGTGCTGACAATACAGCAAGTTCTGTTGGTGGTGACACGGGTATGGGTGAACTTTTGGCATATGGCGGCGATTCAAGAAAATATGATACGGCATCCAAATATATTGATTCTTTTCTTGATGAAAAAGGGAATGGGATAAAGCCGCCAAAGTTTGCCGTTGAGTTCGACATTTATAAAAATACTGGATGTCCTACCAACCCTTGTGGTCCTGGCAGTAGGTGTGACCCTGCAAACCAGCAGCATATGGCATATGTCTTCTGGGGGGATGAGGCTCCAATCGGATGCCAAGAGATTCAATATGTAAAATGGGCACCAGGCTTTTACTATCCGGTTAACAGTGTTGTATATGTCGGCAACCCTAAGGTTTTTTACAGAACCACAGATGGCGGAACAAGTGGATCAAACGCACCCCCTGCAAACTCCGGTTTGACCTGGGCTAACTCTACATGGATTCGCAGGACACCATATAGCAATGGCTCTACTGTTGTGCCTACTAATCCGAATGGCTATTATTACAACTGCTCGACTGCAGGCAATTCCGGAAATTCAGAGCCGAACTGGTGTACAGGAGTAGGCTGCACAGTTTCAGATAGTGGTGTACAGTGGACGTATGCTGGTTTGACGGGATTTCCAGGGAGAAGTAGTGCTTATGACGATAATAAGCATACTGCGGGCAGCGGCACTGATGATGGCAATAGTACCACCGGTGCTGGCCCAACAAACACAACATCGAGCAATAGCTACTACACAGATGCAAGCAATCCGTCAACATGGCTTGCTGATACAAATAATCCTTCTACTACTAATCCAAAATATGCATTCAGAATGGAGGTTATTCGCGATCCGGTAGCCCGGACATACCGAATAAAGTCGTGGATAAAGACCTGTACGGATGGAACTGAAAATTGTGATATGTACACAATTGCGGCTTTTGGTAATGTGGGAATCGATTATACTGCCGATGCCCCAACGCTTGACAGGACAATAACACTGGATGCAACCTATAACAACAAATTCAATAGATTTCTCTTCGGCTGGACCGTGGCAACAGGAGCAGCGACACAAATAGCAGATGTTCGGAAATTTAGTATGAATTTCAAACCTTAAGAATAGAGAAAAACGGTTGATGGACAGAGGCGAAGGGCTCAAGGATTCGAGTGGAAAACGTAATTCATGGTTATTCATAGTGAGAAGAGTAATTCATAGTGAGAAGAGTAATTCATAGTGAGAAGAGTAATTCATAGTAATTTGTAGATATTTATTGTGAAAAGTGTGATTCGTGGTGGATGGCCGTTGGTTATAACAACAAATTGAGACATTATGACAATTTGACCATTGTGCAAAGCTCTCATACTACCGTTACCCATTCTATTGATGCTGCAATAAGAGAACCTTTTGAAAAAAGGTGTCACAGTCACTTATATTATCTGTTGCAGCAAACCAATGCCGGAGCTCCGGCATTGGTAAAGTACTGTAATCATAGGTGGAATCAGCGACGATCAAAAAGTTATGCTTTACAGAACTTTGTGGCTATAAGGCGGTTTATAGTTTATAGTTGGTGGAGAAAAGCGCAGTGAAAAAATTATACACACTCAACAAGACTAAGGCAGTTGAGGCTTTATGTTTTCAATCCAAAATCCTAATTCCTAAATCCTAAATGCTTTTATCTCTCGCAGAGCCCGCAGAGAAAGATGAGATAGACTTGTGGCCAGAATTCAGAGACAGACGAATTCTGTCCACACTTCATGCCCTTCGGGCAGAAGTATTCAACAATTTGCACCTTTACCTTTTAATTATTTTCATGTTTTCCATTGCTTCTTCTTTTTCTGTCATGCTCGAATGCCTCTATCGGGCATCCATGCAGTTTCTATCGGGGAACCATGACATCTTCTGGATTCCCGCCTGCTTCGACAGGTTCAGCAACTTGCGGGACTGGGCGTGAGAAAAAGCTTTAAAGGCATTTATCTCTCGCAGAGCCCGCAGAGCCCGCAGAGAAAGATGAGATAGACTTGTGGCCAGAATTCTGAGACAGACGAATTCTGTCCACACTTCATGCCCTTCGGGCATCCATGCAGTTTCTATCGGGGAACCATTACATCTTCTGGATTCCCGCCTGCTTCGACAGGTTCAGCAACTTGCGGGAATAACAGTGTTGTTGAGCCTTCTGTCCTCTGTCTCATAAATCAGAATTCAGAATTTTGTCTCCTTCTATTCTCACTATGAATAACCATGATTTATAGTAATTTGTTGTTATTAATGTAATTTATAGTTATTTGTTGTTATAACCAACGGCCATTCAGCACGAATCACACTTTTCACAATAAATATCTACAAATTACTACAAATTACCATGAATAACCATCAATTACTATCATCTCCTGTCTCCTGTCTCCTGTCTCCTGTCTCCTGTCTCCTGTCTTCTGTTTCCTAAATCAGAAGTCAGAATTCAGAATTTTGTCTCCTTCTATTCTCGCTATGAATAACCATGATTTATAGTAATTTGTTGCTATTAATGTAATTTATAGTTATTTGTTGTTATAACCTACGGCCATTCACCACGAATCACACTTTTCACAATAAATATCTACAAATTACTACAAATTACCATGAATAACTATGAATTACGTTTTCCCCTCGAATCCTCGACCCCTTCGCCTTTCTGCTGTATTAATAAAATATACAAAAATACTGTATTCCTTTCGTTGAATTATGCTATTATCGTTAAAAACAGGGTGGGTTGCCTAAAACGTGGAAAACGAGAGAAAAACAAAGACGCAGCTTATCGATGAGATTGAGGCGTTACAAAAAGAGAACGATGAACTGAAGAAATCAGTAGCCGAACATAATAGGCTTGCTGAACTTGCCATACGTGCCAAAAAGGAATGGGAACACACATTTGATTCCATTCCGGACCTCGTTGCAATAATAGACAAAGATTATCACATTATAAGAGCGAACAAGGCGATGGCGGACAAGCTTGGGCTTACCCCCAGCGAAATGATTGGTAAGACCTGTTACGAGTTGGTTCATTCTAATGATAAACCACCTGTTTCTTGCCCACATACGCTTTTGTTGAAGGATGGACAAACACACTTTGCTGAAATATTTGAAGAAAATCTAAAAGGGGTTTTTCTTGTTTATGTCTCTCCGTTGTATGATGGCAGGGGTGATATAATCGCTTCGGTTCATGTAGCAACCGATATATCGAGGTTTAAGGCGATAGAAAAGGCGCTTATAGAGAGCGAAGAAAAATACAGGAATATCTTCGAGAATGCCGTTGAAGGCATATTTCAGACAATGCCAAAGGGACGTTTTATAACTGTCAACCCCGCAATGGCACATATACATGGTTTTTCGTCACCTCAGGAGATGATGGATAACGTTACAAATATTGGTGAGCAACTATATGTAAATCCCGAAGACAGGGTGAGATATCGTACCATCATTGAAGAGAAAGGCGAAGTGAAAGGTTTTGAGACAAAGGTACGTCATAAAGACGGTTCTGTTATATGGACATCGGTCAATGCTCGTGCCGTGAAGGATTCGGCAGGCCGCATTGTGCGTTTTGAAGGCATAGTGGAAGATATTACAAAAAGGAAGGCGATCGAAGAAAAACTTAATGAGCAGGTCTATTTTTTACAGGTCTTGATAGATACAATACCTGCCCCGATATTTTATAAGAATGCAAAGGGAATATATCTGGGGTGCAACAGGGCATTTGAATCTTATCTCGGCAAATCAAAGGAACTGATCATTGGAAAAACAGTCTACGAAGTGACACCTAAAGATACAGCCGACAAATATCATGAAATGGACTTGGCGCTTTTCAGAAACCCCGGCGTACAGATTTATGAAACGGTTGTTATTTATCCTGATGGCTTACAGCATAATGTCATTTTCAATAAGGCTACCTATAAGGATACCGATGGCAATGTGGCAGGACTGGTTGGCGTGATACTTGATGTAACAGACCTCAAAGAAAAGGAGATTGAGCTCAGAAAGGCAAAGGAAGAAGCTGAGATTGCAAGCCGTGTAAAAAGTGAATTTTTAGCCAGTATGAGTCATGAGATAAGAACGCCCATGAATGCAATAATCGGTATGGCGGAACTCTTACTCGAGACACCATTGTCCGAAGAACAGCAAAAATATGTTCGTGTTTTAAGGGATGCCGGAGAGAACCTTCTTGGTTTGATAAACGATATTCTTGATTTGTCAAAGGTTGAGGCAGGACAAATTCAACTGGAGATTATGGATTTTAACATCCAGGATCTTATTGAAAAAACGTGTGATGTTATGGCGTTGCGGGCACACGATAAGAATCTTGAGTTGGCATGCCGTATATTTCCAAACGTGCCGATATATTTAAAAGGCGATCCAACCCGTTTGAGGCAAATCTTTGTAAACCTCATTGGTAATTCAATCAAATTTACAGAGAAAGGTGAAATAATTGTGGAAGCGAAGATAGCGGAAAGCAGTGTTCGTAATTCACAATCAAGAATCGATCTTCTTTTTTCTGTCCGTGATACAGGTATAGGCATACCGAAGGAGAATCTCGATAAAATCTTCGATAAATTTACCCAGTTGGATGGATCTACTACACGGAAATATGGTGGTACCGGTCTTGGTCTTGCAATCACAAAGCGTTTGATAAAATTGATGAATGGTGAAATTTCGGTTGAAAGTGAACTCGAAAAAGGTACAACAATGTCTTTTGTATTGCCTTTTGAGATACAAAAGGATTGGAAACCGGCAGAGATGAGGATCAATGCTGTAAATCTTTCGGGCGTCAGAGTGCTTGTTATTGATGATAACGATACAAACAGGCTGATCTTAAGAGAAATCATGAACAGCCTTGGCGCCATTGTTACAGAGGCAGCAGATGGTAAAAGTGGTCTTGAGGAGTTGAGGCAAGGTTTTGCCAATAACAAACCTTTTAGGCTTGTTTTGCTTGATTATTTCATGCCATTAATGGATGGCCTTGGTGTTGTGAAACGGATTAGAGAAAACCGTTGGCTCGAAAATTTATCAATAATTATACTTACTTCTGGTCATGTCACCGGTGACAGAGAAAAGGCAAAGCAGTATGGTGTGTCTAATCTGCTTCGTAAACCCATTAAAAAGGCGGAACTTATAGAGGCAGTTGGTGTAGCGATGAATCAAATCTATTTTGCGGAAAGCAAACCTTTTCCAGAGGCACATAAGATAAAAATGACTTATGGAGACATAAAAAGGTCGCTGAATATACTTGTTGCAGAAGATAATGAGGACAACCGTCTTCTTGTTTGGTCGTATTTTAAAAATACCCCCCATAAGGTTCATCTGGTTGAAAATGGCAAGTTGGCGGTTGAGAGGGTTGTGGAGGGAAGCAATGTGTATGACCTTATCATTATGGATATGCAGATGCCTGTGATGGATGGATATGAGGCGACCAGGAAGATAAGGGAATGGGAAAAGAATAATGGGTTGACCCCGACACCAATTGTTGCACTTACGGCATACGCACTCAAAGATGATGCACAGAAGTGCTTCGATGCAGGTTGTGATGGATATGTTACCAAACCGATAAAGAAAACGCAGTTTTTTGACACATTGGCAAAATATGCGAGACAATGAATTATAGTTATTTGTTGTTATAAACGTAATTAGTGGTAATTTATTGTTATAAATTATGGTCTTTTTCACCATGAATTACCTTGTGTTATAGTAATTTGTTGTTATTAATGTAATTAGTGGTAATTTGTTGTTATAAATTATGGTCTTTTTCACCATGAATTACCTTGTGTTATAGTTATTTGTTGTTATAAACGTAATTAGTGGTAATTTGTTGTTATCAACTATGGTCTTTTTCACCATGAATTACTCTTCTCACAATAAATATCTACAAATTACTATGAATTACTATGAATTACTTTTCTCCCTATGAA
>Ga0302240_1001601_pt1 | contig 17389 bp, 13 predicted proteins | sample AAG_UR_His_MG_FD_193538 | JGI IMG/M metagenome (GOLD analysis project Ga0302240, IMG submission 193538) | Enriched activated sludge microbial communities from anaerobic digester in WTTP, New Holstein, Wisconsin, United States - AAG_UR_His | ecosystem: Engineered > Bioreactor > Anaerobic >... | reverse complement strand
CTGGCTCTCTTTAGAGGGTTTAGAAAGGCTTGAGCCGAATGAAGGGAAACTTTCAAGTTCGGTTCTTAGGGGAGGGTGAATTAGTAATAATTCGCTCTTACCCGGCGGATAGTGTCTGAAGCTTAAAAACCCTGAATAACTCCTCGATGGGAACCAACCGGTTTTAAAAGATTCCGGGATAGGACTTGAGAGTATCTATTGGAAAAATCTTTTTAAAGGAGTAATTTAAGTTGGAAAGTTTTGTTTATGTATTAAATCAAAGAGGAGAAGCATTAATGCCCTGTTCTCCCCGAAAAGGAAGAAAACTCTTAAGAGAAGGAAAAGCAAAAGTAATAAGTAGAAACCCCTTTACACTTCAACTTACTATTGCCACAGGAGAGACAACCCAGGAAGTTATTCTGGGAGTAGACGGTGGTTATCTACACATTGGACTATCGGCAATCACAGAGAAAAAGGAATTATTTTCAGGGAGTGTTATGCTAAGGAAAGATATAGTTAAATTGAATTCCCAGAGAAGGAGTTACAGGAGAAGCAGGAGAAGTAGAAAGACCTGGTATAGACCGGTAAGATTTTCAAACAAAGGGAAAGAAGAAGGATGGTTAGCTCCTTCATTGCAACACAAAGAGAAGAGTCATAGAAGTATTATAGAAAAACTTGAAAAAATATTACCTGTTAATGAAATAGTTATAGAAGTAGCAAGTTTTGATATACAAAAAATTAAGAACCCTGAAATAGAAGGTGTAGACTATCAAGAGGGAGAGCAGAAAGGTTTCTGGAATGAAAGAGAATATGTTTTTCATAGAGACAATCATACCTGCCAGTATTGCCAGGGAAAATCCAAAGACCCTGTATTGGAGACTCATCATCTGGAAAGCAGACAGACAGGAAGTAATAGACCTGATAATTTAATAACTCTCTGTAAAACCTGCCATAAAAAGGTATCACAGGGAAAAATTACTTTAACAGTTAAACCCTCTAAGGGTTACAGAGAAGCAGGATTTATGACAAGTATAAGGTGGAAACTTGTAAACTCTCTAAAAGAGGGAGGAAGAAATCTGAAATATACCTATGGTTATATTACGAAAAAGAAGAGAATAGAAGCAGGACTTGAAAAATCACATATTAACGATGCCTTTGTTATAGCAGGTGGGAAAGGACAAAGTAGAAGTAACCCATATTCGATAATACAGCATAGAAGGCATAACAGGTCATTACAAACAAACAGGAAAGGTTCTAAACCTTCTGTTAGAAAGAAGAAATATCCTTACCAGCCTGGAGACAGGGTAAGATTGGAAAGAGAACTATGGACTGTTAAAGGGGTTTTTAATTATGGAGAATGGGCTAGATTAAAAGATAGAAACGGAAAAATTAAAAATGTAGCAACTAAAAAAATAGAACTGGTTAAATATGGCGGAGGGTTTTCTTTTGAATATTAAATCTACTAAACACTCCAAATACAATATTAATTATCATCTTGTATGGTGTTCTAAATATAGGCATAAGGTTTTAGAGGGACAATTAGCAGACTTTCTTAAAGAACTTATTGAAGCTATTTGTAATAATTATGAATATGAATTACTTAATATGGAAATTATGCCGGACCATATACATTTATTTATATCAGCACCGCCTTATATAGCACCAGCAGATATTGTAAAAACTATTAAGAGCATTACTGCTATCGAGCTATTTAAAAATTATTCTGACTTAAAGACTAACAAATTTTGGGCTTCTGGTCTCTGGAGCAAAGGCTATTATGTTGGAACTGCCGGTACTGTAACTGCTGATACCATACAGAGGTATATTGATGAGCAAAAAAACAACAGTTAAAAAGAGGTGTGCCATTCATCCTCGCCCACAAGGGGACGAGGGTTTCTGGCACAGTTTTATAAAAGTCTCTGAAATAATGACCGAAGCTTATGGGAAAGCAGTGCAAGAGTTAAAGAGTTAACAATCAAAGACATTTCTATCACTTCCGGCTCAAATCACATTTCTTTTCTGCTCTTACTTCATGGCGGACTTCATTTACATCATATTCTATTTTTATTCTATCACACATTGAATTTCATTATCTCTATATGTTATTATGAGTTATGAGATGAAAGGTGGGAGATAATTGAAAGAAGTTTATAAGTTACAGGATAACAGTACCTATACTAAATCCCATAAGATAAAAATTGAAGATTTTGAAGGCCTGGAAATAGATCTGAGTCTGGTTTTTGAGACATTGACCTTTTTGGAATCTTCAGAGGGTAGAAAGGATGAAAGAAATGGAAAAATTAAGAGAAGATGAAACAAATCGAGTGGAAAAAATATCTCATATTATTGAGAAAAGAAAACCTTTAATACAAAAGATTGAAAAAGTAGAAAAAAATTTAAAGGGCCTTATATCAGCTTTAAATAATCTGGAGATTAATAAAAATCGCATAACAGGATATGTAGATGATGATAGTAAAGGCAAATTAGAAGAAATTAGCACACACCATCTTAAAACTCAAATTCAGGAGCATCTTTTTGTTCTTTCTAAATTAAAAACACGTTTTTCCAGAGATACTATAAACATTGGTGTTGTAGGCCGTGCCCGTATGGGGAAAAGCCGCCTATTACAGTGCCTTTCAGGTCTGAGTGCTGCAGAAATACCTGATGGAAATAGACTCCATTGTACCGGAGTAAAAAGTACTATATACCATAATCCCTATGTAGAAACTTATGGTGAAGTATTTTTCCATACAGAACAGACATTTCTTGATGAAGTGATTGCACCTTATTACAGAGAACTCGAACTTGGTAACTGTCCAATATTTATAGAAGAATTTGCAAGTAAATCTCTGCCTGATTTTACTGAGATCAATAAAGGTTATGCAGATCCACGGGCTAAATATGAACATTTGAAAAAATATCATTCTAATTTTGATAAATATCGCCATTTACTGTTAACTTCATCACCATTGAGGATTTCTAAAGAACAGATAAGAGAATATGTTTCTCAGCACACACCTGATGGTAATAAATTATATAATTATCTGGCAGTTAGAGAGGTAAAAATATTCTGTAAATTCCCTAATACCAGTGCCGGGAAAATAGCCCTTGTTGATATGCCCGGTCTGGGGGATACAGGTATTGGAGATGAAGAAAGACTCATAAAAATACTAGGCCGTGATATTGACCTGGTTCTTTTTGTACGTATGCCTAAATCTACTGGAGATTATTTTGCAGATGTAGATGTGAAATTATATGATACAGCAAGAACATCTCTTTCAAAGCTCCCTATAGATTTATGGTCTTTTATGATACTTAACCGAACAGGCAGAAATTCTGAAAATGGTGATAATTACAATAATTGTAAGGATCTTATTGATACTATTGGAGAAAAACATATTAAAGTAGTTGATGCAATAATAGCAGACTGTTCTCATATAGAATCAGTAAATAAAGATATTCTTGATAAAGTCCTGGATTATCTTGTAGAGAATATTACCGGGCTGGACTGTAAATATGCAGATTCCTGTCAGGAAAGTCTTAAACAACTTCAAAATATGATTAAGGGGGAACTGAAAAAATGTGATAATGCTCTGGAGAAAGTAAAGGGTAAAGATAATGAAGCAAGAGAATTTAAAAGACTCTTTGACATATTCTGGAGAGATGTTACAAATGGACTTGAGGATCTTCTAAAAAAGCTCGATGAAGATTATTATTTAGAATCCAGTCCTTTTAAAGAACAACTTAAAAAAGCTATAGAGTTATCTAAAAGAGATAGTATTATACCAGAACTGAATAAAATTGAAGAGAGAAGAAATATAGAAGGTTCCTATGAAAATGCCTATAATAAATATCTCCATGAAATAAGAACAAAAGTTACGGAACACTTCCTTACTCTTGATGAAGGATTGAGAAAAACTATTGATAGCAGAAAAGTACAGGTTATAGATATACTGATTGGTAAAGGAAAACTTGCAAATATTACAGGTAGTTCTGGCCTGGATTTTCTGGATGCTTTTATTAATATACTGCCTGAGGATCTTGAGAAGTTAAAATTAGGTTTTACAATACTTTCTGAATTTCATCTTTCTTATCGTGGACTTATTCATCATCGTATAAGAAAACATTTAGATCCATTAACTCCAGATAAGACAAAACGTAAACTGCAGGAGAAAACGGCTCAGGAAATAAAATATAATCTGGAAGCTCTTCTTGGTACTACACTTTATGAAATAGAGTCAGAAATAGAAAAATTTCTCTTTGAACCGAATCAGGCAGCTTTTGGGATGGTGGAAGAATTCCTTGATCGTGTCCTGAGAGCAGAGGATGTTCAGAATGAATGGTATTTTCTTCTTGAAGAATTTAAATCTGAAATATGGACTTCAGAATTTTCAAAACTTGGTGAAAAAAGCCGTATAAGGAAAGCATGGGAAAGTGCAATTAAACAGGTTGCAGAGTATAATGTCCTGGAATTTGATAAGGTCTTATAGAAATTATTCCATGTAAAAGGATTAAAAATATGTTACCAGTATTGATAGCTGCAGGTATTTTAGGAGCTGTTATAGGAGTTGCTTTATCAAAAGCAGGTGACTTACAAAAAATAGCTAAAGGAAAGAAAGTTAATATTTCTAATAATAATGTGACCATATGTATGCTCGGGCCAAGAGCTGTAGGGAAAACCAGTTTACTCACCAGTATGTATGAGCAATTTAAAGATAAAAGTAAAGAATTAAATCTTCAACTTACTTCTGATATTGAGACAAGAGAAATACTTGATGAGTATTTAAAAAATTTAAAAAATCTTTTTAATAATAGTAATGATATTTTTCAATGTGATGCATTTTATATTCGTGAAGGAAAGAGAATTTATACATTTAAATTAGGTAAATCAGATAAAGTTCCATCATTACAGCTTAATTTTATAGATTATATGGGTAATTATCTTCAGAGTGAACAGGATTTTGTTCTGGATATAGTTATAAAATCACAGGTTATACTCATAGCTATAGATACGCCTGCACTTATGGAAAAGAATGGTATTTATAATGATCTTATTAATAAACCTGATTTAGTAAAGAATTTCTTTGCAAAAGGACAGGATAAAATTAATCAACCCAGACTGATTATTTTTGCACCAATTAAATGTGAAAAATATATCCCGGAAAGATCAAAAGAAATGGTGGATAAAATAAAAAATTCTTACAGACGTCTGTTAGATATATTTTCCAGTGATGCTCTGAAAGATAAAATAGCTGCTGTTATTACTCCTGTTCAAACACTTGGTAATATAAGATTTGCAAAATATGAAATTAAAAATGGGATAGCATGCCCTTATTTTACAAAGACTAATAATGATTATTCCCCTGTAGATACGGAACAACCCCTTTTTTATCTCTTAAAATTTTTATTAAATCTTCATCTGGATTATAGATCAGTAAGCTGGAATTTATTTAGTTTTTTAAGAGATTTTTTTGGAGAAGATGAACATCTGAAAGATGCAATAGAAAAGATCTCTGGAGAATGTAAAAAAAACAGAGATGGTTTTGAAATATTACAGGGACACAGGTGGTTGTAAATGAATAGAAAAGTTTATATTCAGAGTGCCGGCTTTTCCCCTGATCAGGATTATACATGGATTACTTATGAAGGAGGTCTTTATAAACAGGAAAAACCTGATTATCTTTATGAAATGAATTATATAGTTCAGAGTGAAGCTTTTTCTGTAGTCCTTGCCTGTCATAAGAAAAATATTATATTATTAGTAACAGGTTTAAAAACAAAAGACAGGAAGGATTATCACGGACGCTCTATAAGAAACTCTATAGCATGGGTAAGTTCATATGAAGAACAAAAGAAATTTCGTGAATTGGCTGCTGAAATAATTATAGATTCGATTACAGAAAAGAAAATATGGGACTATATTGATGATGCTGTAAAAGATGCCGGTAATACCTGGGGTTACGAGGTGGATAGTCAAAAGTTAATAGACTTGTTGGACAAAGAAAAAGTAGAGATAAAAAACAATATTCCCGTGACATATGAAGAAATAAGAAAGAAATATTGTAAAAATAACCGGATAGCAAAAAATAATCCTTTCAGACTGAAAGAGCTTGCCTGTGAACTTATCTATTGTGATGATAAAATATTCGGTAATATATTGAAGAGAAATTCTTCAATAATAATTGCTGTTACAGATAAGAAGAGTAAAGATAAATTTATAGAAAAAAATGTCTTCCGTGGATTGTCAAATCTTGTGGATAGTGACGATTGGATAGATCTTAGCCAGAACAAAAACAATTATATTTTATTAATACTTTTATTAGGGATTATAATTATTTTATTTTTTGTAATCAAAATTTTGAGATCTTAAAGGAGCGTATTAGAATGAATGAAGTAAATATCTGTATGTTTGGCCCCAGAGGAGTAGGTAAGACAAGTCTTTTAACTACAATGTATGAGCAATTTGAAAATGATATAAGTAATGCAAAACTTCAGCTTACTCCTGATCTGGAAAGTGCTTCTATTTTACAGGAGCGGCTGGCAGATCTTAAAAGTCTTTTTGCTACTGATGAGGTTTTTTTTCAAGCCGGTGGCCTTCTTGCAACAGAAAATGTGAATATATTTAATTTTGGACTTGGAAAATTAGGAGAAAAACCTACATTAAAGCTCAAGTTTATAGATTTTCCAGGTAGATATCTTGATAGTAATGCAGATAAAGATGATAAAGAAACTGTAAACAAATTTGTATCGCAATCTCAGGGAGTACTTATAGCCATTCATGCACCTGCTCTTATGGAAAAGCAGGGGAAATTCAATGATGATATAAATAGACCAATGCAAATTGCCGATTTTTTTAAAAATAATTATACAAAAGATACGATAAAGCAACCGAGGCTTATTATTTTAGCTCCTATAAAGTGTGAAAAATATATACATAATAATTCAACTGATTTAATAGATAATATAAAAAGAGAATATAAAAGACTTCTGGATTTATTTAACAGTGAAGGTTTAATGGATAAAATTACTGTTGTAATAACACCTGTACAGACAACAGGTAATATAGTTCTGGGTAAAGTAGAAGTGGTAAAAGATACTAAGGACAGAAATGTGCCACAATTTTACTTTACTAAGAATAATTCCTGTGCAGTATATGCTCCTAAGGATAGTGAGCAACCTTTACGTTATCTCTTACGATTCTTTTTAAAACTTCATTTAAGCAGTCAGGAAAATTGCTGGGGTATATTTAGTTTTATAAGAACCTGGCTTGGTCTGGATAAGCACCTGAGAGATGCAATTACAAAATTTGCTTCTGCCTGTAAAAGAGATAAATTTTTTGTTGTATTGCAATGTGAAAGGTGGCTTTAATGAGTGATATAGAAGTATATGTTCAGAGCAGCGGATTTTCACCGGATCAGGATTATAGCTGGATGACATATAAAGAAGGAACATATCGTTTAGAGAAACCTTCCTATTTAAATGAACTGACTTTTTTAATCCAGAGTGAAGCCTTTTCTCTAGCCCTCGCTCTATATAAAGATGATATAGTATTACTGGTGACAGGATTAAAAGGAGGAGAAAGGAAGGATTTTCATGGTCGTCAGATACGGAATTCTATATTATGGAAAAGTAAACGTGAATATAAGGAATTATTCAGATATCTTTCTGTGAACATTCTACAGGACTGGCGGAATGAAGATAAGGAATTTATAGAATCTATTTCTGCTTCAGTAGAGGAATATAATCCGAATATATCAGACCTTACAGAAAACAGTCAAAATGTTATAAAAAACGCAGGGTTTACATTTAACTATGAAAGACTGGTTAGTTGTATAAAAGAGAAAAATAAAATTCAATCAGAACTATTTCGCGAGTGTTTTAAAGAAAGAGAAAAAGATTTTGATAAAAAAATGATAGCAAGATATATACCTTTTCCTGAGATTACTGAAAAAACATTATTTAAATTAAATGATAAAATTGAAAAAAATAAACTTGACAGGATAAAGTCTCTTAAAGACAAAGTTTTTATTATTAATGATGAGATAGAAAAATCATTTAATAAACAGGAAATAGACTTAATTTTATATCATTCTCAGGATCAAAATCCAAGATTAAAAGAATTGATTTATGATTTACATAATGTACCTGATTTACCGGAAGGTCCTGTTGTAGTTTTTACAGACAAAAAAAGTCAGGGAAAAATTCTACAGGTATGGCGGGCTTTATCGAGTCTTGTAGAAAGTCAGAATTGGATAAAAGAAAATAAAGAAATATATGAACATGTATCGGTAAATCTTGTTAAAGTAGTTAGAGAACGTTGTAAAAAAGAAGTAAAGAAATTTGTGAAAAATCCCCTGGAATGTGTAAATAAATATGGAGAATATGTTAGTAATAAAATGGATAAAATAGATGTTTTAATTAATAAACTAGAGGGGAATAAATTTTGTCGAGCAAAAAGATTTTTAAATACACAGGAAAAAAAAGAAGAGTTTCAAAAGAAACAACCTGTATTATATCAAAGATTAGAACCTTTATTAGATAAACTTAATGGAAAAAGACAAACACCAGTCAATGATTTATTAAGAAAAGAAAAGAATTTTAATTTTGATGAAAGAAAAGCTATCTGGAATCATTTTAGTGAATAGTAAAAAAAGAAAAAGGTAAAGGTCTATAATTTTTAACAAATTTTTAACATAAATTTTCTCCTGTACAAGAATTTTTATAGTATTATAATATTATAAAATAAAAAGAAAGGTTATTGTGTATGAAATTGATTCCCAGCTCTTATATAACAACATCTAAATATTATATGAAAGAGAAAAGTGCTCCTGAAGAAACCTGTTCTTTCACTAAAGATGAAGTCATTAGTGGAGATAGAAATTATTGCTTACCACTCCAGGGTTTGAAGGCACTCCAGAGAAAGGTGGCTCTTCTTTCTGATTCTACAAGATGTTTCTTTGAATCTCTTTCCTTTGGAGGAGGTCTTTTTACTCTTACAGGGGAGGGTATGGTAATTCTTTCTTCTTTTTTAACTGCTGCCCAGGGTTATTTATCTTCTATACCTGTTAAAATCAGCCAGAAAATAACTACAGAACAATCTTCTTTAGAAGCTTATAATAGTCTGGAACCTTATGAAATAATTACACAGGAAAAAATGCATGCTATATCTAAATCAGGTTGGAGAGGGGAACCTCTCTGGTGCGGAGCAGGGCTTTTTGAAGATAATCATCTAATGGCCTATGAAGTACAAAAATCTGATGGGTCTTATAAACTTAAAGTGGCAGGAAAAATTACTTCTAGTAAAGATGCTTTTATTCAGGACAGGTTTAAAACTTCCGGTGCCCTGTATGAAGAAGGTGTATTTGCTGTGCCTGTAACAAAACTTTCCAAAGGAAAACTTGTAGAAGGAGGTTTTCTGGAACAGACAGGTAAAATATTTACTCTTAGCCTTCCTTCAGATATAACTGTAAGATACAGGCCCTATGAAAAAGCTTACTCCTATAAACATAATGAGCTGGTAAACTCTCTTACCCTCCAGGGTGATATTGAAATAGAAGCCCCCGGTGGTGTAAGTATTAAAGAAATTCTTTCTATTTTCGGAAAAGCATTAGGTACAGATATAAAAGAACCTTCAAAAGGTGAAATGGAAATTCTCTATCTTCAGAAAAATATTCAGGCTTTAAAACTGGATACACCGGAATATAAAAATACTTTTAAAAGAATGAAAGATACTTCTCTGGAAACTCAGATAGCCTATCTTTTAACTTATATTCGAACTAATACCGGATTTTTTCCACGTTCTCTTCCTGATTATAATTGGAAACCGTTACAGGATAAACCTTCAAATATATCACAGGGTAAACCTTACTGGATTCGTTTTGATGCAAAAGAGCACATCCAGAGTAATTTAGTTAAATATGTTCTGGTTCATAATAATTATAGTAAAGATGAAGTGAAGGCAATACTTGATATTTTTAGTTCTACGGCAACTCTTTTACCTACAAAAGAACGTAAATTATCTCTTGGTATATCGAATCGTGGGATTACCTCAGATAGAGATATGGACGTAGGGGCAGCAAATTATACCTTTTTTCATCTTTCTAAATCTCCTGAAAAGGGTACTATTGTTCTTTCAAATAATTTGCTTAAAAGGACAGATACTGTTATTTATGGTGTTGGAAAATTTGGAAGAATTGGAGAGGAAGATTTCCCTGCTCGTGTTTCTCTTGATAGAGCACATAAAACCCCTGTTTATGAAGTTATGGTAAAAGACGGAGTTTATTTACCAGAGTATATTGGAGGGATAAATGTATCTTCAGAAGAAAATAAAATTCGCCTTATAAGAGGATTACACGATTTGGGTTTTAAAACGTTGAATAATTTACCCGTAGAAGAATGGATCTTTGTTAAGAAATAAATAAACCTTCTCAAGAATATGCTAAATCAGGATTTATAATATCCATCTGAGGTGCAAGGGCTTTTATAAAACTTAAACCTATTTATCACGTCTTACGCTTCCCATTGTATCCATTATATAATAAAGAGTTAAGGAAATATTCCCTTATTATTTTAGTTAAATTTGTAGGGAAATTATACTGTATGGAGAATTATCTTATCTGTGTTTATAAATTTGGAAAGGAACGTGATAGATTTGTTCCGGGGGAGAAGTTTTCTTTGTCTGTGTTTAATCTTTTTGTTATCTCTATCTTCCTGTAATAAAGAAGATAGCAGTAATTCCAGTAGCGTGAGAGTAGGACTTGTAACCGACGCGGCAGGACTTGGAGACCAGTCCTTTAATGATTCTGCAAATGAAGGTATGATAAGAGCCAGTAAGGAACTGGCTGTGGAAACACAGGTTGTAGAATCAAGTTCTACTACTGATTACGGTTCAAATTTAAATGCTTTTGCAGATCTTGGCTATAATCTTATATTTTCTATAGGTTTTTTAACAAAGGATTCCCTTTCTGAAGCTGCTGAAATTCATCCTGATACTCATTTTGCTATTATTGATGAAGTTGTTGATAAACCCAATGTGGCGTCCTGTACATTTAAAGAAGAAGAAGGTTCTTTCCTTGCCGGTGTTGTGGCAGGTCTTATGACAAAGACTGGAACAGTGGGATTTCTGGGTGGAGTTGAAGTGCCTTTAATAAAGAAATTTCAGGCCGGTTATGAAGCAGGGGTTAAAATTGCAAATCCGAACGTTAAGATAATTGCAAAATATACAGGGGATTTTGAGGATGTATCTAAAGGGAAAGATATTTCATCTATTTTATATAGTCAGGGAGCGGATATTATCTACCATGCTTCTGGTAAGTGTGGACTTGGAGCTATAGAATCAGCTAAAAATCAAAAAAAAGATTGTTTTGTTATAGGAGTTGATGGAGATCAGGATTCCCTGGGTGTTATAAAAGATAATGAAGGCAGAATAGTAAAAACAGTTGTTCTTACAAGTATGATGAAACATGTAGATGTAGCTGTTTTCGATGTATGTAAAATGGAGAAAGAAGGCACTTTCAAATCGGGCCATCGTGTTTATGGTCTGAAAGAAGGTGGAGTCAGTCTTACTGAGATGAAATTTACCCGTGATAAAATACCTGAAAGTGTTATAGCCAAGATAGAAGAACTTGAACAAAAAATAATTCAGGGTGATTTAATTGTTCCTACGACTATGGAAGAATGTAAGAAGTTTGAGGTGAAAGAGAAGTGAAAAGTGTGCAGTAACAGTACAGTGTTCTGCCCTTTGTGAAGTGTGAAAGTACTCATTACTTCTCACCATTTATGAAAGTTGTTGAAATGATGGGAATTACGAAAGAATTCCCGGGAATAAAAGCAAATGAAAATGTAAGTTTTCATCTTAATAAGGGTGAAATTCTGGCTTTAGTAGGAGAAAATGGAGCTGGAAAAAGTACTCTTATGAATATCCTCTACGGTCTTTATCAACCTGAGTCTGGTGAGATTTATATCCAGGAGAAACCTGTTGTTATAAAGGATCCCAATACTGCTATAAGCCTGGGTATTGGTATGGTACATCAGCATTTTATGCTTATTCCTCCTCTGACGGTTACAGAGAATATAATTCTGGGTAGTGAACCTGTAGACGGAGGGATCTTTATAAATATAGATAAAGCTTCCAGGAAGGTTAAAGACATATCAGAACAGTATGGTCTTAAGATAGATCCTTTTGCCAGAATAGAAAGTATTTCCGTAGGAATGCAACAGAGAGTAGAGATATTAAAAACCCTTTACAGAGGTGCAGAGATACTTATTCTGGATGAACCTACAGCAGTTCTTACACCTCAGGAAATAAAAGAACTTTTTACCATAATGCGTGTTCTTATAGAGAAGGGTAAATCTATAATTATAATAACTCATAAATTAGATGAAGTTAAAGAAATATCTGATAGAATTGTTGTTCTTCGTCATGGTAAGATTATGGGAGAAGCTTTAACATCAGAAGTGTCTACCTCTCAGATTGCCAGTATGATGGTAGGCCGTGATGTAGTATTTCGGATAAAAAAGGAAACTATTGAACCAGGTGAGGTTGTGCTGGATGTGCATAATGTAACAGCCTGTGATGACAGGGGATTACCTGCTCTCCAGGGTATAACATTTAATGTTCGTGCAGGTGAAATAGTTGGCATTGCAGGAGTCGATGGAAATGGACAGACAGAATTAGTTGAAGCCATAACCGGTCTCAGATCTGTAAAATCAGGCAAGATTTCTTTAAAAGGTAAGGAGATAACAAATCTTCCTCCCAGAAAGATAATAGAAACCGGCCTCGGCCATATTCCTGAAGACAGACATAAGAGAGGGCTTGTATTAAATTTTTCTGTGGCAGAGAATTTTGTTCTTATGGAATACTATAAATCTCCCTTTGCTAAATGGATAAATTTGAGCTACAGAGCAATAAATGATTTTGCACAGAAGCTTATAGGCAGATTTGATGTAAGAACTCCCGGTAAAGAGACTCTTGTCCGATCTCTTTCAGGAGGGAATCAGCAAAAAATTATTATTGCCAGAGAAATAGTAAGAAATCCGAATATTTTAATAGCTTCACAACCAACCAGAGGACTTGATGTAGGTGCCATAGAATTTGTGCAGGAAAATCTGTTAGAACAACGTCGTAACGGGAAAGCAATATTGCTGGTTTCTCTTGAACTTGAAGAGATTATGAATTTAAGTGATAGAATACTTGTTATATATGAAGGTAGTATTGTTGGTGAGGTTTCAGGAGAAGAAGCAACACGGGATAAGATAGGAATTATGATGACAGGCGTGAAGGGAGAAGAAGAAAAAGGTGAAAAGTGTGTTGGAGCAGAAACTGTTCTGCCTTTCGTGCAGAATGATGAGCTATGAGCTAAAAACCCGGCACACAACACTCGATTATGAAATTTCACAAAGAACATTTAATAGAAATCTGTATTCCTGTAATTGCTGTAATACTTGCTCTGATAGTGGGTTCAATTTTTATAGCCCTCTCAGGTAAAGGAATCTTTAATTCGTACAGTGCACTTCTTATCGGGGCTTTTGGTAGTAAAGCAAGTCTTGCAGAAACTCTGGTAAAGACTGTGCCTCTTATATTTTGTGGTCTTTCAGTAGCTTTTGCTTTCCGATGCGGCGTATTTAATATAGGAGCAGAAGGACAACTTCTTATAGCCGGTGTCGCAGTAGCCTGTGTGGGTTATGCTATTAAACTTCCGGCTATAATACATATTCCTCTTTGTTTTCTTGTGGCTATAATTGCAGGGGGTCTCTGGGGTGGACTTGCGGGATATTTGAAGGCAAGATTTGGAGCGCATGAAGTAATAACGACTATTATGCTTAACTTTATAGCTCTTAAATTTACCGAATTTCTTGTAAATGGTCCTTTGAGGGAACCTTCAGGTGTTTCACCAAAAACTCCTCATATTCTTGAATCGGCAGAACTTCTTCGTATAATTGGTAGATTAAATATCTCTATATTTATTGCTCTTATTGTAACAGGTATCATTTATTATCTTCTTAATCGTACAACTGCTGGTTATGAAGTGAGAGCAGTGGGGTTTAATCCTCTTGCTGCTGAATATGGAGGTATAAATGTAGCTAAAAATGTGGTTCTGGCAATGTTTATAAGTGGTGCTCTTGCAGGACTTGCCGGTTGTTGTGAGGTTCTTGGGGTTTTTAGATATTTTATGCCTGATATATCTTCTGACTATGGTTTTCAGGGTATTGCCGTGGCTTTACTTGCAAGAAACCATCCCATAGGAGTTTTACTTTCTGCTCTGCTTTTTGGTTCTTTAAGTAATGGTGCTACCAAGATGCAGGTTATAGCTAAAACTCCAAAACAGATTGCCAGTATTATTCAGGGACTGGTTATAATGTTTGTGGCAGCAGATATGCTGGTGCGATATTTTTTACCTAAAAAGAAAAAGGAGTAAAAGAAATTGAATATACTGGATATTTTTACCTGGTCTTTGCTTACTGTTACTATTACCAAGGCAATACCACTTATTTACGCCGGTATAGGAGGCCTTTATTCTGAGAGATCAGGTGTGGTAAATATCTGTCTGGAAGGCATAATGCTTGCAGGAGCTTTTTCAGCTGTAGTATGCACCCATTTTACGGGAAATCTCTGGTTTGGTCTTGCAGGTGCAATAATTGCAGGAACCTTTATGGGATTACTCCATGGAGTGTTGAGTATAACATTTAAGGTCAATCAGATAGTGGGAGGAACTGCAATTAATATATTTGCTGCAGGCGCTACAGAATATCTTATACCAATAGTTTTTGGTAAACCAGGTGCTACACCTCCACTTGCTTTTACTTTTGAGAGACAGGACTTTTTTCTAAGTAAATATTTCCTTATATATATGGCTTTTCTTCTGGTGGGACTGACACATATTTTTCTTTATAAGACATCTTATGGACTTCGTGTTCGAGCTGTGGGAGAACATCCGAAGGCGGCCGATACAGTAGGTATAAATGTTTATCTTACCCGTTATCTCTGTGTTATAATGAGCGGAATCTTTGCAGCTATAGGCGGTGCCTATCTTTCCATAGGAGAGAGCGGTCTTTTTTCAAAGGGCATGACGGCAAACCGTGGGTTTATTGCCCTGGCAGCTTTAATTTTTGGTAAATGGACCCCTCTGGGAACTCTGGGGGCCTGTCTGTTTTTTGGATTCTGTGATAATCTGCAGAGCACACTTCAGGGCAGAGTTCCTATACCTTCAGAATTTATGCTTATGATACCATATGTCCTTACTATTGTAGCTATAGCTGGAGTAGTAGGGAGATCCAGACCACCTGCGTCAAGTGGTGTCCCTTATGATCCGAGTGAGAGGTGAGAAGGAAAAAGGGAAAAGTGAAAAGTGGACATTAAATTACTGCAGTAGTATTTCATTTATGTCTCACGTGTCACCAATTAAAAGAAAGGATGAAGTGATAAATTGAAAAAAAATAGTAATACTTATAAACTTTTTGTTCTGGGAGACATAAACGGATTTTTCGGTCTTATGTTTGATAATATGACTGTTTTATCTTTTCTGGCAGGAATTTTGATTTTTGGTTTCGGTTATCCTGCCGATATTGTTTATAAAAAGATGTTTCCCGGTACTGCCTTCGGAGTTTTATTCGGTGATCTGCTTTACAGCTGGATGGCATACAGACTTGCAAAAAAAACAGGTAATAATAATGTTACAGCTATGCCTTTAGGGCTTGATACACCATCTACAATTGGTATTGCTCTTACTGTTCTGGGCCCCTGTTTTCTTTCCATGAAGGCTAAAGGGATGGATGTTGAAAGTGCAGCTCTTATGACCTGGTATGTGGGAATGGCTACTATGGTACTCGTAGGAATATTTAAACTCATCTTTTCTTTTATAGGAAAATATGTTCAACAGGCAGTGCCTCAGGCCGGACTTTTAGGTTCTCTTGCCGGAATTGGTCTTGCCCTTATCGGATTTGTTCCTTTAGTTGATATATTCGGTCTTCCTGTAGTGGGAATGATATCTATGGGACTAATTCTCTATACACTCATAGCCCGTATAAAATTACCTTTTAATATACCAAGTGTATTTACTGCCGTATTTGTAGGAACTATTTTTTATTATATTCTTGCCCCTTCAGGTCTTACAGGATGTGTCTATAAACCGCCTGTTCTTGAACTTCATCTTGGCTTTCCCACACCTACAATAGATTTTATTAAAGGTTTTATGGAAGCTCTGAAATACCTTCCCATTGCCTTACCTTTTGCTATTCTTACAGTTGTAGGAGGAATAAATGTAACTGAAAGCGCCCGTGTGGCAGGTGATGATTTTAATACAAGAGATATTTTGCTTACAGAAGCTGTAGCTACTCTGTTAGCCGGTATATGTGGCGGTGTTGCCCAGTCTACCCCCTATATAGGTCAACCTGCCTATAAAGCTATGGGTAGCAGAGTAGGTTATACTATAATTACAGGCCTGTTTATTGGCCTTGGTGGGATATTTGGATATGTTTCATTTATTGTGGAATTAATACCAAGAGCAGTTCTTGCTCCCATATTAATCTTTGTTGCTCTTGAAATAATGGCACAGGCTTTTGTTGCCTGTCCTCAATCCCATGCCCCTGCAGTTGCTTTTGCATATTTTCCTACTGTAGCAAGGCTTCTTGCCATTAAATATTCTACTCCTGATATTGTTCCTTTAGATAATTTTAAAGATCTTCTTAATATGGGTACAGGAAAGGAATTGCCTGAGATACTGGTAACAGTTGCCCTGGGGAATGGATTTATCCTTACTGCTATGCTCTGGGGAGCCTTTGTTTCTTTACTTATAGACAGAGAATTGCGTAAGTCCTGTATTTTTATTCTTATAGCCGCAGGTATGACCTTTTTTGGTATTATTCATTCTGCATCTCCCGATGGTAATATGTATCTTCCCTGGACATTGGAAGGTCTTGTAAAACAGATACCCTATCAGTTTACTGCAGCTTATCTTGTTCTTGCAGCAATTATCTTCTTCCTTTCTTTTACGAAAGAAGCCCGGGAGGAGCCGGAAGAATATTAGGAAGATTAATTATTATTGCAGATAGACTGGACTGTTTCAAGTATACCGTCGTAACGGTCATAAATTTTCCTGTCTTTTTCTGACAATTTGCCTGAAATCAGTCTTGATACTTTTTTACCGAAAGAGATTTTTATCTCCTTGGGATTGACTTCTGTCTTTCCGATGTCTGGCAATGTGTCAAGGTTATAGAAAGCAAGGTACTTTGCCAGATGGGTAATTTGCTCTTCAGTCAATTTGCCTCTGTACTCTGGATCTCCCTTTTCTCCTATTGGAGGTAGAAGGGAACCGCTAATCCAGGAACCGTCAGGCTCTATAATGTAATAAGTGCCGGTAACTCCGTCTGCACCGCCCCGGGAGCTGATAACCTCAATTTTCTCCCTGAGTTT
>Ga0302240_1001599_pt1 | contig 17402 bp, 17 predicted proteins | sample AAG_UR_His_MG_FD_193538 | JGI IMG/M metagenome (GOLD analysis project Ga0302240, IMG submission 193538) | Enriched activated sludge microbial communities from anaerobic digester in WTTP, New Holstein, Wisconsin, United States - AAG_UR_His | ecosystem: Engineered > Bioreactor > Anaerobic >... | reverse complement strand
CCCCCATAGCAAGAGGTCTTGCCCCCCAATAATTATTTTCAAAAGAAGCCTCGGCTTTTACAAGACCTAAAACCGTAATAAGGAGTGATATTGCAAATATTTTTTTTATCATTTTTAGTCCTATCTCACAAAAGCTATAGTTCCGCTTATAAGTTTACTTTTACCTTCAATCTTAATTTGGTATATGTAAGCGCCGCTTTCAGCCCATGTTCCGTCGTCTTTTTTCCCGTCCCATTCAAAGCCGCCGGCATCGCCGCTTGTTATTTCTTTTATTTTCTTACCGTTAATATTGTATATTTTTACAACATCGCCGGACATGAGATTATTAAATTCAAACACACTGCGTCCGATAACTACAACCCTTTTTTTAGGTCTGTATTCATTATCCGGCAAAAGGCCTGAACCCGCAAATGCAGCATAACGTCCCAGCTGCGCTACTGATACTGACGCCGTTCTGCTTGAAAAATTAACAGTTGCCGTGCTTACGTCAATCCACTGCGAACCGCTGAATCTTTTTATCTTAATATTCTGAGATGTTGTTCTGGAACCGTAATATAACGTCAAAACAGCCGATGAATTCAGCGCAATATCGGGAGTTATATCAAAACATGTAAGCATTGTTTCCTGCGATGCAGCTTTTGAAATTGACAAATCTGCCGTAACGGCAGGATCAACTTCAGTTATAACTATATCCGTCGCGGAAGCCAAAGCTCCTGAAGGAATTACAATCTTAGTATTTCCGTAAAGCTGGTTTCCGGATTCAAGAGCCACTGTACCGCCTGAAGCTCCTACATTTGAAGAAACGCTCGAAGATATAACGGCGTAATTGGTCGCAGTTTCGGTGCTTATCGAAACTCCTATAACCGCCGATGCTCTTATTTTATATGATATCGTACCTGATTCCTGACTAAAAGTTATTCTTTTTGAAAATGTCACATTGCCAAGATTGCTGCTAAAACTTATATCTTCCGTTGTTTCTGTGCCTCCGGGCAAAGTATATATGATCTTAAGTTCTGAAAGATAATTCGGAGAACTGCCTACATTTACGCTTCCGACAACAACCATCTCCTTAGGAACCGGGGAAACTTTTGTTACCGGAGAATGAACTATGCTGATGGTCGGTTCGCTTATAACGGCTCTTGCTCTGAACTGAGTAGAAGTAGAAACAGTAACGGCATAGAGATCAGCCGAAACAAAAAAAGAAACGATAACAAAACTCAAAAATATAAAAATTTTTTTCATATTATTCATAAATTAATTCTATAAACAATCTATTTGTAGAATATGCGTGGTCTTTCAACACCTTAGAAGACGAAGAAAAATCAGCACCTACATAAACGTAAATAGGGAACAAAGGTTTTCTGCCGTCAGATAACTCTGAAGAGTAACCTGCAAATTTTGCCTCTTCCGTTTGAACACCTCTGCCGTCTTTATCATCTGTTTTTACAACCGATCCGTGATTCCATATTCTTGCATATTTGCTTGTAACAAAATCAAACTTAACTTCAGTTTCTTTATCTATAGACTCAACATCCTGCATCCAAAGATAACATTTATAGCCGCCGCCGGATGTGTTAGTTAATATACTGCCGTTTTGATAAATAACGAGCTCGCTTAAAGGCAAAGGTTCTCTTGGCGATACTCTCCAGCACGCGGACAAAACTACATCAGTCGCATATTCGTCAACAAGCCCCGAAGGATTGCTGTCTTTGCTTATAACTCCGGTATATCTCGGATTTGCCGATGCATTTGTATTATCTGTATAAATTTGAATCCATGCATTTATCGGTCCTGAAGAAGCAAAAGGCATATCGTTTAACATAACTTCAAAACACTGATTCGCAACCTGCCATTTTGTAACGCCTCTCTGAACATCAAAAGACATATCGCCGCTGTAGTCGTTGCCGCTGCGGTCTTTCATTTTAACTTCAAGTGTAGGTATCGATTGTTTTTCCCATCTTATGTTGTCTATGTCAACTTTAACTTCCGATGAAACATTTGGAGAATAAATTCCCATAAATAAAAAATCTGTTTTTTGTAAATTCGACTGAGTAAGATTTACTCCGCTTACGGTATTTAAAGGGAACGTAATTTGATGCCAGTTCCCGTCTGTGACCAATCCCAAATCAGTTAATGTTCTTCTTACTTCGAAGCCGTTAACTTTTACTCCTACTGACATTGTGCCTGCAGCGCTGCTTGTTGAACGAGCAACAAACTTTAAACTGCCGTTGTAATAAGACTGCATGTCGCGCTGGATTGTTCCTGCTCCGCTTTTGAAAGCTATGCCGTATCCGCTCCAACCAAGAGAAACAGCAGGATTTGGATATACAGATATATATTTCATTGCCTCGGGAGCATTAACTGTCGCCGAGCTTGCATAAATTGTATCTATTTTTACCGTATCGCTGAATATAAAAATATCAACCAAATCGTCCGTGTCGCCGGCATCAAAACTTGCACCCGTAAAATTTTCTGTGAGAACTCCGTAAGTGTTTTTGCCGATATTGCCGGCAAAAGATAACGATGAAATGAATATAACGGCTGTCAGAACAACAAACAATATATTTTTTATTTTCATATTTTAAACAATCCTGAATTTATCGCTTCCGGCATTATACTAAAATTTAAAAGAAATTCCAAAAAAATGAGAACCGTAAGACTCTTCGACTTCCAAAGGAATCTCAAGAGCGTAATCTACGATAAGTTTAATCTTTTCGGATAACATAAAATCATATCCGAAACCAATATCAAACGCTTCCTGTCTCATACCTGTTCTGACTGCCAGTTTACCGTCTACAAGATAGCTTTCAAGACCAAATCTTAAATTAGTCTCATTATTTACAAACACAGCATCCATTGCAACGGTAAAATAGGGTATATGAACAACCGGAAGCAGCTCATTATAATAGGCAAGACCTACCACGTTCATTCTGCTTACTTTATCCTCATTTTCAAAACCTATATCAGGCGTCGTTAAATATTTACTGCTCAAGCCGACACTGATTCCATTTGTAAATTGGGCCAAAACTCCTATGTCAGCCGTAAACCCGCCTTTCGACGAAGGATAAAGTCCCGGACTGTTACTCAGGTCAAAATTATATTCATGCCTTAAATATTTTAAATTCAGACCGGCCGTCAAATTTATTATTTCAGGATCAAGTCTCAAAACATCATTTACCTTTCTTGCATAACCTATATTGAATGTATCTTCTCTGCTTAACCCCGGACTTGATAAACTCGCCCACGCAAAAGACATTACACCGTACATATCGGTTGTCATTGATAAAGGCTGAGTATATTCAAAATAGTTTGTTCCTATTTCAACACCGTCCAATCCTGTAAAAAGCCTGGAAGCGCTCAAAGATATCTCGCGTTCTGTCAAATTTGCTATGCCGGCTATGTTATAAAGAGGGGCATTGGCATCATTTGCGACTGCAGTAAAAGCTCCACCCATAGCAAGAGGTCTTACCCCCCAATATGTGCTTTCAAAAGCGGCATAAGCCTTTGGGATAACCGCCATTATCATTAGAAGTGATATTAAAACTATTTTATTCTTTATCATCTGTTTTTTCCTATTTAACAAATGCTATCGTTCCGCTTATAAGTTTATCTTTACCCTGAATCTTTAACTGATATATATAAGTCCCGCTATCTGCCCAGTTGCCGTCGTCTTTTCTTCCGTCCCATTCAAATCCGCCGGAATAGCTTCCTCTGGAATTAATTTCTCTTATCTTTCTTCCGTTTACGTTAAATATTTTAAGCTTGTCGCCGTCGCTCATATTTTCAAATTTAAATGTGTCTCTGCCCATTATGACGACTCTCTTTGCAGGTCTGTAATCATTATCCGGAATTTCTCCCAGTGTCGATACTGCATAATAACCGAGTTTGCTTATTCTTGCCGAAATTGTTTTCATTGCAGGGTCTATTACGACATTGTCTGTAATTGTCACCCATTTGCCGGCGGCTTCTCTGTATTTCATAAACAGTTTCGAAGGATTTGCGTCTCCGAAATATAAAGTAAGAGTCGCCTTAGGATTTAATTCAAGCCCTTCCGGAGTTATAAGATAAAGAGCTACAAAAGAATCAGTCTCGGCTGTTTTTTGTCCGCCAAAACCTGAAGATGTGACAGGCGGATTTAAATGATCAAGCTGTGTAATTGTGATATTCTGCGTTCCTGTAAACGAACCGCTTACAAAAACTACGGATGTATTGCCTGCCGTCTGATTTCCAGATTCCAAAACAACAGGAACAGGACTTGAAGGATCTACATTTTTAGATGATGCAGCCGTTACAGTAGCTATATAAACCGCCGTATTTGTGCTGACAGGGACGCTTCCCACGAGCCCTGTAATTGAAAAACTGTAACTTATATTCCCGCTTGTCTGATCGAACGCTATTCCCTTCGTAAATCTGTAGACGCCGTCCGATATAGGAGTTATATTTGTTATAGTTTCTGTTGTGGTTGAACCGCCTTGCAAAACGTAATTGAAATTAAACTGGCTGATACTTGCACTGCCTGAAAAAGTAACGGTTCCGACTAACACAAGCTCTTTGTTTATAGGAGGAACCTGCTCAGGCTGGATGTGAGAAATTAAAACAGTCGGAGTTCCTATAGTAACTGCAGCCTCATACTTATAAACTGCAGCAAAAATACACACGGGGGTCACTATAGCCACTGTAAAAAGAATTAACAAATCTTTAATTTTTTTATTCATATGTAAACTCTACAGTTATGACGGCGGTGTAATTACCGCCTACAATATCTATAAATCTTGCGCCTAAATATATTTTCGGATTTATTCCTGTGGTCTGGTTAATGCCGTAAAATGCTCCAGAATTTGAAGCTCCGTGAAATCCGCTGTTATTCCAGACAATATTATAATTGTAATCTGTTTCGGCATGAACTTCAGTTGCATCAGTCATCCAAAACCAGCACCAATATGTGGCATCCTGAGGATTGGCGACTACCCCTGAGTCATACAGTTTTACTTCAGATGTGCTTACTGCAACTTCGCCGATTGATAACGTCCTCGTATCACCTGAAACTGCATAAGGAATATCATAGTCGCTTGCTCTCCAGGCTATAGGTATTTTTTTTCCTGCACTTGAAATCAGTCCGTTTTTATCTGTCGCTCCGTTTTCAGTGTATATTTTAACATTCCATGTTTTATTTGTAACATACATATCTAAATCAAGCCCTATGTACTGATCGGAGGCAAGCCATCCCGCATTTGCCGACAGCGTTGAGCCGTTGTTCCATGTAAAAGTAGTTACGAAAACATTATCAGATCTTCTTTTTAAGGACGGCGTAAAAGTTCCGACGGAATTTTTAACCCATACTATACTGTCTATATCAATAGCATGACCTAAAGTAAGTGTGGCGCTTCCGTTTCTAAAAAGAAATAACTGCTTTACCTGCGCTAGATTTGCCGAAGTAAAAGAAGCGTTGGTGGAAGTATTTAACGGTATGGAAATTTCATGCCAATTACCGTCTGCAACAAATCCATAACTGCTTAGTGTTAACCAAACCTGACCTGCCGTCATTTCTATACCAAACTGATAATTTAACATCGCAGAATTACTAGAACGGGCATAGAATTTTAAGTAACCGTTATAATAAGAGGACATATTTTTATATCCGCTTGTATTAATTGCGCTGTATCCCATCCCGCCCCATCCAGCACCTGTATCTGCAACAGTAATTCTTGTATATTTGCTGCCGTCCGGCACCGGACTGTCTGTCCTCTCGCTTCCCGCAAAAGTACCGTTCCAAATGTACAATGCAATTGCATCATCATCAGTAGCGGCGACATTATATTTTGCTCCGTTATATGTTTCTGAAAAAACTCCGTAGACATTTCTGCCGATATTTGAAGAAAACGCGGAAGGAACTACAACAACTCCTATAAAGAATATAATCATTGTTGATAGTGTTTTTTGTATTTTCATTCTATCCCTAAAAAATAAATTGTAGTCAATCAAAATGTTTATTCAAACAGCTTAATAAACCGCAATTCTAAACTTTTATGCTGCCGTTTTTAAGAACTTTAAATTTTTTAACAAAAACAAACTCTTTTCCGAAAACATTCAATTTGATTTCAGCATAATATTTACCTTTCGGCAGAACATTGCTGAACTGAGTTCTGTAACTTCTTTTTGCCCCCGTATAGACCGGAACAGTATCTCCGAGAACAACGGTCTGCAGAACATCTTTCTTTTTACCAAGAATGCTTATACGCATTCCCTGAGGTCTGACGTGCACATTGCCAGAATTTTCAAGATTTATCTCAAAGCTTGGCGCAGTAACGCTGCTTTGAGATACAATTAAATGATCAAGTTTAATTTCCGGTTTTTCTGTTCCTTTAATCACAAGATACACCGGAACGCTTATTACAACATTTAAAACTTCGCCTTCTTTCTGAACTGAAAACGATAACATCCCTGACAAAGAACCCGTCATTCCTTCTTTAGGCGATACTTTAAAACTGACTCTTGCCGGCTTATCCGGAAAGAGATCGACTTTATCGATATCGACGGTCAGCCAGTCTTTGACCGTGATACCATTGTTCCCGCCGTAATTTTTCCACTCTTTAGTGGAGATATTGGCGGGAACAACCGTATCATAAGTACTTTTTACATCTATTGATGCCTCATAAACTTCACCTGCCGGCATCACAATTTCAAATTTTGAAGGATCAACTCCCAACCCTGCGCAAACAACACTGCTGCAAAATAAAAGAATCAATCCTGCAAAATATTTTTTCATTACTCGTTAAATGACTCAAGCGTTATAGATTTTGTTCCGTATACTCCTGCAACTGCATCTCTGAAATTTGCTCCAAAATGTATGTAAAGAGTTCCACTTGAGAACGGTGTAAATCCGCCTGAAGGGGTAGCTGTGATGTATGACAAGAATCCCTGATCAGACAAAATTGTATAATAGTATGATTCTGAAGCAAATCCTGTATCTCCTTTATCCTTTATATACAAACCTCCCGCCTGGTTTGCCAAAGAAGGATTAACAGTTACGTTTGTAGTAGACGAAACCTTAATACCTAATGTAAATCTCTGAAGACCGTATGAACTTGCTCTTACCAAACCTGCATGACTTATAGTTGTAGATGAAATCGTCAAAGGAATTGTAGACTGATAAACTCCGTTGCTTGCATCCTGGTTGTTCTGATAAAGCTGAACCGTAGTTCCTGCTTTCTGGTTTGTAACAGCTATTTTAACTGCTACATTTGCTGTCTGCCAATTATCTACGCTGGCATATGCATTGCCAAAACTTGACCATGTGATGGTACCTGCTGCCGTAGTATAATTGCTTGTCTGAACGAGAGACGGAACAAAACTAAAACTTCCGCTTACATCTACCTGTGCAGTATATGTACCTTTGATAGCAGCCGATGCAATTTGCGAAAACAACACTACACAACCCAAAACCAAAAACAAAGACAAAATCTTCTTCATGAACAGCCTCCAGTTTTAATTTACAACAGAAAAACTTACGACTTTAAACTAGTGTAAAGTCTAATAAATTATCCTTCTTTTGTCAAACAAATGCCAATTTTTTACAAATTTTTTACAAAATCAATTGTCGGCAAGAATCTGCATTGCTTCTCTTGCAATCATAAGTTCTTCGTTTGTAGGTATTATCATTATCTTTACCTTTGAATTATCGGTTGAAATAAATCTTTCTTCATGAATCGGAGCATTATTTTTTTCAATATCAAGTTCAATGCCGAGATTCTGAAGATGTTCACATACCCTTTCTCTTACGCTCGGAACGTTTTCTCCTATGCCGGCAGTAAAAACAATCCCGTCAGCACCGTTAAGAATTCCGTAGTAAGCTGATATATACTTCTTTATACTGTAACAAAGCATATCAAAAGCAAGTTTTGCTTTTTTATTTCCGGCTTGAATTGCCTTTACTATAGTTCTCATATCCCCCGAAAGGCCTGATATTCCTAAAAGACCGCTTCTCTTATTTAAAAGATTATTCATTTCTTCGGCAGTTATATTTTTTTCTTTGTCCATTATATACACTAAAGCGGCAGGGTCTATATCACCGCATCTGGTTCCCATGACAAGACCGGCAAGAGGAGTAAATCCCATTGACGTATCTATAACCTTGCCGTTATTGATGGCAGATATACTGCTGCCGTTTCCCAGATGACAGGTTATAAGCTTAACGTCTTCAAGAGGTTTATTGAGCATAGCAGCTGCTTTCTGCGTAACGTATTTGTGGGAAGTGCCGTGAAAACCGTATCTTCTTATATGGTCTTTGGCATAGTAATCGTATGGAAGAGCGTACATATAAGCATAATCCGGCATTGTCTGGTGAAAAGCGGTGTCAAATACAAGGATTGAAGGAATTCCGGGAAGCATTTTTTCGACAGCCTCAATACCTGCATAATGATGAGGAGTATGCAAAGGCGCTATTGAAAAGCATTCTTTAAGACCCGCTTTGACGCTTTCATCAACAAGAACAGAATCAGAGAACTTATCTCCGCCGTGAACTATCCTGTGTCCTATCGCGTATATTTCATCAACATTTTTTATACTTCCCTTTTCAGGCTCAAGCAGATGTTTTATGATAAGCTCTACAGCCTCAAAATGGTTTGAAACTTTGCAAAGAGATTTTTCTTCTTCGCAGCCGACAGCCTGTCTTTTAAAATAAGCTTCCGGAAGACCTATGCATTCCACAAGACCGGAGGCTATTTTTTTTTCATGCGTCATTGAAAACAACGCATATTTAACGGATGAAGATCCGCAATTAACAACTAGAACTTTCATTTTATTATCCTTTTTATTATTTTTAACTTCTTTTATTCTTAACGCAACAAAACACAGTGATCCAAGAATAAACTTCTTGGATTTTATTTGGTTCAATGTTTAAACAATGCCCTATAAAACTATTTATCTGTCCAGGCATTATAATCGTATTCTAAAATTTCTTCAGGTTTAAAGAAAAATGCAATCTCTTTTTCGGCATTTTCAACCGAATCCGAAGCATGTACGGCATTTTTTCTGTTATTTGTTCCGAATAAATTTCTTAGCGTTCCAGCTTTAGCCGTCTTTGAATCTGTTGAACCTATAAATTCTCTTACACGCAAAACTGCATTTTCAGACTGCCAGACGCAGACTACTATCGGTCCGCATGCCATAAAATCAACAAGAGGTTTAAAAAAAGGCTGCTCTTTGTGTACAGAATAAAAACGTTCAATATCTTGCTTCGACGGTCTTACCATTTTCATAGCCGACAGTTTCAAACCTTGTCCGTCAAAAGCTTTTATTATATCACCGGTAACTTTTTTACATACAGAGTCCGGTTTAATTATTACAAGAGTTTTTTCCATTTGCGGCCTTATTTTAATTTTTCTATTATGGCATTTCCCATTTCTTTCGTTCCGGCTGTGCCGCCCAAATCATAAGTAACATTTTTCTTTTCGGCTATAACTTCGGATACTGCTTTTTCAAGCCTTTTTGCGGCTTCAGATTCGCCTATATGTTCAAGCATAAGCTTTGCAGACAGTATAAGAGCCGTCGGATTTACTTTGTTTAAGCCTTTGTATTTAGGAGCCGAACCGTGAACCGCTTCAAAAACAGCACAGTCTTTGCCGTGATTTGCTCCCGGAGCGACTCCGAGTCCGCCGACAAGTCCGGCGCACAAATCGGAAAGAATATCTCCGTAAAGATTTGGTAGAACTATAACATCATACAATTCAGGTTTCTGAACGAGCTGCATACACATATTATCTATCAGTCTTTCTTCGTATTCTATTTTACCTTCAAATTCTTTTGCAACTTCTCTGGCCACTCTGTAAAACAGGCCGTCAGTACATTTCATAATATTTGCTTTGGTCACAGCAGTAACTTTTTTTCTGTTATGCTTAACGGCATGATCAAAAGCAAATCTTACTATTCTTTCGCATCCGAAAACAGACATCGGTTTTATCGAAATGGCAGACTCTTTTCTTATTTTACCTTTTGAAATATCTATTATTTTATTTGCTTCTTCGGTGTTTTCAAAATATTCGACACCGGCATACAAATCTTCCGTATTTTCTCTTACAACGACCAAATCAATGTCATTATATCTTGATTTGACGCCGGCATAAGTTTTGCATGGTCTCAAACAAGAATACAAATCCAACTCTTTTCTTATAGCAACATTTACCGAGCGGAATCCGGTTCCTATCGGAGTTGTTATCGGCCCTTTCAGAGCGACTTTATTTTTTGCTATGGATTTCAATGTGCTCTCAGGCAAAGGAGTTCCTTCTTTCTCCATTATATCAACGCCTGCATGAGCTATTTCCCAGTCTATTTTTACTCCCGTAGCTTCAACAACTTTTGCCGTAACTTCTGCGAGTTCCGGACCTGTTCCGTCTCCGGGGATAAGAGTAATTTTATAAGCCATTTTTAAATCTCCTTATTTTTTATATTAAATATTTCAAATTTTTTAATTTTTAATTTAAACAATACATATTTTAACAGCACCAGAAGTATTCCCAGCCCGTACTCAACGCTTCTTTTAAAGTTTATTGAAGAAGCCTCGTCAAAATATTTGGCTCCGACCGGTATTTCCCCTATTCTAAATCCCGCTATGGCAATCTGAACTATTATGTGCTGGTCAAAAACAAAATCATCCGAATTTTTTTCAAAATTTATAGTTTCCAAAACTTTTTTTGAAAACGCCCTGTAGCCCGTATGATATTCTCCAAGATTTAAACCTAAAACCACATTTTCCGTTATAGTAAGACATCTGTTAAAAAAATATTTATAAAAAGGCATTCCGCCTTTTAAAGCTTCCTTTCGCGTTCTTATCCTGTTTGCCATCATAACATCGCATATATCGTTTTCAATAAGTCCCGCAAGAAAAGGAACAAGCCTCGGGTCATACTGATAATCAGGATGAAGCATAACCACTATATCGGCCCCCATTTCCAAAGCCGTTCTGTAACATGTTTTTTGGTTGCCGCCGTATCCGAGATTTTTATCGTGTTTTACAACTTTCAGACCGAGTTCTTTTGCTTTCTGAACGGTATCATCTTTTGAATTATCGTCCACCAAAAGAATTTCACTGTAAGAATCTTTCGGAATGGCGTCTATAGTCTGTTTAAGCGTTTTTGAAGCATTATATGCCGGCATTACAATTATGACTTTACTTTTCATTTTTATCCTCTGTGTTGTTTTCTTCTATAGTGGCGAATTTAAATAAATCATAAAAAGATATCTTTTCTTTAGCTATTCCTATAAAACCAAGGATATATAAAACCATCATATCCGCAAAATGAAGAGATGCTATACATGTAAAAGCCACGGATTGTTCTATCCCGAAAATTCCAAGAGCCACAACTCCCATAAACTCAATAGCTCCTATAAATGCCGGCGCAGTAGGAATTATCACTCCGACACCTATCACAACAATGACAAATATCGCCTGCAGCACCGATATTTCAACTCCGAAAGCTTTAAAAAAATACACATAGGAATACGCTTCTACAATCCACACAAGAAACGAAAATATAAATACGTTTAAAGCCAGTCTCCAATTTCTGAAAAAACTTAAACCTGTGGAGAATTTTGAAAATAAAGAAATGGTAATGTCCGCTATTTTTTTTGGCAGTTTTATTTTGGATATAAGATGCAGCACCTTATCTTTGCCGTTTGACATAAAAAACAAAAAAACAGTCAAAGATCCGAATATAACGGCACACAGCAAAAACGTCTTTTGAATCCATTGAGGGATATCAACAAAAAGAGCTATAAGAAAAAAACAAATTATAAAAACTATAATATCGACAAGTCTTTCAATTACAACCGTTGCAAAAACACCGCTTCTTGAAATGCGGAACTTTTCTCCGGCAATTTTTGCGCGGACAAATTCTCCTAGCCTTAGAGGAAGAATATTATTCATAAAAAAACCGAAAATAAGAAAGTAAAAACTTCTGAAAACTCCTATCTTTTTTAACGGCGTAAGAAGAAAATACCATCTTACAGTTCTGACAACATAGGAGAAAATAAAAAATATCATTGCTATTGTTATCAGATAAAGATCGGCATTTTTTATCAACTGAAGAGAATGACTGAAATCAACATTCCGAATGCTGAGATACACAAGAACAATGCTGGCCACTGCGCCCAATATAATTTTTAAAATATGCTTTTTTATAATCCTACCCTCTATAATATTATTGCATGTTTTGAATTTTCTGCATCTGCTCGTCTATGTAATAATTAAACTTATCGTGTTTTTTTGCATCTTTAATATATTTCAAAGCATTTTCCTTATCGCCCAAAATCCAGTACATGGACGCAAGACTTGCTTTAAGCTGCGAACTGCTTCTGTACAAATCGGACGCTTTGGCAGTATACAGAATTGCTTTTTGGGCATATTCCACGCCGTTTTGCCTGTCTGCATCAAACAAAGCAAAATAACTGTTTGCAAGCTGATAATAATACTCCGGATTCTTACTGTCGTATCTTACGGCATTTTCAAAACTTTTAACTGCAAATTTATACTGTTTTGAAACGGAAAAATCAATACCCGATTTATAATATCTGTCTGCTATAGCCGGTTTTCCGGTAAAAAAAACAATACTCAGAAATACAACCGCAACAATATAATCGTTTACTCTTTCCTTTTTCAGTTTTTCGGTTTTCTGAAAAAAAACAGAAAAACAGATAACAAAAAAAACGAGCATGTTCGCAGGCACGAAAAACGAATAATCGCAAATATTCACAAACAAAAAAGACGATACGCTTATCAATATTACTTTATAAAAATATTTGTTTTCAGCCCGTTTGAGCCCGTACAATGCCTGTTTATAAAAAACAAAAATCATATATATGAAAGCGCTTGTTCCTATTATACCAATATCTGCCAGAAATTGCATGAATATATTGTGTGCATAAAGAGTATTTAAAACAAGCTCCGGTCTGTACGCTTTAAAAAGAACCGAGAAGTTTCCGATACCCGCACCGAACAACATATGTTCTTTAAAAATTATCCAGGCGGTCTGCCACCACACAAGCCTTTCCGTTATGCTGTTGCCGTTTCCGTATTTTAGCAAGGATACATAAATTATCGCGCCCAAAAGAAGCGCCGTTATAAATCCGATCAGTATTTTTGCATAAAGTTTTTTTCTGTTTTCGAAAAGAAAAATAAGCGTTATTATAAGAGACGCCGCAATCGCAATTCTTGCTTTTGTGATAAATATTGCAATCAAAAACATAAAAGCCATAACGGCATAAACCCGCGAGATTTTTTTATCGCCGTCTTTTATAAGCAAAAACAATATCGGATAAACAAGAATCAAAAATCCTGCTATTACGTTAACATTCAGCGCCATTCCTTCATAGAAAGAAAGATTGTCTGAAAAAAAATCATAAGGGGCGGATATAAATCTGGAAACAACTATCATTGAAAGCCATAAACCTATAAAAACAGGCACTATAAAAATCTTTTTTCTTAAATCAAAAGTCAGAAAAGTAACCGCAAAGCCGGCCATAACGGCTGATGAAAGAGCCATAAAATTATTTCTGACATTTACCTGATAGTCGGCATTTAGATATGACAATCCTGCCGCCAAAACTAAAAGCAGCGATGATATAAAATGTCCTCTTATTTCAAATTTGTAATTATTTAATGCAAAAAGAGCCAATGCCGTTAATATCAAAAAAACAGCGCTCTGCACTGTTATGACAAACGAAAAACGTGATACTATTGATAAAATCATTATCAACGATAACAAAATAACCACAAAACTCGGAAATGTTTCCTGATTTTTATGCATATTAATCCCATTAATATCATGCATGGATAAGTTTAAGCAACAGCTGCTCTTCAAACAGAAGGATAGAACTTATTATAAATGCCGGATGCGGCAAAAATAAAGTTAAAGCCGAACCTGCAGCAAGATACGGGCCAAAAGCTATTGCGTCTTTTCTCATGATTTTTTTCAATAAAATCAGCGTAATGCCTACAATACTGCCCAGCACGGACGCTATAAATATTGCAAATAATACTTTTTCCCACCCTATAAACGTTCCGACTCCCGCCATAAGTTTTATATCCCCTCCGCCCATAGCTTCCTGTTTCAATATCCATTTTCCCAAAACAGCTATTACGTACAAACTTCCGCCGCCTGCTATAAAGCCTATGAAAGAATTCAGTATTCTTTCCAAAACAGTGCTGCCAAGAGTATAGTTTACAAAGCTTCCGGAAAACCCTGCTATTACAAGAAGCAGCGACATTTCATCCGGAATAATCTGATGCTGCAAATCTATCACAGTTATTACAAGAAGAGCAAATATGAAAATACAAAATACTGCAAGCATATATGAAAAACCGAAAAGCATATACATAAGCAAAAATAGCAATGCGCAGATAATTTCTATCACCGGATAAATCACCGAAATTTTAGAACCGCATCCGCGGCATTTGCCGTTTAAAAACAAATAACTCAAAACAGGTATATTGTCATACCAGCTTATCAGTTTATTGCAATTCGTACAATGAGATCTCGGCTTAACTACGGAAAGCTCTTTCGGCATTCTGTAAATACACACATTTGCGAAACTGCCGAAAAATAAACCAAGTAAAAAAATTATTATTACTTCAAACATCGCATCAACCCCGTTAATATTCACTCCAAACTATACCGTTTGAGTCTTTATGGCTGCAGTCTACCCAGATTTCGCCCTGCTGTCTTGTTTCACTGTCCTTTGTCTGATATGCCCATTTTCCTGAATCTCCCGTAGGAGCCGTTGTAATAAGATTTGTCTTATCATGGTGAGGAGGACATGAAATTTCAGGTATAAGTTTTATGTATTTGCCGTCTTTTGTTAAAATTTCTGCTATATCTTCACCGGGAAAATTTCCGCTGTTATCTCCGTAATATACTGCTATTGCAGTTCTTAAAGCGGTAAGATTTGCTCTTGTAGTCGCTTCCTGGGATTTTCTTACTATACTTATAAACTTAGGATATAAAACAAGAGTCAGCAACAAAATAACCGCAAGTCCTATTAATATTTCAATTACAATAGAGTTCTTTTTAATATCCATTGTTCTTTTATCTCCCTTTAACATAATTCGTAAGCAATCTTTCCAGTTCATCTTTCTTAGTAGAATAGCTGTATGCGATATCTCTTAAAATTTTATTTGCCACTATGGCCTCGTACAAGGACTGGTTCATGGTATGCATTCCCCATTGTTTACCTGTCTGTATTACCGAATATATCTGTTCTATCTTTGAATCTCTGATAATATTTTTTACGCTGTCATGAATTATAAGAACTTCAGATATAAGGACCATTCCTTTACCTGTAAAATGCGGAAGAAGCTGCTGGGAGATTACGGCTTTTAAAGTCATTGAAAGCTGTGTTCTTATCTGCGGCTGCTGGTGAGCCGGGAATGAATCTATTATTCTGTTTATTGTTGAAGTAGCATCCATGGTATGCAGTGTCGCAAACACCAAATGTCCTGTTTCGGCAAGAGTTACGGCTGCTGCCATCGTTTCATAGTCACGCATTTCTCCGATAAGTATGATATCCGGATCCTGTCTTAAAACATATCTCAAAGCACCGGTAAAAGATTCTGTGTCGGTTCCTACTTCTCTCTGAGTTACTATGCAATTTTTATGCTGATGCAGGTATTCTATAGGATCTTCTATAGTTATTATATGTCCGTTTCTGTTTTCGTTGATATAATTAATCATGGATGCAAGAGAAGTCGTTTTGCCGGAACCGGTCGCGCCTGTAATAAGCACAAGTCCTTTCGGCAAATCGACTATATCGTAAATTATTTTAGGAAGACCGAGCTCTTCAAAATTCTTTGTTGTATTCGGAAGGAATCTCATTGCTGCGCCTATCGAGCCTCTCTGTCTGTAAACATTTATTCTGACTCTTCCCACATTTTTAACCGGAAATGACGCATCAAGTTCATTGTTTTTTTCAAATCTTGCAATCTGATCGTTTGTGAGAGCCGAATAGATTATTTCTTCGGCCATATCTTTTGTAAGAGCCGTTTCTCCCATGGGACGGACGAGAGTGTCTATTCTCATCATAGGCGGAATGCCGACGCATATGTGCAAATCCGATGCAAGATTGTCACATATTTCTTCCAAAAGATCGCTTAAAGTGTAAGTTTTCATTTTTATATCCTTTTGTTGTTTTTAAGCTTTTTATAAACGGCGTCCGGGACGAGTTTCTTAAAATCTCCGTTCAGAACCGCTATTTCCCTTACCATGCTTGACGACAAGAAAGTGTATTCCTGGGCAGGCATAAGAAAAACCGTTTCTATTTTTCTGTTCAGCGTTCTGTTCATAAGAGCCATCTGAAATTCATACTCAAAATCGGATAAAGCCCTTAATCCTCTCACAACAACAAAACTTCCTATATTATCGAGATAATCGACTAATAATCCTGAAAATGAATCTATCTGCACATTCTTTAAAGAAGATGTGGACTGTTCCATCATTTCAACTCTTTCTTCCAAAGAAAAGAGGTGTTCTTTGTTTTGATTATGGGTTATGGCAACTATAACTTTTGGAAATATTACAGATGCCCTTGATATGATATCAATATGTCCGTTTGTAGGCGGGTCAAAACTGCCAGGATAAACGGCAATTAAATTGTTATTCATTGCGATTTTATACCAAATTCCAAGTTTTTTATCAATATTTTCACTCTGAATACTGTTATTATTTGTTTTTTTTTGATAAAATTACCTGAGTTTTAAATTTACAAGTGAGGACTATGATGAAGAGAAGTTGCTATTGCGGAAAAGTTGACGAAAGTTTTTTGACAAAAGAAATAATTGTAAGCGGCTGGGTCCATTCCAGAAGAGACCACGGCGGAGTTATCTTTATTGATCTTAGAGACAGAGAAGGCATAGTGCAAATAGTATTTCAACCCGAAAATAAAGAAATATTTTCGAGCGCGGAAAAATTAAGAAGCGAATTCGTAGTATCGGTAAAGGGGACTGTAAGAAACAGACCGGACGGAACTGTAAATCCAAACATGTTTACCGGTAAAATAGAAATAATTGCCGCAGAACTTGAAATAATAAATTCATGTCCTGCGCTTCCTCTTGAGGTAAACGACTATAAGGAAACCTCAGAAGAAGTCAGACTGAAATACAGATATCTGGATTTGAGAAGACCTTCGTTCCAGAAAAATTTTATATTGAGACATAAAATGCAGCAAGAAATAAGAGATTATTTGAATTCGGAGGGATTTCTTGAAATAGAAACGCCTTTTCTGACAAAATCAACACCTGAAGGAGCAAGAGACTTCTTGGTGCCGGCAAGAATGGCGCACGGCAGTTTTTATGCTTTGCCGCAGTCTCCGCAGATTTTTAAACAGATTCTTATGGTTTCCGGTTTTGACAAATATTA
>Ga0302240_1001595_pt1 | contig 17414 bp, 13 predicted proteins | sample AAG_UR_His_MG_FD_193538 | JGI IMG/M metagenome (GOLD analysis project Ga0302240, IMG submission 193538) | Enriched activated sludge microbial communities from anaerobic digester in WTTP, New Holstein, Wisconsin, United States - AAG_UR_His | ecosystem: Engineered > Bioreactor > Anaerobic >... | reverse complement strand
GGCGGCAACATCATACGAATTGCTGTTTCCTTTACTCTTCTTGTGTAGGCCATTAGTAATCCCCCAATCGATTCTATTATAGGATACTTTTTTTAATGGTCTACGACAACTATTGTGACACATAGGGCATCTTTAGTCAGCTCGAATAAAGTCTCTGCATGACGTTTAGGAATAATGAGCAGATGACCTTCTGTGACGGGGTATTTGTCAAACAGACCATAGAAATAGTCATTTTCAATGACATAAGCAGAAACTGGCATTTCGCAAAAAACACAATCTGATACTTTCAAATCTTCACCTTCAATCATTTGGTATAACAGAATTCTATCATAACTCAGCCAAAATTCTCAAATCAACCTAATGTTTTATTCTACACTCCACCAAGGGGTTCATAATAATTTTTCAGATCTTCAAACATTCTGCTTTTTAATCGTTCCAATCCGTCGCCACGTGTCAATTCGTCCCAAATTCTATGGTGTATCGAAATCTTTTTCAAATCTTTGGCGTAGTACATGAAACGCTTGCGCTCAAACTTTTCAAATGGATTGGATAAAACACTTTGAGTCAATGTCTTGTCGTCCATAATATAGTCTCTATCTGTATAAGGACAATTCTCTCTATCAACTGCCAGCCCTTTTTCATGGCGCTCAAGATAATAAGCTCTATAGCGCTCCATCAACTCTTGAATGTCTGCGTCACCTGTGCTGTCCACTTTTTCAAGCAGTGATAGGATAAAATACATCTTGTAGCTAAAGGTATAGGTCCGCTCATCAATAAACGACCAGAAGTCCTCCACTAAAGTTTCCTCAGTGTGCTCCCTCAGACCTTTCAGCGTTCGGATCTCAGCAACCTGCTCCGGTCGGAATAATTTGATTGAACTCCTGCCCATTGGAATCCTGACATCTGCCTGAATCTCACCTTTAAGCAGCCAGCTGTTCACTGTACCAGTTGAAACAAATAGTTCCCTGGCCAGCATTTCCACCGAAAGATAGTCCTCATAGACCTTTTGCATAGTGAACAACTCGAATGGCTGCAGCTTGATCAGGATTTCGTGTGTCGACTCTAGCAGTATCAGTTCCTCTGAAGTGTCCCCGGATCGTTCAAAAAGATTCCCAAAGGCTTGGTAATAGTCGAGCCCAAATAACCCGTGAATGGACCATGGTCTGTTACTAACCTGTCCGAAAGAACCATACTGATCAACAACATCTAAAACATAAAGCGCTTCTTTGCCCTCAGCGAGGCGTGTTCCTCTTCCCAGCTGTTGGGTATATAGCACCCTTGAAAGCGTTGGCCTCGCCATGACAATGACCGAAGTGTGCGGCGCGTCCCAGCCTTCATTGAGCAAACTGCAGGTGCAGAGAAACTGAATTTCCTTATTCATATACTGCTCAATTTTTCTCTGCCGATGGTTATCCTTCCCATCCACCGACGCCGCCTTAAACCCTTTTGCCGTCAGCAATCTAGCCATTTCTTTCGCGTGAGCAACACTGACACAGAAAATCAAACCAGACTTTCCTGGTAACTTTGTATAGAAATATTTATGCAGGACATCCACAATGAGCTCGTTTCATGAACTGACTCGAATGCGACGCTCAAGATCCGCTGACACATAATCTTTTCCATTAAATCGCACTTCAGAAAGATCAATATTACTTTCAAGACGAAACGCCCGAATCTGACACAGCAAGCCTTTTTCAATCGCTTGCTTCAGATCCAGTTTCTCCTCATAGCTTCCAAAGACGTTCTCCAGTCTTTGGGCATCCAATCGTTTGTCAGTAGCAGTCAATCCCAGCATAAATTCTGGCTGATACTGCTGGATTGCTTTTTTAAGGACGGGCGCGACACCATGATGTGCTTCATCTACGACCACATAGTGATATTTGCCCGGCGAATCCTTGTAATATTGTCTCGCGGCACTGGTATAGGTCATGACTTCGATGTGTCCAACTTGTTTCTGATATTGGATGGATTCCTTTTCCCATTGCCTGGTGAGATCCAAAGATGGCGCGAGAACCAAAGCGTTGAGTTTGCCTCTTCCCGCTGCCATTCTCTTCATATCTTCCAGTGCAATAGTGGTTTTCCCTGTCCCTGTTGGCAGGACAACCAGCGCAGACCTTTTTCCTTCGCCTCTATCCCCAGACAAGTCATTTAAGTAATCCGTCTGATGTTCATGCAAAACAAACCCACGCTGAGAAACCATAGAATACTGAATCAAATAATCATCGATGCTGCCGATGAACTCCTTAAGCTCATCCACAATTTTTTCGCGGTTGGCGAGACTTTCTGTGTCCCACCTGAAAACAATACCATTCGCAGCAATAACGGAATTTTGCTTCTTCAAGATTTGACGGTACTTCGCTTTTCCTATGATATTAGGATGATGATAGCTGACACCGTTCTCTTCAATCGCGATCCATGTGCCGTCTTTTTTGAATAAGGCATAATCTACATAAGCGGTCTTGCCTTCTTCTGTAATAAAGGCATATTCGCGCTTTATATATTTTAAGGCTTCTTCTCCGAAAGCTTCGACGAAACACTCTTCAAACCGGTACTCAAGAGGTGTTGGATCTGCCATGACACTTTCTCGATTAAAGGTTCTGCCAAGCTGATATTCGGCTTCCTCTTCTACAAAATGATCGTTTAGAAACCTTTCGAGCTCTACGTCGCCCTCGATAAATCGATAAACCTTTTTATGCTGGCGCATCCATTCGTTTTGCTTCTGGCAGTAGCGTTTGTAGGGGAAGGGGGTTGAGAAGATAGATTCCTGATCGATGATCAGGATGCAGTTTTTTAAAGAATTTTGATTTATAGTTGAGATCACGATGTCATCAACTTTAAACTGGTCGTAAAACAATTTTATGTTTAAATAGAATGTTGACCAATGCAATTTTCTATGACACCTACTTCATTATGATTAAAGTCCTTAAGCTATAATAATGTGAACATTACTCGTATACTTTTTCTAATCCAAACTCACTTATCAAGCATTTGACTATAAAACGGGCAGCTTCAGCATCAAGCTGGACACTTTGGCTAATTTTTTCTGGATTATCTCGCCGATCTCTTCCATACATATCTATCTGAACGTATTTATTACCTGCCTTTTCAAAAACAGTATAAGTTGAATATACTTTTTCATGAACAGTGTTTCGAGACTTTTCAATTCTCTTTATACTAACATGATTAATCTGCGCCAAAGACTACTCCCCCATTTCTTTTTCTTTAATCTCAACACACAATTTGCTTAACCGGCCTTCAACAGTTGCTTTTTTTAGCTCACATTCCCAAACTAAAATTATTTTCCAACCCAACTCAGATAATTTTTCATAATTATTCTTGTCTCTTTCAACATTCCGTAAGATCTTATTATGCCAATATTCTTCATTTGAGACTGGCCAAACGAATCGTTTGCAGTTATGCATATGCCAAAAGCAACCGTTCACAAAGATCACCGTATTGTATTTGGGTAATACAATGTCTGGGCAGCCCGGTAATTGTCTCACATTCTTCCGATATCTAAATCCTTTAGAAAAAAGATACTTCCGAACTATCTCCTCAGGTATAGTATTTTTACTTCTGATATGGGACATATTCAAACTTCGTACTTCATTTGAATGATTGTCAGTCATCAGTCTTATCCTCTGATATTTCTGCATATCTTAATAATTTGGCAAGTTTTTTCGCAATTGCTTTAGCCATAATTGGTGGCACAGCATTCCCAACTTGTTGATACTGCATGTCTTTTGTACCGTGAAACACAAAACTATCAGGGAATGTCTGTAAACGCGCTGCTTCACGCACACTTATTGCTCTGTCCAATGTGGGATGTATCCACATTGACTTGCGAACATTTATTACTGTTCCACATGGTTCATCATAATTCAAGCGAAGATAAATTGAATTCTGAGTTCTTGAAGCATCAGTGTACGTATTTGTCTTTAAAGATTCGTCGAGAGCATGAAAGTTTTGGCCTTGCTTAAGGACTCTGAAACGTTCCATTGCTGTATTAGTTGTTTTTGTAATAATGTGGTTTCGTAATATAGTTGAATCTCTTAGTGATGAAGCGAGTTCACCAAGTTCTTTTTGTAATAGTGGAATACCGTTATCATTTTCAAGTTCGGTTACTGGTATAACATCCTCCAAATCAGAAATTGCATCTCGAACTGTCAAATATTCGTCTTCGTCAAGTCGCCCCTTTGGTAATGCAACTTTTGAAGAAATTGCTTTTTTTATTCCCATGACAACAAACCGCATCCTTTTTTGTGGGGCGCCATAATCTGCAGCACACAAGACATTGCTATTAATAACATATCCATTTCTATCTGATTCAAAAATTAGTTTTAAATAATCATAGACAGAATACGAACGAACAAGCGCTGCAATTCCATTTTCGTCGGTATAATTATCAACAATAATATTATTACGAAATATTTCTATTGATTTGCTTATCATTCGTTGAATCATAATAGCTGGAGCTATTTGATCTTTAAGATCATCCAATTCAACCTCACCATCAAAATACCCGCGAATTGCATTAAACGCCTTATTCTCTTCAGTAAGAATAAAATCATCCGTTTCTTCCCTAATGTGATCTAAAGAATACATCAAGATTTTCTTTCTATGTTTCTCCATAGCTATTTTCATTTTAGCAAGATTTTTTGATGCCTTATAGATAACATTAAGTTCAGCATAATGGTTCTCTGGCCAAATGTACTTCTCAAGAAGCTCTTCGTTTTTTATCACATTTAGAACACCATTAAACATAAATTCCTTATCGAGCAAATGAATGGGCGTTTCTTTTACAGGAATACCATACTTTTTGACGGTTTCCTCGTCTGATCTATCTAAATAGAATCGATGAATGTCTGAATTAAGCATGCTCACGTTTTCCATGACAAATGCCTTTGGTTGAAGTTCTAATACTGCACGAATGTATTGCTTCACAAGCATATTGTTTTGACTAATTGCATGATTTTTTTGTCGATTAGCATTTGAAAATCCTTGACAGGGAGGTCCACCAATAACGATATCTATTTCCCCATATTTTTCTTTAAGCGAATTATAATCTACATTACATACATCGCCAAAAACATCAACAGTTGGATGATTCAATCTGTATGTATTTTGCATAATTGGATTATTTTCAAACGCAGCTAAAATTTCAAATTTTTGAGTTTGTTCAAATCCAAGACTTAATCCACCAGCACCTGCAAATAAATCAATAACCTTGTACTTGTCCATTTTATCTTCCTTGTCTGTATGTGTCATTTAATTTCATTTTTTTGGAAAACCTTCCCTAACAGCTTTAGACTGTAAATTAATCAAACTCTTGCACTGTCTTTCATCTGGGAAGTACCCCTGTGATATTTTTGTTGCATATTTAAGTGCTTTCAATTCTGGCTCAGTTGCAAGTCGATTACTTTTAAGCCAGTTTTCGAGATGAATCCAGTAAATCTCGCCAAGTTCTAAAACGGTTTTTTGAGCATCTATAGTATTCTCAATTTTTCTCACTTCTCTAGCATCTCTAATTACAGCAGTGCGTTCATCATTGCTATTAAGCAATGTCTCGAAATTGTTGACGATTGAAATGTTTAGTTTTTTAACCGATTCCCAACAATTAGCTTGTTTGCACCATTGAGTTACGTTTTGAATTGGTCTGGAACTTGAGGTTATTGAATAATATACCCGTTCTGTGATTATTGCCATTTGTTGCATTAGTATATCAGGGCATTTCTGTTTCTGCCAGATTTTTTGCAAGTCAAGCATCTTTCCAGGATACCTTTTTCTGATTATGTAGTGTAATAACGCTACTGAATATGCAACAATATTTGCTTTATAACCTTTATCGTACCAAGACTGTTTTGGAATTAGCTTGTCCACTGCTTTGTAAAGAATGACCAGCGCAATCGATTCCTGAAAAAAAATATCATTAAAATCATCACGCTTAGCTTCCCACTGAGCCTCTGTGCGCTTTGCAAACTCAGCGAAGTTTGACTCGGCACCCTTGCTCACAATGTGAGGATACTCTTCCCATGCACTCAGCACTTTAGCCCATTCGGTCTTTGTAACAACTTGATCTTTTGGATTTTGAGTGGCAAATTTCTTTGCTTCACTTTTTGACATATGCATTGTTGCCTGTATGTATTGACCTCTAGCACGTTCATAAAACCAATGTGATTCATGCTGAGCACCATCTTTAGCAGGAGCGAATTTCCTACGAGATATCTGTTCTAGGCGGACATGGTATTCATGAGTGCTGAAAAAGTCTGCAGGATTTATCTTATTCTGACTATTTGCACTCCTTGAAATGAGCGGAACAATATTAGAAGCAAGCTGAGGGTTAACTATTGTCAGTTTCATTAAAACAGAAATACCCGAAAGATCAGCACCATTTATTCTTCTAGCTGAGGACAATGTCGCCGTCGTCTGCCCACCGTTAACAATTTGTAAGTCCTTTGCATAAGTGACTCGTCCATTTTTTACAACCGCTTCCGTTGCGGTTGCAGAGAGGCCATTATTATAAACAAAAAATCTCTCAGGTTCATTTAATACCGTATTGCGTATCTCCTTATTTACACCACGTTTTCCGAGGAAAGATCTTACATTTCCTTCAAGTAATCTACTCTTATAGTCATCGTAAAGGTCTGCAATAACACTACCCGAAACAGTACATAAGTAACTAATGCAATCTGAACTATCATTGGCAGTAATGGCCGGCAAACAAGGGATCCCGTCATTTGTATACTGGAGAAAGTCAATTTCTATTTCCTCATGTCCATCACCTGATGTGAAAACACGATGGAATCGTGGCATATCCCAAATTCTATATTCAACTTCGATCTTCGAGATTGGATCAGCAGAAAGTACATTCGTTCGTTTTCTTGAAGTTAAACGACTGCGGGAATCTTTAGGTGTATCAGCAAGTACTGCTCGCTCGCTCAGAGACATGTCTGTCAAGAGAATAATCACAATCTTCGAAATATTTTGCGCCTGTTCTTGTAAATAGGACGCTAGATCATATGCTGCTGTGCTTATTTCAATCTTTCTAGACAAACCTTGCTCAATTGAATTTGATGCAAATGCTCGACACCTTTCTAGAGCTGTTCTAGCATCACTTCCTTGAAGGATTTCACTTTCTTCTGTACCCGAGTATGAAGCAACTAGCATAAAAAACGTTCCATCAATATCATCATATGCATAACCATCTACGCGAAGTATTGCACTTCTATACCCTACACCGTGAAAATAGCATGGTGTATACTCAGGCAAAACGTCTCCTTCAAACAATTTGAGTGCACAGATTTTTACGAAACTCGCAACAGTACCATTTGCTTCACTTTCTTCTGTGGCTCTAGTATCTTCTAGGAATTCTTTCCTGTAATCTTCAAAGCTTTGCATAAATTACCTCCACCTATTCTCGCCAAGGTTGAATTGCAGCTATACTCAGCGTGTATTCGCCATTGCAAATTGATGAATTAATCTCACTTCGCCGGAGTCGAGGAAAGTCATCGCTTACTCTATAGATTTCAAATCCATGAATTACAAATGGAATATCAGCGCGAATGTCTTCATTGTCAAATCCATAAAGCTTTAGCCTAGCCAAAAAAATTGAAGAAGCGTGCCCATTATCCTTAAGACGGTTTGTAATTTGATTTATCAGCGTATTTAATGTTATTGCTTTAGGATCAGAAACTGAAGTTTTTTCCAAACGACAAACAATTAAACATCCTGGTCTCAATACGTCTAATTGGTCAAACGATGATATCAATATTGTTTCTTTACTTAGGGAGACAGCTTTTACTTCATACCAAGTATCTTCATATTCAAAATCCCTGTCCGATTGTAATGGGCCAATCCAACCATTTAATGCATATGATGAATTGTATTTCGGCATACAAACATCTCTTAAAACAGCCAATTCACCCATTAAACCTTTAATTTGAGAGTCGGATATTTTTGACTCAATTGACTTAGCTAACAAAATCTGCCACATACAAAATCTTTTTATTGCCATTGATATCCCTAACAATTTGTTGTTGACCTCATATGAGCAAGACATAATATCCCAACATAGTAAAATAAAAATTTCTCTCAGAACAGTATTTGTTAGTGAAAAACAAATGGCATACCTACCATCACCTCTTAGATTTCCTCTAACATGAATTTGCTGACTCGATTTCGGCAATTCTGGAAGACTATCGGTCACTAACATAAGTTGCATTAAACTGTTTTCATCATATCCCACAAAATAATCCAGAGGGTGATTGGGATCTGCACGTCGCGCAATACTGTTACCCTGCTCTGGATGGATCTCATTCCAAATAAAGTTAATCTTCTCCATCGATATCATCGAGCTGATCCTCCTCGATTTCATCAGTCAAATATTGCTGTTGTTCAACCATATTGATGTAGTAAACTGCATAAACCGGCTCAGATTCTGCAAGTGTTGGAAAACCAATACCATATCCCACTATTAACTCATCATCATTAAGTCCTCTTGGCTTATCCCTTTCCGATCTCTCAAAAGTTGGCTTCAAGTAATGAATAATTAATATCGGATTTCTACCTTTAATGAGATATGCTCTGTCTGGAATGCTCAATTGATCAAGCTTTTCGTCGGCCTTCTCTCCATATTTCTGTACATAATCATCACGCTTAAGCTCTTTGAATGATTCTACTGCTTCTTTTACTTCATCATCAGTTAGTCCATGTTTAGTCAGTCCCATTGTACCAATCCTCATTTTTGAACCATAAGAGCTGAGAACACCACTTACTCGAGTAAGTGGTCTGGGAAATGGACGTATCGGACATCCATTTATGTCAAATGCAACTTCAAATTTGCTGCTGGGAACAAGTACATCCCACTTCACAAAATTAATATTTCGATCAATATAGTTTGCTAACGCTTGACCATCAGCTTCCATGTTTAGAGGATGATTACTATATCTTTTTATAAATCCGCTGATGTGCTCTCGTGGCACATCTTTCCAGAACAAGGGTTGTTTCCCCGAACTAATTGGCTCACCGCACTCATGAATTATAGTTTGAATAAAATCGTCAGTCCTTTTTTTGTTAGCACGTATCTCATCACACTCTGCGAGAAACCTAGGTGTTTCAAAAAATCTTCCATCAAGTGTAATCCATCTTTCAATTTTTTCAGAATTCTTCATCTTGTTTCGTGCTGTAATAATCAAAGCAGTAGGGTGAGCGCGCACTTTTAATCCAAACTCTCTTGGAGTTGCGCCAAGCCTGTTCATTCTTGCAATCTCTTCGCGTAACTCATTTGAGGCATCTGTAATATGCGAGTACCAACCTATAGCGTCATCAGGCATCCAGATTCTAAACAGATCCTCATATGAGGTTCTATATCCAAACCAACGACCCATTTGCATAAGAGTATCATACATCTGTGAGTTTCTATGAAAGTAGCTAACTACAAGGCCCTCAAGCGTGAGGCCTCTAGAAAGACTTAGTCCTCCTACGGCAATTACTCTTAATCCATTTTCATTGTAAAGAGCATAGTCCAGTATTTTTGTATTACTTTTTTGGTTAATGGTTCTTACTTCTATTTGACTAACAGCTCTCAACAGCCAATTTTTCTGTACCTCTTCCCATTCAACGTTCGTTTTGCTTCGAAACGGATATTCTATATTGTTCCAATCGTTTTTCAACCGCCAAATAGTGCTGTTACGACATGCTTCTGATTCATCCAACATGCAGTAATTTTTTATGTCTCTAACAGTTTCAAAACTCCACTCATCAATCAATTCAGAAATCCGGTTTTGAATTTTCACTAGTCGACTAACATTGACCAGCATTGATCGATGAGAAGATATTGTACCTTTCATATCTTGCACAACATTAGCAAGAACAAAATATCTAAGAGCAGAATAAAGACTTTCTGGAAGGCAAGGAATAATTGTATCTTGTTTATGTCCGTACGGAAAATATTCATCTGCGTCATCAATTGTAATAAGCGCATTACTATAAATTGCATTCTCACCAAATACTTCGTTTCCACCGATATAATTTGATGGGGCATCTAGTGAGTAAATGTAATCCGCTGGAAACAAATCATCGTTTTCCATATCTACTGTTTTTTCAGGGAGTATAAAAATATTCGCAAATGGAGTTGCAGTAACACCAATATAAGAACTCTCAATAAATAGATTCAAAATTGTTCTGATATGTCTATTAATTGTAGTTGGATCATTATCAACTCGAGTATTAATAGATGCATTGTCAGCTTCGTCGTCAATTAGAAGTAAAGGCAGATCGATCCGGCCGTTATTATTAAGGTTGTATTTTTCAAGCCAACCAATTAAATTCTCTAAAGTTTTCGCATTTTTTTTCAGAACAAATACAACTGGTTCACTACTCATATTGTGAAGACTTGCATTCATGTTTCGAACAGTTGTAATCTTAAAATCGCTAGATTCCGTTGTAAACCCTGTAGCGAATCGAGATGCATCCTTAAGTCCAACACCTTTTCTAATTGTTCTACTCTCTCTCTGTAGGTATGCCTTACTGCTTCTACCTATAAAACCCTCATCAATACGTTCTTGTGTCTGTCGTCGCAAACTTTCAACTGTACCTGTCAACAAAATTATAACCTTGAATCCAACATCCGCTGCTTTATTCATCACGGCGATATAATTCGCAGTTTTACCTGATTGGACATCACCAATAATTAGTCCACGTCGTTTTAATTGTCCTTTTGCAGTCGGATCTCCGGCTAAATCAACAATTTTATCGGATACTTTATCTATTGATGCAATAACACCTGATGGTCGCAACATATCTTGCTCCAAATAATGCACATAGCGGTTCCAGTAATAAAAATTGATTTGATCTTTACGAGCATTTAGCCAAGGCTCATATGCCTTTTCGATTACAATCCCTGTATCCATTGATACATCAAGAGCAGATTGCAATTTTATAATAACAGTCTCAGCTTCTGAATCTGTCACAGGTATCATTTTTCGAACCATATCACAGGCTAACTGAAGCTCTAACTCTGTAGGTGCACGATTAACGACCATTTCACCAATGACAGTTCTAACAAGCTTCTCAAACATAATATTTTCACTCATTTTCTGCTTCAAGCTCCTTTTTCAACATAGTTACGATGCTATCATAATTACAGAATGGGGTAGTTTGGATAAGAACATTTATCATCGTGCTACGAAAAGGACTATTTATTATGTTTGATAAGTATACATCTAGTTGTTCGAGTGCTTCTTTTTCGGATTCTTTTTCATTTCGAACATTGACTTGTTGCTCGTTATTCAAATCAACATACAATTGATTTAGTGGTAAATTCCCCTCAGCTAGTTTAAGATAGCTCTCAAGTAGTTTCTTTTGCTGGCTATCAAGAGATTTTTCAAGTATTTCTAGGAATGCATAATCTCTATTGAGATTATAGATTACACCATCACGTGTTTTCACTTTCTCCCATAAGTGGCTCTCATCACCACCGACTTCCCTTTTCCCCCTAAATGTCCATGTTCTCTTACTTCCTTCAGAAATGCGGTCAACAATCCGCATCAGGTTCATTTTAATTACATCTGGGGGTATAGCGGATGATTTTCGAATATCTAGTGTCCAAAGGTGATCTAAAGAATTGGGAATATCTACACGTATTCTAGCAAGTTTGGAGAGCTCATCTTTTCTGTGCATTCTAAACCATGTACCCCAAACAAGTAGCCTTTTATTTCTATAAATGTAAAATCCTTGATCTTTAGTTAAACCTTCGCTTCCTCTCAAAGCGCTTTTTTCTTGATGTGTAAGATTGCTGAGATGAGGAAGTAAAAAGGCGGAAACATAAACTGGATGACCTTCAATCATAAATTTTTCATCGTCTTGAAATGAAATACTTTTTCCAATCAGAAATGGGTCTTTCGGTTCTACTTGAAGTCCATTGAGTAAAATTTTCAGCTTGGAAATACCAGATTCACCAGCAAGATATCGGTGAAATACTAAAGCCAGATGATCACGCACATAATCCATTTGCTTACTCATCAATTTTTCAGGTGCAGCAGTACCTCCGAGCATTTTATCAAGCTTCTCCCAGATAATTAAAGTTCCACTCGTTAGAATCTTCAAAGTGTCAAATTGAGGAATTTGCTCGAATTCGTGCTCCTCTAAGTGTAATAGCGCCCAAGATCCTTGCTTATATATCTCATCTAAGTCCCATCGTCGTGCAACTATTTTATTGCATTGCTTTGAGACAACCGTAAGGCATCTGCATTGTGATAATGATGCTGTTTTTAATCCCAAACCAAATCTTCCTAAGTCTTTTTCTTTTCGTATAACCAAAGAACTCTGACTACCGTAACGCATTGCATCATCAATTTCCTCATTATTCATTCCAGTTCCATTATCTAAAATTGATACATAAGGAATAATATCATAAGGAGAAAATCGGATATTAATATTAGTAGAGCCCGCAGTCACGCTGTTATCAATGATATCAGCAACAGCGGATTCTAAACTATATCCCATAGCCCTAGTTGATTCCATCAAAACCGGAGCAAATGGAGGGGTATCTTTTATAATCATAGCAACCTCCAGATTATTTATTTTTTATATTTTTATTTCAACAACTCATGAATATTTTTCTAATTTTATAAGGAGAAAAATAACAACTTCAAAATACATACGATTTAAAAAAATATATGTGGTGATACATTTTTTCATAACTTAAAAATATTTAACTTTACATTCTGTTATCAAACCGCTAAATTAATTTAATCTATTGCTAAAGAAGTCAAATATTCACATAAGTCTGACCGGGTTCCAAAGCCTTGCTTCACCTCCACCAGTTTCCACATTACATCATTCGATATTACTTCCAGGAATCCTGCAAGATAATTGGAAAATTTAGTGTCTAATATTGTCGAATGGAAAAAATGGAAGTAAGGTGGGGTCGATTGGCCTTAGTCGGTGACACCGCCTTCACCAAATGGAATGGCTGGGATTACGGATCCATCGGCTAAAAGCCTTTTCTTTACTGAATATTTATCTTTTCAAAACCGTACAGCCACTCAAATTTGGAATATGATGAGCGCATTCCACGCTTCAGATCCAAATTTTAACAAGAGAAGGTGTTAGCCATGAAATACTGCGCCACATGCGGTACTGAACTTGCTGGTGATTCTAGATTCTGCAGCAAATGCGGTGATCCTGTTTCAACCGAATCTATTCGAAAAGACCTGTCACTTCAAGATTTAGTATCGAATAAAAATCTGAGTAGCGGAACAACGGCTCTGAACCAAAGCGATAAAAACCCTCGAATGAATATCAGCCGTTATCTATTTTTATTGTTTTGGATCTTCTTTTTTCCATTTATGGCTCTAAATAGGCTGGTGAACAGTGAGATCCTGATTCGTCACTTTGCTCGGAAAAAGGCTAAACGAAAAAGAAATGGTTGATCGAAAAATACTCAAAATCAGTAGTGAAGCAGTTGTTTAAACCCTAAATGACAAACAGCCCACACCGTTTAAAAAAATAGTGTGGGCTGTTTCGCGTTTAAGATAATGCGTCTTTTGTAACCATCGGCAAAATAACATGAAATTATTGTATTAGAATTTCAATGAAGCACTGCCAAAATTCATTTCAGCCGTATTTTGTCCAACTTTTACTTTTTACTCTTTCCCCATCAACCGCTTAACCACCGGCCAATCCGCCGGTGCCCAGTCCAAGGTGTCAAGCTGATTTGGCGACAGCCAGACATAGTGGTGATGGTCATTGCACTCAATGGTTCTATTTGTGATTTCGCATTTAAAGCAATGCATGGTGATCGAAAAATCCGGATAGGTGTGATCCACCGTCATGTAATAATGGTTTGGCTTGACTATGATATCCAAATTCAGCTCTTCTTTCAGTTCCCGGGACAAAGCCGCTTCCATGGTCTCACCAGCTTCTTCCTTGCCGCCTGGAAATTCGTATTTAAGAGAGATGTAGTCGCGTTCACTCTCTTTGCGCTGCATGCAGAGGATTTCGCCATTGTGAATGAGGATGGCGGCGGTGACGGTTAGGTGCTTCATGGGTGTGGGCTCCTTAAGGTGTGATCTTGGGCGTGGTGGGGTGTGGCGTGACCATCGGCATAGTGTCACCTGTCGTTGATTTTTGGTTTTGTATAGATATTCGGACGGATTCATTTGCCTATATTGATGTGATATAAGTAAAAACTCTTGTTTTCTACCTATGTTTGGCTGGAGGCTTCTTTGTCATTTTGAAATTTGTCAGGGATACGCTGCCTCTGACCACTGTATTTTCAGACTGCACCGTGTATCCGAGTTTTTCAAAAATGGTCTGGCCGTTATGGAGGCGTATTGAAACCTCTTAAGGTTTATTTTGTTTTTGGCAGGGCAACCTATTTCATGTGACTTGCCGGCCTTATTTTACTACCCGCGAGACCAGCACGCCTTTACTGTCGTAAAGGGCTGCCGGATCCGTTTCGGAGTTATTCCACATATTTTGGGTAGTCCACTTGAGGTCGCCAGTGGCGTCTCCGCTGGCAACTTTGACAGAGGCGCCGGCCTTTAGGAGATAGTTCGGGAAAACGTAGATCTGATTGCCTTTCTCCGAGACCAGCTTGTAACCTTGCAGATTGACGTCTAACTTCTTTGTGTTTTGGATGGTGACCAGCTCGGCTTTTTTATCCAGCAGGCTGATGATGATGCCGTTGGGGACCACCGTACCTGGAGCGACTGGCGCAGGGCTTACAATAGGAACCGGGGCTGGAGCTGGGGCTGGTGTTGGCGCTGGTGCCGGAGTTGGCGTGGAGGCCGTGCCGGTGCCTGGGAGCCAGGCCGCGGCTGTTGGAACTTTGTCGAAGGTGATGCTGATGCCATCGCTTTTCGCAACAATGGTGTCCAGCAGGTCGGTCCTGTAGAGCTTCACGTTCATGGAGGCCAGACGGTTCAGGACGACTTGGGACGGAAGGCCATAATCGTTGCCGGTGCCCACGCTGATGACGGCGAACTTCGGCGAAACGGCATTGAGGAAGTTTTGGCTGGAGGCGTCGTCGCTGCCATGATGGGAGACTTTGAGGACCTCCGCGGCCAGCTGGCCTCTGAATCTTAGGAGCATCTCACTCTCGGAAAGTGCCGTAGCGTCGCTGGCGAACAGGAAGTCATTAACACCGTCTGTCAGCTTCAGTACTATGGAATGGTCGTTCAGATCGTCGTAACTGCTGCTGTTTGGCGCGAGCAGGGTGAAGGTCGAGTTCCCAAGACCAAAGCTTTCCCCTGCTATTGGTTTCTCCTGCACAAGCTCTCTCAAGGCGAGGGCACTGGCGAAACTCATATAAGTAGGTGTCTCCTGAGTCGCGGCCGGCATGATGACTTTCTCGACCTCGAAAGTTTTGACGACGCTGTCCAATCCCCCAATGTGATCCATATGCGGATGGGTGGCGATTAAGTAATCTAGCTTAGTGATGCCTTTGGCTTTCAGGTAATCGACGAGGAACGTGTCGCTCAGGTAATCACCACCGTCAATCAACATGGCGCGGTCGCCTTTTTTAATCAGCGCGGCATCCCCCTGGCCTACATCAATGAAGTGGACTTCCAGGACAGGGTTGTCACCCCTGAGCCGTGTGGCTTTGTAGAGCATGATCAGGGCTTCTTCCCTTGTCGCGGTGCCAGCTGGGTTGAAGTTTCCAGATCCGACGCCGCTGACGACGCCATTTGATTTTGCAATGTAGACGGAAGACTTGGCCCAGGACTGGATAACGGCATCATCCGCAAAGCGGCTGGCGTCTGCGGGCTGGTAGTTTATACTTGTCGCTTTAAACAGGTTCACGAATAGGGTGGCAAGCTCGTCCCTGCGGATTTCGTTGTTCGGGCGGTAACTTCCGTCCTCGTAGCCGCTAACGATGCCGGCATTTTTCGCCGCCAGCACGTAAGGGTCCGAGGTGTCGGTGAAGCGCGCCTGACCGGCTTCCGGTGCAGTGCCGGTGTAGTAGTCGTATAACGCCACCGCCAAATAGGCAAATTCGCCCCGGGTGATCCGGTTTTGATAGTTGGTTAACAGTCGGTCGACTTCAAGCTCAGGTTCTGAGGTCACTGCCGTGACGTAGGGCGCGGCCCAGGTGGATGGCGTTGCGGCGAAGGTGTTCGCCGGGGTCAGAAGCGTGATGGATAGGAGAAGGATCATGGTGGCCAGGATAGATTTGTGAACAGTTTTGTGCATTGTGATGCCCCTTTCTTCGAAGGATTGTGATGGGATTTGAGTGACGCAAAGAATGGGTTGTGGACGTGCTGCATTGGTAATGACACGTGCTATTGTGTTAATTTTACCATTTTTGTGAGATGGAGTGACATAATAATGAAAAAAACCATCGGCAAAGGCACTGGAAGCTTTTTTGGGGGCTTCTAGTGCTTTGCAGATGGTTTTTTTGCAGAGATAGGCGTGATCAGTACCGCCCAACAGTAACATATTTAACGTTAATTTCATGTGAAGTTCGCGGGTATTAAACATTGGCCAGCTATCCTTAGAGCAGATGACAGTTTGCCGAAGGTCGGCCAACCATCAATCAGGTTCAGGAGGCACAGCCCTATGATAAAATTGTGTGTGCTGGATCCAAATGTAATGAAAAGGAGAATTTAAATTAATGTCATCCATAAAAAATGTTGTCGTTCGGAAAAAAATTACGGACTTGATCCTGCTGCTTTTGGGGACTGCACTTTTTTCATTTGCAGTCACGGTGATCCTCAAACCCAATAGTCTGATTACCGGTGGGATTACGGGTCTTTCAATCCTTGCCGGAAAAGTAACAGGAATTCCATTTACCCTTTATTATTATGGCTTGTCCGCATTGGTTTTGGCTGCGACGCATTTCTTGCTTGGAAAACAGGAAAGCAAGAAAATCCTCCTCTTGTCAGTTTTATTTCCAGTCACTCTAACACTGTTTGATCAATGGCTTTTTACAGATGCTCAGTTTAATTTGACTGGTGATGATCTGTTCCTCTCGTCTGTGTATTTTGGTGTCATCGCCGGCATTGGGGCGGGGTTGATCCTGTTAAGAGGTTATTCCTCTGGCGGAACGGATTCCATCGGCAAAATTCTTCATAAGAGGTTTTTTCCATTTGTCAGTATCAGTCAGCTGATCGCCATCATTGATATGTTTGTCATCTTACTCTCTGCGCTGGTCTTTGACATTCAAACAGCCCTTTACGCCGTTCTGATGCAAATCGTTCAGATGTGGGCGACAGAACTGGTACTTTATGGATTTACAAACAAAATGGTTAAAATGGAAATCATCAGTGAACGAAGTGCGGACGGGGCTGTTGCAAAACTAGTAAATTTAGTTTTGCGGCAGCCTTTTTGCGCGCTATTTGCAATAACTTGCTTTCGAGAAAATTGATTTTTAGCTCGAGTCACCCATTAACATTAATTATAGGGTCGAC
>Ga0302240_1001594_pt1 | contig 17423 bp, 17 predicted proteins | sample AAG_UR_His_MG_FD_193538 | JGI IMG/M metagenome (GOLD analysis project Ga0302240, IMG submission 193538) | Enriched activated sludge microbial communities from anaerobic digester in WTTP, New Holstein, Wisconsin, United States - AAG_UR_His | ecosystem: Engineered > Bioreactor > Anaerobic >... | reverse complement strand
AGACATTTCCTGACGGAATGGATGGCCAGCCGCCCGAGGTGCCGATAGAGCGGACGAAACCTCGATGATACGGAACGATTCGAGACGGCGATTTTGATTTCGAGAAGTGGAGGTTTTCCATGCAACTGAGAATTCACGCCAACAGTGTGCGGCTTTCCTCATCCCTGCGAGAGCGGATCGCAGGCCAGGTCGCGGCCGTGCTGGCACCGTTCGATCCTTGGATCCAAAGCGTCGAGGTTTCCCTGGCCGACGTCAACGGCCAGCGCGGCGGCGTCGACAAGCAATGCCGGATCGAACTGCGGACCGGCCGTCGATCACCTTTGCAGGTGACCGACAAGGCTTCCGGCATCATGGCGGCAGTGGGACTCGCCGCGCGGCGGGCCGGTTTTGCGCTCCGCCGACAGACCCAGCGGTGGCGAGAGAAACACGGCAGAGCCGGACTGGGACGCTCTTCCGCGGAGCGGGTGTTTAACGGTCAAGCGGAAACTCGTTCGGACTAAGGTCCAAAGGAGATGCCATGAGCGAGAAAACTTCCCTATCGGAGCGTTTGCCGTTCCTCGATCGTTTCCTGACGGTGTGGATCTTCCTGGCGATGGCTGTGGGCGTGGCGTTGGGGCACTTCCTGCCCGGGCTGGAATCGCTGATCAACCGGTTTCAGGTGGGGACGACGAACATCCCCATCGCCATCGGCTTGATCCTGATGATGTACCCACCGCTGGCCAAGGTGCGGTACGAGACTATCGGATCAGTCTTCCGCAACGCGCGAGTGCTCGTGCTGTCGCTCGTGCAGAACTGGATTGTCGGGCCGCTGGTGATGTTTGCCCTAGCGTGTCTGTTCCTGTACGACCTGCCCGGGTACGCGGTCGGAGTGATCCTCGTCGGTTTGGCCCGCTGCATCGCCATGGTCCTGGTCTGGAACGATCTTGCCCACGGCGACAAGGACCTGGTAGCTGGGCTGGTGTCGCTCAACGCGGCGTTTCAGGTTCTGTTCTACGGCGTGTATGCGTGGGTGTTCTTGACGTTCTTGCCGCCGTTGTTCGGTCTGCAGGGCGTGGAAGTGAATGTCGGCGTTGCCGAGGTCGCGGTGACGGTCCTGATCTACTTGGGCATTCCGCTCGCTGCGGGCCTGCTTAGCCGTCTGGTTCTGGTCCGGCTGCGAGGAGATGCCTGGTACGAGGGATCGTTCGTGCCGCGTGTTCGGCCCATCACGCTGGTCGCCCTGCTGTTTACCATCGTCGTCATGTTCTCTTTCAAGGGTGGTTTGATTGTCAGGCTTCCCTTGGACGTGATTCGTGTGGCGATTCCGTTGAGCCTCTATTTCGTGGCGATGTTCCTGCTGACCTATTTCTTGGGCAGGCGGTTCCATACGGGCTGTCCCCAAAACACGGCCGTATCGTTGACGGCGGCAAGCAATGATTTCGAGTTGGCGATCGCGGTGGCCGTGAGCGTGTTCGGAATCAACTCGGATGCGGCCTTTGCCACGGTCATTGGACCGCTGGTCGAAGTGCCGGTGTTGATCGGGCTGGTCAATATCGCCCTGGCCCTCCAGCGGCGATGCGACCGGCAACACCGGGCTGAGTGCATTCAGGGATCTTGACGGAGGAATCACCGGCGTTGAAGCCCTTACCGCGTGTGTCAACCAACTCGTTCGCCTCAAAAACTCTGTAATCTAAGGAGCCTCGATATGTTTCAAACGGCACTGATCGCAACCGATCTGTCCCCGGCATCCAATCATGTCCTGAGTTGTCTGCCGGGTCTGCAGCCGTTGGGCACCCGTCAAGCGGTCCTCGTCCACGCTCTCGGCATCAAGCATTTGCAGGAGATCCAGCACTTGCTGGCGCCGTACGTCGAGCCTTTCCTGGCGGCTCAGAAGCAGACCGTCGAAGCACAGGGATTCAAGGCGACCAGCGTCATCGCCGCAGGCCTGCCGGTTTTCGAAGTTAACCGCGTCGCCAAGCAGCAAGACGCGTCGCTGATCGTGGTCGGCTCGCACGGCTCGACACTGGCACGAGAAACGCTCTTGGGCGGGACCGCTATGGGCATTCTCCACCACGCCCAATTGCCCGTGCTCGTCATCCGGCTGAAGATCGTCGAACAGGACGGCCAGAGCCGTTGCGAAGGCGCGTGTGCAGATTTCCGGAAACACGTTTTGTTCTGTACGGACTTCTCCGAGACCGCTGAACGCGCCTTCACCTATGTGGAGAAGATCGTGGAATGCGGAGCCAAACGCGTGACGTTGCTCCACGTCCAGGATCGGGGCCGTATCGAAAAGTACCTGAAGGACCGTCTCGGTGAGTTCAACGAAATCGACCGCGAGCGTCTACAGCGGCTTCAGAACAGCCTGGAGCAACACGGGGCGTCGGAGGTGCAGATCGAGCTGCCCTACGGATTCCCGATCCAAGAGATTCTGCGGATCGCCGAGCGCGAAAACGAAAGCCTGATCGTGATGGGTAGCCAGGGGAGGGGGTTTATCGGCGAAGTCTTTCTGGGCAGCGTCAGCCATCAGGTCGTACGCCGGGCTCCTGTGCCCGTCTTGCTCGTGCCGACGTTGCGCTAAGTTCAAGCTGCATAACGCATTCTGAATGGTCGGCGTTCTGAAGAGCAGCAGTCCGAACCGTTCGAGTGTAGAAAATGAGATAAATAGGATAATTGGAAAACAGAGGCAAGAGTGCAAGACATGCCCTTGCGGTGAGCCGAAAGTTTCTTTAACATTTCGTTGTTTGGCGAACGATAGTATTGTAGATTCTTCCCGTAGCGGCAAGGATTCCATCGGTGTAGCCGCTCTGGTACGCGGGGCGAGGAGTGCAAGAGGCAAGCGGGATTCGCGGGTCGGAACGGGTGCATCTGATGTCGAAAGGACAGGAAAAATGAAAAAACTGATGGCTGGAGTGGTCGCGTTGTTGATCGTCGCGGGCGTGTCGATCGGCGTTGCCAAAGGTGTTTTTGGCACAGGGGAAACGATTAAAGCGGCACAGACTCCCGTGCTTGCAGCGGAGAAAAAGGCCGATGCCGCGCCCGTCAAGAAGCCGGCCGCTCCTGCAAATCAAAAAACGGCGACGGCGTTGATGGACGAGGCGGCGAAGGCCAATAAGTACCTGTTCGCATTCTTCTGGAAGACCGAAAGCGACCAGACGACGGCCATGAAGAAGGTCTTTGAAGACGCCGTCGCCAAGATCTCGGATCGCGCCACTGCGGCGATTGTCCAAGTAACCGACCCAGCCGAGAAGGAGATTGTGGAGAAGTTCACTTTGGACCGAGCCCCCATGCCCCTCGCCCTGGCCATCGCTCCTAACGGGGCCATCATGGGCGGTTTCCCGAACGAGTTCACGGAGGAAGCCTTGGTCAACTCCTTCGGAAGTCGCTCCACGGAAAAGTGCATGAAGTCGGTTCAAGACGGCAAGCTGGTCTTCTTATGCGTTCAGAATGCCGCAACGACGCTCAATGCCGAAGCCCTTCAAGGCGTCCAGGACTTTAAGGCTGAGGCTCAATACGCGAACGTCACGGAAATCGTCAAACTGGATCCGGCGGATTCGGCAGAGGCATCTTTCCTGAGCGACCTGAAAATCGATCCCCAAACCAAGGTGGCGGTCACCGCATTTCTCGCACCTCCCGGCGCCGTGATTGCCGAGTTCGAAGGGGCTACCAAAAAAGACGACTTGATCGCCACGCTCGTCAAGGCCAGTTCGGCCTGTGGCCCCGGCGGTTCCTGTGGACCGGGTGGTTGTGGCCCGCGGTAACTTCGCTTCTTCACGAAGTAGGACGGATTGCCAATCCGTCCAGAATTCACGGACGGATTGGCAATCCGTCCTACGCACAATCATCCGCACTCGGCGGGACTTAGAAACTGTCTACTTGTCTCTTAGGAGGGCTCACGGATGGGCCCTCGAAAAAAACCTTGTCATGGAAGGAAAGGTATCAATGAAACGATCTGTTTTCAGCCTCTTGATGGTCGCGATCTTGGGGTCGGCGGTCGTCGCCCAGGATGGCTTGCGCATGGCCCGTTTACCCGAGTCGAGCGCTGCGACTGGTCGGCAGAGTGGTGCCGTAGCGGCCCTCGATCGGGCGGCGGCGGCAAACAAATTCGCGTTTGTCTTCTTCTGGAAGGAACAGAATCCGCAGACCGACCGGGCCTGGGGTGTGTTACAGGCGGCGGCGGGCAAGATGTCGGACTGGGCGGAGGTGGTGAGTGTCCAAACCTCGGACCCGGCGGAGAAGCCGCTGGTGGATCGGTTCGGAACCAGCCGTGCGCCGATGCCTTTGGTGTTGGCCGTTGCGCCGTGTGGGGCGGTAACGAAGGCGTTTTCGAGCGTTTTCGATGAATCACAGTTGAGGTCCGCCTTTGTGAGTCCCGGCACGCAGCTCTGTCTGAAGGCGTTGCAGGATCGGAAGCTGGTCCTGTTGTGCGTCGTCGATCAGGCTGGCCCCAACGGATCGGGTGCGCCGATGGCGGCCCAAGAGTTCAAGGCGGACCAACGCTTCGGTGCCGCCTCGGAGATCGTGCTGGTCAGTGCCACCGACGAGGGCGAAGCGGGGTTCTTGAAGGAACTGCGGGTGGACACGAGGGCCCCCAGGCCGTTTACGGTCTTGCTCGCTCCGCCCGGCAGCGTCATCGGCCAGTTCGACGGTCGGGCGAGCAAGGACCAGTTGCTGGCCAAACTGGCTGCGGCCCAGTCGAACCCGTGCGCGGGCGGGGCCTGTGGGCCGGGCGGATGCGGGCCGCGGAAATAGGTTCGGATGCAAGAGAATCACGGCACACGGAGTGTGCCTACTACGATTTGTCGGGAGAACCATTTATGCGAATGCGAACCTTGGTTTGGCGGGAAATTTTTGAGCGAAAGAGCCAACTGGTGACGAGTTTCCTTGCCATTCTGCTGGGCATCACGGTCATCGTCTCGATCAAGAACATCACCTTCTATTCCGAAAAAGCCGTGGCGCGGGAGATGGACTCGTTAGGGGCCAACATCCTGATCATGCCCAAATCGGTCACGTTGCAGGACTATTACGCCGCCGACATGCAGGGCGACACGATTCCGGAGGAATACGTCACGCAGCTGGCGATGTCCGACCTGCAGGGGCTGGACAACCTGTCACCCAAACTCTCGATGCCGGTGGAACTGCAGGGCCGCAGTTTTACGTTGACCGGCATCTTGCCCAAGAGCGAGTTTCAGGCCAAGGCGGCCTGGGCGGGGGCAGGAATCTTCACTCGGCCGGCGGGCTGCGGGGCGATGCCTACGATGGCCTTTGCCGGTGATGACAAGAAGACCCTCGTCCGGCAGCGCGTGATCGAGAACCTGGAGCAAGACGAATCGCTGGTGGGCGCCGACGTGGCCACGGCGCTGGCGTTGAAGGAAGGTGATCGTCTGAGCTTGCTGGGCCGGGAGTTCAAAGTCACCGCCCTGCTGCCGCAAACCGGAACGATCGACGATTCCCGGGTCTTCGCCCATCTGCACACGGTGCAGGAACTCGCGGACAAGGGGCCGGTCGTCAGCGCGATCGAAGTGGTTGGCTGCTGCCAGGAAATCTCCAAGGGTCTGGTAGGGAAAATCAACCGCTTGCTGCCCGAAGCCAAGGTGGTGACCATCACGCAGATCGCCGACGCGCAGATCAAGATGAACCACATGATGTCGCGGCTGTCGGCCATTTTCCTGGTGATCATCGTGGTTGTCGGCGGAGCCGGAATTGCGAACTATATGTTTGCGAACGTGTACGAACGGCGCCGCGAGATCGGGACGCTCATGTCGCTGGGCGCCACCTCGTTTCTGATCCAGAGGATCTTCCTGCTGAAAGCCCTGTTGCTGGGAATTGCCGGTGGCGTGGGCGGTTACTTGTTGGGAACCTTGCTCGCGGTTGTGCTCGGGCCGAAGTTGGCCGGTGTGCCCGTGCTGCCGATGCCGGTGCTGGCTCTGTGGGCGCTTCTCATCTCGACGGGCCTGACCTTGGCTGCCAGCTTTTTCCCGGCCCGGCGTGCGGCTCGGCTTGACCCTTGTGCCACCTTTCAGGAGATCTAACTCATGTTGCGTATGGACAGCGTTTCCAAGAAGTACCTTCATCGCGGCCAGTACGTGACCGCGTTAGACAATGCCAGTGTCTCGATCCCCAAAGGCGATTTCGTCTCCCTCGTGGGGCCCAGCGGCAGCGGCAAGAGCACCTTGCTGCTGATGCTGGGCGGGATGCTCTCGCCCACGTCCGGGCAAGTGTTCCTGGACGGCCAGTCGCTGTACGCGCTGAGCCCCAACGGCCGGGCCGAATTGCGCAAGCAAAAGCTGGGGTTCGTGTTCCAGACCTTCAATCTGGTGCCTTACCTCACGGCCCTGGAGAACGTCCAGGTGCCGCTGTACCTGGCCGGAGTGGAAGCGGCCGCACAATGCGATCAGGCGACGGCACTGCTGGAACGATTGGGTCTGGGAGACAGGATTCATCACAAACCCTGTGAGTTGAGCGTGGGTCAGCAGCAGCGGGTCGCGCTCGCCCGGATGCTGGCCAACGATCCCGCCGTCGTGCTGGCCGACGAGCCCACCGGGAACTTGGATCCCGACACAAGCCGGCAGATTATCGAGTTCTTCGAGGAGATCAACGACGAGGGCAAGACGATCGTCATGGTCACTCACGATCCGCGCGCCGCAGAACGGGCGCGGCGCACTCTGCGTCTGGCGAACGGGCAGATTCTGCCGGAAGCCATTGCCACGGAGCAACTGCATGTCGCTTGAACGATGGACGGACACAGCCGGCGGTTGGTCGGAATCCTCGGCGGGCACCGATCATCCGGGTCGGTGCTTGCCGCTGGATGCGGAACTTGAGAACGCTGGTCCGAACCCCCAGCGGAACGGCCATCGCTTGACACCCTTCCCCGGGGCGGCTAGAAACAGGAATTTAAGCCATTCCTGGCCTCACGCCATGCCCGGGGATACGATGCGAGAACTCATGGCCATCACGAAAGCTCTGGCCGACGAGCAGCGGGTACGCATGCTTCTGGCGCTGCGGCGGCAAGAGCTGTGCGTCTGTCAGATCGTCGAACTCGTGGGACTGGCCACCTCGACTGTCTCCAAGCACATGTCGATCCTGAAGCAGGCCCGGCTGGTCGAAAGCCGTAAAGAAGGACGCTGGATGTACTACCGCCTTCCCTGCGAGGAGGCACCGGAGATGGTCCGTCAGGCCATGACTTGGGTCTTCGAGCACCTGGGCAACGATCCGCGTACACTTCGGGACGAGCAGAAACTCGAAGAAATCTGCCAGGTTGACCCTCACACCTTGTGCGCCGCGCGGGGCGATGGTCAAGGCTGCGGAAGCAAGACGCGTTCCAGGGAAGTGGCGGTCTGCGCGGAGTAGCAACCGGGCTCTCGGCGATGGGTGCGTATTTTCCTGCCGCTCGTCTGAGAAATTTCTATCGGCTTGCCCCCCTTGACGTGTCTGGCCCACCGTTATATCGTTAATCGACGATGAACAGTAAGATGAGACGCCGCCGACGAGGCATTTTACGGTAAACAATTTCTTGGAGAATGTTTCATGACCCGATTGCAGGTTTTTGATCCCGCTATGTGCTGCTCGACGGGTGTCTGCGGGCCGCAAGTCGATCCGCAGTTGCCGCGTTTTGCTGCCGACCTGGAGTGGTTGCGGACTCAGGGCGTCGAGGTGGAGCGGTACAATCTGGCCCAGCAACCCAAGGCCTTCGTGGACAACGCGGCGGTCAAGCAGACGCTGGTAGCGGAAGGCGAAAAGTGCTTGCCGCTGATATTGCTGGATGGCGAAATTATATCCCGCCGTGAGTATCCATCGCGCGACGAGTTGGCGGCCTTGGCAGGCGTGGATTTCACGACGGAGGGGAGCCTGTACACGCGCGCGGTCGAGGAGTTGGTGGCCATCGGGGCGGCGATCGGCGCGAATTGCGAACCTTGTTTCAAGTATCACCTCCAGGAAGCCCAGAAGGCCGGGGTGGCACGCGACGATATCGCCTTGGCAGTGGCCACCGCTCGCAAGGTCAAGGAAGCCGCCGCCCAAGCGATCCTCAAGTTGGCCGGGAAACATTTGGCAGCCGAGCGCGAAGTCCAACTGCTCAAAATCGCGCCCTGCTGCCCAGGCGGAACAGAAGGAGCCACGCAGAAGTGCTACTGAGGCGCATCACCCACGCGGCTTCCGCCGCCGTTTTTTTGTTTTATTTCATCGTAGTTCGACGATATGCGATTAGATCGACGCGATCGAACGGAGGCCTGAAAGGACAAATGTCATGAAGTTTCTCTCGCACGCGACTCGCAATCTGTTCTTCACCGGCAAGGGAGGCGTTGGCAAGACATCGCTGGCCTGCGCGACGGCGGTGGGCCTGGCCGACCGCGGCAAACGCGTGTTGCTCGTAAGCACCGATCCGGCCTCGAACCTGGATGAAGTGTTGGGCGTGCCGCTGGGCAGCCAGCCGACGGCGATACCGGACGTGCCGGGGCTGTTTGCGATGAACCTGGACGCCGACGAGGCGGCTCGCGAGTATCGCGAACGGCTGGTCGGTCCGTATCGGGGCGTATTGCCCGACGCGGTCGTCAACAGCATGGAGGAGCAGCTTTCCGGATCCTGCACCGTGGAGATCGCGGCTTTCGACGAATTCTCGCGGTTGCTGGGCGACTCGCAGAGCACCGCCGATTTCGACCACGTCGTGTTCGATACCGCGCCGACCGGGCACACCTTGCGGCTGCTGTCGCTGCCGGCGGCGTGGAGCGGCTTCATCGACGCGAACACGAGCGGGACGTCTTGCCTGGGCCCGCTGGCCGGATTGCAGGGGCAGCATCAACTGTACAAGGACACCGTGCAGGCGCTCTCCGATCCGCAAGCGACGACCCTGGTGCTGGTGAGCCGCGCGGAACGTTCGGCGCTGGCGGAAGCAGAGCGATCCAGCGGCGAGCTGGCCGCCTTGGGAGTGCGGAATCAGCACTTGGTGGTGAATGCCGTGTTCCGCGCGCAGCGGGCCGACGATCCGATTGCCCGCGCGATGCAACAGCGCGGGCAGGACGCACTGGCGGCGATCCCGAAGGGACTGACTGAGTTCCCGCGTACGGAACTGCCGTTGGCTCCGCATAACCTGATCGGCGTCGCGGCGTTGCGGGCCATGCTCCAAGGCACGCGCGACGCTCCGTACCTGGCAAAGAGCCACTCCAGTCACCTGGAGGTCCTTCCCCCCACGCTGGCCGACGTCATCGACCAGATCGCTCCGACAGGCCGAGGCGTGATTCTGACGATGGGGAAAGGCGGCGTGGGAAAGACGACGGTGGCAGCGGCCATTGCCGTCGAGTTGGCGAGGCAAGGGCATCGCGTCCATCTGACCACGACCGATCCCGCCGCGCACGTGATCGACGCCGTAGGCCAGATTCCAGAGCGATTGACCGTCGGGCGGATCGACCCTCAGACGGAAACGGAAGCTTACCGGGCCGAGGTGCTGGCCAGCGCGGGAGCGGGCCTCGATGCCCAGGGCCTGGCTCTGCTGGAGGAAGACCTGCGTTCGCCCTGCACGGAGGAGATCGCCGTGTTTCGCGCCTTCGCCCGAGCGGTGGACCAGGGCCAAGACGGATTCGTGGTCCTGGACACGGCCCCCACGGGCCACACCATCCTCCTGCTGGACGCCACCCTGGCCTACCACCGCGAGCTGTCGCGGCAGTCGAGCGGGGTTCCGGGCAGCGTGCAGCAGTTGCTCCCTCGCCTGCGCGATCCGGACTTTACGCGGGTCCTGCTGATCACGCTGCCCGAAGCGACCCCGGTGCATGAAGCGGCCCAGTTGCAGGAGGACCTGGTGCGGGCCGATATCCGCCCGTTTGCCTGGGTCATCAACCAGAGTCTGGCGCCGCTGCTGGTCACCGATCCGGTCCTGCTGGCCAGACAGCATCATGAAAGGGCCTACATCTGCGAAGTCGTCCGGCAGTTCGCGTCGCGTACGGCGATCGTCCCCTGGCTGAGCGAAGCTCCCGTGGGCGCCGAGCCCCTGCTGGCGGTCGTTCGCGGCGCGGCGGACGCGGACGGACGCAAGTATGCGATTTGACGACCGTTGGACGGCACCGATACGGAGGCCGCTCAACCGCTCGCGGGCGTGAACCGTCCCGGTTCGGACCACGAGGACGCGGAGCCTCCGGGACAGGAACGACAACCGGGGCCGCACGACGGACTGGGCGAGCTGAGGGATGGGGCTGGGCTCTCGGCGCGGTAGGTGATTGTCGGAGGCGCGATGGACATGGCAGGCTGATACGTCTCGTAGGACGTAGAGCGGCAGCCGACCATTGAGAGCAGGACAACCGTCAGCACTGGAAACAACAGCAAACCCCATTTCATGGCTGTACCTCCGGTTAGGGGGAGGACGTGATCGCAACACAAATCCATCCCTAGAACTCTACCCGATGGTTGCAAAGGGGCAAATCATGAATGGCACTGTCGTATCGGACGTGGATCGTAAGCGGCGTTGGCGGCCAGACTTGCGACGGAATCGCTCAAAAGTCGGTTCGAGCGACACATGCGCAGACCTTCCCCATCGACATCCGGCCGACTTTTTTGTAAATTCCGCCGTGTCTTTGCAGTTTGGTGTTGCCACAAGGCCCTCCATGCCTTACTTTGACGACACCGCAAGGCCCTCCCTGATGCAGCTGCGTAAATCCAGCAAGTCAAGGAGGGCTTTTGTATGTCATACCACATCTGCCCAGATCGACGCCAGAGCTATGACGCGGTACAGCAGGGCTTTCTGCAGGCTGACGGCTTGCCGTTCTCCGAGGCTCTGACTGCGGACGAGATTCAGCGAGTCTTCGACGAAGAAGGCGTAGCGTTCGGCGACCAGCCTGATGATGTGTATACGCCGGCGCTGACCCTGTGGGCTTTCCTGTCACAGGCGATTCATTCCGGCGTTCAACGTTCTTGCAACGCAGCTGTCGAGCGTGTGCGAACGCTGTGCCTCGCACTGGGCCTCCGTGCGCCGTCGCCGGACAGCGGTGCTTATTGTCGCGCCCGAGCCAAATTGCCGGAGTCCGCCCTGCGGCGTTTGACCTACAAGGTTGCTGATGCTCTTGAAGAGGCGGCGCCGGAAGCCTGGCTTCGGTGGGGCCGTCACGTCAAGATGGTTGATGGTTCCACACTCACGATGCCCGACACCGAGCAGAACCAAGCGGAATGGCCTCAGCTGGCCTCGCAGCAACTCGGGCTGGGGTTTCCTATTCTTCGGTTTGTGTTGTTGTCCTCCTTGGCAACCGGGGCCGTATGTGGTTTTGCCGAGGCGCCTTATGAGGGCAAGGAGACTGGTGAGCCCGCACTGTTACGCGCGCTTTTGGATCGTCTGAATCCGAGCGACATCTTGCTGGGCGACAGTTGCTATTGTTCGTATTTTATGATCGCCCTACTGCAGGAACGCGGAGTGGACGTCATTTTCCCTCAGCATCAACGGCGGAAGACTGACTATGCCAAGGGCAAGCGTTTGGGTGAACAGGATCACGTTGTGACGTGGGAGAAACCAGTGCGTCCTGATTGGATGGATCAAGAGACGTACGAGCGTATGCCCGACTGTTTTGGTTCAGCGGGATGTTGAGTTTCGCTGTGTTCGAGTTGGAGAGTAAAGAGTAAAACGAGCAGGGACCTCCGGCTGTTCTTACTATGTTGGGGGGCCAGCCCCCCAAACCCCCCGAGGTTTTGCGCATTGCCTCGAAAGCGTGTGCTGGCCAGTGGGCGGGCGGACGATTGTCCGCCGGCCGCACTCGCTTCCGATCCTGAAAGGCGCTCGGGTTGCTCCTCAGCAGAGCCCTATCCTCCGATCAGGCAGTACGAGTATAACACATTCCTCCATTTCGAGCGTCCTGACGTTCCTGTTTTCGGCGTTCTCGAGCCGCTTCGAGTTTACGATCGCGGTCGAGGAAGATTTCCTGCTCTCGCCCCAGCAGTTTGTCTCGCGGGGTGACGTACCCCAAGGAGCTGTGGAGACGCCGCTCGTTATAGTCTTCGACGAATTTGGTCACGATGCGTTGAGCGTCTTGTAGCGTCAAGGGACAGCCAGGCCGGATGCAGTCCATTTTGATGGTGCGATGATACCGTTCGAGTTTCCCATTGCTTTGGGGATAGTAGGGCGAGGTGCGGACGTGCGTCATCCCACAGATCCGGATGTATTGTTTGAATTCCCGGGACACGAACTGGGGACCGTTATCGCTGATGATCCGTGGAGTCGACCCGGGAAACTTCTCCCGGGCGCGTTGCAGCACGAGTTCGACATCCCTTTCGGTGGATCGTTCGCGAAGTTCCCAGTGGACGATGAACCGGCTGTAGCCGTCCAGGACGCTGATCAGGTAGTAGAAGGTACCCGCGATATTCACGTACGAGACATCGACGTGCCAGTGCTGATGCGGGACCAGGGGTTGCCGGAAACCGGTACCTTTTAGGGAGGGTTTGGTTTTGCTACGTTTGATCAGCCCGGAGCGTTGCAAGACGCGATAAACGGTGGAGGGAGCGACGGCGACCACATTGGCGTCGAGCATCATGTAGGTCAAGCGGCGATAGCCTTCCAGCGGATGCTCGAAGTGGAACTTGATGATGGCTTGTTTTTCCCACTCGTTGAGCCAGTGATCCCGCGGAATCCAGCTATTGTGTTCATTGGCTTTGCCGTACCGCTGTTTCCATTTGTAATACGTCCCCTCAGGAACCCCGAGCCATTGCAAGATCTGGAGCGCCGAGACCTCGGCGCGTTCCTGCCAGCGCGTCACGTAGTCCACCAGACTGTCGCGGATGTCGGGGGGAACCCAGATTCGGTTCAGGTTCCCCCAATGGCTTTTTTTAACTGGACGTGCTCCTCCAGCAATTCGGCCACCACCTCGTTCTTGCGTTGCAGCTTTTCCTCCAACTGGGCGATCTTCTTGTCGCGTGCGTCGTTCTGGCGTCGCTGGTTGGCTTGGTTGGGCCGGCGTTCCAAGGCCGCGGCGCCGTTCTCGAACAGTTGCTTCTGCCAAGCATAGTACTGGGTGGCGTGAATCCCCAGTTCCTCACACAGATCGGAGACGGCCACTCCTTCGAGGAGGTGCCGCCGAATAATCGCTACTTTCTCTTCAGGCGTGAAATACTTCCGATTCGACATCGAGCTTTTGCCTTTCTGTGGCTGAGTTAAACTCTAGCACATAGATAAAGCTCAACATCCGCCAGGGGCAAAACACGACAAGCTTACCGTTCGTGAGTTGACTGTCACCATCACGACGCCCAACTCCCGTGCATCTGAGCTGATACTTGTCACGACCTTGGCCTCGCCGAAGAAGTACCCCAAGAGCGAAGTGGGAGATCTGTACGGGGAGCGATGGAACGTTGAGGTAGACATTCGAAGCAACAAGGTCACGATGAATCTGGAGGATCTTCGCGGCCAGTTTCCCGATATGGTTCGGAAGGAGCTGTGGGTACATTGCTTGGCTTACAATCTGATTCGGCGGACCATGGCTGCCGCGGCCGTAGTTCATGAACAGACTCCTAGGACGGTCAGCTTCGCTGGTGCACTACAGAGCGTCTCTGGGATGATGACCTACGCGAGTATTCTTGCGCCATCCGCGCTGACTGCGTTTGCCACTCAGAAGCTGGCCTCCATTGCATCTCATCGAGTTGGCAATCGCCCATACCGGGTGGAGCCTCGCGCGGTGAAACGACGCCCCAAGATTCAACAGTTACTCACCCGACCACGCGAGGAGGCTCGTGCGATGCTAAGAGATGATCCAGCGGCGACACTGTAGCAGTGTCGGGACACATCTTCCTTTCGCATAGGAGACTCACGCTTACTTCCCAATGGTTAATATCTGGCTCCCATCTAATCGCTGCTTGTACAGCGACCCGCTCAGTGTGCGCGCGTGCGATGCTGTACTCGCACCGACTGCCTGTCTTCCCCGTCGTTCGCCATCCGGCCGCCTCCCTGCTAGAAATACCCCCCGCGCCGACACCGCCGCGGCCGTCGTAACTCCCGCCGTGAAAAGGCTTTGGTATCGACAGTGCCATTCGGCAAATCATGGTTAGGCTTTTCGCCAATTGGCGATATCATCCGTTCGGTTTGAGATACGTTTCCTGAAGGAGATTGCAGCATGAAGAGTTTCACACGACGCGAAGTTTTGAGTTCGGTGGGGCTGGTCGCCGGTGCCGGCCTGCTGGCCTGCCGCGCGGCCGAAGTGCCGGCCGGCGAAAACGCCGGATCGGACGCATCCAAGGGAAGGACGCTCGTCCCCCTCGACGCAGCCATGGTCGCCGACAAAGCCTATCGCATCTACCCCGAAGGCGCTTGCATGTACGCCACGTTCGCCAGCATCGTCTCGAGCCTGGGCGAGTTGGTGGGCGAGCCGTATCGATCCATCCCGCTGGAGATGATGCGTTACGGCGAAGGCGGTGTCAGCGGCTGGGGCAGCCTGTGCGGCGCCCTGAATGGGGCGGCGGCGGTAATCGGGTTAGTCTACCCAGGCAACGACGGCTCGCGGCGGTCAGAATTGATCGGCGAGCTGTTCTCTTGGTACGAACAGACGAGACTTCCTCTGTTTCGCCCGGCACAAACCGCCGCTCCCATGGATGTCCCGGCGAGTATTGCGAAGTCCGTGCTGTGCCACGTGTCCGTGAACCGCTGGTGTGAAGTCTCGCGGTGCGACGCTTTCCGTCCGGAGAAACGAGAACGGTGCCGGCGGCTGACCTCCGACGTCGTCCTGAAGACGGTCGAGTTGCTCAATCGGTCGCAGGAACCTGCCAGCCAATTCGCCGGGCTGTCAGCGCAAACCAATTCGTGCGTGACTTGTCACGGAAAAGCTGGCCGAGCCGATGTGATGGTGAAAATGCGTTGCGACACATGCCATACGCATTTGGGCAGGTGCCCTGAGGCGAAGGAATCGAAACCTTGAAAGGGCGTTTCCTATCCAGGTGATGCGAATCCATGACGGTGGGGCGGATGATGACGCCGTCCCGCGTTCTCGACGAGAGTCTGACGTCGCTCGTCGTCTGTGCCCTACGTTCCGCTGCCGCGTTACGGTTCTTTAATTACAAGCTTCCCGCGTCCTTGGGGCCCCTGCAACACGAGTTCGATGCCGTCGGCAAGGGACGCGCGCTCCATGAGATCCACAAAGGCGTCGATATCCTCTACCGACTGCTGGTTGACTTGGCGGATCGACATCCCCTCGCGCACCCCGGCGCGGAAAGCAGGGCCGGACGGATCGGTGCGGATGACGAGGACCCCCGTGTCCGTTGGACCGCTCCCGGCGGACGCGGCTGGTCCGGCGACGGGAGCAACCTCGATCTGCAGATCGCGGCTGTAAACGATTTCCGTGGGATCGGCGTCATGCGTCAGGTCGTCGGACGCAACTTCGGCTGGCGTGGCCGCTTGCTCGGTCACCACCTCGACGACAGTGGTCCTGCCCTGACGCATGAACTCCAAACGATGTTTCGATCCCACCTCCTGCAGCTGGACCAATTCTTCCAGCAGACCAGAATCCTGAATCTTGGTCTTGTCGAAGGCCACGATCACATCGCCCACCTGCAAGCCAGCGTCTTCGGCGGGCGATCCGCTGCCAACTTGAGTCACTTTGATGTGGGAGGGCGACAATCCCATTTGCGCGTCGTAAGACGGCGGCGCTGTTACCGTCGTGATCCCGATCGTGGACCGCCGCACCTGGCCGTGCGTTCGCAACTGATCCACGACCCAGACCGCAAGATTGGATGGAATTGCCAATCCGATCCCCTGGTAGCCGCCATCCTGGCTGGCAATGGCGGTCGTCACACCGACCACTTCGCCGCGGAGATCGACCAGCGCGCCGCCCGAACTGCCGGGATTGATCGCCGCATCCGTCTGGATAAGCCGCACGTCGCCAGCCATCTCCAACTTTCTGCCAGTGGCGCTGATAATCCCGGCGCTGACCGTCTGGCGAAGATCGAGGGGACTGCCCAGGGTAAGAATCCAATCGCCGATTTGCAGCCGGTTCGAGTCGCCGAGATGCGCCACCGGAAGCGGCGTCGGCGATTCGAACTGGAGTATGGCCAGATCGGACCGCAGATCGGATTTCACGTCCTGCGCGACGAACCGCCGGCCATCGGCAAGTTGGATGACCGGGCGCTGAGCCTCTTCCACGACATGGTGGTTGGTGAGGACGATTCCTGAAGCGTCGATCAGAATGCCGGAGCCGATGGCCGACTCGGAGGACGTATCCCTGATTTCGACAATCGCCGGAAGCACGCGCAAGGCCGCCGCTCGAAACGCGCGGGACAACGACTCCGGGCCCGCCTGTTGCGCGGGGTGGGCCGTCGGCCCGACGTTATCGGCGGCAGCGGCGGCCGGGGCGTCGATTGCGGCGAGGTTGCCCGCCGCGGGCGTTGCGGACGGTGTCCGCGAGGCAGTGACCGCGGCCGTGGCCAGCACGAACGCACCGGCTGCCCATAAGAATGGTCTGCGGAGCACGTCGGCAATTGCTGAACGGTTCTCGCTCATGGCTTATTTCCTTGAATCCGCGTCCGGATCTCCCTTTCCATTTCTGATACGTCGGCGCCGTGTTTCACCACGCGGCCTTCTCGATCGATCAGCACGATGGTGGGCACTGAAAAGATCCCGAACCAATCGGCCGGCGGGCCGTCGAGTCCACCCGGCTCATGAATTTGGGGCCAAGCGATGCGCTGTTCCGTGACGTACTTGGACGCCTCGTCGCGGCGATCGTTCATGTTGATCCCGATCACAGCCAGGGCGTTCGAACCGTGCTGCTTCTGCACCTCGGCCAACGCGGGCATCTGCGCGGTGCTGGAAGGGCTCCAGGTCGCCCAGTAGTGCAACAACACGAGTTTCCCGCGATGGTCTTTCAGGTCCAGGCTGGTCCCCGACAGCGTGCTGGCGCGGAAAGTGATCGCCTCGGCCGCGGGTTGCAGCCGCCGTAGCGCTCCTCGGGCCTTTTCGGCCGGTGCGCTCTTGGCGAATCGCTCGGCCAGCTTCCGATACCAGTCCGTAGCCTGCGGCACTTGTCCGGCGAATTCCTCGCTGACTCCGAGTTGGAGCATCGCCTCGGGCGTGTCTTCGCTGTCGGGAAACGAGTCCACAAACGCCTGCAGGCTTTTGGTCCTTTCTGCTTGCACCTGTTGGGGATCGGCCTTTTCATCTTGCAGGCCGGCGGCGTAGGCCGCTGTCAGCCGGCGAAAACTGACGTACGCGGCCAAGTCCTTCTGCTCGGCTTGCTTTTCCCACTGAGCGACAAGCCGGTCCAGGCGGGTCATGCCTTCGGAGAACGTGCCCGACTGGACGGACGCGAGCAGCATGTCCGCCAGCTGACGAGTCCACATCGCTCGATCTTCGGAATTCGGCGACTTGGCGGCCAGTTGCTCTAGGAGATCCGCTCGTATTGCCGATGTCGCTGCGGATGGTTCCGTTTGAGGATTGGCCCCCGCTTTGTCAATCTCCGCCAATTCCGTGAGCAACTTCTGATAGTCCGCGTCGCCGGCGGAACCCT
>Ga0302240_1001586_pt1 | contig 17497 bp, 14 predicted proteins | sample AAG_UR_His_MG_FD_193538 | JGI IMG/M metagenome (GOLD analysis project Ga0302240, IMG submission 193538) | Enriched activated sludge microbial communities from anaerobic digester in WTTP, New Holstein, Wisconsin, United States - AAG_UR_His | ecosystem: Engineered > Bioreactor > Anaerobic >... | reverse complement strand
AAACTTCAAATTCCCCCTAAAGTTATTTCTATTCAAAAATTTGAAAACCACGTGTCTACGTCTATTTTATAATACGAATCCCCCTGGTTTTACGCCATTACTTAACTTCAGGTTGTCAAACTTCCGTAATAAGAAATATCTTTTTAGGTATAATTTATACCTTTCTTATTTATGGTATTATAAGGTTTTTTTATTGTTTACTTGGTGGAACAAGATGTTCTGTGTAATTTTCCCTGGTTAAATGCCATATACCGTTAATTCTATGAATTTCGTGAATTGAACCTAATTCTGCAAAAAAATCTTCCCCTCTATAGTTATCTACTTTACCAAGTAAATAAAAAATAGAAGTTCTTATTACACCTTTATGTAGTACCAGAAGAACTGTTCCTTCCTTTACCATATTAAGAACCATATCTATCCCGTTTTTTACTCTTTTAATAAAATCTTCTCTCCTGTCACCCTGAGGATAATCAAATTTCCAGAAAGCCTTTCTCCATTCACAAAACATAGAAGGATCAAGTTCTTCTATCTCCTTAAGAGTGAGACCTTCCCATCTTCCAAAATCTATTTCTCTAAAATTCTCTACTTTACATATATTTAAATTTCTATTTCCCAGTATTATATAAGCTCCTTCTATAGTCCTTATAAGAGGACTTGTAAAAACTGAAACAAATATTTCATTTTCAAGAACTTTATAAACAGCTGTCATCTGTTCTATACCCTCATTATTTAAAGGAACATCTGTTTTACCATAAAACCTTATACTGGAATTACCAACAGTTTCACCATGACGCACAAAGATTAATCTAAGGTTATTATGTTTCATAAAAAAACACCTTTCAATAAATTAGCTTTCTGCAATCAGCTTTTTATTTCTAAACTAATTACTTTCACTTTTAAATTAATTATTTACTAATTTTACTGTGGATAAGTATGTGGATAACCCTGTGAATATCCTGTGAATGCCATGTGGATGACTACCCCATGTAAACAAATCTGTGGATATGTGGATAACTGTTCACAGGTTATCCACATACTTATCCACATAAACATTATAAATAAAACTCTAACATTTACAAGAGTCTTTATTTATTTTTTTCAGGTTATCCACATATCCACAGGATCCTATTACTAATAATACTATATATATATATAATATATTATTATATTAGTAAGCTGTGGAAAACTGACCTGGATTTTTGACCTGGATTTTTTGAATTTAAAAAATGAACAGGATAATATGAAAATATTAGATAGTATGGTTATGGATTATTTAAAATTGATATTCTATCTTAAAAATCCTTTAATAGTAATCTTTAATAACATCTCAGATAATCCTGAAAATTTTAATTCCGGTCAAAATTAACCGGGATAATGGGATTAAAAGATAAACAGGATAGTGATGAAGTATTAAATAGATTGGTTAGAATTTTTAAAGTCTATAGTTTATCTTAATAATACTTTAATACCAATCCTGTTTATCCTAAAAACCCTGAAAATCCCGGTTAAAACCTAAGTACAGATTTAGACCGTGCACCTGCCCTTGATAAATTACTTTCCAAACGTTACTCTGGCAGTTAACTCCAACCAGGTATAACCTGCGGCACACGAAATAACTTTCTTACTGCTGCTACTTCCCAGTCCTGACAGGATTCGAAAGGTTTCGTTGCGCAGGGCCCAGTCTTCACTGCCACTTGCCAGAGGCAGTCTTTGCAAAATAAAACCTCAGGCAGGAATTCAATCCTGCTATAGCGGATTGCAGGTACAGGGCACCGCTAGTTCCCCATCTAGCACGGTCAAAAAATTATAACGGAGAGAGTGGGATTCGAACCCACGAGACAGGGGTAAACCCGCCTACTCGATTTCCAATCGAGCGCCTTCAACCGGACTCAGCCATCTCTCCTGATTCTTTATTTGTGATAAGTGAGAGGTTTATAGCTTCTACTATTTCTTCTCACTTATCATTATTTTACGGAGAGAGTGGGATTTGAACCCACGAAAGAGATTTTACTCCCCTTACTCGATTTCGAGTCGAGCGCTTTCAACCGAACTCAGCCATCTCTCCAATTTATCTGATACTATTTAGTCAGTTTTCTTTTCGATTCTTAATTTTTTGAAGAATTCTTTTAATATTGAACCACATTCTTCTTCCAGTATACCAGAAACAATTTCTACCTGATGATTTAATCTTAAATCACCGGGTATATTCATTAAAGAACTTACTCCTCCACCTTTTAAATCCTGTGCACCATAAATCAGTTTTTTTATTCTTGCCTGAACTATAGCTCCTGCACACATAGGACATGGTTCTAAAGTTACATATAAAGATGTTTCATCTAATCGCCATTGTTTTAATATTTTAGAACCTTTATTGATTACTATTAATTCTGCATGAAAAAGGGGATTCTGTGTAAATTCTCTCTGATTATATCCTTTAGCTATTACTATGTTCTCTTTATATACCAGAATTGCTCCAACAGGAACTTCCCCTGCATCAAAAGCTTTTTTTGCTTCTTCAATGGCCATTTTCATGAAATATAAATCTTTATTTGCCATATTTACGCGCCCGAGAGGATTTGAACCTCCGACCTACGGATTCGTAGTCCGTTGCTCTATCCGCTGAGCTACAGGCGCTAATATAAAAATAACGGAGAGAGTGGGATTTGAACCCACGATACACGCTCAACACATGTATAATCGCTTAGCAGGCGACCGCCTTCAGCCAGCTCGGCCATCTCTCCTTGCTTATTCAGGGATATTTTAGCATATAAAAATTTAAATTACAAGTCTTTTTGTAAAATAGTGAGAGGTGAGAGGTGAAAGGTAAAACGATAATGTAATATTACTCAAATTACATACACATTTCTTTTCACTTCTCACTTCTCACTTACTTTAACCTTACCGGCATAATAACATATAAATAATCTTCTCTTTGAGCTGGTTTTATTATACCCGGATTTACAGGGTTACTGAGTTCAAATATAATTTCCGTTGTTGCCATAGATGAAAGGGCATCTATGAGATATTTTGCATTGAAGGCAATATCAAGACTCTGGGCAGGTTCTTCCAGATCAACTTCTTCATAGGCCTGGCCCACATCCTGAGTATTGGCAGTTATAATTATCTGGGAACCGTGAACCTTAAATTTTACAAGATTCGGACTTTCTAAATCCTGAGCAATAAAGGATGCTCTTTTTAGCGCTTTATAGAGATTTTCTTTATTTATTCTAAGTGATTGTTCACAGTGAGTGGGGATTACCTGTCTGTAATTTGGAAATTTTCCCTGTATAATACTGGATAAGATCCTTATATTATCAATGTGAAAGTCTATTTGAGAATCACTTATGAAAATATTAACCTCTTCTTCCGAACCTTCTGAAAGTATTCTTATAAGCTCATTCAGTGTCTTTTTTGGTACCACTATTTCAAAATTCTTTCCGGGACTATTTAATAATTTTCCTGTTTTTTTAGCCATTCTCCTTCCATCAGCAGATACTACAGTTAAATTTTCTCCTTCTATTTCAAAGAGACTTCCTTTTAACACTGCTCTTACTTCATCAGGAGGGGCAATGGCAAAAAACGTTTCCTTAATCATGTTTTTTAATGTTTCCTGATTTATTGTTATTAGATCTTCACTTATTGTCTTTTGCATTGATGGAAACTGATCAGAAGGAAGGCCATTTAGCTGGTAATGACAACCTTTACTTGTGATAGTAATTAATTTGATATCATCAGATTCTATTTCAACTTTCCCTGAATTAAAACTTCCTATTAAATTACCGAGTTCTCTGGAAGGAACTGTAATACTTCCTTCTTTCTCTACGGAATCAACTCCTATAAGAATTTCTATTGAAATATCACCACTTGTAGCTATCAGTCTCATATTATTGTTACTGGTTTCAAGCTTTATATTTCCGTAAATCGGTTCTATTACTTTTGAGCTGATAGCTTTACTTACTGTTTGAATCCCAAAATTCAGTTTTTCCTGTTGACAGATTACTTTCATAATATTTTGAGTCTCCTTTTATTCTTTAAGCTGACTTAGTTCATTTTTTATATTATTTATATGTGCTTTCACTGCAGGATCATTTTCTTCTTTAATTTTATTGTAAGCATGAAGAATTGTAGTGTGATCTTTACCTCCAAAGTGTTTTCCTATTTCTGGATAGGAAGTTCCAGTTAATTCTCTTGCAAGAAACATAGCTATCTGACGGGCACGGGCTAATTTTTGCTCTCTCCCCCCTGAGCATAGATCATCTAAGCTTACAGCAAAATAATCTGCTGTCTTTTTCAGTATAAGAGGAACAGTTATTGTATCTTTTTTAGTATTTGAAACAAGATTTTCAATAGCTTCTTTTGCAAGGAAAAGATCTATTCTGGCTTTTTTTAAAGATGCGTATGCCATTATTCTTACAAGTACTCCTTCCAGTTCTCTTATATTTGAAGTTATTATCTCTGCTATGTATTCTATTACATTATTGGGTATATGCATATTTTCCAGTTCTGCTTTTTTCCGTAAAATAGCCTGTCTTGTTTCTAAATTAGGGGGTTGAATATCTGCAATCAAACCCCATTCAAATCTGGATTTTAATCGATCCTGGAGGGTTGGTATTTCTTTTGGAGGACGATCACTTGTGATAATTATTTGTTTATCTGCACTGTGAAGGTCGTTAAAGGTATGGAAAAATTCTTCCTGAATACCTTCTTTACTTATAAGAAATTGTATATCATCTATAAGCAGTATGTCTACAGTTCTATATCTGTTTCTGAAACTTTTAGTCTGTCTGGTCTGTATTGCTTCAATCATTTCATTAGTAAATGTTTCTGCCGATATGTAGGTAACGTGCAATTCTGGTCTTAAACTGATAGCCTGGTGGCCTACTGCATGCATAAGATGAGTTTTTCCAAGCCCAACTCCTCCGTATATAAATAAAGGATTATAGACTTTTGCCGGAGATTCTGATACAGCAAGGCTTGCAGCATGGGCAAGAGAATTGCTATTTCCTACAACAAATGTTGAAAAAGTATATTTTGGATTAAGATTTCTATTATTAGCGGTTTTCTTTATTTTATTTATAACTGTTTGATTTTTCTCAATCACTACTTTCTGAGGTATTTTTTGCGGAATTGTTGACGGTAATATTATGAATGATAGACCAAATTTTTTTCCACTTACAGTTGTTAGTGTTGTTTCAATTAATTTTTTGTGATTTCTTTCTTCTAACCAGCTTTTTGCAAATTTACTTGGGACACCTATTACAAGGTTATTTTCTTCAAAAGATACAACTCTGGAATTTTTTAAACAGGTTTCAAAGGTCGGTGTACCTATTTTTTCTTCCAGTATGGAAATAGTTTTTTTCCATATTTCATTGATATTATCAGAATTATCATTTATATCTTGCATAAAATTATCACCGCCACATAAATCTCCTTATCCTAATATAAATACCCGGTAATTACATGGTTTTTGAGGCCAATTATAAAGGATTTACTAAGCTTTTATTCGTTAAAAGATTCCTAAATCCTCTTTGATATAGTTAGAGTGTTTTTTTATTGAATCTAATAATTTTTTATTAAAAATCTTTATCTACCATATAGAATTTACTTAATTTTGAATAATAATACAATTTTTAAATTTTTACATTAGAAAGAATATTGTAAAATTTTTTTTCTCTTTTATATTAAGGAAAAATTCTTTTGAATTTTTTAAATAGTTATCCACATATCCACAGGTTATGGCCATTTACCTGTGGATAACTTTTTATAAGAATCATTATTTTTTATAATTACTATTACTTAGAAATTCTTTTTTTACAATGCTTTTTTGTTATTTATAATTTAAATTTATTGTTTTATCATTTTTTAGCTATAACCCTGATTATTGTGAGAATTAACAATTGAAAGAACTTATCCACAACTTATCCACAGCTGTGGATAAGTTGTGGATAACTTTTTGTAAAAATAGAATATATGTTCTATTTTTTCTCTTCTTTAAATAAAATTATTATAAAATAGAATATATATTATAAATAAGTTTAATAATAATAATAATATATAAAAAGTATTATATGCTAATTTTTCAGGATTGACAATGATATATATCTTTGTTAAAATAAACATTTAAATAGAATAGAGTTTTACTGGATTTATTTCTTGCTAAATTTAGAAATTGATGAAATAAAGATAAAAAATATAATCCCCTTTATAATGGATTTATACTCTAATAGTAGAGAGAGTTTTTATCGAAAAATCAGGGTTTTTATAAGGTATTGAATATTTCCTTTTCTGATAAGAGTAAGATTACTATTGCTTTTAATATACTTTCTTGTTATAATAATTTTATTATAGTTAGTTTCATAACAATCCATAATTAATGAACTCGTAATGTGTAATGCGTAAAGCGTGATGCGTAGTTATAATCACCCATTACGCATTACGCATCACGCATCACGCATCACGAATTATTTAAATTCTAATATGAAATGCACTATAATATTAATTTACCGTAGAAAAATTTATTTTTTTAGGTTTTTATTGGCTTTCAACAATCAGCGATGATTATTGAGTGCTTATAGTTTTATAAAAAAGAAAGGAGTATGGGCAAACCCTTTCGTTAATTAAAAGGGAAAAGAAACTTTGCCTGCTATTTTGTGAAAAGAACTTATCAACCAAAAAATATCCCGAGAAAAAGAACCCATGGGTTTCTTTCGAGAATGAAAACTAATACTGGACGTAGAGTGATACAGGGAAGAAGAAATAAAGGAAGAAAACGTTTGACTGTCTGATTTTAATCAGAGTATTATGTGAGTGAACTTTTTATCAATTTTTAGAAAGGAGGGATAATCTCAGAAAGAAGTTTGTTTCTATAAAATCCAATAAAAATTTTAAAAGAGCTTATAGTAAAGGTTCTTCCTTTGCAGGTTTTTTAGTAGTTTTATATTTATATCCCAATGAATTAAAAGAAAACAGAGTAGGTTATTCTGTAACTAAAAATCTTGGTAAGGCTGTTGTAAGAAATAGAATAAAAAGACTTTTTAGAGAAGCTTATCGCAAACATCTTAATTATTTAGAGAATGGATATGATATTATTTTTGTCGCCAGAAGATCAGTATTAAAAGCTAATATAAGAGATATTTGTGTATGTTTTAAAGATCTTTTTGAAAAGAGTGGAATTTATAAATGCTAAAGCTAATTCTGATAAATATGATACGTTTTTATCAGAATTATATTTCTTGTTTTTTACCGCCTGTCTGTAGATTTTGTCCAAGTTGTTCTGAATATGCAATCAAATCATTAGAAAAATATGGAATATTAAAAGGGGGATTGAATGCTATCTGGAGGATACTGAGATGTAATCCTTTCAGTAGAGGAGGATATGATCCTGTTGAATAATTAATGTTTGTATAAAAAAGGAGGTTCTGGTTTTCAATAATTTGTTAACCAGAGATTTTATTGATAGATAGTATTAGTGTTTTATTAGGAGATATTCTTAAGTATTTTTATCACTTAACAGGGGATTACGCTTATTCTATAATACTTTTTGCTGTTGCAATAAAACTTTCATTACTTTACTTTACCCATCAGCAGTATAAGTCCATGAAGGATATGCAGATGATTCAGCCGGAAATGAAGAAACTGCAGGAGAAGTATAAAGGTGATCCGGAGACTTTAAATAAGAAAATGTTAGAGCTGTGGAAAATTCATAAGGTAAATCCCTTAAGCGGTTGTTTACCTCTTATAATACAGATGCCGATAATTTATGCATTATATAGAACTTTTGATCATTTTATTAAAACTGTGCCTGAATTTGCAAATGCAAAATTTCTCTGGATAGGTTGTATGCCAGATGACACGATTCCATTAATTCCTTTTCTGGGTAATATACCATTGTTTGGAAGCAGTCTGGCAAAACCGGATCTTCCTTTAGTTATAATTTATGGCTTAAGTATGTATTTATCTCAAATGATAACAGTTAGTTCTTCCCCGCCAGGCGGAATGAATCAGAAATCGACAGCTATAATTATGTCTGTATTTATTACTTTTATTATGTACCGCTTTCAGTCTGCACTTATACTTTACTGGCTTGTTTTTAATTTATTAAGTATTGTGCAGCAACAATTTATAATGAGAATGTCTGGAAATGATACAGGAGGAGAAGTAAAAGAGATTACTTTAGAAAATTCAGAAAATGAAGATATAGAAAAGCCAGAGTTTACTACCAGTAAGAAAAAGAAGAAGAGAAAAAAGTAGTTAAGGATTGGCGATTTAGATTTGTTACTTTGGAAAAAGTTTATTAAGTAAAGGAGGGTGGTACCTGGTTTAATGAAGAGATAGTTTTAAATTTATGAAGAGTCGTTTAATTTAGTAATATTCAAGAAGATAGTTTTAAACCAGGTAAATAGGAATGAGAGAATTAGAACAGACGGGGAAAACCGTTGAAGAGGCGACTGAAAAAGCCATTTTAGAATTGGGTGTAAATGAAGATGAAGTAGATATAGAAATTCTTGAAGAAGGTAGCAGGGGTATTTTTGGTTTAGGAGCAAAGCAGGCCAGAGTAAAAGTTGTAGTTAAAAGTAATCCTTCTGCAGTTGCTGAAAAAGTTTTGAGTGATATTCTTACTTCTATGAATTTAGATGTTAAGATAATTGATAAAAAGGAAGAAAATAATATAGTAAGATTTTGCCTGAGTGGAGATAGCCTTGGAATTTTAATAGGGCGTCATGGGCGTACACTGGATTCGTTGCAGCTTTTACTTAATATAATAGCTAATAAGGAAAATAAAGATAAGAAAGAACGTATAAGAATAGTTGTAGATGGTGAAGGTTATAGAGAAAGACGGGAACAGACTTTACAGGGTTTAGCTGAGAAAATGGCCAGGAAGGCCTATGAAACTAAGAAAAATATTGTCCTGGAACCAATGTTACCTTATGAGAGGAGAATTATACATACTGTTTTACAGGATAATCCTTATGTTAATACATACAGCCAGGGTGATGAACCTGTGAGAAGAGTTGTTATTTCACCCAGAAAGTAATGCTTATAGAAAGAGTTAAATAATTAAAAAAGAGCGTTAAGCTCTTTTTTAATTTAAAATTAATATATATGATTGATGATACAATAGCTGCTATCTCAACTCCTATAGGAGATGCCGGTATAGGGATTATAAGATTAAGTGGACCTCTTGCTATTCAGGTAGTTTTTGAGATATTTAAGCCTAAAAGAGATTTAAATAAAATAAAGAGTCATAAATTAATTTATGGACATATTATAAACCCTCTTACAGGTGATTTTGTAGATGAAGTACTTCTATCTATTATGAAAGGTCCTAAAAGTTATACAAGAGAAGATGTGGTAGAAATAAATTCTCATAGTGGAATAGTAGTTTTGAGAAAAATTCTGGATATAGTCTTAATATATGGTGTTAGAATAGCACAACCTGGAGAATTTACAAAGAGGGCTTTTTTAAATGGTCGTATTGATCTTGCTCAGGCTGAAGCAGTTATGGATATTATACGTGCCAGGACTGATGCCTCTCTAAAAATTGCCTGTGAACAGATGGAGGGAAAGTTATCTAAAAAAATAAAGGATATATATAACAGATTAGTTGATCTATTGGCTTATATAGAAGCTGATATTGATTACCCGGAAGATGATGTCTCTCCAGTTAATTTTCTTTTTATAGAAGAGAAAATAAATGAAATTATATCAGAAATAGAAGGGCTTCTAGCCAATGCAGAATATGGAAAAATTTTTAGAGAAGGTATTAAAGTTGCCATAGTTGGAAGAACTAATGTTGGTAAATCCAGTCTTCTTAATGCTTTACTGAAGGAAAATCGTGCTATTGTGACAGAAATACCCGGAACTACCCGGGATAGTATTGAAGAATATTTAAACCTCTCCGGTATACCAGTACAGATAATAGACACTGCCGGTATAAGAGAAACTATAGATACTATTGAAAAAATAGGTGTTCAGAAGACCAGAGAAATAATTGAGAAGTCTGATCTTATTCTCTATGTAATGGATGTTTCAGAGGATTTTACCTCTAAAGATATGGAAATACTTAATAGTATTACTTCTAAAAAATTCATTTTAATAATGAATAAAATTGATTTGCCACGTAAACTTAAACTTCCTGAACATTTGCTTTTTAACAATATAGTAGAAATTTCTCTTTTGGATGATAATGTTGATAAAGTAGAAAAAGCTATATTATCTCTTATTTACACAGGAAATATATCTGATAAAGAAGGTATTTTTGTATCTAACTTACGTCATAAGAAAGCTCTCAATGATTCTTATTTATCTCTTAAAGAGGTTAAAAAGGCTATTAATAATCGTATTTCTTCTGATATTATTGCCATAGATTTAAAGAATTCTATTAATTATCTTGGAGAAATAACAGGTTATACTGTTACAGAAGATGTACTGAACAGAATATTTGAAAATTTCTGTGTGGGGAAGTAAATTCAGTTAAAGGATTTTATAGAACTTTTAGGGAATATTTATATAGAAATTATAGTTGATGTCATGATTTCATAACCTATCAGAAAGGTTATTAATTGAGGTGTATAAATGTTAATTCCCTGTAATGATTGTAATTTTGAAAATATAGAGGAAGCAAAATTTTGTGGTAAATGTGGTATTCCTTTACTGGAGTTAACTGAAGATGGATTAATCGATCAGGGATATATATTAGAACGGAGATATGAAATAATAGATATAATAAAAGAAGGTGGTATGGGTTGTGTTTATAAAGCCAGAGATATCCGCCTTGATAGAGAATGTGCTGTAAAAGAAATGTTAAGTGTTGAAGATTTTGGGGATCAGGAGTATGCTATTAGAAGATTTCAGGAAGAAGCTCTTATGTTAAGCAGGCTTCGCCATGTGGGACTTCCTATTGTTATGGACTATTTTATAGAAAATGAAAGATATTATCTTGTTATGGATTTTATAAAAGGCCAGGATTTACAGAATATACTGGATGAATATGATGGAAAACCTGTGGAGGAAGATAAAGTAATTAACTGGTCAATTCAGGTACTGGAAGTACTGGATTATCTTCATAATCAGAAACCACCTATTGTTTACAGAGATTTGAAACCAGGAAATATTATGATAAGAGATTATGATAATAGAGCGGTTCTTGTAGATTTTGGTATTGCAAGAACAATCAGACCTGATAGTGATACTACAAAGACTATTATAGGAACCTTTGGATACTGTGCTATTGAACAGGTAAAAGGAAAACCGGAACCCAGAAGTGACATATTTTCTATGGGAGCTACCATGCACCATATGCTTACAGGTGTACAACCTCAATTACTGAATATAGATCCCATAGAGAAAATTAATCCAAATATATCTAAAAAGCTGATGCGAATTGTTAATAAAGCCACACAGGAAGAAGTGGAAAAAAGATTCTCTTCTGCCAGAGATATGATTGAAACACTGGTTTCTTCAGATATGCCTGCAAAACTTATGGCTGAAGATTATCCTGATATGGTATTTATCCCTGCAGGCGAATTCTGGATGGGTTCCAACAGTGGAGATCCAAATGAATATCCAAGACATAAGATTTTTCTGAAATCCTTTTTAATAGATAAATTTCCTGTTACCAATTCCCAGTTTGATAAATTTGTGAGAGAAACAGGTGCAAAAATTGTTCATTGGAAAAGATACTTTAAAGCCGGTACTGAAAATTCTCCTGTAGTTAATGTAAACTTTTATGAAGCCGAAGAATATGCAAAATGGTCAGGGAAAAGGCTTCCTTCAGAGGCTGAATGGGAAAAAACTGCCAGAGGAACAGATGGAAGAAGATATCCCTGGGGTAATAATTGGGAGGATTATCCTATAGATACATCAGGATTAATGAGAGTAGGAACTTATCCTGAAAGAGCCAGCCCTTACGGAGCTATGGATATGAGTGGTTTTATATATGAATGGACTTCTGAATGGTATTATCCCTATCCTTATAAAGGTCCTTACGAAAAAGGTAAAATAAAAGTTGTTAGAGGTGGTCGTAGTTCTTTTGCTACATGTAGTTACAGAGGTTTTGAAAGACCTGATTATAGAAATCCTTCCAGAGGATTTCGCTGTGTTATAGAATGTTAATAAAAGGATGAGATTATGTTACCTTTTTGTTTAAATTGTGGTAATGAAAAAATAGAATCCTGTTTTTTTTGTATAAGATGTGGTACTGAATTAGCTGATGTTGCTCCTCTACAGATTCTTACTCCTGGTATACTTCTTGATAGGAGATATAAAATACAGTATTTATTGAGAGAATCAGAAGGAGGAATAATTTATAAAGCTGAAGATATAAGGTTTAGAACTTTATGTATAGTAAAGGAACTTCTTCTTAATTATGGGGATGATCAGGATTTTAATAACTATTTAAGAAATATAAGAGAAGAAATTAAGCTTTTTTGTAATATCCGTCATCCCTGTATCCCTGCTATTACTAATTATTTTATGCAAAATGGAAGACATTATCTGGTAATGGATTATTTTGAAGGTAAAAGTTTAAAGACTATACTTGAGGAGAAAGGTAACCCCGGTTTAAGAGAGGAACAGGTCATATCCTGGACAATGCAGATATTGGATGTACTGGAGTATGTACATAATTATGAACCTTCAATAATATATCGTGATATTAATCCTGATAATATAATGATGAAAGACAATGATAAAAGATTGGTATTTCTTGACTTTTATATTTCCAGTTCAGATCCTGATGCTAAAAGAAAAGGTATTTTGCCAGCAGGAGATTATAGTGCACCTGAGGAAAAAAAAGGTGAATACAGTGTTAAAAGTGATATTTTTGCTCTTGGTGCAACTATATATCATCTTTTAACAGGTAAGGTTGAGAATTTTTCTGGAGGTAAATTTAATCCAGTAAAAGAGGTTTTAACACCCTTTAAGTTAGTTTCTATAGTTGAGAAATCACTTTCATTGAATCCTGAAGAGAGATATAAATCTGTTCAGGATATAAAAAAGGAACTATTTAAAATAACAGACACAGGTAAAAGAGATGGAACTGATCATTTACCTGCTTCTTCTAAAGAGATAGATCGTATCAAACCAGAAGAACCTGTTCCTTCAGAAACTCCAACTGTTTCTCCAAAATCTGTAGAATCTGTAATATCTCTTCCAGATGTAACAGTGGATTCTATTTCTAAAGATACTCCTGTCAGAACTGAGATTATGCAATCTGCACAGACTGAACAATTGCCTTCTTCTTTACCTGTTGAAGTTATAAAAGAACCTGTAATAAAACCTGTAGATAATATTATAGATATAAAAAAGATTGATAAAAAGCCAGGATTAACAGGAAAAAGAATAATAGTATCTGTTATAGTTTTTTTAATTGCTTTTATAGTTTTTATTTTTATCTTAATAAATTTTTCTACCTCAGAGAAATTATTTAAAGAAGGTGTAATCAGTTTTAAAAAAGGTACAGAGAAAAAAATAGCCTATAGTTCAAATAGTTCAGTCAATTATAATTCACCTATAACAGATTATACCCAGGCTATTTATAGTTTTGAGGAATATTCCAGTCGTAAATCAAGAGATTTTAGATCTTATTATATGATGGGTCATTCTTATTATGGTATTTACGAGATAGAGGTATTAAAACAAAAGCATGAAAGAACGAAAAAATCTTTATCGAAGGAAGATCTACAGAAATCCATAAATATGTTTAATATAGCCCTTACTTATAATCCTGAATATATTGGATCTCATTATTATCTTGCCAGAAGTTATTATGATACTGGAGAATGGGAAAAAGCCAGAGAAGAATTGAATAAATCACAGAATCTTCTTTCTTCTGTGGTTGACGAAGTGAACAGAATTAAATGGGAGAATAATATTAAGAGGGCTCTGAAAGGTTTTAAGATTTTTACGTCTAAAAAAGATGTTACTGTATCTATGTGTCAGGTAGAAATTATAAATAAGACAGGAATTAATGTATATATAGAATTTAATGGTTTAAATGCTGAACTTATTTCTATCTTACCCGATGAAACAGGCTATAAGGATCTATTTCCGGGAGAATATAAATTCAGGATTATTATTGATGATAAATTGTTATTTTCTGATAAAGTAAATTTTGAAAAACATAGAGTTTATACTCTAACCTGCAAAAACCTGGAAAATACTTTTACTGTATTTGATATTAATGATTTTTATAAGTAAAATAAGTTATTATATAGATTAAGTGGATTCATCATTTTCTTCTTCTAGTATATTTCCAAGCTGATCTTCATAAATCATAGATTCTTCCTGAATCTGTCTCATACTTTCACAGGATTTTTCATAACACTCATTTAGAATGTCATTTCCATCATTAGCTTTTTTTATAGCCTTTAAAATCTTATTTTTACTGGCATCATCTAATTCAAAAGGTTCGTCATCTGGTTCATCTTTTGGTGGAGGTGCTGTTTCTTTAACTATATTCATTGCTTCAAGAAATAGTTTTATTCCTTCAATCCCCATATCTATCTGTTCTTGAAATTCTTCCTGTAATGGCTTTGGAAGTTCCATTTTTTGAAATCTTACCATAACCTGACGGAAGGATATTTCCTGTTTTCTTAATTCTTCAATCATTGTTTCAGGAGATATTTCCCCGTCGTTATAAGTGTTAAATATTTCTAACACCTTTGATAGTCTTGCAGATTTAGGAATATTCGTCTGAGGTGATATGTTATCATCTAATTTTGGCAATTTAAAATTGCACTTAACACAGAGATATTCATTATCACTATTTTCTGCTCCACATTTAAAACAACGCCTCATAACATCACTCCTTATTTTTATAGCAAATACTTCTCTTTATAAATTCTATTTCTACTTAAAAAACCCTTTAAATTCTAAAATTTCAGGTTTAATTGCGATAAACACAGAAAAAGCAGGTATTTATCTGACAAAGTAGAAAAATTACTGAGAGAGATTACTGATATAGAAGTAAAAGGTGAAATGAACGTAAGCCTTTTTATAAAGCTACTAACAATCTGCAACTAGCTTAAGGATAAAAGCTGAAAGCTAATTTATGTCTATTAAAATAGGTATCTTTTCTTCACAGGAAGTCTATACACGGTCTCTTATAGATGTTATTAATGAAAAAGGTATATCTCATGGGATAAAGGCAGAATTTATAATTCTTCCTCCTGTAAGCCTTGAGGAGATATGTCCTTACAGGGTTATAATAGATCGTATATCCCATGTGGTGAAATTTATTAGAAGTTATCTAAAACATGCTTTCCTTACAGGTACCTCCATAATAAATAATCCTTTCCTTTTTTCTTATGATGATAAATTCTATAATGGGACTCTGGCTAAGAAGATAGGTATTTCTGTGCCTAAAACGGTGATTTTACCTTCCAGGGATTACAGTTATGATTTTCGTCCCGGTGATCTTCATAATCTGTCCTATCCTGTTGACTGGGAGGGAATATGTAATTATACAGGCCTTCCTGCTATATTAAAACCTGTCTGTGGTTATGGCTGGCGTCGTATATATAAAGTGAGAAATATAGATGAATTATTGAAAGTTTATAATCAAACAGGAGAAGAACTCATGATTTTACAGGAATTTATAGAATTTGAAAATTATCTTAGATGTTTTGTTATTGGTAAAAAACATGTTTTACCTGTAAAATATGATCCTCATAGAAGACGTTATATAGTTTCTCATAAACCGATAAATGATAATCTGAGAGACAGAATAGTAGAAGATTGCATTAAAATAAATAAAACCCTGGGGTATGATATGAATACAGTGGAATTTGCCATAAAAGATGGTATTCCTTATTCTATTGATTTTATGAATCCTGTTCCTGATTGTAACCCTGAAGTCATACAGGAAGAATATTTTACCTGGGTTGTTGATAAACTTGCCGAGGTGGCAATAGAGTATGGAGTGAATAGTAGAGATGAACATCCTATTCGCCATGTTTAAACAATACAATATTTAAAAAGAAATTAATTATGTTGACTTTTTTGTATTTTTATTATAATATCATAGTAGTTATACATAATTTATTCTCAGGTTCATTGTTTTAGAATGTCTGGTTGCCCGAAGCTTCCTTCTTTTTGTACTTCGCGGCTACGAGAAATTCAAAATGCATGGCCGCTGGTGTTTACCGAAATTTTATTTCCAGTTAGAACTGGAGGAGGAAGCTATATGGCAGTAAAAATTTATGTGGGTAATCTTTCTTACAATACTGATGAGGATGGTCTTCAGGAATTATTTACTAAATACGGTACTGTTGAAAAGGTAAATATAATTACAGACCGTGATAGTGGACGTTCCAAGGGTTTTGGTTTTGTTGAGATGGCAGAAGAGGAACAGGCTAAAGAAGCCATTGATAAATTGAATGGTTATGAATTTGGTGGTCGTCAGTTAAAAGTAAGTGAAGCAAGAGAAAGACCCAATAATAGACAGGGGGGTAACAGACGTTTCGAAGGCGGTGGAAGACGAGAGGGCGGACAGTACGGAGGGAAAAGAAGATATTAAACTATAAGGATAGTTGAAATAATCTTATTTCAGTTAGTTCTTTTAGTAATTATAGTATTTCTGCAAAATAATTTCAGTAATTAAGAGAAGAGTAATCTCTTCTCTTGTTTATTTTTTGAATATCTTAATCAACTATGAATTGGAAAATTTATTAATTTTATGGTATAATATAAGTTAAGAAAGGAGAGTGATTAAAATGATGAAATATATGAAGATATCCAATGATCCTGATGATAGATCAGAAGATGTAAAGGAACCAAAATAATTTAATATAAGGAGTGTTCTGCTTGAAAGTAGTTTTTTTAGCAGCCCATGCACCTGTTGCTAAAGGAGGGGGACTGGAAAGATTAATGAAGAAAATGTGTCCTCCTCTGGGTTTTCTATATCTGGAATCCTTTACTAAAAAATACTTCTCAGAGCATGTAGAATTTATTATAAGTGATAATTTAGACCTCCTTCTACTTCAGGATGAAAATATCCCTCATATAATAGGAATTTCTTCTGTAACAGAGAATTTTAATTTTGCTATAGATAGTGCCCGTAAAATAAGAAATTCTATAGATAATAAAATTCCCATAATAATAGGAGGCCCTCATATATCTGCCCTTCCTCACACTTTACCGAAAGAGTTTGATATTGGAGTTATTGGGGAAGGAGAGATTACTTTTACAGAAATCCTTAAAGTTTATCAAAAGAATGGATCTTTCCCGGAGAAAGACCTTCATGATATTGCTGGAATCTGTTTTCATACTGAAAAAGGATATGTTAAAATAAACCCCCTCCGTATACCTGTTACGAATCTGGATATTATACCTTCTCCCAATAGACGTCTTATACCTCCCGGCTCTATAACCCACATTATAACTTCAAGGGGATGCAGGTTTAAGTGTTTTTTTTGCTCTACTCCGGGGATATGGAAAAATTACAGGGTTCACTCTCCTTCTTATGTTGCAAGAGAACTTAAAGATACATATGAGA
>Ga0302240_1001585_pt1 | contig 17500 bp, 11 predicted proteins | sample AAG_UR_His_MG_FD_193538 | JGI IMG/M metagenome (GOLD analysis project Ga0302240, IMG submission 193538) | Enriched activated sludge microbial communities from anaerobic digester in WTTP, New Holstein, Wisconsin, United States - AAG_UR_His | ecosystem: Engineered > Bioreactor > Anaerobic >... | reverse complement strand
AACATTTGACGGATTAATTTACATCTGTTCAGAAGACTATACTGTGGAATTCATGAATAAACACTTCATTGAAAGGACGGGTTATAATGGCACGGGACAAAAATGTTTTAAAGTCCTTCATGAACTTGAAGAAATCTGTCCCTGGTGTGTAAATGAGAAAATATTTCGTAGTGAAACAGTTAAATGGGAAATACTCAGCCCGAAAGATAACAGGTGGTATTATATTGTGAATACACCTGTTTACCACTCAAATGGAACAATATCGAAAATGGCTATGATTCAGGATATTACAGAGAGGAAAAAAGCAGAAGAATTACTTGCTTCTGAAAAAGAGCATCTTGCAGTAACACTAAGATCTATAGGAGATGGTGTTATTACTACAGATATAGAAGGTAAGATAGTATTAATTAATAAAGCAGCAGAACACATTACTGGTTGGTCAGAAGAAGATGCCCGGGGAAAATATATAAACGAGGTTTTTCATATTATCAATGAAAAAAGTAGAAAACCCTGTGAAAATCCTGTAGCAAAAGTACTCAAAACATTTAAAATAACAACTATTCCTGAAGAGACACTTCTTATAGGGAAAGACGGTTCAGAAAAACTCATATCCAATAGTGGAGCACCTATTCTTGATAAAAATGGAAAGATTATCGGAGTTGTACTGGTATTCAGAGATATTACTGAACAAACAAAGTTAGAAGAAGAGATTCTAAAAGCCAATAAAATAGAATCTCTAGGTGTTCTGGCCGGGGGAATTGCTCATGATTTTAATAATATTTTAACAACAGTTATAGGTAATATAACTCTCGGGAAAATGTATACAAAGCAAGGTGATGAAATATATGATATATTGACAGAAGCAGAAAATGCATCTCTCAGAGCAAAAAATTTAACCAGACAATTGCTCACTTTTGCGAAAGGCGGTTCACCTATCAAAATGTGTACTTCTATCTCAGAATTAATAAAGGAAACAACCTGCTTTGCTCTGAGTGGTTCAAATGTAAAGAGTGAATTTCATATCCCCCCTTCTCTCTGGCCTGTAGAAATTGATGCATCTCAAATAAGCCAGGTTATAAATAATATTATAATTAATGCAAAAGAATCTATGCCCCATGGTGGCAAGATAGAAATAAAAGTTGAAAACGTAAATATAAAATCAACAGAAATTTTACCCTTCCCTGAAGGAAAATATCTAAAAATTAACATAAAAGATTCTGGAACTGGAATAACTAAAGAAAATCTGCCCAAAATATTTGATCCCTATTTTACCACCAAACATGAAGGGAAAGGTATCGGTCTGACAACAGCATATTCTATTATAAAAAAACATGAAGGATATATTAATGCAGAATCTGATTATGGATATGGTACAACCTTTTATATCTATCTGCCTGCCATTGAATATGAATTAAAAGATAATGATGAAATTAATGAAAGTATTAAAAAAAATGCAAGTATACTCTTAATGGATGATGAACCTCTGGTCTTAAAAACAACTGAAATGATACTGCATCGTCTCGGATATAAGGTGCAAGTTGCAAAAGACGGTACTGAAGTAATTGAAATATATAAAAAAGCTCAGGAAAGAGGCCAACCCTTTGATGTAATAATAATGGATTTAACAATACCCGGAGGAATGGGCGGAAAAGAAGCTATAGAAAAACTTAAAGAGATTAATCCAGAAGTTAAAGCAATTGTTTCCAGCGGTTATTCTAATGATCCTGTAATGGCTGAATTTAAAAAATATGGATTTAAAGGTGTTGTTGCAAAACCATATAAAATATCTGAATTTAAGGAAATGCTACATAAAATACTTGTAGAACGTTCCAGTGATGGGTGACCGGTAATGTAATAAGTAATCAGTGATCGGGTGGTGTGTGATCGGTAAAAGGGCAGAACAATATTCTGCTCCTACCCACGTTTCACATCTAACTTCTCACATTTCACTTCTTTTCACTTTTTCTATTATCTCTCAAATGTCCTGAACAACAACTATTACATGAAGAAGAACCCTGACATTTACCGGAAGATTTTTCTTTAATTTTACGAATAAAAGCTTTTATAAAAAATATAAAAGAAGCTAAAACTATAAGGCCTACAATTACATAATCTAACATACCTATCCCTTCTCAAAAGTAAATCAATTTAATCCCAGTAATCTCCCTCCCTGGTATATAAAAAATGCTAATATCCAGGCAAGACAAATAGTATAAAATATCATAAACAATGGCCAGAAATAAGAATTTGTTTCCTTCCAGACAACTACTATAGTGGCTATACAGGGACTATATATAAGAATAAATATCATCAAAGTATATGCCACAAGAGGAGAAAAAATCTTATCCTTTTTCAGGGCTTCTCTGAGAGAAATAGAATTTTCATCTGCTTCTTCAAGGCTATAGATAGTACCAAGAGTTGATACTATTACTTCCTTGGCAGCAAAGCCAGAAAATAACGCAACACCTATCTTCCAATCAAATCCTAAAGGAGAAATAAAAGGTTCAAGTACTTTACCCATACGACCGGCATAGCTTACCCCTAACTTCTCTCTCTGTTTTTCTTCCATCTGTCCGGCTATATAATTTTGGAGTTCCATATAATTAACACTCAAATTATATAATTCACCGTACTGGTACTTTAATAATTCCCCCTGTTTTACTGCATCCTCAGATTGCTTCAAAGTTTTTAAGTTTTCTATAATTTTTTTTATGTCTTCATTTTTATCTATATCCTCAATAGAGACATTTAATTTTTGGGCCAGAGGTTCCATATTAATAACAAAATTTTCTCTGGCAGACTTAATATTATTTTCATAATCCTTACTGTAAGTAATATTCTGAGGAAAATTAGTTAAAAACCATATCAATATTGATAAAGACAGCAATATGGTACCGGCCTTTTGAAGATAAAGCCAGGTATGTTCCCACATATGTATAATTACACTTTTTAATGTAGGTATCCTGTAAGGAGGAAGTTCCATAACAAAAGGTGTGGATTCACCCGGGAAAAGAAATTTTTTAAAGATACCCGCCATTAATATAGCCAGAAGAAAACCTGTGATATATATAGAAAAGAGAACATTGCCTGCCACAGCAGATGAAAAAAAAGCACCTATAAGCAATGTATAGACAGGAAGTCTGGCACCACAGCTCATAAATGGTACTACCAGTATTGTAATAATACGATCTTTTCTATTCTCAATAGTTCTTGTTCCCAGAATTGCAGGAACACTGCAACCAAAACCTATAAGAAGAGGAATAAATGATTTACCATGGAGACCTATAAAATGCATTAATTTATCAACAATAAAAGCTACTCTTGCCATATATCCTGTATCTTCCAGAACGGCTAAAGCAAGAAATAACAAGAGTATATTTGGTAAAAATACCAGAACTCCTCCTACTCCTCCTATTACACCATCTACAATAAGAGATCTTAAAATTCCATCATTCATAAAAAAAGCAATAAATCTTCCAAGTGATCCAATACAGAATTCAATCAATCTCATAGGAGGGTTGCCAAGAGTAAAAGTCAATTGAAAAACAATCCACATAAATAGAATAAATATTGGAATTCCAAGGATCCTATTAGTTAAAACACTATCTATTTTCTCTGAGGTAGATATTCTATCTTCCTGGGCTAAATAAACTGTTTCTTTACATAAACCATTTATAAAACCATATCTTTTATCACCAATAATACGCTCCGGTTTTTCACCGAAAAAACTCTGCAAATAATCTCTGCATTTAGAAGAAAGAGACAATATTTCTTCAGAATTGTCACAATTTTTATTTATCTCCTGAATAATTTCACTATCTTCTTCCAGTAATTTGATAGCAAGCCATTTAAAAGCATACTTGCCATTCATAATATTCTTATTTAAGAGATAATCAGATAATATATTTATCTGACTGTCTATTTCTTTTCCATATTTAATTATACTGCTACTGGCCTGATTTCTGTTTCCTGCCAAGGCAACTACAGTTTTGAAAATATCATCTATACCTTCACCCTTTGATGCAACAGTTGTAACAACGGGTGTATTCAATAATCGGGAAAGCAACTTAATGTCTATATGATATCCTTTTGATATAGCCTCATCTATCATATTAAAAACCAGAAGAAGAGGTACATCAAGTTCTATAAATTGTATGGCCAGATAGAGGTTTCTTTCCAGATTTGAAGAATCTATTACATCTATTATAACATCAGGTTTTTCTTGAAAAATAAAATTCCTTGCCACTAATTCTTCAATAGAATAAGGAGTAAGGCTATAAATTCCGGGGAGGTCCACTACTGTTATTTCTATACCATTATACTTACATTTAGTTTCTTTTCTTTCTACAGTTACACCGGGATAATTGCCAACATGTTGTCTTGAACCGGTAAGAGCATTAAAAAGAGTTGTTTTACCTGAATTCGGATTTCCCGCGAGAGCAACTTTTATCTTATTTGACATATATTCCCATTTCATAACTATTCAGGTATTGTGTCATATTTATAACCCGGACAAAAAACCTGACCTACATGATTTCTACTGTTGATGCTTCAGACTTTCGTAAAGACAAATGATATCCTTTAATTTTAAATTCCAGAGGATCTCCTAAAGGAGCAGATTTTACCAGTTGAACACAAGTTCCAGAAACAATGCCCATATCTAAAAGTCTTCTATGTATAAGGCTATAACCAGTTATTTTTTTTACTATAGCCTTTTCACCGGTTTTAAGATCTAATAAAGTTCTCATAAATCTTTACCTTTCTCTGATAATATACTTAATTTAAATATTAAAAAATAAAACTTACAAAAAAACTTCTGCCTCATAAATATAATTTGATTATTTTAATTTTAAATGAAAATGACTTTCATTTTCATTTACTTATCTAAAAAAAGAACACACCTTTATTTATATATCTATTATAGTATAGACTATTTAATTTTAGCTGTCAAGTCTTTATGAAATTTTTTCTTATTTCTGAAACATCAACATTTATTATATTTTTTAGACCTTGAAAAATCCTCTTTATAACGTATAATATAATTATTATATTTATTAATTTCATAACAATCCATAAAAGGTGATAAAAATTGCTCCTTGTTCAAAAATTTTTAGAACATAAAATTTTACAGGTAATAATTTTATATATAATTATTATTTCCTTCATATTCTACAATAATTTAAAAGAATTTCAAAAAGAAAACAAAAAAGACCTTGAGAATGCTCTATTCCTATGTCAGACAGGCATGGAACAGGAAAAAAAATATATCTTCAATATATCCCTATGTGCATTTAATGATATAGATAAACTTTTAAAAGAAGGTCTGGAAAGCAATCCTTTACCTGCAGATTTTATACAGTTAAGAAAAAAAGACGGCATCTTGATAGACAGATGGGGATGTGATATTGAAGAAGAAATCATAACAAAACTAATTCTAAATGAAGAAAAAATAGTTCAACAAAGGGCAGAAATGATCCAGGCCATAGTTAATTCAAAAGGAGAAATCATTATAATTGCTGTTGTACCATTTACAAAGGACAAATTAGAGGGATGGCTTATACTGGGTAATAAACTCTCTGATTCATATTTTCAAAAGCAAATCAATATAAAAACCCTTAAAGTAGGTATCTATCTTGGGAATAAAAAAATAATCGGAACATATTATTCTGATTTAAATAATCTCTCACCGGAAATAATAAAAGAACTTGAAAAGGACAATATAGTTTTAAAAAATTTCAATATAAAAGGAATAGGATATTATGGTTTTATATATCCTTTAAAATACAGGAATGGGGAATTTTCCGGCTCCATATTATGTGCTATACCTGCAGACCCTTTTTCAAATTATCAGAAACTTCAGGATTTAATTAAAAGTCTTCTTATTATAAGTATCAGTATGACAATTGTAATTTATATTTTTATTTACTTTTTACTGAGGGTTAAAATCTCAGAGAAAAAACACACTACATTATCAATTATAGATTCTAAGGACCGGGAAGTTATCTCTGTAGAAAATAAAAAGACAGACGATGATACCGACGAACTTGATGAAGTAAAGAAATACCAGGCTACACTTAAAATAAATCAAGACCAGCTTGACCTAATTACGCAAAAACTTGATAAAGCACAGGCTTACATAGAAACATTAAAGAAAACAAATGAAGAATATCAGGTAAATAAACAACAACTGGAATTAGTCAATATCAAATTCAAAAAAGCCCGGGCAGAATTAGAAAATATGGATAAAATAAAAGCCCAGTTTCTATCAAATATAAATCACGAATTCCGAACACCTGTAGCCCTTATAATAAGCTTTGCAGAAATACTACTGGCAGATAAAAAATTAGATGAAGAACAAAAAGGAATTATTACAGATATTTATAATGCCAGTGCACGACTTAAAGAAACTGTAGACAATATTCTGGCTTTACCTGCAAGTATTGAAGAAAAAAGGGATAAAATAAAGACAGATATAAATCTTCATCAAATAATTGAAAAAGTCAAAAAGAACTTTAAATCTGAAATAGAAAAAAAGAAATTAAATATCAATATTAATTTATCAGAGAATATACCTTCTTCTATCAATGTTCAGGAAGTTTCACTGGAACACATATTAAATAATCTCTTAAGTAATGCTGTAAAATTTACAGGCCACAATGGGACTATCATAATAAAAGCTGAAATAACAAAAACCAATCCTTATGGCGGTTTAAAAAAAGATGATAATAAAAAAGAAAATTACCTTAATGTTTCTATAACTGATAATGGAATAGGAATTAAACCTCAGGATCAACAAAAATTATTTCAAAGAGAATTCTGGCAGGCAGACAGTTCCTCTACACGTGAATATGAAGGCAGCGGATTAGGATTGATTATTACTAAAAAACTGGTTGAAGAAATTGATGGGACCATATGGTTTTATAGTAAAGAAGGAGAAGGAAGTACCTTTGGTTTTGTAATATCTATAAAAAGTGAAGAGTGAGCAGAAGAAACTTTATTCCTCTTCACTCTTCACCCTTAAACAGCTTCTCCTAAATCTCTAAACTGATCTTTTATAGCTATAAATCTATCCTCTACGTTAAGGAAAGCATATACAACATCGTCATCAAATTGAGTACCCCGGCCCTCAAGTATGATTGTTTTAGCCTCTTCATGTGACATTTTTTTGCGATAAACACGATCTGAAGTCAGAGCGTCATAAACATCAGCAAGGGCTACTATTCGAGCTGCAAGAGGAATTTCTTCTGCCTTAAGTTTATAAGGATAACCTTTCCCATCCCATCTTTCATGATGGTAATAGGCAATTTCTTTACCCATAGTGAGAAAACTTGCTTCTCCATTACTTTCTTTTTTTAGTATTTCTTCAGTTTCTTCCAGAGCATTTCCTCCAATAATAGAATGTGACTCTATTATAATCCTTTCCTCCGGGTCTAACTTACCAGGTTTAAGTAATACAGAATCAGGTATGCCTACTTTACCAACATCATGAAGAGCACTTGATATATAAATATTATTTATAAATTTATCATCAATCTTATCTTTATATTTTCCCTGATTTCTAATCTCAATTGCCAGAAGTTTAGCATAATACTGTATTCGCTTTATATGTGCACCTGTCTCAGGATCTCTACTTTCTGCAAGCTTTGAAAGACCCTGAATAGCTATTTCCTGAGTTTTTAAAAGATGAAGATTACTTTTTTCTAATTCCTCAGAAGTTTTTTTAAGATCAAAATTAGCACGTTCAAGTTCTTCCTTTGAATATCTCAATTCTCTTATCATCTGATTAAAAGTATCGGCAAGAGAACCAAACTCTTCCTTGGTATCTATATTCACACTGGTATCTAAATTGCCTTTCCTGATTTGTCCCACTGCATTCAATAATTTTTCTATGGGCTTGCAAAAAGAGTCTCTTATAAAAGAAGAAATTACTATAATAATTATCGCTGTAATTCCAGCAATTAAAAAGGAAATCCAGATTTGTTCACTACCACGGTCCAACACCTGTGCTGTTGGATTAGAAATTCCTATTAACCAGTCCTGACCTGGCAGTCTGGACATAGCACCAATTGAAGTTCCTGCAATAAATAAATAAGTTTTAATATCTAAATCAAATGGCTTCAAATTATCTGTGACAACCTCCTTCATTTCTTCAACAGGTAAATGTTTAAAAAAATAAACTGAAAATTCTCTGGTATTTTCAGTTTCAGAGGTCAAATCAGGAAGAGAGCTATAAAATAATTTTTCCTGGCCAGAGACAGATATGTTATTATAATTACTTATAAAAACCTGATTATATGGTTTAAGACTTATTCTGCTGATAATATTGTTCAAAACATTATGAGGAAACTTTACGCCAATTACACCTGACAAATCTTTATTATCCTCTCCATTTATAGGAAGGGCTATTATCAATTCTAATTCTGTATTATTTTCTGTAATCTCAGAAAAAGACAACTTTTTCCCTGTTGTTGTTTCTTTAAATACTCTCATAAAGTTAAGGGTCTCTTCATTTATAGGTCCCTTATTAGTAGCAATACAATTACCTTTAGAATCTAACAAAAATATTAAATTTGTTTCTTTACTTTTCATAGCTGAATTTTGTGTATCCAAAAATGCATAATTAAAACTTGAAAGTAAAGTGACAATTTCCTTGTAATGAAGGATTCTATCCTCTTCTGAGAGTGTCAGATAATATTTAATCCTATCGTCACCGGCTATATATTTAAGAATTATACTACTGGTTTTGAGAAAATAATCTATATGTAAATTCAAATAATTAGAACGATAGCAAAGATTTTTCAGCTCTATTTTTTTTACAAAAGTACGATTTTTTTCATACTGAAAAAAACTTATAATAGATATAGAAAGGAGATTTATTAATAAGAAAGAAAAAACAAGTTTATTTGAAACAGACCAATTTTTAAATTCAAATTTTTCCCACATAATTCATCAAAAACCCACAGGTTATGAAGATAACAATAAAACATATTTTTATTAAATATATAAAGGAATTATATCATATTAAATTCCACCAATCAAGTTTTTATCAGGTCAGTATCAGGTTTTTTACAAGTAATTTTTCTCTCAATTCTTAATATTAAAGACTAAACTGTTTATAAAACAGTTAGCCTGAAACTAAGACAGTTATTGACTTTCTTTTTCACTTCTGCTATATTCTTATGAGGATATTCATAATTTATTAACTAATTTAAAGAAGGAGATAAGAAGCGCAAAAGCTGGTCTTTCGTCCTCTGTTATTTTTTTATGATATTAAAATATAAATTAAAAAAGGGGCAATCTTCTAAATATACTACTACAGTTCAATCTTTAAGAGAAGCAAAAGAAGGAAAGTACTATGAAAAAGTTGAAAGTAAAATAGAAATGACCATGACACAAAATGTTATAGAAGTTCATAGTAATGGAATAATAGACCTGAAAGTTTCTATAGATTCTTCTATTTTATGGAAAAATGGCGAAGAGGTTGCAATAAACAAAAAAGATAAAATTTTTATAATGAAAATGGCAGATAATGGTGAAGTTATAACAACATCCGGAACAGAAACTCAAAGTCCTCCAGCCTTTCCGAATAGAGAAATAAATCCCGGTGATATTTGGACAAGTGAGAAAGAAATTTCTATACCTTCTCAACCAGAAGGTATCATTTTAAAAACCACATATAAATTTGAAGGATTTGAAAAATTTACCAATGTAGAATGTGCTAAAATAATTGTAAATACAGAAGAAGTTAACTTTAACCTCGATGAAGGAGTAACACAAACAATAGGAGGTAATGGTATTACATATTTTGCTTATGGAGAAGGCAAGCTAATAAAATCAGAGGTTAATACCTATACCAGAACTTCCCTTTCCGAAGCAGAAATTAAAGTAACTACTCAGGTAATAGTAAATCATCATGGGGAATCAATGGAAAATCCTATAGGAAATGATTTTTTATTTGCACTGTAACAAATGTTTATTTAGAAGTAATTTTTTTTTAAAATAGAAAGAGAGAACCAGTTTCTATTATGGAAGAACAGATAAAGGATATGGTTTTAGAAGAACTATCTTCTTTATATAAAGAAGGTAATTTCTATAATTTAGCATTTTTAATTAAAGAATACAGGGAAAATTCAAAAGAGCTAATGAACAAAACCCCATCACAATTGCGCCTTGAAGATAAACAAAGAAGAAATACTCTTATAATAACTGAGACTGTAGCCTTTATAAATCTTTCATTGAAAAATATCCCTGTAGAAAAACTCATCATACCAACTCTTTTATCCTGTATAGAATTATCATTATGGGAAAAGACAGAAACAGCAAAAAAAATAATTCAGCAAACAAGAGGATACTCTGTTTATATGTTACCGGTATTTATAGATTACTATTTTAAAACTTCCTGTATCTCAGAAAATTCCCAGGGAGAAGTTGATAAAATAATCTATGCTATTGAAAAATTGATTAAAGCAAAAAAACATAAAGAGACTTTTGCAAACTTACAAAAAACTTTTATAAAAGAACAGGCAGAAAAAGAATGGATTATTTATAAAAAATTTAAAGATAATAAATGGTTTGGTATTACGAGTTTTGTTTTATCCAGAGAAGAGGAAGTAATACATCAATTAAAACAATTTTGTAATATCTAGAATAATATTAAAGTAAATCTTAGTGATTATAATAATAAATTAAATTTTACTAAAAGGAAGGAAAAGGGAGAGAAAGTGGAGAATTTCACTCTCTAATAACAGTTAGCTATAAAATTTCAAGGAGGCGGTAAAAAATATAACAACAAGAAATTGTCCTCTAATAAAGAGACTATTACTTATGTGAAATGTAAAACGAAAGAGAGTCTTATTGTATCTGACTTACAGCATTTCAAAACAATGATTAGAGGTAAAGTTTAAATTATTTCGGACAAAACTGGTTGCATAATGGTATGTATCTTAGAGATATTATTGAAAAATATTATGAAGCATCCTTAAAAAGTAATCATAGAATACATAGAGGTCTTTGCAATAAAATAATGAAAGAATATCCGGACCTTATTGACTTACTTGAAGAAACTGCCATAGAAATAGTTAGCAGTAATGAATCGGAGATATTAGATATTATACAGGATTCTGAGGATATATTTGAATTAGAACAAAATATAAGTGATTTCCTGGTATCAGAAATAGTTGCTTCCTATTTTACAGGTTTTATCTGGCATTACGTGGTGCAAAATAAAGAAAAAATAGAAGAAATGATCACCACCGGGGTTCTTGATCAGGAAGACATATTAACAGAAGATGATTTTATAAAATACAATACTGAGGTAGAAAGAATATTATTTGAAGAAGATATTTATTGTAGTGAAAAAATTAAAGAAATTTCAGAAAAATACGGAATAGAGTTTGAAGAAGAACTCGATAGTGATGGAGAAAAATTGACAAGAAACGAGATTATTTTGAGTTATGCTATATCAGGGGAGGATTTTCCTGATTATATTCATATGTTTCTGGAAAGAAAAAAACTTGATGATATTCCGAGACATAAGTTAATAACTATGGCTAGAATGAATTTAATACCTTAAAAATGTTCAGGATTTGACAGGACTACAAAAATCTCCTGTTAAAATATTGAATTTACTTAATTTAAGAGTGATGAAATTTATTTCTAAGGTAAACACTCATAAGTTGAACATAGATAATTATTTAATGTATCAAAAAAGTAGGAGGAGAAGATATGGCTGTAGTTTGTCCCAAATGTAGTGCAAAGAACAAAACCGGCAACACGGTATGTTCGAAATGTAGTACATCTTTTGTTAAGACGCCAAAAGCCGGTGGCCTCAAAGCAGGTACTGTAATCGGTAAGAGATATGTAGTAACCGGGACAATGCGCACTGATGAATTAGAAGCCCTTTATAAAGGAAAAGATAATAAAACAAAAGACTTTTGTATGATTCACGAAATTATTGTTCCAGAAACTTCCTCTGAAAAACTTAGAGATGCGGCCATGAAATTCAAAAAAGAAGCTAATTACCTGGCAGAAATGGAGCATCCAAATTTACTGAAAGTCAGAGAGTTTTTTGCAGGGAAAGGGCGATGTTATCTGGTAACAGATTTTTTTGATGGCGAAAGTCTTCTCGAGCTTATAAATAAAGAAGGTAAAGGATTTCCTGAAACAAAGGTAATGGGATGGGCCGCTCAAATTTTAGGTGCCCTGGGAGATTTACATAATCATGATCCTGAAATTATATATATTGACTTAGAACCTGAAAGTGTTCTTGTACGAGAATCTGACGATCAGTTAATGTTGCTAAATGCCAGCCTGAAAAGAAAAGTCCTTGGATTAGATACAGGAAAAGTAAGTGCTATAACCTCAAGCTATCTGCCACCAGAATATTATAAAGGCTACTGTGGACAAACAACAGATATATATGCCCTGGGAGCTACTATGCATCACCTTCTTACAGGCAGAAAGCCACAACCTTTTAAATTTAGTTCCATAAAAGAAGAAAGAAATGATATTTCTATAGCTATTGATATTATTATAGCAAACGCTCTTGACAAGAAACATACTAATAGATATCAGACTGCTCTTGATATGCTTCAGGCTCTTGCAGAAATAATTAATACTCCTAAAAATATGATTTTAATTCCTGCAGGTTCTTTCTGGATGGGTAGTAATACAGGTGAAGAAAATGAAAAACCGGTACATAAAGTAACTCTTGATAGTTATTATATTGATAAATATCCTGTCACAAATGCAGAGTTTGATAAATTCATTAGAGAATCAGGATATACAGGAACAGGGGAATGGAAAAAATATTATAATAAAGAAACTAAAAACCATCCTGTAGTTGCAGTTAACTGGTTTGAAGCAATTGCCTATGCAGAATGGGCGGGGAAAAGATTACCTTATGAAACAGAATGGGAAAAAGCAGCAAGAGGTAATGATATGAGAAAATATCCCTGGGGAAATAAATGGGAAAAAAGTAGATGTAATACACCGGATTTAAATGACCCGGAAATAATAAAAAAGCGTGTTGATATATATGATGGAAAAGGTACCACTCCTGTAGGTTCTTTTCCTGATGGAGCAAGTCCCTACGGTGTAATGGATATGGCAGGACAGGTATGGGAATGGTGTGAAGACTGGTATGACGAAAATTACTATAGTAAGCTTGGTAAAGCATGTAAAAATCCAACCGGTCCCGAATCAGGAGAATACAGAGTACTTCGTGGAGGCGCGTGGGGGAATCTCAGTGGTGCCTGTAGATGTACATGTCGATCCTACAGTCAGAAACCAGATTATATTAATTTCAACGTAGGATTTAGATGTGTTAAAGACACTGAAAGTTATTCTGGTTAATAAGTGAGAAGTGAGAGGTGAGAGGTGAGATATTATTTAAAAACAATTCTCTCACTTCTCAATCTCAACACTTTAAAAAGCTTATTCTTTCGCTTTTTCTCCTTCTGGCAATTGCAAATCTCTCCTGTAAAGAAGCAGGGAAAAAAGATGTTTTAATACTATCCCTCAGGGCTGACCCTGTTTATCTAAATCCAGTTCTGGCTCATGAAAGCCCATCTATGATGGTTAACCACTGGTTATTCAATTCTCTCGTAAAATTAAATGAAAATCTTCAACCAGTACCCGATCTTGCCGACAGATGGGAAATATCTGAAGATCAAAAACACTGGATATTTTATCTTAAAAAAAATATCATATGGCATGATGGTTACCCTTTTACTGCGGAAGATGTCAAATTTACTTTAGCTGCAGTTCTTGATCCGGAAACAAACACTTACAACAGGGGCCTTTTTATGGTAGCAGATAAACCTGTAAAAGTAAGTATAATAGATGATTATACTATAGAAATAATTTTACCGGAACCATTTGCTCCTCTACTTACAAATCTTTCTCTTCTGGGTATAATTCCAAAACATATACTGGAAGGACAGGATATTAACCTTTCAAATTTCAACTCCTCCCCTGTAGGTACAGGACCATTCAAATTTAAAGAATGGAGATCAGGAGAAATTATAACTCTTCTGAGAAATGAAAATTACTATAAAGGTAAGCCGGATATGGAAAAAGTAGTATTCAGAATAATACCTTCCGGCGAAGGAAGGCTTATTGCACTTGAAACTGGACAGATAGATGTAGGAGAAATACCAGCAAAAGAATATAAACGTTTATCCAATTTCCAAAACCTTTTTATATACAGGTGGTATGATTTAAGCTATTATTATCTGGGATTTGATCTAACTAATCCTCTATTTACTGATAAAGAATTAAGAAAAGCTCTGAATTATGGAATCAACAGACAAAAAATTATTGACTCTGTTCTTTCAGGTTATGGAAAAGTAGCAACAGGTCCTATTCCCTGTTCCTCATGGGCTTACAGTACAGATGTAAAACAATACGAATATAATCCTGAGAAAGCAAAAATAATTCTTAATAAACAGGGATGGTTACCAGATGCAAATGGTATATTAAGTAAAAACGGAAAAGTTCTGTCATTTACAATTTACTATGGACAGGGCAGTGAGAATTCAGGTAAAGCATCAATTTATATACAACATTTTCTTAAAGAAGTAGGCGTGGATGTAAAAATAAGACCGGTAGAATTCAGTGTTCTGGTTACAGAGATAGCCAATCCCGGGAAATTTGAAGCAATACTTTTAGACTGGATAGAAAATCCTGATCCTGATTGCTATGTAGAGTGGGGGACTGACCAGGTAAAAAATGGAATGAATTTTATGTCCTATGCAAATCCTCATGTAGATCAGTTATTAAATCAGGCAAGAACTACTCTGGATATAAAAAAAAGAAAAATTCTATATAAAAATTTTCAAAAAATAATAACCGAAGAAGCTCCTTATATATTTTTATGGTATCCAGAAACCATGATAGGAGTTAATAGAAGAATAGAGGGAATTTCAAAGCCTGGTCCTGCAGGGCTTTTTCTGGAACCGGAAAAGATAAGGGTGGTGAAGAAGTGAAAAGTGAAAAGTGAAAAGTGAAAAGTGAAAAGTAAGGTACTGTAATATTAATTTAAGTATATGTACCTTACCTCTCACCTCTCACCTCTCACCTCTCACCTCTCACGAATTAATGTATAAATACATCCTGAAAAGACTTGCTATTACAATACCAACATTGTTTGCCATAAGTTTAATATCTTTTCTAATAATTCATCTATCTCCGGGAGATCCAACTGCAATGATGATTGATCCCAAAACAAGACCGGAAGATAGAGAAAGGATAAAGAAAAATCTGGGTTTAGATAAACCTTTACCTCAACAATATTTTATATGGCTTAACAATCTTGTTTTTCATAGGGATATGGGATATTCCCTGGTCAATGGAAAACCGGTTCTTAAAAGTATTATGGAAAGATTACCCAATACTCTTATATTAATGGGACTTTCTTATTTAACGGCTATATTACTGGCATTACCTCTGGGTATATACTCTGCGGTAAAGCAATATTCTCCTGGAGACTATATTTTAACAGTACTATCCTTCACAGGTATTTCAATACCGTCTTTCTGGTTGGGTCTTATGCTGATATGTTTATTTACTGTAAAATTACAACTTCTTCCTTCTATAGGTACTATATCACCTGACATAGGAGATAATATAATTATTCAGATTTATGACTTTATAAAACATTTAATAATGCCATTTTTTGTTCTGGTATTTACAAATCTGGCAGCCTGGTCTCGATATGTACGTTCAAGTATGTTAGAAGTACTAAAAGCAGATTACATTAGAACAGCAAGGGCCAAAGGACAGAGTGAATTAAAAGTACTTTATAAACATGCTCTGAGGAATGCTATGATACCACTCATAACACTTATAGGTTTATCTCTCCCTGACCTGTTAGCAGGAGCTTTTGTAACAGAAATGATATTTTCCTGGCCCGGAATGGGTCGATTAGGTATGGATGCTATATTTCATAGAGATTATACTGTTCTTATGGGTACTATAATGTTTAGCTCTATAGTGATAATAGTTTCTAATTTGATTACAGATATATTTTATGTAATAACTGATCCAAGAATCAGATTTGATTAATTTTTTTAAGTTTTTTAGGAGGAATTAAATTCTACATGTCGAATTTGACAGAAAATAGTCAGGATAATTCTCATTATCCAGTTAATTTTAAGAATAAAGAACAAACTGGTATAAAAAATGAGATTTAAATGAACTCTACAAAAGGTATACTTCTAAATAGGAGTTGTTAAAGTTGAAACCTAAGCAGGATTGTGTGAAGGGAGGTGCAGGAAAAAACAATTGACGGGGGTAGAGTCTATGGATTAGCCATGTAAGGCCGGAGTACTTACTTGAGAATCCTCATTATAAAGATGGGGTAAAAAGATTTAGTCTTAGCAGTCAGGCATAGGAGCTATTATTATATTTCGATGAAATTAAAAAATTATAAATCAGAAATATTCCGGATAAATAAAATCGTGGCAGATCCTTTGTAATTAAAAAGGTTTACATATCAAGCCTCTTTTAAAAATTTCTGTGCTGGAAATAAAGCACATATACCGATTAAAGAAAGGAAGGATTGAAGAGTGAGTGAAATAAAAGTTTATAAAATATTAGCGTCGATGCTGATATTTTCTCTAGTAATTACATCCGTGCCAGGTCTTTTTGTTCCTACACCTGCCTATGCAATCAATGAGAAATTAACCACGGCAATAGTAAGTATTGAAAGCCCTACAGAAAATGATCTGCCTGTTCGTATAAATACTGCCCTCAGTGCTGCTATGGTGAAATCTCACAGGTTTGAAGTTACAGATAGTGAGCAGGTTGCCTCAACATTAAAGGATATGCAGTTAGCAGGTAAAAAATTAAATATTACCCAGGCCTGCGAAGTGGGTAAAGCCCTTGGAGTAAATACTGTTACTATGGCTCAGGGTTATGGCATTGAATCAGATAATGAGAAATGCTATATTACTATTGCTGTCCAGATAATTGATGTTGAAACAGGTATTGTTATACAAAATGCATTTGCCAGAGGTGAAGGTTTCAAAGGTGAAAAATTTGAATTGTCAGATGAAGCTATAAATAATGGTTGTTTTGCCTCCATCAATATGATTAATGATAACATGTCAAAAGTGGGCCTCATAGCAACTATTAAAGACGGCCAGATGAGGATCAGTATAGGTGGAGATATTGGTGTAAAGGATCAGTCTGAATTTACAGTTTATAGAGAAAATAAGGTTATAGGAAAACTTAAAACTGTAGAATTAGACTCTTATGATACTGCTACAGAAGAATTAATATTAGTTCCAGGTTATACCTTGCAGGAAGGAGATATTGTTGTTGTTGCCTATAATCAGGGTGAAAAAATTGACAGAACAGATTCTCCTTCTACAGTTAAAACAGCATCTCCAAGTGCTGGAATTATTCTTACTGCTGTTTTAGTAGGAGCTGCCCTTGCTCTTATAGGAACAAACCAGTCTGATCAGATACAGAAACTTGCCATGGTATATCACTTTCA
>Ga0302240_1001584_pt1 | contig 17506 bp, 12 predicted proteins | sample AAG_UR_His_MG_FD_193538 | JGI IMG/M metagenome (GOLD analysis project Ga0302240, IMG submission 193538) | Enriched activated sludge microbial communities from anaerobic digester in WTTP, New Holstein, Wisconsin, United States - AAG_UR_His | ecosystem: Engineered > Bioreactor > Anaerobic >... | reverse complement strand
TATATAATCTTCTTTTCACTCTTTCCAACATTCATTTGACATAACAAATCTAACCTATTAAGATAGAAGCACTAATTACAGCTCCAGGTAAAAAAGTGTCCAAAAAACTTTAAACATATACACCTGTCCCTGTCCGGGCTCTGGAGCAAAAGATATGCCGTCAAAGGAGTTAAATAAATGCAAAACTGTAGATTACTGTAATAACAGATTTCATTGTAACAGAATCATAGATTTTGCGTAAGAGCCCGGACAGGGACAGACCTGTGAGATGGATACGAACTTACCTGTTGCTGTATTAAGATTTTATGAAAGTTAAGGTGAATGTTTATGGGTTTTAAATGTGGTATTGTAGGATTGCCCAATGTGGGCAAATCGACACTTTTCAATGCACTTACCTCAATAAACGTGGAGGCTTCCAATTACCCTTTCTGTACCATAAATCCTAATATAGGAATAGTCCCTCTTAGAGATTCCAGGCTTGATATTATAGAAGAAGTTGCAAAACCCGGTAAAAAAACCTGTACGTCTATGGAATTTGTTGATATTGCTGGCCTTGTTAAAGGGGCAAGCAGGGGCGAGGGACTTGGGAATCAGTTTCTTGCTGCTATAAGAGAAGTTGATGCTATAGCACATGTGGTAAGATGTTTCAATGAACCTTCCGTAGTATCGGAACATAATGTATCACCGTCAGAGGATATAAATATTATTCATAGTGAACTTATAGAGAAGGACCTTGAAACTGTCAGAAATTTCATAGAAAAGATATATAAAAAAGCTCAGACAGGGATAAAGGAAGCAAAAATACTTCATGAGGTTTATGTTAAAGCAAGAGATTTACTGGAAAAAGGAACTCTTCTCCGGCAAGGTAGTTTCGATAAAAATGAACTGGAGATTTTAAATAACATTCAACTCCTTACTATTAAACCTGAGTTCTATGTCTTCAATATATCGGAGGAAGATATAGAAAGATCTGAAGAAATAAAAGCCGGTATTCTTAAAGAGAGCAATGACTCTGCTCCTGCCGTATGTATATCTGCAAAAATTGAAGAGGAAATAAATGGCCTTTCTCCTGAGGAACAGAAGGCATTCAGAGAAACCCTTAATCTGGATACAGATACTCTTGAAAGGATTGTTCGTTGTGGTTATGAACTACTTAAACTTGTAACATTTTTTACTGTAAATCAAAATGAAGGGAGAGCATGGACTGTTTCATCAGGAACTATGGCCGTTGATGCCGCCGGTAAAGTTCACTCTGACTTTAAGGAAAAATTTATACGGGTTGAGGTTGTACCTGTTTCTCTTATAATTACACACAGATCTTTTTCATATATCAGGGAAAAGGGCATGGCTAAAATCAGAGGAAAAGACTATATAGTGGAAGACGGAGATATATTGCTTTTTAAGATTTGACCGGGATTTGACCGGGATTTTCAGGATTATTTGGATTACCTGGATTCATGATTATGATAGAAATAATGTAATATATCTTACATTATTGTTCTTTTTGTAGCAATAAAATAAAGATATAATATATATTATATTTTTTTTTATATATATATGTGATTTTTTTCACAAAAATACTTGACAGATAAGAATATTATGTTATTATATATTTGATATATTGTGAAATAAGAGAATATTATGGTATCAAAAAAATATATTATCCGGTTATGTAGATATAGAAATGTCCTTTATAGATTAAAATCCATGGGGTTTATGAGGGTTGTTTCAAATAATCTGGCAGACGCTACAGACGTGACAGCCCTTCAGGTAAGGAAGGATTTTTCTCTTGCCGGTATTACCGGTAATAAAAAGGGTGGATACCGCGTTGATGAACTCATTGAGAAATTAAACCAGATTCTCGGGAAAAATGAGATTCAGAAGGTTATACTTGTGGGTGTTGGTAAAATCGGCATAGCTCTTATGTATTATAAAGGCTTTGAAGAAGAAGGTATAAAGATAGAAGCAGCTTTTGATATAGATCCTCAGAAATATGGTAAACAGAAAGATATACCTGTTCTTCCTCTGGAGAGACTCAGGGATTTTGTTAAAACCAATAATATAAAAACAGGTATTATTACTGTTCCCGATATGGCGGCACAGCAGGTTTTTAATCTTATGATTTCGTCCGGAATAAAAGGTGTATTGAATTTTGCTCCCATAAAATTGAGGAGCACTCCTGATATAGTAATAAATAATGTAAATCTGGTAATGGAACTGGAGAATTTAATTTATTTTGTAAATACCGGAGAAAGAAATAAAGGGGAAATTCTATGATTTTTAAAACTATTAAGTCAAGGTTATTATTATCATTTCTTTTTATTATTTTGATTCTTGGTATTTCAAAGGCTGTACTGGTTTATTATATAATAGAAAAAGATATTATAAAGAAAGCTCAGCAGGAAGTTAAGGTGAGACTTAATACTGCCAGAGCAGTATTTATCCGTGATATTGATATATTTAAGACAAATTTGACTCTTATTTCTGATGCTGTCAATCCTATTTCATTTAAAGAAAAGCTTGATATGGATTATCTTTACATAGTTTCAACCGATAAAGATAATATTAAAAGTGAGATTGTAAAGAAAGCTATAAAAGAAAAGAAAGGTTTCGGCGGTGTAAGGATCATATCTAAAGAGGAACTTCTGGTTATGAATAATGGCCTTTATGAAAGAGCTAAAATAGACATTAAAGATACCCCTCAGGCCAGACCTGTTAACCTGAAAGTTCTGGAAGATGCTATGGCCATAGAATATGCTATGCCCTTATTCGATACAGAAGGTAATATTAAAAATATAATTTATGGTGGAAAGCTTGTTAACAATAACAATAATATTGTAGACAGAATTCATGAACTGGTATTTGAACAGGAAAGTTATAATAATAAAGTGGCAGGAACGGTAACTATATTTCAAGATGATGTAAGAATAGCTACAAATGTGATTGATAAAGAAGGGAAAAGAGCTATAGGAACAAGGGTTTCTGAGGTTGTTTATAAAGAAGTTATGGAAAAAGGGAATATCTGGGTTGATAGAGCTTTTGTTGTTACAGACTGGTATCTGACCGCCTATGAACCTGTAAAAGATATAAATGGTAATATCATAGGTATCCTCTATGTTGGTATTCTGGAAGAACCTTTTCGAGATATGTCCAGAAATATACTTTTCAGTGTTATTCTTCTTATAACATTTGCAGCGCTAATTGCCTCGGGTCTTTCTTATATACTTGCAGAAAATATATCCAAACCCATTACAGTTCTTCTTAATGCTACGACAAGATTTTCCAGAGGCGAACTCGATTACAGAGTTAATATTAATACATCGCTCATGGAGTCAATCAAACTTTATGAGGCTTTTAATGATATGGCAGATAGAATAGGAGCAAAAAGAAAACGTCTTGAGGAATCAAATGAAAAACTTACTGAACTGAATAAAAGTTATCTCGATTTAATAGGTTTTGTTGCTCATGAGCTTAAAGGGATACTGGCTTCTACAATTTTAAATGCCTATACTGTAAGGGATGGTTTTCTGGGTATGATAAATTTTAAACAAAGAAAAGCCCTGGATTCTATTACAAGAAATCTGGATTATCTTGAAGCTACTGTGAAAAATTTCCTTAATCTGAGCAGAATAGAAAAAGGTGAGATTAAAATCAGTAAAACTGAATTATTACTGAAAGAAGATGTTTTTTCTACCTCTATAGAAGCATTTACAAAACAGGCCAACGAAAAGTGTATAGAGATTGAAGATAATATTAAACCCGGATTAAAATTGAAAGGTGATCCTGACCTGCTGACTATAGTTGCCAATAATCTTATAGGAAACGCTATAAAATACGGCAGTAAAGATGGTAAAATAGTACTGAATTCCAATGCTACAGAATCTAAAATAGAGATAGAGATTTATAATGATGGTATACCAATAAAAGAAGAAGAAAAAGGGAAACTTTTTAAGAAATTTTCCAGGCTTGAATCTCAGCAGAAGAGAAAAGTCAGAGGAACAGGACTCGGATTATTCGTAACCAGGGATATAGTTGAAAAACATGGTGGGACTATCCGGGTTGAAGCAAGAGAAAAGGGAAATTCATTTATATTTAATTTAGAAAGGGGATGTTAACTTTTGACTCCACTGGATATTATCAAAAAGAAAAGAGCTGAAGCCATAGCAAAAATTATAGGAAAAGGTTATCTGTCTACTAAAAGAGTCTATGTGGGTATGGCTACCTGTGAGATAGCTGCAGGGTCTAAAGATGTTATGGAGGTATTTCAGACGGCAATTAAGAACGGGCTTGTAGATGTTTATCTGAGTCAGAAAGGCTGTGCCGGAAGATGTAATCTTGAACCGACAGTAGAGGTAATTGAAGAAGGTAAAATACCTGTTAAATATAGTAATGTTACAAAAGAAATGGCTCTTGAGATAATAGAAAAACATCTCAAAAAAGGTCAGGCAATAGAAGAATGGACGATAAAGTAGTGAAAAGTGAAACACAGCTGGTAAAGAATAGAATCTGAGGATTTTAATACCGCTCAGTGTTCACTGATCACCAATTAAGAAAGGAGAAGTTAATTTACTGTTGCTAAAACGTAGCCGGTAGATGGCAAAAGAATTATGATGGAAACAAATACAAGTAATATATCATCGGAAATTATATTATGTAAAGGTTCAACCTGTATGAGGCAGGGTTCCAGAGAGCTTAAAGGAGAGATAGAAAAAGAACTTGTAAAATATGGTTTATCTGATAAAGTACGTGTATTTATTTCAGGATGTCTTGGTATGTGCGGTAAGGGACCAATTATGATAGTAAACCCCGGTTATACAATTTATGGAGGAATAAGCAGTAAAGATATAAATGAAATAATAGAGGAACATCTTATAAAAAATCAGCCTTTAGCAAGACTGGCAATGGAGGATGACCACCTGTATAATCGATTTTTCAGGATTTTTGGAGATATTAATTTCTTTGGGAAACAGATGAGGGTAACCCTCAGAAACTGTGGTATTATTGACCCTGAAAGTATAGAGGATTATCTCTCTTTAAAAGGTTATGAAGCACTGGCAAAAGTGCTGACAGAAATGACGCCTTCTCAGGTGATAGAAGAAGTAAAAAAAGCGGGTCTTCGCGGAAGAGGAGGAGCTGGTTTCCCCACAGGCCTTAAATGGGAACTGGCTTCGAAAGAAGGCGATCCTGAGAAATACATTATATGTAATGCCGATGAAGGAGACCCTGGTGCCTTTATGGATAGAAGTGCTATAGAGGGAGACCCTCATACAATACTCGAAGGTATGATTATAGGCGGTTATGCTATTGGTGCAAAAAAAGGTTTTATTTATATAAGAGCTGAATATCCTCTGGCTATAATGAGATTGGAGAAAGCTATAAAAGATGCAATAAAAGAAGGTTTTTTAGGAGAAAATATTCTGGGAAGCAATTTTTCTTTTAATATAGAAATAAGACTTGGTGCAGGGGCTTTTGTTTGTGGTGAAGAAACATCTCTTATTCATTCTATCGAGGGTTCCCGGGGTATGCCTTCTCCCAAACCTCCCTTTCCTGCTTCAAAGGGGCTTTTCGGAAAACCTACTGTCATTAATAATGTTGAAACCTGGGCGAATATACCTGTTATAATATTGGATGGTTCGGACTGGTTTAGTTCTATAGGAACTGAAAAAAGTAAAGGCACAAAGGTATTCGCCCTTGCAGGAATGGTGAAAAATACTGGACTTATAGAAATTCCTATGGGAACGACCCTCAAAGAAATTGTATATGATATAGGAGGAGGGCTTCCAGGTAATAAAAAATTTAAGGCCCTTCAGATAGGTGGCCCTTCAGGAGGTTGCCTTCCGGAAGGATATCTGGATACAAAAGTAGATTATGAATCGTTAATAAGTGCTGGTACTATGATGGGTTCAGGAGGTATGATTGTTATAGATGAAACCTCCTGTATGGTAAATATTGCAAGATATTTTCTGGAATTTACGCAGAATGAATCCTGTGGGAAATGTACACCCTGTAGAGAAGGTACAAAAAGGATGCTTGAGATATTAACAAGAATTACAGAAGGAAACGGGAAAGAAGGAGATATAGAAAAGCTGGAAAGACTTGCAAATATGATAAAAAAATCTTCCCTCTGCGGCCTGGGTCAGTCTGCACCCAATCCTGTCCTTTCTACACTGAAAAATTTTAGAAGCGAATATGAAGAACATATCAAATCCAAAAAGTGCCGGGCCGGTGCCTGTAGATCAATGATAAGTTATATTATAAATGACTCCTGTACAGGATGTGGTGCCTGTAAGAAAATCTGTCCTGTAACAGCAATAACAGGTATGGCCAAGAAAAAACATGTTATAGACATAGGAAAATGTATTAAATGCGGCCTTTGTTTTGACACCTGTAAATTCAATGCTATAAGTAAATTATAAGGAGAGATAATTCTATGAGCGAAATTACTATTTATATAAATAACAGCCCGTATAAAGTAGAAGATGGTCAGACTATAATGCAGGCAGCAGATAAACTGGGTTTTCATATACCCCGACTCTGTTATCATCCTCAACTTTCGATTGAGGGTGCTTGCAGGGTCTGTATTGTTGAAGTGGAAGGTATGAAAAATTATGCTGCATCCTGTACTTTCCCAGTTTACGATGGTATGAGAATTCACACAAATACAAAGGAACTCAGGACTGCAAGAAGAGACATAGTAGAACTTATACTTGATAATCATCCTGAAGACTGTCATATATGCGAAAGAGATGGTAACTGTGAATTACAACGACTTGCCTATGCTATAGGTATAAGAAACAGGCACTTTGAAGGTGAAAAGAAGCATTATGAAAAAGATATTTCATCATATTCAGTAATAAGAGATCCCAATAAATGTATCCTCTGCGGCAGATGTATAAGAATATGTTCGGAGATCCAAAAGGTAAATGCCCTTCGTTATGCTCATAGAGGATTTAAGACTGTTGTTATGTCTGCCTACGAGATGCCTTTCAAAGACAGTGTCTGTACTGGCTGTGGTCAGTGTATAAATGTCTGTCCCACGGCTGCCTTTGTTGAAAAGAATCATACCCAGGAGCTTTTTGGTACACTTGATAATAAATCTCTTATAAAAGTGGCCCAGTTTGCTCCTTCTGTAAGGGCTGCTATTGGAGAAGCTTTTGAACTCGAACCTGGTATGAATATGGAACATAATCTGGTGGCAGCACTGAAAAAACTTGGCTTTGACTATGTTTTTGACACACAGTTTGCTGCAGATCTTACTATAATGGAAGAAGCAAGTGAATTTTTAGACAGATTGCAGGGCAACGGAAAGCTTCCTATGATCACTTCCTGTTCAAGTGCATGGATGAAATATGTAGAACAATTCTACCCTGATTTACTGGACAATGTTTCTACCTGTAAATCTCCTATGTCTATGTTAAGTTCTATGATAAAAACTTATTTTGCCGATAAGATAAAGGTGGATCCGAAAAATATCAGATCTGTTGCCGTTATGTGCTGTACAGCAAAAAAATACGAAGCAGAAAGGCCCGAGCTTATGGTAAGGGGCATGAAAGCTACAGATTATGTTGTAACTACAAGAGAAATTGCCTGGATGATAAAATCCTCCGGTATAGATTTCGTTAATATTAAAGGGGAGAATTTTGATAGACCTCTTGGTTTATCTTCAGGAGCAGGAACACTTTTTGGTGTCTCAGGAGGAGTTATGGAAGCAGCTCTGAGAACTGCCTACGAACTCTATACTGCTGAAACACTTATTGATATAGAATTAGAAAGTCTGAGAGGATTTCAGAGTATAAAAGAAGGCAAAATTGTTATGGATGGTAAGGAAATAAGAGTTGCCGTAGCTCATGGCCTGGGTAATGCCAGTACCATTCTTGATATAGTAAGAAAAGATCCAGATAGATATCATTTTATAGAAATAATGGGTTGCCCTGGAGGATGTATTGGAGGCGGTGGACAACCCTATGCAGGTTCAAACTCAATGCCACTTGATGAAGAATTGCTTAAGAAAAGAGCTGAATCTTTGTATAGTATTGACAGACAGAGAACCTTTAGAAGAAGTCATGCCAATCCTGATATACAGAGGTTATATAGAGAATTTCTGGGAAGACCCCTGAGCCCCCTGTCTCATGAACTCTTACATACCCATTATAAGCTCCATGAACCAAAGGGTATAATTTCTAGTGATATTAAAGCAAAATATTAATAAGCTGATCAGCCAGTCAGCTGGTCAGCAGTAATGAAATGCTGAAAAGCTGAAATGCTGATAGCTACAATAGGAGAGGATAACATGATAGATACAAAAATTGATTTAAAGGATGACAAAATGATTAAATTAAGAACCTTTATGGAAGAATTGAAAAGTAAAGAACATCCTGGTTCTTATCTTATAGCTATACTTCATAAGGCACAGGAATTATACGGATATTTAGATAGATCTGTAATGGATGAGATTGCTCTGACAATGAATATTCCAACATCTCATATCTGGGGTGTGGCAACATTTTACCATTATTTTACACTCAAGCCAAGAGGTAAACATTTAGTTTCAGTATGCCTTGGAACTGCCTGTTATATTAAAGGAGCAGATAAAATATTGAATGCAATAAAAGAAGATCTGCAAATAAATGTAGGAGGTACAAGTAAAGACAGATTGTTTACATTTCAGGAGGCCAGATGCCTCGGCGCCTGTGGTCTGGCTCCTGTTGTTATGGTAGATGATAAGATATATGGTAATGTGACTCCAAAGAGTGTACTTAAGATATTGAAAAGTTATAGAAAATAAAGTAAAATAAGTTTTTAGCATGTCAGCTAAACTGCTGAAGTGCTGAAGTGCTGATAAAAAGGAGTGAAAAAATGATGAATAAAATTCTTATTATTGATGATGACCTGGATTTGGTAGATGCTATGACAAATTTACTGGAAGCAAAGGGGTATGAAATAAACAATGCTCCCGATGGAGAAGAAGGTTGTGAAAAAGCGAAAACTGATACTCCCGATTTAATTCTCCTTGATGTCATGATGACACGTAAAACGGAAGGCTTTGATGTGGCGAGAAGTCTTAAGAAAGATGAAAAAACAAAAGATATTCCCATTATTCTCATAACAGGCATAAGACATGAAATGAATCTTCCTTTCGGTTTTGAACCTGATGCTGACTTCCTTCCCGTAAAGGCAGTCCTTGAGAAACCGATAAAACCGGAATTGCTTTTAAATACAGTAGCAGAACATATTAAGAAGTGAACAGTGAACTGTAAGCAGTGAGCAGAGAGGAATGATTTCCTTTCTGCTCACTTTTTATCTTCCGGTTGCTATGACTGATTTTATTGACTGGAATACCCTTCTCTGATTTTCTCCTCCTCTTTTTATCAAAAAATGAAGACTTTTTCAAATTAAAAAAGGACTTAAAAAGCTGTGTCTCGAAGTTATTAAAAATTAAAATGTAATTTATAAAGGAGGATTATTTAATGATTACAGCAGAACAGTGGAATGACGTTTTTGATAGTATTAGAGATGATTTTTCAGGAGATATTAAACTGGCCTGGTATGAGATTACAGATGAAACTATAGAAAATTTAGAAGGTAAAATTATTCGGAATAAATTAATGGATTTGATACCATTAAAAAATAGTAAATTTTCCGAAAGGCGCATTGTAGATAGTTTAAAGAGTAGAAGGTTCAGTTATGATGAGATTGAAATAATACTTAAATATTCCCTTAGAACAGAAGGAAATTTCCCTCAACTCCAGGGTATGTACGGGGATAAAGAGATAATAATAACACCTGCAAAAACAGAGGTTTCATTTAATATACTGATAGATAGTGATTTCAAAATAATCCTTACTGCAGAGGGAAAGCTGAGCTCTTTTAAAAAAAAGTTCGATGGTTTTCAGGATATTGTTATAGGTGTGGAGGATTTTGATTCACAGTTTATTATAAAAGGTGACCCTGAAGATAAAGTAATAAAGTTTCTTTCCTATAATAAAGTAAGGAATTTAATAAGAAGTTTTGAACCGGTAAAGGCCTTTACCCTGGATAATACTGGTCTGACTATTATTAAAAATATAACCAGAAGCGAGACAATCTCAGAGGAAAAGTTAGGTAATTTAATAAGTAATCTGAGTTTACTTGCAGAGGCTATATTAAATTATGAAGATCTGAAAGATGAAAAACCTTTACAGGGGGAGAAGAAAAAAGGAGAACTTATAAAAGATCTTACAGTGGAAGAAAGACTGAATAATCTGGAAAGACTGGTAGAAGAAATTAATCTGAGACTTAAAAGACTGGAAGGAAGATAAGAACAAAGAGATTAAATCTAATTGTATAGGAATTTTCATTATTGTCAAATTAGTAATTTCAGTAAAAATAAACTTATTATATTTAAAGCTATCAGCAGTCAGCTACCAGCAATCAGCTCAAGAAATAAAGTTGAAAGCTGAGGGCTGATAGCTGAAAGCTAATACTAATTTAAAACCTTTTTGTAAACTTTTTGCCACTCTCTCAGATTAGAGTGTTTCTCAAAAAATTATTCCGATTTACGGAATTTTTTTATTAGAAACACTCTAGCCGTTTTTGTCCTTCCTATGGTAAAAATTTTAATAATTAAATAGTAAAATGAAGTTAAAGAATGATCTCAGAATAACTGTCCTAATCAGATAAACCCTTTGCCGGCTTTTTATGAACACCTTTTATAAGATTTGTAATAAACCCGTACATCCTGGGATCATTTTTCTTTAACAAAGCACTTTTTTCTGGATGAAAATACCACTCAAGGGAAACAGCAAAATATTCTTTTGGCTGAGTTGATGCATATTCAGTTACGAATTCTCCTTCCTCATAGAATTTATTCCAGAGGAATACGGAAAATCCAAATTTCATTTCATTATTAACCATCCAGGCATGATCATAGGCATGGGCAAATTCATGTGTCGCCACTCCTCCGGGGACACCTGTTATCAGTTCTTCTGCCATAAACATCATTCTGTGTTGAGGATTGTAGGCACCTCTCACATATTCCCATCCTCTTCCGTCTCTTACCTTTGTGCCGGAAGGGAAGGGATATTGATTATTTATCTGGATTTCTGTAAGGTTACGGTAATGTTCGAATATTAAAAGACCAATACCAAATTTCTGACATTCACTCACCAGTACTTCTCCTAAGAGTTCCAGTTCTTTGAAGAGAAAATCTGTCAACCTTGGAGATGGTGAATAGACTATCATTTTTTCCAGATATGATCTTACCGGATTTGTGGGTACATAGATTTCTTTCTGTACTGTTTCTACAGGTTTTTCCTCTTCTTCAGGTTCCATTATTTTCCCTTCGTAATATTCAAAAGAAGTCTCTTCTTCCTCTTCAGATACCATATATTTTATTTTTTCAAGCATCTTTAACTGACGGAAACTTTCTTCAGTGCCATCTCTGTCGTATGATAAAATTTTAAAAGGTGGTGCCACCTGTTTAACGGGTTTTATATCTTGTATTTTTTCTATCTCTGTCGGTTTTTTTCTTTCTTTCTCTTCTATACCCTGTACCTCACGTGAGAATGTTTCTTTTTCAGGTAAGACAGGGTTTTTTATCCCCGTAAGAGGAGATTGAACCTTCGGTATGTCATTATCAATTACAGGAGAACGGTTTATTTTTCTGCCTAAAGGACATGGTAGTGAATTTAACAGAGGAGTCTGTTTCCCTATTATTTCATTAGAATCTATGACAGAGTCTGAAATGCCTGCAGAACGTTTCATCATTTGCCTTCTCATCATCTCTTCAGTTTCACGCCATCCCCCGCCACCCTGTTTCTGAGGTTTCGGTCCTGTTAACCACTGATTTTTCTTATCTTGATTCACATCTGTCACCCCTCTGTAATTATTTTATAAGAAAAATGATTTTTTCACAATATTTTGTGGTAAAATTTAACTATTAAATTTTATTATAAGGAGTTTAAATTCAATGAAAACAGTAATCCTTGCCGGTGGTATGGGAACACGTATCAGTGAAGAGTCTTCTGTAAGACCGAAACCCATGGTGGAAATAGGAGGGAAACCAATTCTATGGCATATTTTAAAAATTTATTCCGCCTGCGGCTTTAATGAATTTATTATATGTCTCGGTTACAAAGGTTATATGATTAAAGAATATTTTGCTAATTATTTTCTTCATATGTCTGATATTACTTTTGACATGAGTCAAAATAAGATGGAAGTTCATCATAATTATGCCGAACCCTGGAAGATAACTCTTGTGGATACAGGTGAAGGTACTCTAACAGGAGGCCGTATTAAACGTATAAAATCCTATTTAAATACTGAGGATTTTTGTCTTACCTATGGAGATGGTGTGGGAAATATAGATATTAAAAGTTTAATTACTTTTCATAAAGAACAGAGAACCCTTGCTACTGTGACAGCAGTTCAACCTCCCGGACGTTTTGGCGCACTTAATCTGGATGGATATAAAGTCAAGAGTTTTAAAGAAAAACCTGAAGGTGATAGTGGCTGGATTAACGGTGGTTTTTTTGTCCTTTCTCCCCGGGTAATCGATTATATTGAAGGTGATCATATACTCTGGGAGAAGGAACCTTTAGAAAAACTTGCCCGGGAAGGACAGATTTCTGCTTATTTTCACAGAGATTTCTGGTATCCTATGGATACCTTGAGAGATAAAAATTATCTGGAAAATTTATGGCAATCAGGTAAGGCACCATGGAAAATCTGGTAATACCTTTAGAAGCTTCTTCCACCCATAATATGAAAAGGAAGATAAAATATCTATTGTCCTGGTTATACACTTATTTACAGAAAAGACAGCTCATAGTTAACCATAGTGAGAGGTGAGAGATAAAACGTGAAGTGAGAGACATGATAGATAATGTTTGGTGTGTAAGTAAATAAGTACTGCTCACCTCTCACCTTTCACTTTTCTTACTCTGCCGTTTCTGCCTTACACTTATCGACAACATAAAATCTACTTACAATTTCTCCTGTCTCATGGAGAATAACTTTATCTCCTTCTTTAAGCTTATCTTTCTGTTTTTCATTAACTTTTGGCGGAAGTATAAAAATGCCAATTTGTTCTCCTTCTTTTGCAAATTTTCTGTTTATACAGGCCAGTCCTATCTGATGATCATCGGTTCCCAGAGCACAACTTGTAACTTCACCTATATATTCACCCCTTATTGATACTACAGGGTTACCGGGCTTTACCATTCTTATACCTCTGGCAATCATTCTGAAACGAACTATTTCCATAGTTTTTGTTTCTTCTTTTTTTATAGAAGAACTTCGTCCCACAAAAAAGGGTTTATGGAATTTTACAAAGGAACCATATCCTGCCTCCAATGGTGTGAGGGAGAATTTTCCTGCCAGTTCATGACCATATAAAGGAAGACCTGCTTCTGTTCTTGTTGAATCTCTTGCACCCAGAGCAGCCGGTTTCAGTCCGAAGGCTTTACCACGTTCAAGGAGAAGGTTCCAGAGTTTAACTATATTATCAGGATGGACATACATCTCAAAACCCACTTCTTCTCCTGTATAGCCTGTTCTGGATATGATGACATCCATTCCACAGATTTCTCCCCTTATAAAATAGAATTTTTTCAGGTTCTCAAGCTTCCATATTAAATCCCTGTTATCTATAACACTTTTTAGTATATCAAGGGATTTTGGCCCCTGAAGGGCCATATCGACCCTTCTGTCTTTACCACTTGAAGGATCTTTCAGATTTCTTATTTCTACATCTACATCCACCTCACAGAGGGGATTATTTCTGTCTATAATTACTTTTTTTTCTTTTACAGCATTAATCCATTCCCAGGTTTTATCGGCATTTGCTGCATTTACTACCATCATATAATGACCATAAGGATCTATACCATAGACGAGTATATCGTCTATGGGCACTCCATCGACGTCAAGGAGATAGGAATAAACTATCTGTCCTTTCCGGACTCCAGGTATATAATTGGCACTTATAAGATCTATGAAACGACAGGCATCTTCACCCTGAAAATCAAATATTCCCATATGGGATACATCAAAGAGTCCTGCGGTCTGTCGTACTGCCATGTGTTCTTCTTTAATGCCGCTATATTTCACCGGCATTTCCCAACCTGCAAAGGGAACTATAGATGTTTTAGAAGCCAGTTTCTGATGTTCTTCAAAAAGAGGAGTCCTTTTTAAAGGAACCTTTTGTTCTTCGAATTTAAATTCTGTTTTATCCGACTTTACCTTTTCTCCGAGATGCTTTATTATGGATGACTGACCTATAAAATACGGCTTGTTAAGATTGAAATAACCGGGATTTGCTTCATAAACTTCTATAGCTGTCGGTCTGTCTCCATTTACATAAATGGGTAGTTTCCCTTTTTCTCTCAGTTTATTCTTTGTATCTGTTCCACCTGGTTTTACTCCGTAAGATATAAGACGATTCCAGATGGCAGATGCTTTTTTACGGGGCATTATTAACTGGTATTCAGTATAATCACCATAACTGGAGCGGGAAAGGAAGATGGGAATTCCTTCAAGTTCTTTCTCTATGAAATATCCCTCCTGCAGTTCTTCAAGAGTGGAGAGAAGCTTTTTGATTATTTCCGGCGATTTTTTTCCAAGAAGGGCAAAGACAGTCATAGATTGTCTGTAATCATTTATTACACAGGGGCCTTCTATTTTGGCAAATAATTCTTCTCTGTCAAAGAGTGTATACTCGTTAGATAAAGAGCAGAAATATCTTGTTACACTGAAATGATTGGGGCTATTGCTCAATATGAGGAAGCTGTTCTTCTTTGTGTTATCTCTTCTCATTATAATTACATCATCTACAAGACGATAATTATGATCAAAGAGGTAAGATCTCCTGCTCTGTCCACATTTAAGGGTATAAATATTATTTGTTGTAATCTCCTGAAGAAATGCTTGTGCCCTTTCACCCAGAATTTCAATGATTCCCATATGGCTTAAATCAAATATTAAGGAATCTTCCTCTGCTATTTTTAATTCGTCTTCTAGAGAGTTGTAAAGAGAAGGCAATCTGTATCCGTTATATTCTTTAATAGTAGCACCGTTTTTCTGATGGATTTCCAGAAGAGGTGATTCTTTATCAGATTCAGAGGGAAGGTCTGAATAGGAATATAGTTTTCTTTCTGTAATCCCTTCACCGAACAGTTCTCCTGTAAGGCTATCTACTTCTAATTTTACATTATCCATAAGCAACTGCAGGATTTTTCCTCTTCCCACAGAACCTCCATGTCCGGGATATCTGTAAGGTATAATACCGGTAAGAATTTTATTTACTATCTCTGCTATACGAAGCATTTCATTTTTACCCATTCCTCTCTGGCTAACCCAGGTGGTGCCAAATCTTATGGCAGAAGGTCTTGCCTCTTTCTCATCACCTGCTATGGTATTTTTATTACATACGATTCCACAGAGATCCAGTAAACGGGTAGCTATTTCCCCGTCAAGTTTATATTTTGACTTATTTTGTATAGTTTTAAGATCGATTAAAACCATATGAGTATTGGTACCGCCATAGGCAAGCGTAAAGCCAAGTTCCTTAAAAGCTTCTGCCAGACTCTGGGTGTTTTCTATTATTTTCTTTTGAAGTGCTTTAAATTGGTCTGTTCCGGCAAGTTTAAAGGCCACGGCCTTTGCTGCTACATTATTTATATGAGGTCCTCCTTGCTCGCCGGAGAATATGGCATAATTAATCTTTTTGGCTATTTCCCTGTCCGTACATAGTATAACTGCACCACGGGGACCGCAGAGGGTTTTATGGGTAGTGAAGCTTATAATATCTGCCACTCCTATGGGATTATTACAGAGACCTGCTACTACAGGCCCTGCAATATACGCAATATCTGCAAGAAGAAGGGCCCCAACTTTTTTTGCAAGGTCTTTAAATTTTATCCAGTCTATATCCCAGGGATAGGTTCTGTATCCTGCTATTATAATCTTTGGTCTGTTTTCCAGAGCAAGTTTTTCTAATTTGTCAAAATTTATTTTTCCTGTTTTTATATCTGCACCATAGTGAACTACCTTATATGTTTTTCCTGATCTTTTCACAGGACTTCTATGTGTGAGATGTCCTTCGTGACTTAAATCCATACTCATAATTACATCGCCGGGACTAAGGAAAGCAGTATAAACAGCATTATTTGCCGCAACACCCGAGAGCGACTGGACATTTGAATATATCTTATCTGCGCTGAATTCTTTTGTTTCAAAGAGTTTTGAAAGGCGAAGACATGCAAGGGCTTCCACAGAATCCATATAATCACAACCCTTATGATAGTGTTTGCCGGCATATCTCTGATAGATAGGTATCTGCCTTTTGAATTTTATGAGTTCTTTTTTTTCTTCGGCAGTCATACGAAGTGATAGATAACCCTCGGCATAGATATTGGTGAAACTTGATGAAAGTGTTTCTCTTACAGATTTCGGGCAGAGGCTTTCAGAAGCGATCATAATGATTTTACACTCCTGTTTTGCACCTTTGAGATCTACCAGGAAATTTACTTCCGGGTCAATAGAGTGCAGTTTTTCTTTAAAAATAAAATCTTCTCCGGACATTAATATATATACTCCTTTCAAAAAATAAAATTGTTACAGATCTTTTCGAAATTATTGGTGAAAATCCTCTAAGATTATATAAAGTTATTCTTAGTTGTTATAGACAGAAAGAGTTTAAAGAAAATACTTCCAAAAGTTAATTTTAACATTTATTTGTTGAAATAGATCCCTATTTTTGTTATTCTTATTTTAAGAATATTTTAAGAATATTAATTTAATTATATTTGCAGGAGGAATATAGTGAGAGACCCTGGCGTATAGAAGTTGGAGATATATCAGGTTGCAGCGGCGTAGCCATAGGAGACGGTGCATCAGTTACACAGGTAGTGTACGGAGGAGGGTACAGGTCTAATCCAAAGGTTATTACTGTTCTGGGATCGTAAATTTCTTTAACATAAGGGTTATTCTTCAATCCTCCGGCAATGGAAGATACTCATCGGGATTGAAGAGATCATAGTCTAACCCCTGATTTACCAGAATATCTTTATAGGTTATATAAAGGGTCATCTTATCATTTTCATATCTTTCAATCCTGTAGGGCATCCACCGGCCGTCTATCAACTGCCCCACGTCTTTATAAAGGGTAGTTTTTTTGATTTCTCTTTCTCCCTGTGTTAGATAATATTCTTCTTTAAGTGGTATGAAGCGTTCCCTGTCGACCCATACGGTAAGAAGCCTGGCTTCGGGGTCCTCTTCGTTTGATATACTTAATACAAAGGTCTCTCTATCATCGAGTGTTTCTATAGCTACAAGGGTATAAATTCTGAATGCGTCCTGCGGCTGATTATCGATATTAAAGGGAAGAAGGAGTGAATGGTGATGGTCATCTGCTTTTTTACTTACAGGATTTTTATCGTAACTGGTAAAGGCCCAGTCCATTGTACCATCACGTATTGTTACCACCATCATACTGGCCGCATCGGGAGCAGGAATGGTTTTTTCG
>Ga0302240_1001580_pt1 | contig 17528 bp, 10 predicted proteins | sample AAG_UR_His_MG_FD_193538 | JGI IMG/M metagenome (GOLD analysis project Ga0302240, IMG submission 193538) | Enriched activated sludge microbial communities from anaerobic digester in WTTP, New Holstein, Wisconsin, United States - AAG_UR_His | ecosystem: Engineered > Bioreactor > Anaerobic >... | reverse complement strand
TTCTGTTGATGCGCCGGATCCGGCGCATCAATATCCCAATTGCAGCTACCAATTCATTTACACAAAATATTAAACACTACCGTTCAAGGACTTCTTTCAGAAGAATGTGGCCGCACTATAAAATAAAAGCCGAGTAGCCCTGCCTTTTTTGCTAATTTTTATTTTAAAAAGTTGTTCGTGCTATCTGGTTTTACATCAGATTGCCTAAAACGAAACTCCTGATTTATATCCGTTTCCTTTGTTCCCTGGCTGTCCCTTCTTATCATCTTTTTTAAAACAAATGTTGTGTCATTCAAAACATCTCCAGTTCTTAAAACAGCAGGGTAGCCACATTGGGCTGCTACCCAATGTTCTATGTTGATATTATTGTCTATTCTAAAAAGCCCCCATACAAACTTTGTGTCTTTCTGATTACTTTTTGTAATCGAAGCTATATATTCTTCCATATTTTCAAATTCAACATTACCGGGTAGCATCATAATGCCATTCTTATAAAAAACAAATAGTTCATACCTTTTTACACTTTGATAATCTGTATTAGGATTTCCGTAATAAAAACCATCTGTTCTTAACTCTTTCCCTGTATATTCAACTATTTTAAGTGTGAGTTCTTTATCCTTACAGGGGTCCATTTCTCCACACGATAAACATGAAGTTAATATTGTAAATAATAATATATACATTTCTCTCATAGTCGTAAGATGTTTTTAATAGAGTGTACTCCCTATGCCCCAACCAAATTGAAAATACCAACGAGGATCTCGCTCCCAAAATGATTTAACCCATGGATATGCACTACCACGGCTTCCTCCGTTTAAAAAATCATGTGCAAACTTGTTTTGGAAAGTATGGCGTATATTTTCAGTATCTCGTCCAATACGTAAAGGACCAAAACCAATATAAAAAATCCCGTGACTTTGTGATTCATCTTGTATGTCTCCGCCGGTCATAACCCAAGCATCAGCAATTCCATCTCCATCAGTATCCTGATATTGTTGTAAACCAGTAGGGCTCGGAGAATCACCAGTATGCAGAACCATTCCAAGTGAAAGTGGTCCAAATTTAATTCTAGCTGCAGCTGTTCTATATCCATCCGAGTAAGGGTCTCCTTTAGGTACTCCAGGTAATTTAAAGTTTCCTAAATAAGTATCATTTTCGTATTTCAAATTCACAAATGGTCCTCCAAGCGTGATGGTATTGGTCGTCTGTGATCTTGGGTAGCCGACCCCGCTGAAAGTTGTTCCTGAATAATTTATAAGTCCTAACAATGTCCATTCTCCACCTTTTCGGGTTTCCCACCCACTATGATTACCATAAGTTTCCCAATAATAGGTCTTGCCATAATTGAACCGATAACTCACTGGGATTGCTTTTGGAACTCCAAAAGATGCATCAAAACCAAGTCCCTTCTGGTGAGTTCCAATTTTTAAATCAATATGTATGGCAACTGGTGAAATATATTTTTGAACCTCGTAGCCAGATTCAGTAAATAACAACCATGCTCCAACCGGAATCAACCACCAAAATTCCCCGCTTGGGTCTGTATATTTAAGTGGGTTATTGAGGCAATAACTATACCTGTTCAGGTTTTGAGTATAATCAGGTATTTGTACGAAAGGGTCAGGGGATAAAAACCTGCCCACCAGGGGGTCGTACAGACGGCCGTTCATGTTCACCAGGTTAAACCAAGGCAGGGATTCATGGGCAGTAAATCCACGACCGGCAAACAATTCCAGATCATTCTGATCCAGGGTATAGCTCCAGTCATCAGCGCTGCGGCGCCTTCCCCAGGCATCAAAGTTATACTCGGCCACTACCTGGTTTGCAGTATTCACCAGGTGTGTAATGTTGCCCAGGTAATCGCGCAGCAGGTAGTAATAAGTCGTGGTTCCTGCCTGGGTCACAGCAGCTACAGGTGCAGTATAGGCATCGCCGCCTATGTAAGTAAATTCTTTGGTAATCCCACCTGCGGTTTCTTTCATGTAACTGCTCCCGGCATACCAACGGGTAAGGATGTTGGCTCCATTTTGGGAGACCTCCATTTTGGCACGTTGGTTTTGGCTGTTGTAAACAAAGGAGGCGAAGCAGGTGTCTTCGTTTAATGTGTTTACCTTTTCAGACGCTGTATAGGTGGCCGTCTGGTTAATGTCCGGGATTACGCCGGCAGAAGATGTTACCCCGGTCAGTGCGTATGGTCGGGTGCTTTCGCCGTAAGTAAATGCAGAACTGCTGCTGATGTCTGATTTGGTCAGGATGTTTCCGTTTGCAGCATAGGTCATGGCCAGGTTCCGGGGTCCGGCAACACTGGTCAAACGGTCAAGATTATCCTGGTTGTCGGTGTAAGAGAAGCTTTCGTATAAACTGCGTTTAAAGTTTTGCCGGGAATTGAGATTTCCGGTCACTGGGTTGAATGCGTAACGGTAATCCTGGATTGAACCTGCTGAGCTTATGTTGGGATAACCATATGAGTCAACCCCGAAGGTAGCTGCCAGGTTGCTGCCGTAGGTGGCACCGGTAAGTTGCTCACGAGCATTCATGCTTGTAACTGTGTAACGGGTCGATCCGCCGGCCGAGATGGTTGCCAGGAACCCGTTACCGTTATATTCCCAGGTTTCCACGATACCGGAAGGATGGGTACGTGTGTTTACCCGACCATACGAATCGAAGGTAAAGTTAGTGGAAAAATTTGTACCTGCAATGGTCTCATCCACACTATTTACCCTTCCTTTGTTATCATACCCGAAGGATCGGCTCACGTTGTTTGGCGCATTGATACCTGTCAACTGTTTATTGGAGTTATAGGTGTAAGTGGTTGTGCCTTCAGGAGTTACCACTGTGTTAATGCGCCCGTCGGCCAAATAATTCCAGGAGGTAAGCTGATTGCGTGCATTGGTTTGAGTTTTGATCTGCCCCAGGGCGTTATAGGTATAATTTATTGTCCCGGCGCTGGGGTCAACCAATTGGGTTTGGTTACGGGCTGCATCGGCGTATTGCATGGTGGTTATGACGCCACCGGGAGCGGTAATTGACTTTGCCTTTCCATCGGGGAAATAGGCATAATAAATGGTTCCTCCATTGTCGGAGGCAGAAGTTAATGTTCCATCAGGTCCGTAAGTTTTCGAGGAAGTTTTCCCCGCTGTTGTTTCAGTTACCGTGGCACTGTTGTACGAATAGGATGTGTTTCGCCCTGTATTGCGGTTGATTGTGGTAATGCGTCCGTAATCGTCATAAGCCGCGTAGGTTTGTGCCCACACCGGGCTTCCTCCTGCAAAGTAGGGATCGGAAATCCTGTAAACCTGTCCTTTTTCATTGTACTGGGTATCGGTCAGGATCATCGATCCGCCAAATCCTTTTTTCTCTGATCGAATGGCCCGCCCGAGTATGTCGTACCAGGTTGTTTCCATCGAGCCGTCGTTTCCGGACTGGGTTACCCCGTAAACCGCCAGGGATGGTTTATTTGTACCGGACCATACATAGGTGGTGGACACCTGGCTGCCGGCAGGGCTTGTTATACTGCGGGGTCTGTCGGAGGAGTCATACTGGAAAGCAGTGACATTTCCCAGGTAATCATTCTCGGATGTCAGTCTGTCTAAGGCGGGGTCATACACCCGGGAAGTCACATGCCCCAGTGCGTCGGTCAATGTCAAAATCCTAACCCCATTGCTGTCGTACGTGTAATTGGTATGGCTTTCACCAATACTGTTTCCGTTCATGAAAACCTGAACAAGGTTTCCTTTATTGTCATAATCGTTGTTTGTGACATAAGCCAGCGGTGTGCCTTCATAGTAATAAATGAGATCAGGTTTGACAATTCCATCGGATGAATAAGTGAACCGTACGGCTTTGCTAACCGAAGTTTCACCGTTTTTGGAATAAGTCACTGTGGAACTGCCGATACGGCCTACCAGCCAGTCTGAGGTACTGAGCCAGGTTGTATAATTGTTTACCGAGGTTTCAGTTACCCCATTGTTGAAGGTTCTGACTACCTGTGTGGGATTACCATAACTGTCAACCGAATTGGTGGCAGTGGTCACGGAATGCCCGGTTAGATCATTGGATTGCGTGGAAGAGGATATATACGGGAAAATCCGTTTGGCGGCAGCATCCAGAATCGTTTGTTTCCATGTGTAAGTTGTTGTTTCTATGGTTATATCATCAGCCTCGGTGGTTGTGCAATTGGTAGCTTTTTTAGTTACCTTCTTCACCTGAGGATAGAAGTAGGTTGAGTCAAATGCTGACAGGGTCTGGGTAAGCAAGCAAGCCGTGCCATCCGTTGAGGTTAGCCTGGCAAAACCCAGGAATCCTTTTCCCTGCCGGTGTATTTTAGCTCCTTCGTACCTGTAGGCAACCGAAGAGGTACCGCCAATGCCATCATCAGTTACTACCTGTGAAACCAACTGCATGGAAGATGCAAAATCGTTTACAGGGTAGGCAGCTCCCGTTCCACGGGTATAAACGCTGCTGTTGGACATAGGCAGGTAAGACAGGGTTGATTTAGCCCCCAATCCATCAATCACTGATCCGACCAGGTGACCGGGCGTACCGCTGGCAAATGAGAACAGCTTCGAGGTGTTGTAACATTTATACAACAGTTGATACCTGCCATCGCCGTTAAAATCGCCAAAATTATAGAATCTGCCATAGGTGTCGTATGGATCGTTTGTTATCCAGGCCATGGCGGTAGAAGCAATATGTTCAGTGATGTTAAAACCACCTCCCGTACTAAGGGCTACATTGATCCGGTTATAACTGTTGCTATTATTTGTCCCCCTTCCTACCAAAATAACATCAGTTCTGCCGTCTGCATCCATATCACGGGCATATATCCGGTTATTGTTCTGCCCGATGTCAAAATTATTAAATGCAGTAATTGTATGTGCCTGGAAACCGCTGCTAGTCAGCAACAACATGATCCAGTTGGAGCCAGCTTCAGAACCATCACTTTTGATAATGTCCATTTTCCCATCCCCATTGTAATCACCAAAGAGCAGGAAGTCGTTATTATCCATGTTAGTTCCTGAATAAGTTTCAATCAGAACATTGTTTGTGCCCTTAAATTCGTAAACCTTATATCCATCTCTGTCCAGGGTTAACAAGTCAGAACATCCGTCACCATTAAAGTCGAGAATCCGGTTATGCATACCGTTATCAATAACCCAGTATTTTCCGAAGGAAGGAATCGTGCCACTGTAGATATAAACTCCCGAATAAGTATATAAGAACCAGGCATTATTGGGATTGTGGAACATGAATTCAAGTTTTCCGTCGCCATTGTAATCAACCACATCCGATGTATTATCGTTATAGCACAAATAAAAAGTGGCGCTTCTGGAAAAATCCGTTCCTAAAGATTTATAAAAGTAGTAGTGTTTTTTATCGGGATAGGTTGAATCAGGATGTTTCTCCTGCATCATCAGATCTGTCAGTCCGTCGCCATCAAAATCATTGACCATGAAGGCTTCAAAAGACACATTTAAGATACCCTGTGCAGTGACATTACTCAGGTTACCGCCGGCATCGGCCAGGTAAAGTTTCCATTTATCAGAAGATGAGTAGGATGACTTTACTGGGACAGTAACCAGGTCATCACGGCCATCGCCGTTGAAGTCGCCGGTGTACAACAGTTCATCCATACTGCTGGAATAATTTGCATTCTGGGTAAACGATTCTGTCTGGTCGGTCCAGGTAAATACCGTTGGATTAAATGCTATATTCTGGCTGCTGTATTGGGTTACTTTCTGCAACTGGGCAAAGGTGTCACGCATGTACTCCAAAACGTATTTTTTGAAAAGCTGTCCGTTACACCGAACTTCAATGTTGTCCAAAAGCAAATCACGCGAGAACTCTTTACCTGCGTAAACATAACTGCTCATATCGGCCCTGGTCTTATAGTTGAACAGGATTTGGGCAAACGGGTTTTGCGACGTACCGTGTCCGGTGTATTCAATCTTGTCAACAGGCAGTTCATCGTCGGTGTCAATGTAACTAAACCTGATGTAGTTGTTGTGTCTGTCGGTGATTTTGTTCAGTTTCCAGGTAATGATACAGGTTCCGTTCTTAAGTTTCGAATCGGCACTGTTTCCATATTCACAGATAAGGCCTGATTTGGTGTAAACGATAAAGTATTCCGGTCCCTGATTTGTGCCTGAAGAGCCCTTGGATATGATCTTTGAAAACTCTTCATGTTCAGTTCCATATATACTGTTGTCTTCTCCGTAAGGATAGCCGTTTAAGACAACCAAACGTTTCCCGTCCAGGGCGTACTTATCGGTAAGATCCCCCCTGATAGCGTCTGATTTACCGTCATTATAAATGGTCTTTTTTGTTCGGGTGATGGCAGAGATTCCTCCGATGTTCCATCCGATTCCCATGATCCCGTCAGTGAAACCGCTTGAATAGTTTAAGCTGATTGAAGGGTTTAGTCCGTTGGTTCCTGCGGGTATTTCAATCGGTATGGAATAGGCCGCAGATCCGGCTACGAACAGGTGTCCCGGGATTTTTCCTACCGCAAGATTTTTGTTTACCGAATAAGTGTCAGCATTTACAGGTGATGAGTACGATATATTCCCATTGATGGGATTTCGCAGAATTTCGGCCAGCATGCTACCCCCTGCCGGAGAATAAGAATAACCTGCCGAAAATGTAATGCTGTTATAGGCTTGGTGTAACTGGGTTCCGTTCTCGGGATTATTCAAGGTTAGATCAAACGGTTGTCCTGATGCTGCAAAGGTGCATAACACCCCCCAGAGCATGGTTTGAAAAGTCTTTTTCATAACAGATCTGGTTAATGGTTTTGGTCTTAAGGCATCATTCTTTAATGATTTTCCATTCTTTTTTATTTGACCCGATTCGAATACTCAGGATGTAAATTCCCGAAGGTTCTCCGGAAAGGTTAATCCCGGAAGATGGTTCATAAGTTGTTTTCTGGATAATTGCTTTGCCATTAGAGTCGTAAACCCTTATATATGCTTCAGAATCCAATAAGGGGATTTCAATCCTAACTATTCCATTGGTTGGATTGGGGAATATCAGTAACTCCTGTAATCCAATTTCACAGGCCAGCGGCATTTCGGTTTGTTTTGAAATCATCGTGTCCTGATTTGCTTTAGCGCTCTTTAATAGAATAACTTCCCTTAGTTCCCTGTGTCCACTTTCATTGTAAGTAAACTCAAACATGGTTTGGGCGTTGGTCACACAAGGAAATAAGGCAACCAGAAACAACACCCATGTAAAAATGTGCTTCATTTCAGTGTGACTTAATTTGTTATGCTTTCAAGCTGCTTCTTCAAATCTTCGATCTGGATTTGCTGTGTTTTGATGGCTTCGATTAAAACTGGAATCATAGAAACGTAATCTATGGATAGATATCCTTTAGAATCCTCGTAAATCAGCTCCGGAAATATCTTTTGGAAATCCTGGGCAATAAAACCAAATTGCCTGTTCACATCCGGCTTAAGACTGTCACCATGCAGCAATGAATCATCAGAAATCATTTTGTAAGAGACCCCTTGTATTTGGTTTATTTTATCAAATGAGTTTGAAATTAGTTTGATGTCAGTTTTTAACCGTTGATCCGAAGAATAAATCGTTGTGTTTACCCTGATATTCCCGTTCACGTCCAGCTTAAACGAAGAATCAGGATCCCGGTTAATCCCGATGGTTCCGTATTGTTTTATTCTGAGAATATCGGTGGCTCCTAAGGTCCCAATTTTAATTCCGTAGCCGAAAATGCTCTTGATGTAATGGTCGGAGTTCCCGAAGTTAAGAATAGCATCAACCCCCGGACTGAAGGTGCCATATTTTATAGTAGTATTTCCATAGTTGTCCACTTTGAGTTGAGAATAACCCATTAGCGAAAGAGCAATGAAGCTCAAAATCAAAATTGCTCTAATTGTTTTCATAGTATTGGAATTTTTTGTGTCGTAAGGACTGTAAGATGAATTCTACTCTATTTCAAATAGGCCATATAAATACTGGCCACTGGAATTTACGATGCGAATTTGATAAAACCCACTTTGCCAGCCTGAAACATCGATTGATAAATAGTCCTGTAAATCGGTATCTACGGTTTCATTATAGATCAGATTTCCAGCTTGTGAGGATATTTCCACTTGTACAATGCCAACATTGCAGAGAAAAAGTACTTGTAGAGTAGAAGTACTTATTGTTGCCTGTACCGGGTTTTCAACCAAGGACCTAATCGAACCTTCATGCAAAGAACCTTTTAGTTCTATTTCTTTTTGAACATCATCGCTGATTGAAGGGAACGAATCCGAGGATTTAACATTTGAAAAGGCCATCATCCCCGAAAGGATTAAAAGGATAATAATTCTTCTTCTCATAGGATATTATTTATTGATTAGACTATTCGAAGTTAGGGGATGCATTCTTTGGAGATGCTGTCAACCAGGGCACATATAGCTTTTTTTTCGACAAAAATTTTGTAAATACCTAAAAGCCAATTCCATAATTGGTGCATTCCTTCCGGGAAATATAGCTTTTTTATTCTCCTTTTCTGGTGTGGGAGCAACTTTCAGGCGTTTTTTTTCATAAGGTTATATTGATGATGTGATGACAATGCACATCAATAATAGGAACAATACTTGATTGTATCAAATCGCAAATCCGGGAAAAGCTATATGAAGAGTGCTTCAGCATGAATGCAAGTACGTGCAAATTAAGATGTTGTGATTTCGGAGGGATCAGAAAAAGCTATATGCCTCCGAAAGCTCCTTGCGTGGAAAATGATCGGCCCCTAAATTTGTACGAATAAATTTATAAACATTAAAACTTTATAGAAATGAAAAAACTACTTTTGTGTAAACGAATTTTGACTTGTATGTTAATTGCTTCTTTAGGCATTTTTACTGCCTGTGAAAAAAGTGATGAAATTAGCGGAACCGATGCACGGTTGTTTAATGCGACTAAACCGGATGTATATTCTGAAAATGGTTATTTGGTTCTTAAGGACTTTGAAACTGCTGATCATTTAAGAAAATTATTGCAAAATAAATCTCTTGAAGAACAATTTATATGGGAAAACCAAATCGGATTAAAATCTGCAAAAATGTTCAGGGCTCAGGCTTCTGATAAACTGGCTGGTTATGACGATTATGATAATGCCAAAAGATATGCTGAACAATTAGTCGAAGAGGGTTATTATAATATGAAGGATTCCTCGTTGTGTTATCCTTTTTTGGATTATTCATGGGATTGTATTTTAAATAAAGATGGATTAATAAAGATTGGGAATGTTTTATACTGTTTTCAAAAGGATGCTCAAATTTGTGTAATTGATGGAAGTAAGAAAACATTAAACCAGTTTTTAAGCAATCCTAAAAGCTGCGATACTTCTCTTGTTAAGGTGCGTACTTTCCCGAAGTTAAAATCAACCTTGCCTACTAATTATGGCACAGTAGTAAGTAACACAGTTTATTCTCAGGGAAGAGGCGTAAGATGGACACTCTCTTTCTGTTATGGTGCGCAAACCATGCTGGTTACTGATGCTTGGGGAAACCTAATAACTATTCAAAACGGTCTTAAATATTATTTGTATTTTCATAAAGAAAAAAAAGGAACATTTGGGTGGCGTGATTCTAAAGGCTTGTTTAGTCATCAACATTTAAGTTATAATTTGGGTGGAAACTATGATCCATATGAAGGAGGTTATTCTACAAATATCACAAACATGACACCTGCACCGGATTATACCCAATTAAACTATTCAGAACTTTCTAATGTTTATCTGGATGTTAAAATTTGGATTTTTGAGTGGCCTTTATCTCCAATACCTTCTTCCTATCCTGGTACTGCTCCAATCATAAACAATTTTTCTTGCAATGGAAAACTCTTATCACATGATTTGGCAATTAATCTAACCATCAATTAATTACTTCAATGGAAGCTCAACATCATATTGAGCTTCCATTTTAATTATAATAAAAAACATGAAACAGGTTACAATTATTTTATGCTTGCTACTCGGCAGTTATTTCTCTTTTTCGCAGGAAAAAACAGAATTCGGAATAAGTACCGAAGGTTTTTGGTTTATGCCGCACAAAGAAACAATATATCGGGGATGGGAAATCAAAAACGGGTTTGGAGCCGGCATAGGGGTTTATGCCTCACGCGATCTTTTCTGGAGAGTTTCTTCTGAGATTGGCATTGCTTACCGCTTCAAACAAATGCAGCAGCATTATTTGGTAGATTCGGGTTCCATTGACCCTGATTCCGGATATCCTATTAGTGCAGAAGGTTGGGATAAACTTCCGATGCACTATGTCGTTGTTCCCGTTCATTTCAAGATGTTATTGAGCAAAAGCTTTTTTGTCAAAGGGGGTATTGAAACTACCTGGATAATGAATTACGAAGCGGTAAACGAAAAGCCTGAATTTAACTGGACAGTTGGATTTGGAAGCCAAAAAAATAAATTGAAATGGTCGGTTAACTACATCAAAGGATTTAAAGAGCAGGGATTCAGCGATAAACAGGCAGAACCTGATGGACACTACAAAGGTTCAATTAACAGGAACAACATGTTTCAACTCCAGCTTTCTTATCCAATTGGCCAATTTAAATTTTGAAGAAGCTATAATTTCCAAAAATTTTTGCGGGCTTAGCAGGAATTTCCATCATCGTATAATGACCCAACAAAAATTATTGATTTTACTCTTGTTTACAAGCATCCTGGTTAAGGTTTCAGCGCAAAAGAACATAACTGTCTCCGGGTATATTCGCGATTCCGTATCCTCTGAAAACCTTTATCATGCCACTGTATATGAGCAAAAAAACAAGTTGGGGGCCATAAGTAACGCCTACGGTTTTTATTCTTTAACTGTTCCGGCAGGCAAGGTTCAGTTGCGTGTCTCGTTTGTCGGGTATAATGAACAGGTACTCTCTTTTTATGCCCCAGCCGACACTTCAATCAACTTTCAATTAATAACAGAGAATGATTTACAGGAAGTAATTGTAACAGCACAGTCGTTAAAACAAAAAACCACCTTTTCGGGACACGAACAAATTGATATGCAAACGGTTAGGGCACTGCCTGCCTTTGCCGGAGAACAAGATGTACTGAAAAGCCTGACTGTTTTACCCGGAGTTCAACAAGGTTACGAAGGAAGTGCCGGAGTATTTGTTCGTGGTGGCAGTTCCGATCAAAACCTGATCCTGCTTGATGGTGTGCCTGTTTACAATGCGACCCATTTGTTTGGTTTCGTTTCGGTATTTACGCCCGAAGCGCTGCAAAGTGTGGATTTTTACAAAGGCGGTTTCCCGGCTCGTTACGGAGGCCGCTTGTCATCGGTTATTGATGTGCGAATGAAAGAAGGAAATAAAAACCATCCTGAAACTGATCTTACCATCGGGCCGGTCACTTCAGTGTTTACGCGCCAGGGCCCTATGAAAAAAGGCAAATCGTCGTATTTGATTTCTGCACGCCGGACACTGCTCGATTTGTTTGTAACCGGTATCGCTAAGATCTCTCAAATGTCGGACAATGAAGTAGTAGTGCCCGGATTGAATTTATACGACCTCAATGCAAAATTCAATTTTGAACTTAATCCTGAAAACCGTTTGTATGTAAGCTTTTACGGTGGCGGCGATCGTTTATCGGCTGACTTTAAAGACAACTATTCGTTCGAAGAGGGCGAAACCAAACAAAGCACCCAATTACAACTCAAATGGGGTAACAAAATTGGAGCCCTGCGCTGGACAAGCCAGTTAGGAAACAGGCTCTATTTGAATACAAGCCTTTCCAGCGGATCATTTCGCTATCAAGTGCACAACAAGTACTTCCAGTCGGTTAAAAACAAGGAGGGAAAAGAAGATATCTGGTCTGATGTTGTTTACGAAACGCGGGTAAACAACAACAAACTGCAATTTCTCTTCGATTGGTATTTACCTCAAAATAAAATCCAGTTTGGTACAAGCGGAGAATTAAACAGTTACTTGCCCGGCCAGCAGGAAATTGAGCGGCATGACGGCCAAAATACTCAAAGAGGCAACGGCGAGGTAAACAATAAGGCCCTGTCATTGTTTATGGACGATGAGCTGAACATGGGTGATCAATTTACTGTGCAGGGCGGACTTCGGCTCGATCTGTATGATTTGGGAGGCAAATGGTTCAGTTATATTACGCCACGGGGCAATGCAAAATTGGAGGTAAACCACCATCTAAGCCTCTTTTTTTCATACGACCAAATGGTACAGCCGCTGCATTTATTAACCAACAGCAGTGTAGGCTTACCGTCGGATATTTGGGTGCCGGCAACCGAAAATATCAAACCCGAAACTTCGCAACAAATCACCTGTGGCGCCAATTTTAAAGCGAACGACAAGTTCTCTTATAAAATCGACGCCTACTACAAAACCATGAACGGCGTAATTAACTACAAAGCCGGAAACAGCTTTATGGATATTTACGACAATTGGGAAGATTTGGTTGAAACCGGCAGAGGCAAAGCCCGGGGATTCGAGAACGCGTGGAATTACAAAACCTCGCGCTTAAATGCATGGGTAAACTATACGCTTTCATGGAACGAGCGCGAATTTGAACACCTCAACAGCGGCAAACCATTCCCGTATAAATTCGACCGCCGGCACGATTTGAATTTGGGATTCGTGTATAATTTAACCGACAATTTGGAGTGTTCTGCAGTGTGGACCTGCCAAACCGGAATGGCAGCTACAATTCCCGTGCAGGATTTTCAGGCAGCGGGACCAGTCGACTATACAATAACCGATTTTTTAACCAACATTGACATAAAAGACACCCACCGTATTCAATACTTCAATGAATACAACGGCTATCGGCTACCTGCATTTCATCATTTGGACCTTAGCGCTACATTTAAAAAACAAATTGGCAGGCGCTGCCGCGAATGGAAATTGGGGGTTTATAACGCCTATGCCCGTCAGAATGCATACATGTACTTTCCGCAAACATCGCCGGCAGGCGAAACGAAGTACAAGCAAGTGTGTATTTTTCCAATAATTCCATCCATTAGCTACCATATCAGATTTTAAAGCCGGTTGAATGATGATGAAGTCTGTTTTTAAATATTTACTCGTATCATTTTCAGTGGTTTTAGCATTACCCTCTTGCGTTAAAGACATGGAAATTGATGTGCCCGGCATCAACAGGGAAGTCGTTGTTAGCTGTTTATTTAATCCTCAGGATAAATGGGAACTTACACTCTCGGAAACCAAAAATATACAAGAAAACGAAGACATTTTTATTGAAGATGCAATCGTGGAAATTACCTCTGGAACTGGAGAAATCATAACACTTAATTATTCGGGGGAAAAAGGAGTGTATAAAAGCGATGACTATCCCGGGATGGGCAAGACCTATACACTCAAAGTGAATATTCCGGGACACGAAGAAATAACTGCTGAAAGTAAGGTGCCGGGTTTTGTTGAAGTCACAGTACCCGATTTTGAAGTCAAGTGGGTTAAATACCTTAATCCCAATGATCTTATGGATTACGATGTTTTCCCGTTACAGGTAAACTTTGGAGAAACGGTACAAGAAGCACGATACCTGTTTCGTTCTTGCTTCTTTAATCCACGAGAAGGATATAAACGGTACATGCTTGCCAGGGAGTCTTTGGAAAAGCTAAGAACAGCAGGGTTGCCGGGAAAGGCATACCGCGAATTGGCGAAGCTGGTTGACCAATGGCTCGTAAGTCAGTGGAGCTTTGAGCGTATCCTCTTCAACTTTGTTGAGGATATCTATTTACGCAAAACGCTTAATGCTATTTTGCACCGTGAACAGAAACAAAAAACGATCCCCACACGCGAGTACGAAGCTTTTGGCAGATCGGTATGTTTTGGAAATGACTTTTGGCTGAATAATGTTTCCTATGATGTGATAACTACCATGGGTGAGGCGGAAAATGTTACCCATGCAAAATTACTCTACGCCAACGCAAATCTTAAATATTCAATGGAGCAAAACCATAGCCGCGATGAAGAATTCTGGTTAGAGGCAATACAAGCCAGTAAAGATTATATCGAATATTACCGTACCTACATACTGCAAGTAAGTCAGCGTATAAATCCGTTTTCTGAACCGGTAATTGTGCATTCGAACATTCATAACGCAACCGGGATTTTTGCCGGATTTAACCGACAAATGATATACTTATTTACTTATTAAACAAAGCTCCTTTCGTTAATCAGCTTTAATTTAGCCTATTCTGTTGTGGTAGAAAGAGGGGAGATGTTCTTCGCTCCCCGGAGCAGAAAATCCCGGATATCACCGTAGGATCTTATCCCAAGTTTTTTTCGTATGGCGCTTTTTTTGGCCTGAATAGTGTTGATACTGTAGTTTAAAACAATGGCCATCTCTGTATTGTCAAACTCATCGTACGCCAGACAACAAATTCGGAACTCGCTTTCGTCAAGATGGGGAAATTCCCTCTTCAGTCGTTCAAAAAAACCATTGTGCAGTTTATCAAGGGCCTGGTACAAAACTCCCCATTCCAGCTCCTTGCTGCCATATACAACTTCGTTAAATTTCCGGAGCAACTTTTTCCCCTTTCCTTTTTCTGCCTCATTCAAATTGCCTTCCAGTAACGCCGTTTTTTTGAGGATATTGAAATGGCGCAGCAAAATGCTTCTGAAAGAATCCTCATTTTCATTAAAATTTCTGGCCAGCTCTTTCATGTGATAAATCTTTGTTTCAGCCTCCTTTAGCTTTTTCACATTGACATAGGATCGTCTTAATACCACAAGAAATGACAGCATGAAAACAATTAACACCACCAGAAAATATAACAAGATTTTTTGCCTTTCGATAAGAAGTTGCTTATTGTAGTTTTCTACGCGTTGATAATTGTACTTTCCCTCGATTTCCAGAACAGCACTGTTTTTATTATCGTTTAAAATGGAGGCAAGATACTTGTTGTAGATTTTGTACTTTTCCAACGCTCCTTCAAAATTCATTTTGTTTTCTTCAACAGCAGACCAGGTTTTATAAATGTTAGCAGATAGGAAATTCTCTTTGTCTGATGGCAAGTAACTTAACGCTTTTTGAAGGAATGAGATGGCTGAATCGTTCTTTCCTTGATATTCAAACAGAATTGCCAGATTTGAAGACAATCTGGCTTTTCTTAACGAGTCGACAGAAAATTTCCAGGCTTCTTTGAAATACTCCTCCGAATTTTTAAAATCTCTATTCTCCCGGTAAGCAACGCCAATACTTTCTCTAATGCCCGCTTGTTCTCCGGTAAACTGGAGCCTGTCTGCCAACGCCAATGCCCTGAAATAATAAACAATGGCGCTGTCGCTTTTCTCCTCTAACAAATAACAGTTTCCGATGTAATTACATTCAATTATTTCATTTCTGAAGTTATTGGCTTGATGAAAAAAACTTAATGCACGCTTAAAATGAATAAAGGCTTTTTCTTTCAGAAGCTGCTGATAATATATCTCACCGATAGAACCTTGGAGTAATCCTTTCAGATTGATATTCTTGCTTTTATCCAGGTAAGGTTCTGCACTTAAAAATGTTTCCAAAGCTTCCCCGAATTTTCCCTGTTCCCTCAAGACCCTGCCACAATAGAAGGTTGACATGAAAATTTTTTCCACATTCTTTTTATGGACATAGTAATCTTTTACCTTAAAAATTAATGTGTCCTGTGCGATGTCTTTGAACGACTTGTCTTTTGCCCGTACCCGTAACAGTAAATAGTCATAATATAGCGGCTTATTTAAGCGCTGAGGATTTTGAATCGTGTTAAGCATTACCAATGCGCTGTCGGGCAAAGTGTCGACCACCATTTCTGCTTTGCCGAGGGTTTTTTCTGCTCTTTCTGACCTATTCTGGCATGAAAATCCAATTGCTAAGAGACAAAGAAATAGAAAATATTTAGTATTGAAATTATTCAATGTGCACTGAAATGAAGGTTTTTACAACCTATAAAGATATACATATTATGGATTTCGTTCCTTAAAAGATATGCTTTTTATGGAATGAGAAGTAGTATCCCTTCCGGAAGTCATTGTGATGGTCAGTTTCCGGCAGGGTGGAGGGTGTTGTATTTTATACTCCGCGGCAGCCTAAACTTTTCGAAGGGAATAGGTTTTGCCGGATCAAACGGAGGCAGGTCAGAGAGGAGTGATGCTGCCAATTCCGGCACCGACTCCCCGATTCCTTTGACCACGCATTGCGCCAGCAGGTAAGCCCCGTAGTTGCTGAAATGGGTGTTGTCGGCAAGGGGCTGTGTCTGACCGGCAAAGCTGTTAGGGGGATAGTGGACGAATGCCTTTTTTGAATTTTCCGGACCGAGGGCTTCAAAGAGGGTTTTGCTCATGGCATGAATGTCGATACAGGGTACCTTCTCCTCCATGGCGGTTTGGCGCATCGCTTCGGGGAATTCTTCCAGCGAGTTGACAATTTTTCCCGATTCATCAAACCTGCGCCGGTGCATCGAGGTGACCAAAACAGGCCTGGCTCCTTTCTTCCGGGCCTCCCCGATATAGAATTTCAGCTCTTCACGGTAAGTGGTGAAGGGATCGAGGTGGTTGCCCCCGGGTTTCTGGTCGTTATGGGCAAACTCAATGAAGAGCCAGTCACCTGGTTGAATAAGGCTCAGGATTTTCTGCAACCTCAGCTCCCTCTTAAAGCTCAGGAGCGACTCCCCCGATTCGGCATAATTGGCCACCACCACTTCCGGCTTCAGAAACCGCGGGAACATCTGTCCCCACGAGGCCCAGGGCTCCTCCTCCTGGTCGGTGACCGTGGAATTTCCGGCCAGGTAGATCACCGGAAGGTCCCTGACTTCCGTGATCTCCAGGGAGGAGAGTGCCGGCCGGGAACCGCTGAATTCGAGGGTCAGCTTGTCGTCCCAGTTGAGGTAGTTCAGTTCCCGGGGTTTCAGTCTGATCTGTTCTGTGGGGTTGATGCGGGGTGTCCGCACGTCGGTGATAAAAGTCCGGGTCACAATTTCTCCTTTGGCGGTGTAGACATTTTCCAGCATCAGCCGGCGTGATTCGGCTTTCACGGTGGTTTCAGAGACTCCGGCAGGGTCGCCCAGGGTTACCGTGACGGCATACCTTCCTTCAGGCACAGCCAGGGAAAAGGCAAAGGGTTGGTCATTGGTCAGGAAGGTGAAAGTCGGATGGTTTTTTACCTTCCGGGTAACGGCAATAGGGATTTTTTGCGCAAGCAGGCCATACCCTTTCTCTTCCGACCATGTGGTTTCAGGGGTTACATGGATGGTCCCGGGAATTTTGTTCCCTTCTCCGGCGTGAAATTTCCAGGTTTTCAGGTGGGCTGACCCGTTGTCATAAAGCATCAGGGCGCTGTCGTTGATTTTGAGGTTGTGGTTTTTCAACAGCCTGATCATTTCGGCGCCGGCGAGCAGCACGGGACCGTAGCCGTGGGCGGCGTAGACGTTGACCGGGCGGTAATAGTAAAAGGCAGGGTCAAAGCCCATGCCGGTGCCCACGCAGGTCCCTTCGACCTGTCCGTGTTCATTGACTTTGGTGGCCACGGCATTCCAGGCCAGGCACACCATAGG
>Ga0302240_1001573_pt1 | contig 17610 bp, 10 predicted proteins | sample AAG_UR_His_MG_FD_193538 | JGI IMG/M metagenome (GOLD analysis project Ga0302240, IMG submission 193538) | Enriched activated sludge microbial communities from anaerobic digester in WTTP, New Holstein, Wisconsin, United States - AAG_UR_His | ecosystem: Engineered > Bioreactor > Anaerobic >... | reverse complement strand
CACTTCCGAAAAGAATATTCTCAAACTGATAAAACCTCTTTTCCTTGACGAACTTCAAGCAGAATTTAAAAAGGTAAAAAGCAATAAAAACAAGCTCAAAGAATTTCACCAAAAACTCGGAAGTCTAAAGTTTCTTGACCCTGCTTGCGGTTGTGGAAACTTCTTAATTATCACCTATCGGGAATTGCGATTGTTGGAAATGGAGATTCTTAAAGAGTTGTATGGTACCCAACAAGTTTTTGAAATTGACCAAATCATGCTTGTGGACGTTGACCAGTTTTACGGCATCGAATATGAAGAGTTTCCTGCACGAATTGCCGAAGTAGCTATGTGGCTGATTGACCACCAAATGAATATGCTGATAAGCAATGAGTTTGGGCAATATTACGTCCGTTTGCCTTTGGAAAAAGCAGCACATATAGTGGTTGGAAATGCGCTTCAATTGGATTGGTCGGCACTCATCGAACATGTGGGAGTTGATATAAAAGCCGATACTACCAATATAATTATGGTAAATGAGCCCGAAGTTTATTACGACACCGTGAATGTATTCAGTAAAAAAGTACAGGTTTTTGAAGGTACTTACCCTATAACATTTTCAGGTAAAACCCATTTCGATTATATTCTTGGCAATCCGCCTTTTGTTGGCAAGAAAGAGCAAAACCATGAGCAAAAGCTCGATATGCAAAGAGTTTTTTCGGGAGTAAAAGGTTTCGGCGTATTGGATTATGTAACTGCGTGGTATGTTAAAGCTGCTCAACTGATAGCTAACACACCAACCAAAGTTGCTTTTGTTTCTACCAATTCTATTACACAAGGCGAACAAGTGGGCATTTTATGGAACTTGTTATTTAATCATTACAATATCAAAATTCATTTTGCTCATCGTACTTTTAGGTGGAGTAACGAAGCCAAAGGAAATGCTGCCGTTCATGTTGTAATAATTGGCTTTGCTAATTATGATACAGGTAATAAACGGATTTTTGAGTACGAAGATATCAAAAGTGAACCTCATGAAGTAAAAGTAAAGAACATAAATCCTTATTTAATTGAGGGGAAAGATTTTCTTTTATTTTCTAGAACTACTCCTATTTGCAAAGTACCGGAATTAATTTTTGGAAATATGGCAAATGATAACGGGCACTTAATTTTGCAAAGCGAAGAAGAATATCAAAACTACATAACACAAGAACCCGAAGGCAAAAAATACATAAAACGTTTTGTAGGTTCAGTTGAATTAATCAATAATATCTTGCGCTACTGTTTTTGGCTTGTCGATGTGAATCCTTCCGAAATTAAAAAACTCCCTATTTTGTACGATAGAATAAAATCCGTTCAAAAACATAGGCAAAGGAGCAGTAGAGAAGCAACCCGAAAGCTGGCTTCAACACCTACTCTTTTTGGTGAAATAAGACAAAAGGAAGGAAAAATTTTAGTTATTCCGAGAGTGTCCTCAGAAAATCGATTTTATATTCCAATAGCTTTCTTTGATTACAACACAATCGTAAACGACAGATGTACATTTATGAACAATGCTACACTATTTCACTTCGGAATTATTACATCTTCTATGCACATGTCGTGGATGAGAACAGTTTGCGGAAGATTAAAAAGTGATTATAATTATTCAAATAATATTGTTTACAACAATTTCCCCTGGCCGGAAAACCCAACCGAAAAGCAAATAGCCACAATAGAATCAGCAGCTCAAAAGGTTTTAGATACTCGCTTGGAATTTCCTAACAGCAGCCTTGCCGACCTTTACGACCCTTTGACAATGCCGCCCGAATTGGTGAAAGCACACAACGAATTAGACAAAGCAGTTGATTTGGCCTATCGTCCGCAACCGTTTACAAGCGAAGCCAACAGAATGGTTTATCTATTTGAGCTTTACGAAAAATATACAGCGGATTTATTTACAAATAAAAAACAGAAAAAGACAGAAAAAACTAAAAATGATGACTGAAAACAAAGAATGCCAGGCGGTAACACACGGTATAGTTAATTGCCGGTGCAATGGGTATTTGAACAGCATAGCTCGTAACACTTTATGGAACAGCGCATCGAAATCGGCAACTTCCATACCACCGAACCTTGTGCCCAAGCCAAGGCAAAACCTTCAATGTTCAATCGGCAATTTTTCATACCGCAAGCCGTTGTAAATCATTAATAAAAAATAAGCGTGTTTTGTGAAAACAATTATTTATGAAAAGAATAAAAAATACATTCTTTAGAATTTCAGGGTTGAGAGATTTAGTCAGATATTTTTATCGAAAGATAAATAATGTTCCAAAGTTCACAACATCATCTGAGTATTGGGAAGCCAAATATAAATCAGGAGGAAATTCCGGACCAGGTTCATATAATAATTTAGCCGAGTATAAAGCTTATGTGATTAATAATTTTGTTAGAGAAAATAATGTAGAAACAGTTATAGAATTCGGTAGTGGAGACGGACATCAACTAAAGTATTTTGATTTTAAATCATACATCGGATTCGACGTTAGCCAGTCAGCGGTAAATAAATGTCGTAACATCTATAAATTTGATTCGACAAAACGATTTGAAGTCCTTGAAGCATACAACAAAGAAAAAGCTGATCTTGTTTTAAGTCTCGACGTTATTTTTCATTTAATTGAAGATGCTACTTTCTTTGATTACATGGAAAAACTCTTTTCTTCATCAAACAAATATGTAATAATATATTCTTCAAATTTTGATGAACATGAAAATAATAATGTAGCAGCACATGTCAGACATCGAAACTTCACAAATTGGATTGAACAAAATTACCCTAATTTCAAATTGATAGACCATATACCTAATAAGTATCCATTTAATGGAAATATTAAAACTTCATCATATTCGGATTTTTATGTTTTCCAAATGAATGATTAATCAACGCATTCTCGCTACTCATACAATTTATAGTTAGGTTCAAAGCAAACAAGCGCGCTTTGGAACCAAAAAAGAGAATAAACAACAAAATGATGTAAAGAAGAGGACACTATCCCAATTTGCTCCCCAGTAAGCCTTTTTATGTTGAACAGTTGGTTTTAAAAGATTAATTTCAATGTAGTTACACTTTCACGAGACGAGTAGTTCGGCCGCTTATCCGTGAACAAATAATTTACCTTGACCGAAAAAAATAAATGCTAGTTTTTTTTGAAGGATCACTCATGCTCTAATTTTTTTTTGAATGGAAGCAAGAAGGGTGAAAATATTTTTTGGAATCGCTTGCGAAAGTTTTAAATAAAGCATTATGTTTGTCCAGAATTACAAAATCGGTTACGCTTCAAGGGTTAAGGCATTCTTACATTACCCATTTGGTGGAAAGCGGAACTGATTTGAGGTATATTCAGAAGTTATTAGTTCATAAAAGTTCATAAACAACAGAAAATATTTACTTATGTACTATAAAAAAGCATTAAGCAAATCAGATTTCCCTTTGATCTCCTTTGAAACAGATAATCTTACCAACCTCTTGAGCAAAAAGGTGCGGCTATCAAATCATAACTGGAGTATTAACCGTACTTTTAACACTAAGGAGGTTGGATTATAACCGAGTTATGTTCAAGTTTAAAAAACGATATAGCGGAAACAAGCAGACACGAGCCCCAACTGTTTGGTGGGACAGTTCGTAACGACTAACAGTTACGCAATGACTTTTCCGACAGTCATAAAAATCGGACAATAAATTTTCAATTAAACTACAATCAAAAAAAATTAAACAATATGAAATCAGTTAAACAACTTTCGTTTATTTTATTAGCGACAATTCTATTTTCATCGTGTGCTAAAGTTTTTTACAGCCCCGATGCTTTCACTTTAGCCCGCAGTCAAAAAATAATTGCAATAATTCCACCGACAGTTTCCATTGCAGCAAGTAAAAAAATTGATGCAGAATCGTTGAAAGAACAACAAAAAACGGAATCCATTAATTTTCAAAACGAGATGTACTCTTGGATGCTCAAAGGAAAAATGCGTGGAAAACTCTCACAAGAAATACAAGAAATTGGAACAACCAATGCCAAATTAAAGAAGGCAGGTTATCCAGAAACTCCTTTAACAACAGCTGAGTTATGCGATGTACTTGGAGTAGATGGTATAATAACTTCAAACTATAGCTTATCTAAGCCAATTTCTGAAGGAGCTGCGGTTGCTGTTGCTCTTGTGTCTGGTGTTTGGGGTTCGACAAACGAGGTACATGCTTCATTAAGTATTAGCGATTGTGATAACAATAAGTTAATATGGAATTATGACCATAAGTTTTCGGGTAGTATAGGTAGCAGTCCTTCCAGACTTGTTGAGGGATTAATGAAAAAAGCAAGTAAAAAAATGCCATATATGAAATAGAATAATAACCCATAGAAAGAAAAAAACGCTTCATAGCAAAACATTGGTGAATATGGCGGGTTCAGCGTTTCATCCCGCCTCAAAGTTTTGTAATGGCGGATACAAAAGCAGCTCCGCAATCCGGCAATTTTTCAAATTGCAAAACCGTTGAATTAATAGTATGGAGGCGCTAAGCATATGTAATAATTAACTATAAAAAATAAGAAAATGAAACAGATCCTTATTATGATTTTGATTTGTATTTCGACAAATCTTTTTTCTCAGGAAGAGCAAGTTATTGAACAGCCTGAAAAACGATGCAGCCTTACAATTGGAATATTACAAGGGGGAGGTTCCCTAATTGGAGCTGATATTGAATTATTACTAACCAAGCAATTTGGATTTCAGCTTGGGGCGGGGTTTACTGGATTTGGGGGCGGATTAAATTATCATTTTAAACCCTCAATTAGAAGTTCATTTATTTCATTTCAGTATTGGAATCAAGGGATTGGTGTTTCTTTTGCTCAAAATGCAATCGGACCAAATTTCGTTTATAGAGGTAAGAAATGCTTCACTGCTCAGATTGGATTAGGCGTGCCATTGGAGAAAGGACCAGCAATGCCTGATGATTATGTACTACCTCCTGTTATGTTAATGTATTCTATTGGAGGATATATACCTTTTTAAGATATTAATAAACCTTTTAACATGAGGAAAGTAGCAATTACTTTGACCTTATTGGCTGTGAGAATGTCCTTTACGTTTGGACAAACAGATTCTGATTCAATTTCGATAAAAAAGTTTTGGCGGTTATCAATTTTATTTAAGCCCCTTACTTAATAGAAAATAAGAGTAGTAAGCTGAAAATCCTATTAGAGTACAAATTATTTGACAACTTTTTAAAGTTTTGAAATCATGCAATAAAAATTATTTTACTATTTTTACATTCATTATTATAATTTAAAATTATCCAGCTATGAAAAAAAACATTGCTGTTAGTCGTTTTATTATCTGCCTTTAGTTTGGTGCACGCTCAGGAATACGTGCCATTTCCCACCTCCAATGTCTATTGGAATGAGATCGAATTGTATCAAGGTCAATGTGATCCGCCAGAGTATTGCAAGAATACCTTTTATTTAATGGGGGACACAGTAATAGATTCGTATTTATATAAAAAAATATACTCCAATGACGGTAATTCTACCTCTTATGTTGGCGGATTAAGAGAAGAAAACAAACGTGTGTTTCTCTATTACACCTGGTGCGATCATAGTGTTCTTCTTTATGATTTTAATTTGAATGTTGGCGATACAATGTTTATGTCGTGTCTGGCCCTTGAATGTGATATTAATGAAAATAATTATATGACGGTGGTATCTGTTGATTCTGTATTATTAGAAGACCAAAGCTACAGAAGAAGAATAAATTTCGACTCTGGCCCGCATATGTCATGGATTGAAGGTGTTGGAAGTGTTTCAGGACTATTATATCCGCACTACTCTTGCATTTTATGCATCTGTTTTCGCGAATTGATCTGTTTTCAGGAAGATGTCAACACTTTATATTTGAATGAAGAAAATGCCGCTTGTTTTAATTATTGTGTATCAGTGAGTGATTTGAAAAATAATGATAAAATGTTCCAAGTTTATCCAAATCCGGCCAAATATCAAACTTCCGTAACGATCAAATCAAATGAGGGCATTAATAGAGTTGAATTGTACGATTTTTTAGGCAGAATGATAGCCTGCGAACAGAAGATAAATTCAATGGAGTATAAACTACAACTTGGCAACCTTAGACAAGGAGTCTATTTTTTAAGAGCTAATTTACAGAACAGCCAAATAGTTAGCAATCGCCTGATAATTAATTAAATAAACGAATGCCAACAGATGCTGGGTATCCTGGCCGAACGCTAAAACCTTTACCAGGTAATGTGTCGCATTAGAGCGTTATCGGTCATTGTAAGCGACGAGACACAATTAAGGTATGACTGAAAATAATAAAAGGCAACGACAAGCAAACCTTATAAGAGCATTTAGGAAGATTCACAGGATGACAGGAGTTTTGTTGTTTGTGTTTTTCTTTATCAATTCAATAACCGGACTTTTATTAGGTTGGAAAAAACATAGCGGTGGACTATTACTGCCAGAATCCTATAAAGGAACCTCTACTGAATTAAATGATTGGTTACCACTCGACAGTTTACACAAAAATGCCTGCAAAATACTTCACGACTCTGTTTCCACTGACTTATCGCTTGAACTTGAAAGAATTGATGTTCGCAAGGACAAAGGTATGGTTAAGTTTGTTTTCAATGACCATTTTTGGGGTATCCAACTTGACGGTGCGACAGGTAAACTTCTACAGATTGAACGAAGAAATTCAGACATGATAGAAAACATACATGATGGCTCTATTCTTGACCATTATTTGGGAACTACGGGAGAGCCAATCAAAGTAGTTTATACAACTATTATGGGCCTGGGGCTTTTGATATTTACGATAACCGGATTTTGGCTTTGGTATGGCCCGAAGCGAATGTGAAAGAAAACAACGAAACGCAAATATTAGCTTTGCGTTAGTAGGCAATCAGTTTTTGGTTTCGCAAACCCAACAATGCAAAGCCCGGGTAAGTTAGGTGAAAAGGCAGAATAGCGTGCTTTGCAACGAAAAAAAGAAGACAAGCAAATGCTATCCCAATAAGCCTGTAAGATTATAAATCGTTCCGGATTTATTACCTCCTCACAGGAACTGGCACTTCATACAATCTGTAGTTGGAGAGTCTAAGAATTTTCCAACTCTGGTTTTCAAAGCCGTTTTCGTTATCAGTTATAAACTTGTAATTGCTATAAAGCAGCGGAATGTCATGGTAGGGGAGGCAGGTCATGAAGTTAGAGCCAAAATTCATTAGGGCGCTAAGGAAGAAAATTCCAGTATCAAACCCTTTAAAGGCGTAGGCATCCGGATCGGTGAAATAGTATTCGCGAAAACGGCGAACAAACTTTTTAACCTCTTCTGAATGGTAGTCGGCAAATTCGGCGGCAGGGAAATGTGTATTGAGATTTCCCAAATGGTTAAAATCAAGTCCCTCCATTTCGAGCCAGTCAGGGAGTCCAATCACTGTAATATCGTATCTGTTCCTAATGAGGTTCAGTTTTCGCAAAAGATCGAGTATAACCACCTTGTTTTCGGAATAGACAATGATTACATTGGGTCTCTCTTTCAAGGCTTCTCTATTGAAAACACTTAGACTGTCGTTCTGAATATTAAACTCAACGATTTGCTGCCATCTGTTTTCTAAGTTTTCAAAAAGCGCTGATCTAAGATTAATTATATGCTCTTCATCGCGCATTTTACTTTGGCGGGCAATAAAGATTTTTGAGTCGCTGAGTTTGTATGAAATAAATTCGGCAATTGTATTGTAAATTCTCTTTTCATTTGGAATAACCTTAATTACAAAAGGATTATCATTAATGACATCGCTTTTTGCTGAGAGCGGATTTATAATGGGGATTTTGTGCTTAAGGGCAAACTCAGCCACGATCCGGAAGCTTGAATTAAAAAATGGCCCTACGATCAGATCCATCTTTTTTAGAGCAGGATTTTTAAGACATTGTTGTGCCTGGCTGACATCTTCTTCAACATTAAACACGTGAATACGTGCTTCTAATCCTACTTTTTCGAGCGAGTCAACAGCAAGTCTAAAGCCTTCATAAAATTTGATGAATTGAAACGATTTGCTATTTGGAATTTTGTCTTGCTTGGATGTCGAAGGTGTAGTTATTGTTTTCTCAACCAATTCATCGAAATAAAGAGGTATCAATAGCGCAATATCAAAGGTTTGTGCTGCAGGTATCTGTGCACAAAGGTCTTTTGATGTTACTGGAGGGGTATATGGTTTTTTATTCTCTTCAATCGTGTAAATTTCGGGTGGAGGAGTAATTTCCGATTCGATATTTTTCAATGGCGGCAACGGTATTTTGATTGTCTGTCCCGGTTGCAACTGCCTGGAAATATAAGGGTTGGCTTTTTGTATTTCTTCTTGCGACAGCCCATAGTTTCGAGCGAGGCGGTTAATTGTAATTCGCTGTGCGATATTATGTGTTATAAAACCTTTCTTAGTCGGGTTATTCGGGATTTTGATTATCTCACCTTTTGAAAGTTGTTCACCCAAACCGGGGTTTAAAAACAGTATGCTGTCAACACTTACGCGATACCGTATTGCCAATTCATAAATCGTCTCGTGGTTTCTTTCCTGAAATTCAAAATATCCTTTTTCCGGCTTTCCTTGTCCACCGTTTTCATAAGTTTTTGTTTGCGGTTCTGTTTTTTTATTCGTGGATTCAAAGTCGGGTATTATTATCTCCATCCCTTCAATTAATCCATCTTCAAGTTCGGTATTCGCAGCTCGTATGGCTTCTATAGAGATGTTGTATTTTTTGGCAAGGCCATACAATGTTTCGCCTTTGGCTACTTGATGTTTGCGTAAATTATTTGACTCTGAGCCAAATTGGATGGAATGTATGCGGTGAGTTGGAATATAGATTTTTTGGCCTGACGAAAGCGTATTCTCAAGCTCAGGATTGGCCTCATATATATCTCTTACATCAACATTGTAGGCTTTGGAAATTGAAAATAGAGTTTGACCTTTTTCCACTGTATGTAGGTAATACTCCTTGCCATTAATATTTACAATTTTTTCCGACTTTTTTATTAGTATCTGTGCATTAGCCCATGATGATATGATAAGAAAAATGGTCAGGAAAAGGATCGTTTTAATGTTCATTTTATTTTTTGATGAGATATCTAACTTTCTTAAAGGGAGTAAATAGAACAATTTTTTTACAGTTTTATTTTTAGCATGTTTTACTGAAAGCTCTGAAATCGTCATAATAAGATTAAGATTTACAATTGAGTTTCAACTATTCCCATTCAATAGTAGCCGGAGGTTTTGAACTAATATCATACACAACCCTGTTTATCCCTTTTACATTCCTGATAATTTCTTCGGAGACTTTTTCCAGGAAGTCGTAGGGCAGATGTGCCCATTCAGCGGTCATTCCGTCGGTTGAGTGTACTGCTCTCAAGGCAATGGCATTTTCGTAAGTCCTCTTTTCGTTCGATACCCCTACCGATTGAACAGGAAGCAAGATGGCAAGAGCTTGCCACACCTTATCATATAGGCCGCACTCTTTTAACTTTTTAATGAAAATATAGTCGGCTTCCTGCAAAATTTTTATTCGTTCGGCTGTAATCTCTCCAAGAACCCTCACACCCAAGCCAGGCCCTGGGAAGGGATGCCTATTCAGGATTTCGGGTTTTAAACCAAGCTCAAAGCCTACGCGACGTATCTCATCTTTAAAGAGGTTTTTAAGAGGCTCCACAATCTTTAGTTTCATATAATTGGGCAGGCCGCCCACATTATGATGTGATTTTATGGTTGCAGTGGATCCTGGTATTGGCGCCGATTCAATTATATCGGGATAAATAGTGCCCTGCCCAAGCCATCTAACCTCCTTTATTTTGTGAGCCTCATCATCAAAAATCTCAATAAATATATGCCCGATAGCCTTTCTCTTTTTCTCAGGATCAGTGACGCCGGCCAATGCTTTGTAAAAACGGTCGGCAGCTTGTACACCTTTTATGTTTAGTCCAATATCTTGATAAGACTCAAGCACGGAGGCGAATTCATTTTTCCTTAGTAATCCGTTATCTACAAAAATACAGTGCAGGTTTTTGCCAATAGCCTTGTGCAGTAACATTGCAGCTACTGAGGAATCTACGCCGCCCGAAAGTCCCAATACAACCTTGTCATCTTGTAATTGATCTTTAAGAGATTTTGTAGAGTCATGAATAAAACGTGCAGGCGTCCAATCCTGACGACATTGACAAATGGATACAACGAAATTTTCGAGCAACTGAACTCCATCGGCAGTTTGATCGGCTACAGGATGAAACTGAATACCAAATATATTCCTACTGTTGACTTGAAATCCGACTATTTCCGAGGTTTCAGTCCGCATTATGATTTTATTATTATCAGGGATTGACAATATTACCGATCCGCCTGCCGACAATACCTGACTACCCAATTTAATAGATTGAACCAACGTATTGGATGGATCAATATCTCCGAAATTTGCGATTACATTTTTCGAAGTAGCGGATTTTTTAATTTGTCCGCCGAGATGCTGTGCGAGGCGTTGCGCGCTATAACCAATTGCAAGAATTGGAATATCAGCTTTAAAAAGTTGATCGAAATCAGGTTTTGGCGAATTGGGATCGTCAATTGAGTATGAGCTATCCGAAAGGATTATCCCTTTTATGTTTTTATCCGTAGGAATCTTGTTGTACGGATAGATTTCGCAATATACCTTTAGCTCGCGTATTTTACGAGCTATCATTTGGGTAAAATTAGAGCCGAAGTCAACTATCAAAATTATTTCAAGCATGTGCTGCGGTTATTATCTCTTTTTTCGCGAATTTGCAATCTGTTGCTGTTGCTTTGAAAGCTCTTCCAGTTTCCGTTGAAATTTTGATTTTTTCACCGGTTTAGTTTTTTGCATCAATATCTGTTGGTGAATCTTCTCTTCGTCTATTGTTTTCCGTATCAAATACATCTGGGCAAACGTCATAATGTTGGCAAGGAAGTAATAATAGCTCAAGGCGGAGGCAAAATTATTGAAAATACCAAGAAACATTATTGGCATGATATACATCATGGTTTTCATGCCAGGCATCTGTCCGGTTGACGACCCCATCAGCTTGTTGTTTATTTTTGTGTAAATGATAGTCGAAATAGTCATGAGGAGGGTAAAAAGGCTGACGTGCGATCCGTAAAAAGGGATGTTGAAAGGGAGATCAAGTATCGAATCGTAACTTGATAGGTCGTGTGCCCATAGGAACGACTGCTGACGCAACTCGATAGATGATGGGAAAAATCTGAACATCGCAATGAGTATCGGGAATTGCAACAACTGCGGCACACAGCCCGCCATTGGGTTTACGCCGGCCTTTTTATAAAGCGTCATTGTAGCCTGTTGTTTTTTCATTGCATCTTCGGGCTTGGGGAATTTCTTTGCTATCTCATCAATTTCTGGCTTCAAAATGCGCATCTTGGCCGTTGATTTATAGGTCTTGTATGCAATAGGAAGTAATACTAATTTCAGTAGAACAGTAAGTATCAAAATCACTATTCCATAATTCAGTCCCGAATCGCCCAACCAATTGAAAACATTAATTACTGCGTAGATATTAATCCAGGCTATAAGAAAAAAACTCCACCCTAAAGGCACTTGTCTTTCAAGGTCTAAATCATATTGTTTTAGAGTTTTGTATTTGTTTGGGCCAAAATAAAAATTCATGTCGAAACTTTGGTTAGCCTCGTTACCAAATGGAACAGCAACTAAAGCCGACATATTTTTTAAATAATGATCGTCCGTATTTTTTGGATCTGTAACGGATGAAATCTCAGCATTGGTAAAACTCTGATCAGCTATTAATGTAGCAACAAAAAACCTTGATTTGAACGAAACCCACTTTACCGGCAGTTTAAGTGATTCTTTTGCATCCTTACGTTCTGAGAGGTATTTCACCGATTCCTTATCATACTTCCAATATACTGTAGATTCATTACGTTCGTTTACAAGGCTTTTCTCCTGCCTACGCATCTCAGTCTCCCAGTTCAGATCAATAAAACCGCTTCCATGGTCTATCACCTTATCCATACCAACGAGGTTGAGCTTGTAACCAATCATGTAATCATCACCATAAACGGTATAGAGGTATTCAATATACCTGTTTTTGTCAGGTGTGCCATCAGGATTGTCGGTGTAGAGGCGCATTGCAAAAAGAAGCGAATCGCTGCCAGAAACCATCATCTCCCGATCAGCGGAAAATTCCTGATTGTTGAAAATGGGTTGAAAATAAAGTTTGTCGGTATTGATTCTACGGCTATTGGCAAAAAAAGTATAGCCAAAAATCAGATCATCATTATTGAAAAGAACAAGTGGCAAAGAGTCGAAAGTCTTATATTCCTTTAATTCTACGTTAACAATTTTTCCGCCTACATTTGAAATCCAGATTCTGAGATGTTCGTTTTCAATAAGATACTCTTCAGAGGCGCCAGTAGCTGACGATGCAAACACACCTAATCTATCAAGGTTTTCAAGCGTCAACTGTTCTTGCGAAAGAGTCGTGTCAACTTCACGCTTTTCTACTTCAGCAATCTCCTCCGATTCGGCATGTTTTATTTTAAGTAAAGAATCTCGCTGCCTATTTACTTGAGCTATCGAGTCCTGAATCCTTTGTCTTCGTTCAATCTCCTCTTTCGACGGTTGATTTAAAATTGAAAAACCAATGAATATTGCAAAAATCAATACCAACCCAATAATAGTATTCTTGTCCATCAGACCACTTTTAATCGTTATTTTTAAAGTGAGCAAAGATATGATTTTTGGATAAGCTTATAGTTTAGAACTACTTTCGCAATAACATGTTGCTGTTCAAACATTGTTGGGGCTTTACTTTCAAATTAAGATGATTTTTAAAATTAAAATTGTTATCGTCGGAAATTTTCTTTTAGAGAAAAATTGATCCTTATAAATTATTGCTATTTTTGCGACTCTTTTTTTTAAGTTAATTTCTAATAATCAGTTTTTTACATTGTAAAAAGCCAGAACACACACAACAATTTTTTAAATTTTATGGAAAACAAAGATCAACTTAATCAAATTCCTGATGATTTCGAAAACGAAACTCAGGATGAGAAGACTTCACAGTTAGAGGATATTAGCGCTGAAGCAACTTCATCAAATGAACAAGGTAAGGATTTACTATCTAACACAGAACCTGTTGAAATTACCGAAAAGATTGCCCCCGAAACTTCTGCTGAATCATCGGATCAGGAAGAATTAACAACTTTTATCGAGCCGCAGGCCGAAATCGTACCTCCAGAACCAATCGAAAAAGAGGTTGAGCCAATTACAGATATTTTGGAAAATAAGGGCGATGATGCCATTGACATTGACAAAGCTCAGGACGATGTAGTCGAGCAAGTGGTTGCAGAAAAAGTTGAAGAAGTAAAAAAAGATGAAATCGTGGAGATGGCGCAAGATACAAAAGAAGAGGTTACTGATGTAGATAAGGAAGCTAAGGTAGTAGTTGAGGATGATCAGCTTGATATTGAGCCTAAAGATGATGAAGATATTGACGATGAAGATTTGGAACAAGAGGATGAGGCTGACGATATTAAGCTTAACTTCGAAGAGATGTCCCGTGAAGAGTTGATCAGTAATCTTGAAACCTTTGTTAACGAAGAGGATATCACAAGCGTAAAAAGTAAAATCGCACTTATAAAAGTTGCCTTTTTACAGAAGACAAAAGAGTTTAAAGAGAGTAGTTATCAGGAAAGACTTAATGAAACAGAGGATAAAGAAGAAAAACAGAAAATAGAGCCTCTTGTTGATGATCTTGAGACAAAATTCAATGAGTTATTTGATATTTATCGTCAGAAAAGAGCGATATATACCGAGAATCTTGAAAAAGAGAAAGTTGATAACCTGAAAAAGAAACAGGATATCCTTGAAAAGCTAAAGGATTTGATCAACTCCGAAGAGACTCTTAAAAAGACTTATGATGAGTTCAGGGAGTTGCAGGAAGAGTGGAGAAATATAGGGATGGTTCCAAAATTGGAAGTTAACAACCTATGGCAGAACTATCACTTTTTAGTTGAGAAGTTTTTTGATAAAGTTAAGATCAACAAGGAGTTAAAAGACCTTGATCTCAAGAAAAATCTGGAGCAAAAAATAGAACTTTGCGAAAAAGTCGAAGAGCTGCTTCTTGAGCCTTCCATAATTAAGTCGTTTAGGGAGTTGCAACGGCTCCATGAACAGTGGAAGGAGATTGGTCCTGTACCTGATGATAAGAAGGATGAGATCTGGGAACGTTTCAAATCTACTACGGATAAGATAAATCAGCGCCGGCGCGATCATTATAAGCAACTGCAAGAGGAGCAGGAAGCCAATCTGGCTGCAAAAGTTGCACTTTGCGAAAAGGCTGATAGCCTTCTTGCCAAAGAGACTACATCAGTAAAAGCGTGGCAGGAACGCACAAGACAATTCAACGATCTGTTTAAAATGTGGAAAAGCATTGGACCAGCGCCTAAAAAGCAAAACGATGAAATATGGGAACGCTTTAAAACATCCATAGATGCATTTTATACAGAGAAGAAGGAGCATTTTTCCAAAATAAAGGACCAACAGATAAATAATTATAACCTTAAACTTGAGCTTTGCCTTCAGGCTGAAGCATTGAAAGATTCTGATGACTGGCGAAAATCATCACGTGAGTTGATTGATTTGCAAAAACAATGGAAAGAGATAGGCCCTGTACCACGTAAACATGCTGAAAAAATATGGCAGCGATTCAGGGGTGCGTGCGACGAGTTCTTTAATAGAAAATCAGCTCATTTTTCCGGAATAAGAATTAAAGAAGCCGAAAATCTCAAGCTTAAAGAAGAGCTTATCGCCTCCGTAGAAAATCATAACTTTGGCACCGACAGAGCAGAAAACCTCGAAGTACTTAAAGAATATCAAAGAGAATGGACAGAAATTGGATTTGTGCCTTTTAAAGAAAAAGACCGTTTGCAAAATGCTTTTCGTAACGCAATAAATAAACGATTAGATCAGCTCAATATCAGCAATTCTGAGATTATGCTCTCCACTTTTATGTCGCGGATTGATAATATCAAAGGAACAGCCGAAGGAAACAGACAACTGCAACGCGAGCAGACCTTTTTGCAAAATAAGATAAACCAATTGCGTGAAGAGATTATGTTGTGGGAGAATAATATCGGTTTTCTTGCCGATACTAAAAATGCCAATATTGTTAAATCCGATTTTGAGAAAAAGATTGAAAAGGCAAAGAGCGAATTGAGCGCAATGGAAGCCAAACTTAAATATTTGACGAAATAGCCATTTGTTTTTTTCTGGAATTAAATTTCTGACCCCATGTCGGGCAATACTTTAGGGAAAATTTTAAGCTTCACCTCTTTTGGCGAATCTCATGGCTATGCTGTTGGAGGCGTACTTGATGGCTTCCCCGCAGGTGTTGATATTGATTTAGAATATATTCAAAATGAGCTCGACAAACGAAAACCCGGAAGTTCTTCACTTGCCTCAGCTCGAAATGAATCCGATAAGATACAAATCGTGTCGGGTGTTTTCGAAGGTAAATCGCTTGGAACGCCAATAGCCTTTTTTATTTTCAATGAAAACCAAAAACCGGAGGATTACTATGCCTTAAAAGATGTCTTTCGGCCATCTCATGCTGATTTTACTTATTATCATAAGTATAGCCATGTAGATTACAGGGGAGGGGGTAGGGCGTCGGCGAGGGAAACAGCTGCAAGAGTGGCTGCCGGCGCTTTTGCCAAGATATTTTTGAATAGCGTTGGGGTTGATATTACCGCTTTTACCATACAGGTCGGTAAAATAAAGATGACAAAAATTGCTGAAAATATTGACAAAACGACAATAGATCAATCTATACTAAAATGTCCTGATCCTGATATCTCAGAAAAAATGATGCAGCAACTCGAAGAATTAAAGGAATCCGGCGATACCACCGGTGGTGTTGTGGAATGCCGTATTACAGGATGCCCGTCAGGATTGGGCGAACCAGTATTCGACAAACTCTCAGCCGATTTGGCAAAAGCCATGATGAGCATTAATGCCGCTAAAGGGTTTGAAATAGGATCGGGATTTGATGCTGCTTCCATGACAGGGTCGGCCCATAATGATAAAATATCCAAAGAGAAGAATGGGAAAATCAAGTTTTTAACCAACCACGCTGGCGGTATCTTAGGAGGGATAAGTAATGGAGATACAATTTGGTTTCGTGTTGCGTTTAAGCCTGTCCCGTCAATAAAAAAGACACAGCTAACCATTGATTATCACGGTAATAAAAAAGAAATATCCATATCCGGCCGCCATGATGTTTGCGTGATACCTCGTGTTGTTCCAGTGGTTGAGGCGATGGCTGCATTGGTAATAGCCGATCATTTTTTACGAAACATACATGTACATCATTTCGTTAATAAAATACATCCAAAAATATAATCCACTTACCATGAAAAAATTTTTCAAAATATCAGGAATAATCGTTGCGCTAATTCTGTTGTTAATGATTATTGTTCCGTACATTTTTAAAGACAAGATTGTAGCTGTTGTTAAAAATGAAATCAATAAAAATATTAATGCGAAGGTGGATTTCAACAGGGTAGGTCTATCACTATTTCGTAACTTTCCTGATATCAGCGTTAGATTTACAGAATTATCGGTAATCAATAATGAACCTTTTGAAGGCGATACATTGGCTTATATCCCTACGCTACACGCAACTATTGATATTATGAGTGTTTTAAGAGGTGATGACATCCAGATAAAAAAAGTAAACCTGAACAATTCGTTTATTAATCTTTTAGTAAAAAGCGATGGAAGAGCCAATTGGGAAATAATGAAAGAGACTGATGAAACTGATATCGAAGCAACACCAGAAGAAGAGTCTTCGTCGCTACTTATAAAACTCAAAAAGTTTACCATTACCAATTCAAAATTTGTTTATGACGACAAAAGCCTGGCATTTTATCTGTTACTTGAAAATGTTAACCATGAACTGTCGGGCGATTTGACTTTGGATAATACTACTCTTCAAACTCACACCACCGCCGAAAAACTCACTGCCTCCTACGAAGGAATAAGAGTACTGCAAGAGGTAGATGCTGAGTTAGATTCGCCATTGGATATAGATTTTAACAAATTCCTCTTCACCTTTAACAATAGCGAACTTAGGTTAAATCAGTTTTTTCTTTTGTTTGAAGGTACGTTTGAAATGCCGGATAACGGAGATTATGTAATGGATTTTACCTATTCGTCAAAACGCACTGATTTCAAGGATTTTCTTTCGCTAATTCCGGTAATGTATGCAACCGATCTGAAGAATATATCAACAGCCGGAAATGCCATAATCAATGGTAATCTTAAAGGGATTTATAATGATGATAGTTATCCTGGGTTTGAATTTAATGCTTTAATTAATAATGCTCGCTTTCATTATCCCGACCTTCCAAAATCGGTTGATGAAATAAACATTAATGCAAGTATCAAATATCCTGGCGGTATTGATTTCGATAAAATTGAGGTGGATGTTCCTAATTTGAGCCTGTTTTTGGGAGGTAATAAGTTATCAATGGAGTTATTTGTTCGTAATCCGGTA